>FSSH01000333.1_pt1 | contig 323859 bp, 313 predicted proteins | sample 1166101 | NCBI WGS metagenome assembly FSSH01 (sample SAMEA32972668, study PRJEB13176) | freshwater metagenome | biome: Drinking water system; feature: Biomass in drinking water that filtered by 0.45 um membrane; material: drinking water | place: USA | collected 2012-12-20 | depth 0 m
TGGGCTATCTCAAAGACGAGTTTCCCGGACTCCATGCGGTGATTGTGGGAAGCGGCGGGCAACACCATGCCTTGCTCGCACAGGCTGACTCCTTGGGCGTCCGTGATCGCATTCATTTGGTCGGGCATCGAGACGATATCGAGCAGTGCCTGGCCGGGATGGACTGCTTTGTATTTCCCTCGTTGAACGAGGGAATGGGGCGCGCGTTGATCGAAGCGATGGCGGCAGGGCTTCCGGTGGTGGCCAGTCGGGTTGGCGGAATCCCCGCGATTGTCCAACATGAGGAGAACGGGTTGTTGGTTGAGGCGGGGGATGGACGGGCGCTGAGCGAAGGGCTGCGTCGTATCCTGGGCGATCCACAGCTGGCCGATAGGCTCGGCCGGAACGCCTCGCGCACGATCGGGCAGGAGTTTGGAGTGAAGGCCATGGTTGATGCCGTTGAGTCGGTATATCGGAGAGCCTTGCAGGCCCATGCATAAGCGCGGTTGGTACAGGACCGTGACGGTCGCCGCCTGGATCGGCCTTGCGCTGTCGGGGTTGGTTTGGCCGTCGATGGTGTCGGCCGCGGAGCAGCGGGTGCCGCTTCGTGTCGCCATCCATGTCCATAGCACGGCCAGTACCGGGACCTTGAGCCTGGAGGCGTTGGCGGTCAGGGCTGAACAACAGGGGCTGGATGCGATCGTGCTCTCCGACAATTTCTCTTTGGAGTATGAGTATGGTCTTCAACCGCTTGCCGGATTGCTGAGAAAGACCGTCAGTTTTCCATCGGTTCTGTCCTATGGAGTGGAGCGCTATCTTGAGGAGATCCACTCGGTGCAGGCGCGTCATCCTCAGCTGGTGATTGTGCCGGGAGTGGAGGTCGCGCCCTATTATTATTGGACCGGCTCCCTCCGGCGCGGCGATCTGACCATGCACGATGCGCAGCGCAATCTCCTGGTGCTGGGGTTGACGAAGGCGGAGGATTTTCGCGCGCTCCCGGCACGCGGGAATCCGTCGTCTTTTACGGTGGATGGAGCCAGTCTCGTGAATGCCGCGCCCCTGCTCTTGGCCGTTCCCGCGCTGTTCTTATGGAAGCCGATCGGTGCGGCGCGTCGAACCGTCGCCGCCTGCTGCCTGGTGTTGGCCGTGGCCACGCTGGTGAATGCCTGGCCGCTGGGAACGCCGCCGTTCAGTTCATACGAATCGCAGTTGGGCTATCGACCCTATCAGGCATTAGTGGAGGTTGCGAATCAACGCGGTGCGGTTGTGCTGTGGTCGATGACGGAGGCGCGCGATCTTCAATCGCATGCCTTTGGTCCGTTGGGAACTGTGACCGTGAGGACCGATGCCCATCCGGAAGCATTGGCCTTGACCAGCGGGTATGCCGGGTTCGGCGGCCTCTATCAGGATACGAGGACCATCACGGCGGCGGGCAGATTGTGGGACCAGCTCATTCAGGCGCATAGGGCGACGGCACTGTCTGTTGTGCCGACGATGGTCGGGGAGATCGCCTTTCACGGCTTGGCTGATAAAGGAAAGGACCTCGATCGTGTAGTGACAACGGTGTTTGCCAAGGAACGATCGGTTGCCGGCTTGTTGTCCGCGATCCGGTCCGGCCATGCCTATGCGGCTGCCGAAGGGGATCATCGGGTGATGTTGACCTTGGACGAGTTCAGCCTTGGTTGTGACTGCAATCAGGCGACCGTCGGCATCGGAGAGCACATGGCTCTGCCGTCCGGCTCGCACGCGGTCGCAACGGTTCGGCTGTCAGCGCGAGACGGCAAGGCTCATCCGGTCACTCTGCGTCTGATCCGGTCGGGAGAGATTATCAGGATGACGAAGGCTGAGACTCCCGTGCAGTACCAATTGGCGGATACGACGCCCGTACCGGACGCCGGCGCGTATTACCGTCTGGAAGTCGTCGGCCAGAGCGGCGAGTTGTTGACCAATCCCATCTATGTCGATGCGCCTGCGAAGGAACGGGGATAGTTCATGCGCGTGACGATTCATCAACCGCAGTTTCTGCCCTGGCTGGGGTATCTCGATAAGATTGATCGAGCCGATCTGTTCATCGTGCTGGACACGGTGCAGTTCAAGAAGAACGAATGGCAGAACCGGAACCGCATCAGAACGGCGGACGGCTGGCAGTGGCTGACGGTGCCGGTGTTGCATCATTTCGGTCAGCGCGTGCAGGAGGTGACGATCAATCCGACGGCAGCATGGCGGGAGCAACATCTGCGTGCGCTGGAGATGCACTATGCGCGGGCGCCATTTATGAATCAGTACCTGCCGACATTGCGGGCGATCTATACGCAACCCTGGACCAGGTTGTCCGACCTGAATCTGGCGGTGATCCGATGGCTGTTACAGGCCTATGGCATTACGACGCCGTTGCGCTGCGCATCCGTGATGGTCGCGCGCGAAGAGCCGACGGATCGCCTGATCGATCTCTGCCGGGCCGTCGGTGCGACACGGTATCTCGCGGGACCCGGAGCTGACGGGTATATGGATAAGCCTCGGTTTGAAGCATCCGGTGTTGAATTGGAGATTCAGGAGTTTCTCCATCCCAAGTACGGACAGATGTACGAACCATTTGAGCCGAATCTATCGGCCATCGACCTATTGTTTTGCGTAGGTCCTGACGCCTTGAACCAGTTGCGCAGTCGCCGGGTTCGAGAAGACCGGGCGACCGCGTCATCGCGATCATGACAAGGAGGCAGGTATGACATTCGACGGCACAGAGGCGATGCGGATTCTCGCGATCGGCGCTCATCCGGACGACATCGAAGCCGGGTGCGGCGGAGCGCTGGTGAAATACGCGCAGAACGGCCATCGGGTGTTCTTGATGGTGATGACCGAGGGAGAGCAGGGCGGCGCCGGCGAGATCCGGAAGTTCGAGCAGGAGCAGGCGGCCAAGCAGCTCTGTGCCGAGCGGATTTTTTGGGGCGGCTATCAGGATACCGCCGTGCCGATGGGACGTGAGCTGATCCAGTCCATCGAAGCGGTCGTCAAGGAAGTCGATCCGCATTTTATATTTGTGCATTATCACGACGACACGCATCAGGATCATCGCCACTTGGCTATGGCGGCGATTTCGGCCACGCGATACACGAAAAATGTCCTGTTTTATGAAGGTCCGACGACGCAAAACTTTGCGCCGACGGTCTTCGTCGACATCGATCAAGTGCTCGACGAAAAGATTGCCGCTATCGAGGCCCACGCGTCACAGGTCAGGAAGACGAACATCGAAGCGCTAAGCATCGTGGACGTGATCCGGTCATCGGCACATTTTCGCGGAATTCAGGGTCGGGTGAAAAACGCAGAAGGGTTTCTTCCTTTGCGATTGTTTATTAACATCGGAGCATGACGACCGGCACCATCATGATTCCTCATTCGCGACCTTCAATTGCTCAGGACGAGATTGATGCGGTGACCGATGTCCTGCAGTCCGGCCATCTTGCGCAGGGCGTGGTCGTCGAACGGTTCGAGCGGGGGATGGCCGCCTATCTCGGCCTGGCCGGCGGCGTCGCCGTCAATTCGGGAACGATGGCGCTGGAAGTCGCGCTCCGGGTCCTGGGCGTCGGGCCCGGTGATGAAGTGTTGCTGCCCAGTTATGTCTGTGCCGCGCCGTGGCAGGCCGTTCAGCGTGTCGGAGCCCAGGCGCGTCTGGTGGATATTGAGCCGGACACTTTTCAGATCGATGCCGATCTGGCCCGGGCGGCAATCACCTCCAGGACCCGCGCGATCATTGTGCCGCATCTGTTCGGGTTACCTGCCGACCTGACCGCGCTTGCACGATTGGGGGTCCCGCTCATTGAGGACTGTGCGCAGACGTTGGGGGCCACGGAACAGGGGCGGGCGGTCGGGTCAGTGGGTACGCTCACGGTCTGTTCCTTCTATGCGAACAAGTTGTTGTGTGCGGGCGAAGGCGGGATGGTGTTGTCGCGCGATCCGGAGTTGCTTGAGCGAGCTCGGGCCCTTCGTGAGTATGACGGTGCACTGTCGCTGAATCCTCAGGCGACGAATCTCAAGATGACCGACGTGCAAGCGGCCATCGGGTTCGCGCAATTGAATCGGCTTCCGGAATTGTTGACGCGGCGTGCGAGCGTGGCCCGGCAGTATCGCGAGGCGCTGGCCGGAACGTCCGCAACTGTGCCGGCGGTGCCGTCTGGCCGGTCGCATGTCTATTATCGGTTCGTGGTGCGAATATCCAGGCGGGGAGTAGGCTCGGATGAGTTGAACAACTGCATCGGGAGATTGGAGCGTGCCGGCGTGCAATGCCGGAAACCGGTCTTTCGGTCATTGCATCGCTATCTCGGCCTTGAAGGATTTCCAGCCAGCGAGGCGGCAGAAGACAACGCGCTCTCTATTCCGCTGTATCCCGGTTTGGCGGACGGAGAAGTTGCTCAGATCATCATGGCGATGAGGGATGAATGGCGACGCGAGTAATCGAGAACGATCTGTCGATGGCCGAGAGCCCTCGTGCCTGGAAGTGGCTGACGCCGGCAATGGCCGTGGCAGTCATCGGGGTGCTTGCGCTGGCAGTGCCGGCTGTTCGCGACCAGTTTCAGTTGGAGGGGGTTCGGTGGCTCTATGTGCTCCTGTTTGCATGCCTCGGCAGTGTCGCCCTGACGCCGGTGATGGTGCAGATCAGTCACCACTGGAATCTCGTCGACATCCCGACGGAGCGGAAGATTCATGTGCAGCCCACGCCGCGGCTCGGAGGGGTGGCCGTCTATGCGGGATTCGTTGGATCGGTCCTGATGAATTCGATCCTGCCGGATTGGATGACGGCGATTGTGGTGGCAGGCTCATTGCTACTGATCGTCGGAGTGATCGACGATATCCGGGAATTGCCGGCCTCATTGAAACTCGTGGCGCAGCTGGTGGCGGCCGGCATTGTCATCGCCTCGGGGAAAGTTCTCACGCTCTTTCCTGCAGGTGGGATTGGTGAAGCGGCGAATGTGCTGTTGACTCTACTGTGGATTGTCGGGATTACGAACGCTTTTAACTTCTTCGACGGCATGGACGGTCTGGCCAGCGGTCTCGCCATTCTGATGGCGGGCTTCATGGGGATGGTGGCGTTTGAGACCGACCAGCCAGGGCTAGGGTGGTTGGCGATGGCCGTCATTGGCGCCTGTGCCGGATTCTTCCCGTACAATTTCCGTGGCGCTCAGCCAGCAAAGATATTTCTTGGGGACGGCGGGTCGACCTTCCTCGGATTCACGCTCGCCTGTCTCGCGGTCAAAGGCAACTGGGCCAACCATAGTCCCATCGTATCGTTCAGCAATCCGCTGCTGATTTTCGGCGTGCTCATCTATGACATGATCCACATTACCGTGGAGCGTGTGGTCACCGGGAAAGTGCATTCCGTGAAAGAGTGGCTGGACTATGTGGGGAAAGATCATCTGCATCACCGGTTAGAGCGCGCGTTAGGATCCAGGCAGGCCAGCGTCGCCATGATTTTCCTGCTCACGATTTGCCTTGGCCTTTCCGCTATGGCGCTCCGCCATGCCGGCCTTCAAGAGGCCGTCTTGCTGCTGGTGCAAGCCGGGCTTATTGTTGGCATGGTAACCATCCTTGAATTGAGCGGTCGTCGCCGCTAGGGCTTGCACTCTTGCTCCGTTCCCGCTAGAAGATCCCTCCATGGTTCCCACCGTTGAATGGAAAAATGGTGCCGTGCGCTTGCTCGATCAAAGCCGGTTGCCCGAATATGTCGAGTTTCTCGACTGTCGGGACTATCGGGCGGTGGCCGATGCGATCCGTGAATTGAAAGTCCGCGGAGCCCCTGCGATCGGTGTGACGGCCGCGCTGGGTGTGGCATTGGGTGCGCAGGCGGTCTCTGCAACGGAGTTTCCCGCATTTGCCCAGGCGCTTGTGCCGATTTGCGATCATCTGGCTGCCACCAGGCCGACAGCCGTCAATCTGTTCTGGGCGATCGATCGCATGAAAAAGAAACTCGCGTCCCTGAGCGCGCAATCGGTGCCCGCCGTGAAAGCCGCACTGTTGGCCGAGGCTCAAGCCATTCTTGATGAGGATATCGCGCTCTGTAAAGCCATGGGCAAGCATGGCGCGGAGCTGATCGCGAACGGGCAGACGGTCCTGACTCATTGCAATGCCGGCGCGCTGGCGACGGCGGGATATGGCACCGCCCTCGGTGTCATCCGCGCAGCGTGGGAGCAGGGCAAGAAGATCCAGGTCATTGCGGATGAAACGCGGCCAGTCTTACAAGGCGCCCGGCTCACGGCTTGGGAGCTGATGCAGGACAAAATTCCGGTGACGCTGATTACCGACAACATGGCCGGCTCGCTCATGCGCCAGGGGAAGATTCAGCTCTGCGTGGTCGGAGCCGATCGCATTGCCGCCAATGGCGACGTGGCGAACAAGATCGGCACCTATTCGGTGGCGGTCCTGGCCAGGGCTCACGGCATTCCGTTCTATGTCGCCGCGCCGTACTCAACCATCGATCTGAAGACCAAGACCGGCGCGGATATTCCCATCGAGCAGCGCAACCCGTTAGAAGTGACCACCATCCACGGAAGCCATCCGATCGCGCCCGCAGGCGTACCCGTCTACAATCCGGCTTTCGATGTCACCCCAGCCGAGCTGATCACCGGCATCATTACCGAGCGCGGTGTGTTTAAGCCGGGAGAACTGGCCAGGCAGTTTGCATCGTAGGACGCCTCTCCAAGCTGAGTATTGATGCTTTAGCCAGTTGCAAGCCCGTTATCAGCCACTTATAATGCGCCAGCGCTGTTCAATGTATCCTTTAACTTTCTGGAGAAATCGGAGCCACAATGAGTGAACGTACGTTAGCGATTATCAAGCCTGATGCCGTGAAGAAGAATGCCGTCGGGGACATCATCAACCGCTATGAGAAGGCGGGGTTGAAGCCGGTGGCAATGAAGCTGATGCAGATGTCGAAGCCCGTTGCGGAGGGATTTTATGCCGTCCACAAGGCGCGGCCATTCTTCGATAGCCTCTGCACCTTTATGTCGTCGGGCCCGGCGGTCGTGATCGTGTTGCAGGGTGACAATGCCATTAAGAAGAATCGGGAGTTGATGGGCGCGACCGATCCTGCCAAGGCTGACGCGAATACGATTCGCAAGGCACATGGCGCCAATATTGAGTTCAATGCCGTGCACGGATCGGATTCGCCTGAAACTGCGGCGTTCGAGACTGCCTATTTTTTCCCCGGTATGGAAATTTTCGGTTAGGTCTTTTTCTCGGAGGGCGATGGGTTCTTTGCCCTTCACTTCTGGACAACTACTGGTGCGAGGGACGGCGGTGGCGCTCTCTCTCGCACTATTGTGTGCCTGTAGCACGCGACTTGCCCCTTCTCCTTCCTCATCGGCCCCTCTCGAACAGATCCATGATGATCCCGCGCGCGATGCGCAATTGAGCCTGTTGCGGGAGGCGCATCGGGCGTTTGCGCAGGAACGGTATCCTGCGGCTGCGCTTTTTTTTCGGCGATTTGTCGATTCGACCCCGCCGCCGCGCGCGCCGCAGTCGGCTGAGGCACGCTGGTGGCTCGGACGTTCCTATGAGCAAATGGGGGAATATCGTGCGGCGATGGTCGAGTTTCGGGCCCTTGCCACGGGTGAGGCAGGGGGCGATTCTCAGGCACAGCTCTACCAGCAACAGGCGTTGGACCGGCTTGATCAGCTACGCCAGATTCCGGGCGGGTCTCTTGCTACTGTCGCTCGTCAGGTCGCTGTGGGGCTTCCTCTGTCTCAGCTTCCTCCTGTGTCGGCTTGGGTGGCGTGGTTGCAAGCATTGCTGAAGATCGGTGTCACGACGGTGCTGCTGGATCCGGCCGGTTCTGACCAAGGCAATGATAGGAGTTTGGAAACGATACAGGCTTTTGCCGGTGTGGCGCATCTCGCCGGTTTCTCGGTGTGGGGTGCGCTGGATCTTCATCAAGGCCGTGGTATCGCTCTCAGGCCTGAGTGGCTGAGCCGGTCCTTGGCAAAGAATGGAGCGGTGCGTAACGGCCATGAGCCGGGCGGCACGCCGGCGATGCTCCCCGATCCGTTGCATCCTGACTACCAGGCCGTCATTGCGGAACGAGCGATCATGTTGCTGCGGGCGGGTTGTGACGGGATTCTCTTGAGGACGAGGGAGACGCAGGGTTTCGCGCAAGACTTTTCTGACGGATCATTTCAACGGTTTGCCTCGGCCTTTGGTCTGACCATCACGCCGCAGCAATTGTTGGGTGACGCGGCTGGTGGAGAGGCCATGGAGTATGACCGGGAATCAACCTATTGGCGATGGGTGGGTTGGAAGGCCAGAGGTTATGCCACCGTGGCGGTGCGCATCAGAAGACTGATTCGTGATGCTAACCCGGCTGGGCGCCTGTTGATTGAGGTTCACGGAAGCACGGTCAGCGAGCCGTTGACTGGGTTGGAACAATACGGTGAGGATCTCAACGATTTGTTCCAACGGGGCGGGGGGGAACTCGTCATTCGTACAGAAGGTAGCAAGCGCCCGGCGCTGTTGGAACAGGTCGCTCAGCAAGTGGGTTCGTCCGATCGGCTCTGGCTGGTTCGCCCTGTGACGGTGCCGGATACGACTCCGCTCGCCGAGTGGACCGAAGGGCTTGGGGCAGTCACTCTAGAAGAGGAGGGCGGGAATCAGTTGCTGCTGCCTCGAAGTACGGGCAGTCTTCCTTGACAAATCACGTGGTTGCCCACTACGATCCGATGTCTTTCCACGGGCGTTTCTTCACTTGATTACGATGGAGACTCTATGATTCCGAGCGACTTGCGGTATCACAAAGAACATGAATGGGTGCGTCTCAACGGGAAGCAAGCGACGGTGGGCATCAGTCATTTTGCCCAGGATGCTCTCGGGGATATTGTGTTCCTCGATCTGCCGAAAGTAGGCGCCGCAGTGACCGCCGGGCAGCAGATCGGGGAGGTGGAGTCGACCAAGACCACATCGACCATTTACGTTCCTGTCAGCGGCACGGTCTCGAAGATCAACACCGACCTGAAGGATCATCCTGAAGTGGTCAACTCCGATCCCTATGGCAAGGGCTGGATTGCCGTGATCGATCTCTCGAATCCTGGAGAGGTTGATCAACTCATGACGGCTGCCCAATACGAAGCCTTTCTTGCCAGTCAGAAACATTAACGTGCTGCTGTAACGCGTCCATGTCGAAACACATCGCGATTCTGGGAGCCGGGCCTGGCGGGTACGTGGCGGCGATTCGTGCGGCTCAATTGGGCGCACGGGTCACGGTCATCGAGCAACAGGCGCTCGGCGGGGTGTGTTTGAACTGGGGCTGTATCCCCAGCAAGGCCCTTCTCTCCGTTATCGAACTCGGCGACAAGCTCAAGAAGGCAGAGGATCTCGGTATTCTGCTGCCCGGTCCGCCCCGCTACGATCTGGCTCGCATGGTGGCCAGGAAGAACAAGGTGGTGGCCTCGCTGGTCAAGGGCATCGCCACGCTGTTCAACGCCTGGAAGATTGAAGTGGTCGAGGGGCGCGGCCGCCTGGTCGATGCGCGGACGATCGCTGTGACTGGAGCGGACGGCGCCCAGCGGCAGGTGCAGGCGGATGCGATTCTGATTGCCACGGGATCCTCCTGGCCGCAGTTGGCGCAATTTCCTGTCGACGGGACAACCATTATCACCAGCAAGCAGGCGCTCGATCTGGAGTCGGCTCCGCCGCGGATGATCATTCTCGGCGCCGGGGTCGAGGGGTGCGAATGCGCCTCGCTCTTCAGTGGCCTGGGTACGCAGGTGACCATGGTCGAACTGCAGGCGGCTGTGTTGCCATTGGAAGATGACGAGGTCTCCGTATTGATGGCGCGCGAACTCAAAAAACGCGGCGTCGATGTCAGGACGGGGACGACGATTCAAGACGCGCAGGTGCGTGACGGGGTCGTGACGGCACAATTGAAAGACGGGAGCACGGTCGACGCGGAGGTGCTGTTGGTCTCGATCGGCCGCGGGTTTCAATCGCGCGACATCGGGGCTGAGGCTGCGGGAGTCGCGCTCGGGCGGCGCGGCGAGATTCTCGTCGATGACCGGATGGAGACGAATGTGCCCGGCGTCTATGCGATCGGTGATGTGGTCGGAAAGGCCATGCTTGCACATGTTGCGTCGGCACAGGGGAAAATCGCCGTCGAAAATATCATGGGGCATCCGACAAAGATTCGCTACGAGGTTATTCCAGCCGGTATTTTCACTCTGCCGGAAATCGGACGGGTCGGGTTGACGGAGCGGCAGGCGCGCCAACGGGCGCAAGCGGCCGGTCAGGATCCGGAACAGGCCGTCAAGGTGGGACACTTCCGTTACGCGGCGCTGGGCAAAGCCCAGGCGACCGGCGATATCACGGGCCTGTTCAAAGTGATTGCGGATGCGGCGACCGGCCGGTTGCTCGGGGCGCACATTGTCGGGGCTCATGCCGCCGACCTCATTCACGAGGCAGCCTTGGCCATGGAAACCGGCGCAACGGTATCGCAGATCGCCCATATGATTCATGCCCATCCGACGCTTGCGGAAGGGTTTGTGGAAGCGGTCGAAGATGTCGAGGGGTGTGCCATTCATCAGATGAAGAAGAAGGCATGAGTTTCCTCCAGTCATTTTTCCTCAAGCTGGGTATGTTGGCGATGACGCTGGGTGTCGTCTTGTGGATCGGCTGGCAGGTTCCCCAGACCATGCAGCGGCCTACGGTGACCCATGCGGCTTCGTTGTCTTCCGACGGCGCAGAAATAACAACAGCCGCAGCAGTCGGTTCCACGATTCCGCCGGTCGGGGTGAGTGGGGTGCACAGGGTGTCGAACAGGCCGCAACCGGTTGATCTGAACCGTGCGACGGCTGCCGACTTCGATCAGCTTCCGGGCGTCGGCCCTGTGTTGGCCAAACGGATGGTGGATTATCGAAAGTCCGTCGGGCGGTTTCATGCGGTCGAAGATCTGCGTGCGGTGAAGGGGATTGGTAAGAAGAAGTTGGACCAACTGAAGCCATTTGTAATCGTGGTAAGGCCTGGTACGCAGGATCAGGGAAAGAAGGGGCCGGTATGAGTGAATTGAGTCAGCAGCTTGATCTGATTCTGCGGGGGACCGTGGAGGTCATTCAGCGGACAGAGCTGGAAGCCAAGCTGGCCCGGTCGTTAAAGGAGAATCGCCCCCTTCGCGTAAAGGCGGGATTCGACCCGACTGCGCCGGATTTGCATCTGGGCCATACCGTCTTGATCCACAAGCTGAAGCATTTTCAGGATCTCGGGCATCAGGTGCTGTTCCTGATCGGCGATTTCACGGGCATGATCGGCGATCCCACCGGTGTCTCGGAAACCCGCCGCGCGCTGACCAAGGAGCAGGTCCAGGAAAACGCCAAGACGTACCAGCGGCAGATCTTCAAGATTCTCGATCCGCAGAAGACGGTCATCCAGTTCAATAGTACGTGGATGGGTGCGATGACGGCGGAGGGGTTGATTCAACTGGCGGCGCACTATCGTGTGGCGCGGATGATGGAACGCGACGATTTTCACAAGCGTTTTCATGAGCAGAAGCCGATCAGTGTCCATGAGTTTCTCTACCCGCTGGTGCAGGGCTACGACTCTGTCGCAATGAAAGCGGACGTGGAACTTGGCGGGACTGACCAGAAGTTTAATTTGCTGGTCGGACGGGAACTGCAGCGCGACTTCGGGCAGGAGTCGCAGGTCGTCATCACGATGCCGCTGCTTGAAGGCACCGACGGCATCAAGAAGATGAGCAAAAGCGTCGGGAACTACATCGCGCTCGAAGATAAGCCGGAGGATATGTTCGGCAAGGTGATGTCCATCAGCGATGCGTTGATGCTGCGGTACTACGAATTGCTGACCACGGAAGATCTTGAGCGGGTGAAGGCGCTGCATCCGATGGAAGCCAAGCAGTCGCTAGCCGAACTTATTGTGGCCCGTTATCATGGGGATGAAGCGGGGAAGCAGGCGAGAGGCGCCTTTCAACACAAGTTTTCCGAGCGGGAGTTTCCGGACGAGCCGGATGTTCGATTAGTGCTGACGAATCAGGATCTCAAGGACGGACAGTCGATCGGACTGGTGGATCTTGTAGCCAGGACAGGCCTGGTGACGAGCAAGAGCGAAGCCCGGCGGCTGGTGATTCAAGGCGGGGTGGAGTTTGATCAGAAGAAGCAGAACGATGCCAATGCGGTCGTGACACTCGTAGCCGGCCGTCAGTACCAAATGAAAATCGGTCGACGAAAGTTTGCTCTAGTGGAACGCGCCAAGCATGGCGGCCTTTCTTGACTTGGAATCGTCGCCCGCGTAGGATGCACCACAGCGAGCGGGCGTAGCTCAGTGGTAGAGTCCTTGCTTCCCAAGCAAGTTGTCGTGGGTTCAAATCCCATCGCCCGCTCCAAATTAAGACATCACACCTAAGGACTTGGACGGCACGCGCTTCCAAGTCCTTTTTTGTCTCTTCTGCCGGTGCGGTGATGGAACGGGCCAGGGTCCTTTTTATAGAGCGCATCAGACTACATACGAGTGACGTAGGAGGGACGTGACATGAAGATGGGGCAATCCCTGGTGATCGTGATGGCTGCATTTCTTGGTGGCATCGTCGGAGGCGTGCTGAGTGATCAGCTCTTTTCCGGCAGGGCTGTTCAGGCGCAGAAGGTAAACGGTGTGAATGCCGAAGAGTTTTTATTATTGGATCAGGCGGGGAAAGCCAGAGCCGGTCTTGGGTTGGATGCCAATGGTGAGGTCGGGCTTGTCCTGACGAGCAAAGACGGCAGCAGGACGCTCACGCTGTCAGCCGATGACCCACGGGCGATCAAGCTGACCGAGCGCGGAGGCCGAGTGCTGCTCTCAATGCCGTGAGGATTGAATGGGAGCGGAGAAGGGACCTAGACGGCCTTCTTGACCAGTCCTGAGCGGAGGCAACGGGTGCACACGCGAATCTTTTTGTTCGCTCCGTCTACGACGGCGCGAACAGTCTGAATATTGGGGTTAAATACCCGCTTGGTTTTGTTGTTCGCGTGACTGACATTGTTTCCGGATTTCGGTTTTTTCTGACAGAGATCGCAAGAGAATGCCACGGTAGTGCTCCTTCTGAGTGATCGAGCTAATGATTAGCTCGGTAAAGTAGCACATTAGGACGAACTGTGACAAGTGGCTGGCCTGGTGCCGGTGGTTGTCTTGAGAATCGGCTGGGAAGGGTAGAAATGGAGCCTGCTAATTGGATCGGATTTGTCGCCGGGACACTCACAACGATTGCGTTCTTGCCACAACTACAGCGGACCTGGACGACAAAGTCTGCCGATGATATGTCGCTGGCGATGTTGTTGACCTTTACAACCGGAGTCTTTCTGTGGCTGATCTACGGTCTGTATCTCACGGCGTGGCCGATCGTCGTCACAAACGCCATCACTTTCATACTGACACTCACGATCTTGGTCCTCAAGCTCAAGTATCAGAAGCCGCGTTGATAACTATAGGCGGGTTGCTCTTGCGAACTGGTGGGCGCCTCTTTCTAAGAGGTCGGTGAAGGTGCTGCAAAGGCAGGCGGAAGCGGCACACTGATGTCGAAACTCGGATCCCCTCCGTCGTCGAGTCGGTCTTTCCCAACACTATAGAGTTTCTTTTGCGTTGGGCTCCAAAGCATGGGGAGTCCGGTGAAGGGGTCGAAGTACATCGAGCCGACTTCCGCCAGTCTGGTCGGGATGGTGACGGTGGCGGTGGGTTTGCGCATGAGGATTTGCAGCGAGACCAGGCGCAGCCGCGCATCTGTTTCAACCAGGTGTTGACTGAAGGGTTCCCATTGTGGCTCGAATTCCATCGGGTCGGCCAGCCGCTCGAGAAACGTCCGTGGTGATTGTTTCGCGATGTCCTGCAGGCGAGGAAGCGGGCTGTGAATCGTTTCAGCCGCTTTAATTGTTGCATCGTAGTAGCTTGAATAGGCGTCCCAGGTGCGTTGGCCGGGTGAGGTGAATCCAAATCCCGTGAGGCTTCTGGGGTGCGCCACTTTTTGAAATGCGTTGGACGGCAGATGTGCCAGGGTCGTTACCGTCTCCAGGGTTTGAGAGTCTGTCTGAGAAAGCCGAGGCCCATTTGCCGGCTCCGTCCGGCTTCGTTGATATCCCATCATGAATTCATTTTGAATCGGCCAGCGGAGTGAGTATTCGGTTGGCGTCAACGGCTGAAGTAAGTTGAGCCCTTGAGCCAGCACGTGTTTGTCGACCGTGCTTTGACTCAGCATGCGCGATAAGAGTTCGACATTGTCCTCGATCATCACGGACGCCAGTATCTTGATTGGCAGGGTTCGGGCCTCCCGTAGGACGCTACGCCACTTGGCTACGTCTAGTGTGAGTCGATCGAGGCCGGTCCTTATTTCTTCACCGAATCCGATTGCCACAAACAGGCGATGGGCGCCTATGAGTTCCTCAATGCGGGGGGCGCCCGTATGTCCGTATCCCCAATCTTCAAACTTCATCCGGAGAAATTGCTCGTATCGGGTGACGAGCGGCGCGTAGAGCCGCGCTGACGAGCGGAACGAAGCCTCTTTGGTTCGGAATTCCGACAAGGGATCACTGGTATGCCACTCGGGAACGACACGGTCATACGCGATTGGCAGACGAAGCTCCGTGCGTCCCGGTTTGTCTAAGTCAAAGCCACGTTCCGTCGGCCGCGCCCCGGTTTCGCTCCAGATGTCGTATCCGGTCTGGACGGGGTCCGTTCCGCCTGCAGCGGCCATCCCCAGCAGAAGAAAATAGCCATTGTCGAGCGGGCGTTCGATGCTGCGGGCCGGTGGGGTCGACAGTCTGACGAATCCCTCACTGGGCTTCTCTTTCTTGGCTGACCAGATCAAGCCGGATAGTTCAAGGAAGAGTCCAATGATACAGATGCTGATAATGATGTTCCGCATGAATGGACTCAGCCTCGTTACGTGTGGTTGGGAAGAACTTTCTGCAACTCCCGGATGTGGCCTGGATGGAGATCAGCAAGGCCCATGCCGATTCGGCGGTTCTTCTAACCTCGCATTGATAGGCTGTTCTCCTGGTTAGATTAGAAACGGAGATAGGCTGAATCCTGCGATTGTCGCACACCGATCCGGTCATTAATGGACTTGACATTATTCAGCAGGGTCTCCTATTGTGCCCCCACAATTATGATTCCTGGGTAAGGGAAGAGGGTGTGAATCCCTCGCGGTCCCGCCGCTGTGAATGGGGACGAAACCCGGTATTGCCACTGTCCACCAGGTGGATGGGAAGGCGCGGGGAGTAGGATGAACCATGAGCCAGAAGACCTGCCCAATGAATTGACCATCGTTCCCTCGAGGGCTGGGGAACAGGCGAGGATGAAGAACCGGGTGCAATCCTCAAGGTCTCTGTCAGGCCTTGGGGATTTTTTATTTGAACTCGTGTGGCCGCTGGATTCTGACGGGTGTTACGTTGGCAGTTGCCATCGTGACGGGTGGGTCCATCGCCTGGGCCTGCGGTGAGGGGGGCTGTGCGGATATGACGCGGCGTCAGCAGGGAATTCTGACCGGCATGCCGTTTATGGCGCATGTGTCGTCCCGGTCGTTTGTCGACGACGCCGGCCGGAAAATCTATCTGGCCAAGACGCCGGTGCGCATCGTCTCACTGGCGCCGAGTGTCACTGAAATGTTGTTCGCCATCGGGGCCGGGGAGCAACTCGTCGGCGTGACGGATTTTTGTGACTATCCCCCGGAGGCTAAAGCGAAGCCGAAGCTCGGGTATGCCCATCCGAACCTGGAATCATTGATGGTTCTGCAGCCGGATCTGGTCTTGGCGCCGCAGGAATTTCTGAAGCCCGATGTCATTCTGAAGCTGGAGCAGTTGAAAGTTCCGGTCTTTATTCTGTCCGCCACGACGGTGGAGGACATTCTCGGACATATTCAGACACTGGGGCGCATGCTCGATCGCTCGGTGCAGGCCAATGCCATCGCGATGACGCTGCGGCAGGACGTGGCGGCTGTCCGGCTGAGGATGCAGGACGTGTCTCCCGTGCGGGTGCTCTATGTGCTCAATAGTCAACCATTGATTACCGTGGGACCGGGAAGTTTCATCGATCAGCTGCTTCGAATCGCGGGAGCCACCAACGTCGCGGCCCAGAGCCAGCTGCCGTATCCGCGGATGAGTTTGGAGGTCGTGCTGCAACAGGACCCGGAAGTCTTGCTCTTTCCGATCGGAAAAGCCGAAGGGATTTCGGATAGTGAACAGCAGACCTGGCGGCAATGGCAGACGATGACGGCGGTCCAGCGGGGCCGGCTGCATCAGATCCCCGCGGATCTCTTGAACCGGCCCGGGCCTCGAATCGGCCAGGCGCTGACGATGCTGGTGAATATTCTTCACCCTGAGATTGCGGCCGGACTTCCGTCCCAACCGTAACAAAGAATTCTTTATGATGCCTGGATCTCCCCAACTGCTGACTTCCGAATCGCCCTCTCTTGCATCGAACAGACTGGAGGGAGGGACTGCTGGTCATCGGGATGTGTGGCGGCGCACAAGTGCGATTCTGACGCACCGCCGGTGGCTTGGGATCATGGGGGCCTTGGTCGCGGCCAGCGTCGCGACATGCATTCTCTGTCTCCAGTTTGGAGCCACGTCGGTCGATCTCGCGACGCTGCTCTCCGTCATGACTCAGTTGTTGACGGCCGGGAATACCGAGGTCGTTGGCGGCAACACAGCGGCCACCATCATGCTGCATATCCGGTTGCCACGTGTGCTGATGGGATTTGTCGTCGGCGGCAGCCTTGCGGCAGTCGGTGTGACTTTGCAGGCGTTGCTGAGAAATCCATTGGCAGATCCCTATGTGCTTGGCGTCTCAAGCGGCGCTGCCTTAGGCGCGGCGCTGGCCATGCTTCTGGGTCTTGGGGCCTCGATGATGTTGCTGCCCGTCCTCCCTTTGTGCGGTTTTGTCGGCGGGCTGCTGGCGCTGCTGTTGATCTATCGCTTGGCGCAGTCGCAGGGACGCCTGCCCGTGCATAGTCTTTTGCTGGCCGGCGTCATTCTGAACGCGATTCTCACGGCGCTGATTATGTTCATTACGTCGATCATGGAGCCGAACCGGTCCGCAGGCCTGATGGCCTGGCTGATGGGGTCCCTCACGGCTCCCGGCTATCCGGCCTTGGGTGTTGTGGTCGCGTATGCGGTGCTGGTGTCGGCGATCGTGCTGCACAAGGCGCAGGCGCTGAATGTGCTGACGCTGGGGGAGGAAACGGCTCGTTCATTGGGTATTGAGACGGAGCGGCTCAAGAAGCACCTGTTTGTCCTGACGGCCTTGTTGACCGGAGCGGTCGTGTCGGTGAGTGGGATGATCGGATTTGTGGGCATGATGGTGCCGCATGCTGTTCGCCTGGTGGTGGGGTCTGATCACCGGCTACTGCTACCCGCGTCGGCTTTGGTCGGCGGCATGTTTCTCGTCATCTCCGACACGATCGCGCGTACTATCCTGGCGCCGGCGGAAATCCCCGTCGGGATCGTGACGGCGCTCGCCGGTGGTCCTTTCTTTCTGTATCTCCTGCTCTGGCGCAAAGATCGGATGTTGTGACGTGGAAAACCAATTAAGTGGGAACTCGGTGACCGCCACGTGCGCTTCAGGTACGGCCATGCAGGTGGACCAGGTCTCGTTTCGTTATCGAACGGGTCAAGCGGGGAGGCCGTGGACAGTCGAGGACCTCTCATTCAATGTGCGAGCGGGAGAAGTCTTGGGCATTGTGGGACCCAACGGCTCGGGGAAGTCGTCGTTGTTGAAACTGCTGGCCGGGCTCTTACGACCAAGTTCAGGCCAGATTCGGCTCGGAAGCCAGTCGATCGGACACATCGACCCACATCTCCTTGCGCGTTCTATTGCTGTAGTTCCGCAGGAATATGTGCAGGTCTTTCCCTTTACGGTCGCGGAAACCGTCCTCATGGGACGCTTTCCGCATCGCCGTGGGTCCTGGTGGGGGATGGGCATTGGTGACGAGTCTGAACACGATCTGCGGCAAGCTCATCAGGCGATGGTCGAGACGGATGTGGTGGCGTTGTCCGGTCGCCTCGTGTCTGACCTTTCGGGTGGCGAGCGCCAGCGGGTGATGATTGCACGGGCATTGGCGCAGGAACCCGCCATTCTCTTGCTGGACGAACCGATGGCCTTTCTCGACATCAATCACCAGATTGAGATTTGCGCGCTGATCAGCCGGTTGCAACGTGAACGGCAACTCACAGTCGTGCTGGTCTCGCATGATTTGAATGTCGCCAGTCAGTCGTGCGATCGGGTGATGATGTTAAAGGACGGGCGGATTGTCCGGATCGGTTCGCCCATGGAGACGATCACGCCGGAGAGCTTGCGCGCGGTGTACGGGTGCAACGTCGTTGTCGATGCACATCCGTCTAGCGGGCGTCCGCGCGTCACGATGCCGGCTTGAGCGATTCGGCAGGATGCAATTCCGCACGGTCATGTCCCCGGCCGTGACGGGCATGTGTGAGGGGGGACGATCATTTTAAGGTGAAAGGGCGTTTTGTAGAAACGACGCGGGGGACGGGGAAGATGGTGCAAATCCATCACGGTGCCGCCACTGTCAGCGGGGAGTAAGTCTGCATCATGCCACTGTGCGCTTCGGCGCATGGGAAGGCGCAGAGACGCGACGATCCGCAAGTCAGGAGACCCAGCCCGCAGTTGATTCGACTGAACCCTTCGAGCACAAGGGAGTTTCGTCATGTTGTTTTTCATCGTTCGATTGATTCGGTGTGTCTGTCTCCTCTACTTTCTCATCCCTCTCCAATCGGCGCGCGCCCAGCAAGAAATCGCCATGGCCGACCAGGCCGACATCATTGAGACCCCTGAGGTCGTTGTTAGCGCCACGAAGACGCCGATCCCGGCGACACGGGTCACGAGTGCTGTCGAGGTGATTACAGCGGAGGATATGAAACGGCAGAATCTTCGGAACGTGATTGATGCGCTTCGCTTAGCGCAGGGTGTAGCAGCCTTTTCCAGTGGCGGTCCTGGGACTGACGTGAGTGTCAGGATTCGGGGAGGCGGATCAGCCCAAACACTGGTGCTCATCGATGGTGCGATCGTCAACAGTGGGACGACCGGAAGCTACAATTTTGCTAATCTGACGACCGACAACATCGAGCGGATCGAGATTCTTCGAGGCGCACAGAGCATGTTGTACGGGTCGGATGCGATGGGCGGTGTCATCAATATCACGACGAAGAAGGGGCAGGGGCCTCCGACCGTGGGCGCATTCCTTGAGTACGGCTCGTTTGCCACTGTGCGTGAAGGCGGGACACTTTCAGGGAAGCAAGGGATTGTGGACTACAGTCTTGCGCTATCCCGATGGGACACCTCCAGCTTTTCAGCGGTCAATTACCGGCGCGGCGCCACCGAGCGGGATTCCTATCGAAATTGGACGGGATCTGCTCGCGTAGGTGTGGATCTTCCGAAAGACGGACGACTGGACTTTAATTTTAGATGGTCCAATTCGGATGTCGCCCTCGACAGTGTGTCCGCGACGTCACCGGCAGATGTGTTTGGATCGAAGATACGGAGTCAGGATTATATATTCAGCGGAAGCTACCAGCAGCCGCTGACGGACTGGTGGTCGCAGAAACTGACGCTGTCGCGCGCGCAGGAAGCGTCGCTGTTTCTGCCTGGTACGCTACAGCGAAATCTCGTCACCGGCGCATTCAGCACTCCCTTGGGCACGCCGAATGAGACACGAGTGTTATCCAATCGGATCGAATGGCAACATGATTTCCGCATTACCGAGATGCTTTTGCTGAGTGGGGGCTATCAGTTTCGTGAGCAGCAAGGCGAGAATGACACAGGTCTGACCAATCGGATCTTGAGTTCGAATGCGGGGTTTGCTCAGGCTCAGGTCAATCTCTGGGATCGTCTCTTTGGGACGGCGGGAGTCCGGTACGACAGTTATAACGTGTTTGGCAATGCCACGACGTATCGATTGACGGGAGGCTACTATAGCAAGGAGACTGACACAAAACTTCGTGCCAGTTATTCAACGGGTTTCCGGGCGCCGACCATGAACGAGTTGTATTTCCCCAATTTCGGCAATCCCAATCTTGGTCCTGAAAAGAGTCAGAGTATGGATGTGGGGGTGGACCAGTTCTTTCTGTCTAAGTCTCTGAAGCTCAGCGGAGGATTCTTTTGGAATCGCTATCGCAATCTGATCGTGACGACGAATGATCCGGTGTTTTGTGCGCCTTTTAGTACATTCGGGTTCTGTCCGCAGCAACTTGGTGATGCATCGACGAAGGGGTGGGAGGCGAGTCTGTCCTACACCTACACCAGCGAGCGGCAGTTTCTCCGAGGGCTAACCTTCCAGGCGCAGTATACGAATACTCTGACCCGAGATCTTGATACGGCGGCCCGTCTCCCGCGTTGGCCGGTCGACCAGTGGAGCATGATCCTCGGCTATCAACCGATTGAACCGCTCTGGATCACTGTCACCGGACGGTATGTGGGCTCGCGGTTTAATACCACGGGAAACAGTCAAACCCTCCGCGCATTCGATGTCTGGTCGCTGGCGGCAACGTACGACGTCACGAAGCAGGTGCAGGTCTATCTCAGGGCGGAAAATCTCTTCAATGAAAAGTACGAGGAGATTGCCAGTGCCGGCGTCCCAATTCGCTCAATATTTGGTGGTGTACGTGTCGCGTTCAGTGCGAAGCCGTAAGGATATGTAAATGACCCATCCACGACTGGTTATCGCCGGCATCTCCAGTGGTGTCGGCAAGACGACGGTCACATTGGCGATCCTGGCGGCTCTGCGACAGCGGGGCCGCCGGGCGCAGGCGTTCAAGGCGGGGCCGGATTTCATCGATCCGAGTCACCATACGGCTGCCACCGGGCGGCTGTCTCGGAACCTAGACGGCTGGATGTTGGGGGCGGATCGCAATCGGGAGATCTTTACGCGTGCCGCAATGGATGCGGATATCTCAATCATTGAAGGAATGATGGGACTGTTCGACGGCAGTTCGCCGGTGAACGAGATCGGCAGCACGGCAGAATTGGCCAAGCAATTGGATGCACCGGTCCTTCTCGTCATTGACGGTAGTGCGATGGCGCGTTCTGCTGCGGCGATGGTGTCAGGGTATGCGAAATTCGATCCGGCGTTGAGGGTCGCGGGTGTCTTGTTCAATCGAGTTAGCAGCGCAGGGCACTACCAGCTGCTCAAGGAAGCGGTCGAACAGGAGACGGATGTGGTGGCGGTGGGGTATATGCGGCCGGATGAGGCTGTGACGATCGCGGATCGCCACCTCGGACTGGTGATGGCGATGGAGAAAGGTGGAAGCGAACTGTATGATCGGCTGGCGAAGTCGGCGGCTGAGACCATTGATTTGGATCGAATCGAATTTTTGGCCGGCTCGTCTGGAGTATTGGCGGCGTCACCTCATTCTGTGAAAGAGAGTCGGCCGCATACAGTTCGCATCGGTGTCGCGAAGGACCGGGCTTTTTGCTTCTACTATCCCGAGAATCTTGAACTGCTGGAAGCGGAGGGGGCCGAACTGGTGTTGTTCTCTCCACTCGCAGACCGCACCATACCCGATGATGTGGCCATGCTGTATTTTGGCGGGGGCTATCCAGAGCTGCATGGCGCGGTGTTGGCGGGAAATACCACTATGCGAACGGCAATCAAGGGCTTTGCCGGACAGGGCGGAACGATCTATGCGGAATGTGGCGGGATGATGTATCTCACACGGGCCATCCGTGATTTCAAGGGCCAATCGCACGACATGGTTGGCTTGTTTCCTGCCGAAGCGGTTATGAAGAAATCTGGTGTGACGTTGGGCTATAGAACGGTGGAATTGTCACAGACCTGCATTCTTGGTGTTTCCGGTGTCATCGCGCGAGGGCACGAGTTCCATTACTCTACGGTGGTGCCACGAGGGCCGCTCGACTATGCGTGTTCGTTGAGTGATGCGCGAGGAGACACGAAGGGGCAGGATGGGCTTGTACGGGACAATGTGCTGGCGCTCTATACCCATTTGCATTTTGCCAGTCAGCCGAAGATCGCTACATCGCTCGTGAATGCCGCACGTCGAACAGCCGTGAGTCAAAGAGGAACACAATGACAGATCAGGCTGAACACAAGGCAAAGATGGAGCGGCTCAAAGCCTCGGTCGATCGACGTATCGAGGCGGCGCAAGAAGAGAAGGGCCTGCTGATGATCTATACCGGCGCCGGGAAAGGCAAAACGACCGCTGCGCTCGGGATGGCTCTCCGATGTATTGGTCACGGGATGAAGGTCGCGGTCGTTCAATTTATCAAAGGGGCGATCGATACCGCGGAAGAGCGGGCGTTGAAATCGTTCGGCGATCGCGTCACGTTTCTCCGGATGGGTGAAGGCTACACCTGGGAAACGCAGGATCGTGAACGGGATACGAAATTCGCTCAAGAAGCCTGGGAGACCGTCTGCGAGTTTTTGCGCGATCCATCTTATGCGATGGTGGTTCTCGATGAGTTCAATATCGCGCTACAGCAGGATTATGTGGACGTGGCGGAGGTGGTCACCGCACTGCGTGCCCGCCCTCCGATGCAACATGTGGTGCTGACGGGCCGTGGGGCGAAGGACGTCTTGATAGAAGAAGCCGATCTCGTTACCGAGATGAAGCAGATCAAACATCCGTTTCGCAAGGGGATTAAGGCGCAGCCGGGGGTGGAATTTTGAGAGGTCCGGTCACCAAGACGTGTGAAGCCTGCGGCGTGGCGTTCTCGTGCGGCGGATACCAGTGTTGGTGCGGGAAGGTCGGCATCACCGAGTCGCAGATGGATTGGATCGCCGCCAGATTTCAAGATTGCTTATGTCCTGCGTGCCTTGACCAAGTGAGTAAGGGGACCCTGCCAGTCCAGTCCGGAGAGTGCCGAACATAAGGAGCGATGATATGCGTATCACGAAGGTCTATACACGAACGGGCGATGCAGGGAAAACGCGGTTGGCCGGCGGACAGCAGGTCTGGAAAGACAGTCTGCGGGTGGAGGCCTATGGCACGGTCGATGAGCTGAACGCCTCAATCGGAGTCGTGCGCGCCATGAATGCCGACATGCTCGATGAGTATTCGGCTGCAGCCATTCTCGAGGAGGAATTGCGTTGGGTGCAGAATAAATTGTTCGATGTCGGGAGTATTCTTGCCACGGCGCCGGGACAGACGTTCAAGAACATGCCGCAGGTGACGGCGAAGGATGTGACGCGGTTAGAGAAGCTAATCGATCGCTGTCAGAAAGAATTGGAGCCTCTCAAGGAATTTATTCTGCCGGGCGGCGGGAAAGTCTCCAGCTTTTTGCATCAAGCTCGGACGGTCTGCCGGCGCGCTGAACGGCTCTGTGTGGCCCTGTCGAAAGTCGAACCGGTCGAGCCGACGATTATCAAGTACGTGAACCGGCTGAGCGACACGTTGTTTGTGCTCGCGCGCTGGGTGGCCAAGACGCAGGGTGAGCCGGAATTCTTGTGGGAGCGGGATGTCGCCAAAAAAGCGGAGTAGTCGTCAGACGTCAAGAAAATCTGCAGGTCTGATCATCTTCATTCTTGGCGGGTCGGCGTCGGGGAAAAGCGAGATTGCTTTGCGGCTTGCTGGATCGAAGGGACCGAGAGCCTTTGTCGCGACCGGGCAGGGCCTCGATGCTGAGATGTCGGCAAGGATTGCACGACATCAGGCCACACGTGCATCGGATTGGGACACGGCAGAAGTTCCGCTCGAACTCGCGGCCTGGTTTGCGCGCGCAGGGAGCCGCTATCAGACGATTGTCGTTGATTGTGTGACGCTCTGGCTCAGTAATCTGCAGTGCTCCGGGATGAAAGAGCCACTGGTGCTCAAGCGAGTGGCCGGCTTGCTGGAAGCGATGCGGAAGACGAAAGCGAGGATCGTGATCGTGAGCAACGAGTTGGGGCTGGGGCTGGTGCCGGCGGAGCCGACTGTGCGGGCCTTTCGAGATCTGGCCGGGCGGGTGAATCAATTGCTCGCTGCAGGCGCCGATGAGGCACACCTGGTTGTGAGCGGGATTCCGCTTCGATTGAAGTGAAGAGAGGGAATGACAATGTCGTTACAAGCTGTGTGTGACCGGATTCAATCACCCGATCCCCAGTTACTGGCAAAAGCCCAGGCACGACTGGATCGCCTCACGAAGCCTCAAGGCAGTTTAGGGAGGTTGGAGGAAGTCGCGGCGCGCTATGTGATGATGACCGGGGAGCTGAAACCGGCGATTCCTCAAGGCGTGGTCTTTACGTTTGCGGCGGATCATGGCGTCACCAAGGAAGGTGTGAGTGCGTATCCCAGAGAAGTTACGCCGCAGATGGTGTTGAATTTCCTGCGTGGCGGGGCGGGTGTGAATGTGTTGGCCCGTCATGCCGGCGTGGGCGTGCGTGTGGTGGACATCGGCGTCGATCATGACTTTGGAGCCGTGCCCGATCTGATCTCGAGGAAAGTGATGCGGGGGACGCGCAATTTGCTCGTCGAGCCGGCGATGTCTCGCGCAGAAGCGGAGCAGTCCATCCTGGTTGGAGTGGACCTCGCAACGCAGTCAGCACGGGAAGGCACAGGCCTCATCGGTACCGGCGATATGGGCATCGGGAACACGACCCCGAGCGCGGCGATCACGGCGGTGATGGCCGGCCGGCCGGTCTCTGACGTGACCGGGCGAGGAACCGGAATCGACGATGCGGGGCATGCGAGGAAGGTGGCGGTGATCCGGCAGGCGCTCGATCTGCATCGTCCAGAGCGAGCTGATGCGCTTGATGTGTTGGCCAAAGTGGGCGGGTTGGAAATCGGCGGGCTGGCCGGGTTGATCCTCGGTGCCGCGGCGGAGCGCGTGCCGGTGGTGCTTGATGGGTTCATTGCCGGAGCTGCGGCATTGATTGCCGTGGGGCTTCAGCCTCGTTGCCGTGAGTATCTCATCGCGTCGCACCGTTCCGTTGAACGGGGGCATGCCGCGATCTTCGACCACCTCGGCCTGAAGCCGTTGCTGGATCTTGATTTGCGTCTCGGTGAAGGCACCGGCGCCTGTTTAGGCATGAGCCTGGTCTGTGCCGCCGTCAAAATCTATACAGAGATGGCGACATTCGGTGAGGCCGGCGTATCGGAGAAAGCTTAGGACTCATGGGAACGCTCGTTCGCCCTTTTGTATTCGCCTGGCACTTCCTGACCGGGATTCCGTTGAGCCATGCCTTGCACGAACCGACCGCTGTCGAACTTGCGAGGTCGATGGCCTGGTACCCGGTGGTTGGCTTGCTGATCGGCGGCGGATTGGTTCTTGCCGACGCGGGTTTGTCGAGGGTATTCGACCAGGCGGTGGTGAACGTCTTGTTGATCGTCTTGGCGGTGATCGTGACGCGCGGATTGCATCAGGATGGGCTCGCTGACACGCTGGACGGATTGGCGGGAGGGAAGACGCCTGCCGCCCGGCTGCCGATCATGCGCGATCCTCGTATCGGTGCCATTGGTGCCACGGGCCTCTTCCTCTCATTACTGCTGCGTTATGCGGGACTGATGGCACTGCCTCAGGCGATGCGAGTTCCTGCGCTCCTTTGTATGCCGGCCATCGGGCGGTGGGCGATGGCGACCCTGGCCTGGGCCTCTCCCTATGCGCGCGCCGAAGGAGGATTGGCCGCTTCGTTCCTGACGTATCTTTCCTGGCCCCATGTCGTCGTTGGAACGGGGGTACTCGCCGCAGGACTGGGCTGGGCGTGCGGACTGTTGAGTGCTGCGGCGATTCTCCTGGGCGGATCACTGGTGGTGTGTGCGTTGTGGGCCGGGTGCCGCTTGTGGTTCGGCGGGGTTACCGGAGATACGTTGGGCGCGACGAACGAAGTGATTGAAATCCTGTTCCTGCTCCTGGCCCCGTCACTGCTGTTACTTTCATGACAGGGAATGAACTGGTGCTCGTGGCAGGCCTCGATCTGATGGTAGGCGATCCCCGCTGGTTTCCGCATCCGGTTCGCGGGATGGGTCAGGTCATTGGATGGTACGACTACGGTATAAGAGGACTGTGCCGGAGTCCTCTCGCGTTGCGTCTTGCAGGGTTGATCCTCGCGTTAGGGTTGCCGGCGGCGGTCTATCTGGTGGTATGGGGGATGGTGGCGCAAGCCGGGGCCGTGGCGGATTGGCTTGAGACTGCGGTGACGATCGCCCTGGCATCAACGACGCTTGCTGGACGTGATCTGTGGGATCATGCGCAGGCCGTGAAGAAGCCGTTGCAGCGGGGAGATATTGCCGATGCGCGTCTGGCCGTGGCAAAAATTGTGGGGCGAGATGTGGGACAGCTGTCTGAATCTGAAGTCGTTCGCGCGACTGTCGAGACCGTGGCGGAGAGCACAGCGGACGGAGTGATCTCGCCGCTGTTCTTCCTTGTGATCGGCGGTCCGCCGCTGGCCTTGGCCTACAAGGCGGTGAATACGCTGGACTCCATGGTTGGCCATCGGGATGAACGATACGTCGATTTCGGGTGGGCCTCCGCCAGGCTGGACGACGTGGCGAATTGGATTCCCGCTCGTGTGACGGCTCTGTTATTTATCGCTGCGGCAGGTTTGCGTACAGGAAGTGGTGACCGGATTCGAAATGGCTGGCGCGTGGTATGGCGTGATGGGGGCAAGCATCCCAGCCCGAATAGCGGAAGACCTGAGGCGGCAATGGCTGGTGTGTTGGGTGTGCGGCTGGGCGGGACGAACTATTATGATGGGGTCGCGAATGACCGTCCGATCCTTGGCGATGGGCGGCGAGAGTTGGTCGTCGAGGACATCACGCTCGCCGCTCAATTGATGGCGTTGGCGAGTGTGTTGGGCGTGATGATCGGGGCGGGAATATTGTGGCTCGAGTAAAGAAATCCGTTCACGGCGGCGATGTGTATGCGGCGTCGCGCGAGCTCGGGCGGGAAGTCATCGAGCTTATCGATTTCAGCGCGAGTATCAATCCACTGGGGCCTTCTCCGAAAGTCTGGCGCGCCATCACCGGGGCCCGTCATCTCGTCCCGCATTATCCCGACCCTGAGTGCTGGGATCTTCGTCAGGCTCTGGCCACTCGGTGGCACGTCAAACCTGGACAGATTCTGGTGGGAAACGGCTCGATAGAATTGATCCATGCCCTTCCGCGGGCGCTCAAGATCAATCACCTATTGCTGGTCCAACCGACATTCTCCGAGTATGCCGCGTCGATGGCGCGGGCCGGCGGGTGCGTCACGACGGTGTGTGCAGATCGAGATGAACAGTATGCGTTGCCCATCGATCATCTGTGCCGGTTACTGGAACGGCCGACAAAGGGATCTCGGACGCTCGATGGGATCTTGTTGTGCAATCCCAATAGTCCGACGGGGCAGGCTTGCGGGGCTGATGAGGTGATGAAGCTGGCGCGCGCCGCGCAGCGACGGGGTGTCTGGTTGATTGTCGATGAAACGTTCGCAGACTATTCCCCGGAACGGTCTATCCTTCCGCTGAGGTCAGCATGGTCCAGGGTGGTGGTGTTACGGAGCCTGACAAAATTCTATGGATTGCCTGGATTACGGGTTGGGTATGCGGTCGCGGCTCCTACCGTTATCCAACAATTGCGCAGTGAATTATCGCCCTGGTCCGTCAATGCCATGGGACAGGTGGCCGCATTGGCTGCGTTGTACGATACGGCTCATGCGAAGAAGAGCCTCCAGTTCGTGGTGAAAGAGCGGTCTAGAATGGCCAAAGCACTTGCCGGATTGCCGGGATGCACCCTGTTTCCGGCGCACGCAAATTTCCTCTTTATGGAATTGCCGCGTGGATGGCATGGGGGAAAGCTGACTGAACAGTTGAGGCGTGAGGGATTACTCATTCGAGATTGTTCGGCTGTTCCTGGGGCAAATCGTCGCTCGATCAGGATCGCAGTCAGGTCTCGAGAGGATAACGATCGGCTCTTGAAATCCCTCTCTCGGGTGTTGAGCGAAAAGCAGTCATGACACAAGGACGGTCATCACGCATGCAGACCCGGTATCGAGTGACGGAGCAGACGCTGGTCATTGATCTCGGAGGCAAGAGGCGAGTGCTCTCTTCAGCACCGCAAGGCGGCGGACTCACTTCTGCGTCGTATATTCTGAATCACCAGGTGGAGTCGAATTCGATCTCGAATACGCATCCTAGATCTCACAGTGACCCTGCTCGGGCACTTCGGCGGCTCGCTATCAGGCTCGGAGTGAAGCAGGAAGCGGTTGGACTCATGACGGCCGTCCCGATGAAACAGTTGGTCACGGCCAGAGTTTCGTCTGAGGCCCTCTGGGTTGAGTGTTTTGCGACCGTCGGTGTGACGAATGCAGTGAAGGCGGGGGAGCGGCCGAAGACCGACGTCCGTCGAACCGAAGCCACAAAGCCGGGGACGATCAATCTCATTCTGGTCACGAATGTGTCTCTGTCGAACGCGGCGATGGTCGGGGCGGTGCAAGTGGCTACGGAGAGTAAGACAGGTGTCTTGAGAGATCATGCCGTCCCGAGTTGGACGGGGCAGCCTGGTGCCACCGGGACCGGGACCGACGCTGTGGTGGTTGCCTGCCGGCTACGGGGACAGGGGCCCTGGCAACCCTATAGTGGTACTCATACCATGATCGGTGCCTTAATCGGGCAGGCCGTCGCACGGTGTGTGACTCGGGGATTAGCGAAAGCGAAGCAATGGCAGGAACGGCACACATGAGAGCACGGGCACTTGCGGTGTTAGGAACAGGATCGGACGTCGGGAAGAGTCTGATTACGGCCGGGTTGTGCCGACTCTTTCTCCGAGCCGGTATCAAGGTGGCGCCCTTTAAAGCGCAGAACATGTCGAATAATTCCTTCGTGACGCCGGACGGGAAAGAAATCGGGCGTGCCCAGGCGTTGCAGGCGCAGGCCTGTGGTCTCGATCCCGACGCCGATATGAACCCGATCTTGATGAAGCCGGAATCGGATCGAAGTGCGCAGATCGTCGTGCAAGGGAAGGTCTGGGGCAAGGCGGAAGCCCGAACATATTTTGAGCAGCGGACAGAGTTGGCCGAACGAGTGCAAGAGAGCTACGGTCGATTGTCTGCTCAATATGACGCCGTGATCATTGAGGGAGCCGGGAGTGCGGCCGAAATGAATTTAAGAGACCGTGATCTGGCGAATTGGTCGGCCGTCGAACTGGCGGATGCGCGAGTTGTCCTGGTGGCGGACATCGATCGAGGCGGTGTATTTGCGCAGGTCATCGGCACACTGGACCTGCTGGCTTCCCATGAGCGCACGCGGGTCGTCGGGGTTATCATCAACAAATTTCGGGGCGATGCCAGCTTGTTCATTGACGGAGTGCGGTTTATCGAACAGCGAACTGGCCTTCCTGTTCTAGGGGTTGTGCCCATGTTGCGGGGCCTGATCTTGGATCAGGAGGATGCCGTTGACGTCGAGGCCCATCGCCATGCGGTGTTTGCCAAGGACCGAGTCAACATCGCGGTGGTCTTGTTACCGCGTATGAGTAACTTCACCGATTTCAACCCGCTGATTGCGGAGCCTGATGTCGTGGTTCGCTATGCTGCGACGTCGGCAGATCTTGATGGCGCCGATGTGATCGTGATTCCAGGGAGTAAGAACACGATCGACGATCTCGCATACCTCCGTCAGTCCGGGATGGCAGCATCGATTGGTCGCCATGCGAGTGACGGGGCTGAGGTTGTTGGCATCTGTGGTGGGTATCAGATGCTAGGGCGGAACATTGCGGATCCTGACGGGGTCGAAGCTGGGGGGGAGATTGAAGGGTTTGGGTTATTAGATGTGACGACCAGGCTTGCGTCGACCAAGACGACGCAATGGATCGAGGGGGAGTCTCTGGAACTCGAGCCGCAACGCAGTTTGCCAATTCGAGGGTATTGGATTCATATGGGGCAGACGACCCGATGTGGAGTGCGATCCTGTTTTCATGTTCGCTCCATCGGGGGAGAGGCCGGACAGCCGGAGGGAGGGGGAGAGGCGGAGTCTGATGGAGCCGTGAACGAAACCGGTTTGATATGGGGTACCTATGTTCATGGCGTATTCGATCTTCCCGACTTCAGACGCGCCTGGATTAACCGCATTCGTGGTCGAAAGTCGCTCCCGTCTTTGGTAGACGGAGTCTCGCGGGATATATCTCAGACACTCGCCAGTCAGCTCGATGCATGGGCTGATCATCTGCAGCTACATCTTGATCTCAGGCCGCTCATCCAGGCGGTTTCCACTCGACTCTAACGCGCACCTCTGTTCTCTCCAGCTTTCTGCGGTCTTGGTGATCATTCAGTAACAAGAATTGTCACTTGGTGCACAGCTGTGCACAGACCTCAGCAATCTGAGGCGAGGGTATCCTTCTGTCCGCGTCGCTCACAATTCTGGCAGATATGGCAGCATTTGAACGCATTCTTCTGTCGAGTGTCTTTGCTGATTCTCTCTCACTCATCCCGGCACAATAGTTGCCATTCTTCTCATGTTGTTCTCGGTTGCGGTCTCCGCACGTCCGTGTCGTCCAACTTGTGCGAAGACGCAGTGGATGAAAGGGGTTGCCGATTTTCATCGATTTCTTGCGAATGAAAAGCAAGCGACTACACTTGGGCGTGAACCACTAGACGAGCCAGTCTTGAAGGAGGAGGGGATCCTATGAAGGCACAGTTAACATCACTCATTCTTGGTGCGGCGATGTGTGCGACGGTGATAGGGGTGCCATCGTTCGCTCGCGCCGGCGATGAGAGTGAGACTGCGGAATTGTTGATCGCACTGTTGAAATCCGGCCGCGCGGTGGTGTCGGAACATCAGGCACTGATTAACGATCCCAGCAAAGGCAATAAGGGATTCACCGACGAATTTCTGGCCCATCAGGTCATTGAGAAGTTTAAGGCAAAGACGCGCGTGGATCTGAGTCGCCCGAATGGAGTCCCGCAGAGCGCCGTCCTCCTGGCACTGCTCGAGGCGGAACGTGAAGTGGTGTTGGAAGGGCAGCCGGTGATCAATAAGCAGGGCGTCGCCTTCAAGGGATTTATTCCAGCGGTGTTCGCTCGAAAGTCAGGAGAAAAATTCTACAAAAAAACCGGTATTCGATTGAAATTAACGGGAACCGATTATCGTTACCCTGGCAACAAGCCGGATGATTTTGAAGCGGAAGTACTTCGAATGTTCGGAGATTCCCGCCATCCGAAGGGACAACAATATGCGAAGGCGACGATGGTCGGGGGCAAGCCGGTGATGCGCGTCATGGATCCTGAATATGCCGGACCAACCTGCCTCACCTGCCATGGGGGGCCGAAAGGGGAACGGGATATTACCGGAACGAGAAAAGAAGGATGGAAAGAGGGAGACCTTGCCGGCGCAATCAGCGTCGTGGTGCCGATGCGGTAGGGGGAAGCAATCATTTATTCGAGCTGGAGGACGAGCATTATGAGCAAGATCGTAGTCGTCGATGATTCGTACGCGGAGTTACAGATGATCGAAGGGTATCTAAAAGCGGCCAGCCACACCGTGGTGTCTTTTCCGAATACGGACAAGCTGGAAGATAAGATCGTTTCAGAAAAACCTGATCTGATTGTGATGGATGTGGTCATGCCGGGGCGGAATGGCTTCCAGGCTTGCCGCGATCTGAAAGCCGATGATCGGTTTAAGAATATTCCCGTCGTGCTCTGTACGTCCAAGGGGCAGGAGAGCGACAAGTTTTGGGGGCAGCAGCAGGGTGCCAATGGATATGTGGTGAAGCCGTTTAAGGCTGAAGATCTCTTGGCCGCCGTGAAGCGCGCGTTGAACTAATCTTCCATACGACACCGAACCTGGTTGTTGAAGGGAAATCATGGAACCAGCTCTCAGCGCATCGCAATCTGTCGGGGCTGTCCTGGCTGACGGTGTCAAAGCACCCACTCCGTCGCGTATCTGCCTAATCACTCTCGGTGGGGAACTGTTTGCCGTTGACTTGCGCCATGTACGAGAAGTCTTTGAGCTGGAATCCGTGACACCCGTTCCTGGGATGCCGTCCACATTAGTGGGGGTGGCCAATCTTCGGGGTACGGTCATGCCCTTGGCAGATCTACGTCCGTCGCTCGGGATTCCATCGACCGCGTCACTGCCTTTCGTGGTGGTTGTCCGCCATGGCCAGCAGCAGGTCGGCATTCTGATCGACGCCGTCCCTGAAATTCGTACGATCCATCCCGATGATCTGTTGAACGCGACGTCAAGGGGATTATCGGAGTCCCGGCCATTTCTTTCAGGACTGGCCAAGATTGAAGAGCGCATGAGCGGCATGGTCGATGTGCAGAAGCTCTTGGCCTGTGTGGAGGGTGTATTGAATTAGATGGCCGACACGTGAGCCTGTCCGCTGAGTTGGCTGACCGCCGCTCAGGGAAACGGCGCGGCGACGATAGGAACCGATTACCCTATGGGTTGAGGAGGAGGAAGTTATGGCGAGGCACATTAAGTCAGCGTGGACGATTCAGACGTGGTTCAACAATCTCAAAACACTGCCGAAGTTGATTCTCGGATTCTCTGCCGTCGGCGTCATCATGATCATGGTCGGCCTCGTGGGTCTTATCGGTTTGAGCCGGCTAAAAGCTGAGTTGCAGAATATTTACGACGGATCAACGGTGGCGCTGTCCAACACGGGAGTCAGCAGTACGAATCTCGGTCTCTATCACGACGCGTTGCTGAATGCCGGTCGGCAGACTCGGAAAAGCGACTTTGACGATGCGATCGCGCCGCTGGCCGCTCTCAAAAAACAGACACTGGAACCCTTGCAAGCCTATCAGGGGTCGGAGTTCCGCGAGTCGGCGACGGGTCGAAACGAAGCGAAGGATATCGCTGCGCTGAAGACAGCGTTGGCTGAATATTTCGTGTCGACCGATGGTGCAGTCAGCGCATTTGCTGATAGTTACGCTGCGTCACTCTCCGAAGATCAGAAGCAGAGCATGCGAGACCTGGGTAACCTGGCCCTCTCCGTCGAAGTCGCGAACAAGTACAGCACGGCCACGCTGCGTGTGCGAGAGTTGATGGCCACGATTCGAGAATTGGCCAAAGAACTGAACGAGAGCGGACAGGCCGAAGCGACCCGCAGCACGAATTTGGTGTTGTTTGGAGGCCTTATCGCGCTCCTGTTCGGAGGCGCTATCGGTTACTACCTGGCCCGATATATTGCACGAAACATTGTGCACGTCGCCGATGTCGCCGAGCAAGCCGCTGCGGGTAACCTCCAGGCCCGTGCGAAGCTCGAGAGCGACGACGAGGTGGGCCACATGGCGAAAGCGTTCAACTCGATGTTGGATCGTATTACGGCCCTTGTGTCCACCGAGGAAGAGCGAGATGTGATGCAGAAGCGCTTGATGCAATTTCTTGTGTTGGTGTCTGACGTCGGTAAAGGAGACCTGACCAAGCGCGGCGAAGTCACGGCGGATATGTTCGGCAACTTGGCCGACGGATTCAATCTCATGATTCAACGGTTCGCGCAGTTGATGCGCCAAGTGCGTGAAGCGGCTGAACGGGTAAATAAATCAGCCGGGACGCTGAGAGACAACGCCGGGCAGATGGCCGGTACGGCGAAGCATCAAGCCGACGAATCCGTCAAGACGCTGGGCGCGGTTGAACAGTTGGCGGCGTCGATGCGGCAGGTCGCTGAAACCGCCGGGGCGTCTTCTGAATCGGCCCGCCAAGTGTTGCAAGCGACCGAGCGCGGTCGCGTGGCGGTCCAAGAAACCGTGCAGGACATGCAGAGTATCCGCGCCGCGGTGCAACGTATGTCGAAACAGGTGAAAGCCCTTGGCGACCGGTCGCTGGAAATTTCGCAGATCGTGTCGACGATTCGGGATATTGCCAATCAGACCAACCTACTGGCCTTGAACGCGGCCATTGAGGCCGCCGGTGCCGGAGAAGCGGGTGCCCGATTCGCCGTCGTCGCCGACCAGGTGAGAAAGCTTGCGGAAAGCTCGACCCAGGCCACGCGGGAAATTGCGGACCTTGTGAAAGTGATTCAAAGTGAAACGCAGGATGCCGTGGTCGCGATGGAACATGAAACTCAGGCCGTGGAAGCGGGGTCGGCTTCTGCATTGCGTACGGGTGATGTGTTCAAGGAAATTTCTACGATCGCCCAGCGTTCATCCGAACTGGCGCAGAGCATCGCATCCTCTGCGGTTGAGCAGACCGCTTCGACCGATAAGGTGGGACGCTCGATTAAGGACTTTACCGGCGGCGCGGTGGCCACGCAGAAAGCCACGGATTCCGCGCGAGTCACCGTAGAAGATATGGCGAAGCTCGCTGAAACGCTGACGGCCTCTGTGTCGCAATTCAAACTGGTGTAGTCAAATTACCCGGGGGATGTCCCGCATCCTCCGGGTACGAAGGGTCCAGGATGAGCGCTGAATTTGATCCGGACAATCTGATGGCCATTTTTGTGGCTGAGGCCGTTGATGGCATGGCCGATCTCAAGCGCGCCTTACATCCAGTCGATGGGTCCGTCCCAAGTCCGCAAGAATTGCATGAGCAATATATTGTGGCTCACCGGATCCGAGGGGCGGCGGCGCTTTATGGCTTTGCCGGGATCGCACAGTTGAGCGAGCGGCTGGAATCGTTGTGTGAGCAGAGTCACATGGTTCCTGAGACGGACTGGCTTCGCGCCGTTGGTGCGATGCGGGAAATTGTGCAAGGCGTCCAGCTGCAGCTCGATGTGATCGGACAAGGTGGGGGTGAAGATCAGGTGACGATCGATCGATGCCTGGCCGTGTCCGATGGGTTTCTCCTCGCTGAAACCACAGGTCAGGGGGCCTCTATAGCCGATGAAGGTCCTCGGGGTTCCGGAGATAGTGCTCAATTGAGTCAGGGTTATCTTGTGCCAAACGTGGATGCGGAAGTGCTGTCCTACTTCGTCCCTGAGGCATTGGAATACCTGGATACGATTGATAGCCTGATTCGAAATTTGCAGGCTCACCCACACGACGAGGATGCGATCTACCGACTCTTTAGAACGGCTCATACCTTGAAAGGATCAGGCCATACGGTTGGCTTTACCGTCATCGGCGATATTGCCTATCCCATGGAAGAGTGCATGGGGAAGGTTCGGGAACGACGGGTTCAGCTGAGCGACGCGCTTTTCGAAGGATTGACCCGGGCGGTTGGAATTATTCGGCTGGCACTGCGGCGAGATCCAGCCCATGTACCGCAATTACAGCACGATGTGCCGGCTGTGATTGGCTTCCTGACGCAATTGCGGGATGGTGAGGCGGTCGTGGGCGCGGCATCAGCGACTCCGGTTGTCCAGGTAGCGGCGTCGCCTTCAAGTGCGGCGACAGTCGATGGTGAAGGGGCGGCTGGCCCGGTGCTATCGGCTGAGTATTTGATTCCGCAACTGGATCCCGAGGTGCTGTCTTACTTTGCCCCGGAGGCTCAGGAGTATTTGGAAACGCTTGAGGCCAATCTCCTGCGGCTGGATAAGAATGTTCAGGACGGCGAATTGATCAATCAATTGTTCCGGACTGCGCATACCCTCAAGGGGTCTGCCTATACCGTAGGATTTCAATCTATAGGCGATCTGGTCCATCACATTGAAGACTTTATGGGAGCCGTGCGTGACGGGCATTTGGCTGTACAGCCCGGTCAGACAGATTTATTGCTTCGAGCCGTCGATGTCGTTCGCGTGCTGATGCGCCGTGACCCTGCGGCTCTGGCGACAACTCAACACCGATTTGCCTCCGCGCTCGCGGAGCTGAAAATTCTGCATGATGGCGGTGTCCTAAGTATGGAGCCGGTTGTCTCGAACGATGCAGCGACTCCTCTCATGCCAGCGCCTGCCGGACCTCATGAAGAAGCGGCTCAACCAAAAGCCGCTGATGGACGGTCTGCAGAAGATCGTGAAGTCATTCGGGTCAGCCGGGACCGACTAGAGCGATTGCTGAATCTGGTCGGTGAATTGGTCATTGGACGAGGCCGGTTAGAGCAGCGTCTTCGGGTGCTAGAGCAGTTATCTCAACAGGTGTTAGCCTGCAAATCCAGGCTGGTCGATGCCGTACAATCGTTCGAAGAGAAACATACGTTCACTTTTCCGGCTACTCCTGCAGCTACCACGGAAGCCGCCGCTCCAGGCATGGCTGGCTTAAGCGATTTCGGCAGTCTGGAATTCGACAAGTATGACGATTTCAATATTCTGGCGAGACGTATCAGTGAGGTGACTGCTGATATTACGGAATCGATGTCGCAACTGAGCGGATCCATCCGCCGATCCCATGATGATATGAGCCAGTTGCAGCAGCTGACCCTCGGTATGCGGGATGAAATCGCGCGTGCCCGCATGGTTCCCATCGGGACTCCGTTTACGCGGTTCCGTCGAGCGATTCGGGAGATTGCCCGTGCCTCAGGGAAGGAAGTCTCGCTGGTGACGTCCGGTGAACATACCGAGGTGGATACGGGGGTCGTGGAGCGCCTCGTCGACCCCTTGGTCCATCTTGTGCGCAATGCGGTGTACCACGGCATTGAACACGCCGGCGCTCGAGTGGCGAAAGGAAAAACCGCGGTTGGCACGGTTTATTTGCACGCCGCTCATCGAGGTAACTCGATCATCATCGAAGTGGAAGACGACGGGGCGGGTCTCGATCTCAAACGGATTCGGACGAAAGCCGCGAATTTTGGACTGGCGCGGCCGGAACAGATTCAAGCGATGCCGGATGCGGAAGCCTTGAAGTTTATTTTTGCCCCAGGGTTTTCGACGGCGGAGAAGGTGGGGGATCAGGCTGGGAGAGGCGTCGGTCTCGATGTGGTCAAGCGGGTGATTGAGGGGATGAACGGTCATATTGACGTGGAGTCGCTTCCCGGAGTGGGCACCAAGTTTACGTTGGATTTGCCGCTGACGCTGCTCATTGCGACGGCTTTGATGGTACGAGTGGGATCGGAGCGGTATGCGATTCCATTGCCTAACGTGCGTGAGGTCACCATGCCGACGGTGGGCTCGTTGCAGCACATGGGGGAGCGGGCCATTCTGCAGATGGGCGAAGAGGCGATCGATCTCTATTCATTGCGCCACTTAATCCGACGGGAAAGCGGGATGGTCGATATTTCCATGCCAGTTGTCGTGGTACGTACCGTCTCTGGACCGATCGGACTGGCGGTCGACGAGTTGTTGGGGCGCCAGGAAATCGTCATTAAATCGTTAGGTACATTACGCTCGATGGAACGTTCCTGCTTCGGCGGGGCCACGATCGATCCTGAAGGGCATGTAGTGCTTGTGGTGGATACGGGACGGTTGCTCGCGCGGGAGTCTCGGGAGTCGGCCGCGAGGTTGGCGGCCCCGGAAACGACGGTGGGGACTCTTCAGGACGGGGTTCAAAGTACGGATGGCCAAGGCCCTGCGATGGCGTCAATTCTCTTAATCGACGATTCACTGAGCATTCGGAAATTTGTCGGACGCATGTTGGAGAATGCCGGGTATCAGGTCGATACAGCGGTAGATGGCGAAGATGGATTGCGGAAGGCCTCGGCGCATTCCTACCGGTTAATCTTTACAGATTTGGAGATGCCGAAGTTGAACGGATTAGAAGTCATCCAGGCGTTGCGTAGTCGGCCGCAGACGCAGCAGACCCCAGTCGTGGTCATGACCACGCGTGCGGGGGACAAGCACCGTCAGATGGCGCTCAATATCGGGGCCAGCTCATATATCGCTAAGCCAGTGGAAGAACGCGCATTGCTTCAAGAGGTCGAGCGATGGGTCGGGCAAGTGACGGCGGCCAGGAAGTAAGGCCATCGGGTGCAGGGCCACGATAGGATGATATGCAGAACCGAGGGCACATGATCGATGAGGCGGTGGTATGAGTTTGCGTGGCCATCGGGTTGGGACGGCTGCTCATGTAGCGAGCAAGCGCTTTCTGATTGTCGGAATAGGCAGACAACTCTTCGCCTTGTCTGCTGAGTTGGTGCAAGGATTGCTGACGATTGAAGAGCGTGGATTCGTGAGCGCCACCCTCACGGTTCAAGGTCAGGAGTATCCCTCGCTGGATCTTGGGGGGCAGCTTGGACTTGCTCAGGCTGGCGACGGGCAGGAGACACGGATGGTGCTGCTGGCCCAGGCGGGGATTCGCGCCCATATCCGGGTGGATCGGGTTCATGGGTTAGTCGAAATAGAACAGACGCACGTGTTGCCTTTGCCGTGTCAATTCCGGAATGAAGAGCGGAACTGGTATGTGGGCCTCATATTATATGGGGACGGAGTGGCGGTAGGGCTTGATTCGGGGTGGCTGCTGAGCGGCGGCATGCAGGGGCAGGGCGGGTTGCAGGATCAGAGACAACGGTTGCCGCTGCGCCTGTCGGACGCATCCGATACACTGGGGAAGGGCATCGCATGCTAAGGGGCGCGGTTGGTCGGCAACGTCAGGTCACTTCCCAGCTGTGTCATCTCTTAGTCTTCTCGGTAGGGGGACGCCGGCTGGCGGTAAAGACTGAAGAGATTGGCGGGATCTCTGCTTGGGTCGGCAGCATTCCGATTCCCAGTTGTACGCCCTTTATCTCGTCAGTGATCCGCCGAGATCAGGCCGTGTTTCCTGTTTTTGATCTCGCGGGGATGCTGAAGGTTCGGGTGAAGGGAGAGCAGCGTCTCTGCTTGATGGCTAAGCAGGCCGACGGTGCAATGGCGATTTGCATCGATGAGGAAATGCCGGTGTTGCATTCCCTCGATGCCGCAAAGATCCAGGCCTATCGCGACAACGATATCGACACGGTGGGATGTTTTACTGATGAGTTTGAAGACGTCCCCATTATTTCAGCTGCCCGATTGGGGGTAGCGTAAGTTGATGGTTACGAACAGAGGGGAAGGGAGTCAGTATGCCGAAGATTCTTGTAGCAGATGACAGTATTGCGGTCAGAAAAGTCGCGGAGCGCTTGTTGACGGAAGCCGGACTCGGCGTCACGTTAGCTGCCAATGGGGAAGAAGCACTCGCGTATTTGTCGAAGGAACGGCCTGACGTCATTGTGTCGGACGTGATCATGCCGGACAAGAGCGGATATGAAGTCTGCGCGTTTGTGCGGGGGCATGCGTCGCTGGCCACAACTCCGGTATTGCTGATTTCAGGCATTGTGAATGACGAGGTGACGAAACAGGCTGAGTCCTGTCATGCGGACGGGGTGCTCAAAAAGCCGTTTCAGGGAACGTCGCTCAAGGATCGGGTTCTGGAGCTGCTTGCAAAGCGCCAGGAGCCGGTAGTGGCTCCTCCCCCTGCAGCGCCGGCTCCCAAGCCGGTGGTGTCTGGAGACGTATGGAGCGGCCCTCGGATCACTGATGAGCAGCTTGAGACCTATAAGCAGGCAGTGGCGCATGCCAGTGAACTTGATGCTCAGTTGCAAGCCGAGAGGGTGAAGGGTGAGGGGCTCAGGAAACGTGTAGGAGAACTGGAGGTGCTGGCGGCACAGGCGAAGGAACTGGAAGGCCTGCTTGCTGCCGAGCGTCACCAGCTTGAGGAAGCTAGTAATCAGTCGAGCCGGGCGCAGGCAATAGAAGCGGAGTTAGTTCAAGAGCGGCAGCAGATTGTGTCTTTGAAGGCACGGATTGCCAGCAGTGAGGAGTTGCTGTCAGATGCGCAGGCGAAGACATCGGCTCTTGAATCAGCGTTGAAGTCTGAGCAGGATTCTGTTCAGGGCTTTCGGCAGCAGGTCGCCGATCTTCATCAGGCCGTCAGTGCGGTACCTCAGTTGGAATCCACTCTGATGACCGAGCGAGCGGCTACGGCAAAACTGGTCGAGCAATTGACTGTCTTAGAGGTTGCCGCGGCCCGGACGAAAGATCTAGAAGCTCGGTTGGCCAGTGAAGAGCATCGCGCTGCCGACTTAGAGCGGCAAGTGAAGCAAGCGGACGCCGCGCTGACGGCTGAACGGGCTCGTATCGGGGAGGTAAGCGGACGTCTTGCTGAGGCTGAACGCGAGGTACAGCGGTTGAGAGACCTGGAAACCCAATTGGCCGCGGCGACTCAGGCTGCACATGCCAAAGAGAGCCGTATTCAGGAGTTAGAAGCAATGATGGCTGCGGCGCATGAGTTCGAGACGCTCCTGGCGACCGAGCGGGAACGGAACGCCGTGTTGGCACGGCGTGCGTCGGAATCTGAGCAATCAGCTGAACAATCTATGAAGCGGTTTGAAGATATGGCGCGGAAGCTCGGGGAAATAGCCGGATTGGCCTCTCAGCTCGGTGGTGGAAAAGGGCGGGCTTAAAACAGCGCGATTTCGCGAACCTAGACCTGTGCTCATGCGAAGGAATAACGCGGCATGGCAGTCGATACAGACGATGAATTTCAAAAAGAGTTAATTGCGCTGTTTGCCCAGGAAGCGCAGGAGTGGTTGCAGCAGATTCATGTGGCCCTTGATGAATTGCAACAAGGGCCTCCGGCTGACCGTCACCTGAAATTGGCGCACACCATCAAGGCCGGATTGGCAAATCTTGGCGGGTCCGCCGCAACGATTAATCTGCACGACGTCGAGCAGGCCAGTTTCTCCGGCCTCCCCTTGGTTGAGGCGGTAGAGGATCCGTCCGTCCCTCTCTCGGCCTCCGCTTTTCTGGTGCTGTGCAAACAACTGGGGCAGATTCACGATGCGCTGACCAGGGCCACCGGTGTGGCGTTCGATCCTGAGTCCGCAGCAGAAGAGGTGGTGCCCGTCACGGTGCCGGCACAGGAGTTCCTGGCCGCGCTCTCTGATCTGATCAGTCGCCTGGGCTGCGGTACGGCTATGCCATGCCACGTGACGAAAACAATCATGGCGCAGGTTGACGGAATGGTGAGAAGTGGCGTGACGCATTGTGACGCAGCGTCGCTACGTGAGGTGCTAGCGCGCGGTGCCGAGGTCGAGCAGGCCTATGCCGAGACGGTTCAGCGGCTTGGACCGCTCGTAGCCGACGGCATCGGAATGATGGCACAAACGTCTATCGGTCAATGGAAAGAGGTATCCGGCGAGTGGAGTGCTGTAGCCAACCACGCGTCTGAACTCTGGTCTGTCTCTCAACAAGTGAATGCGGTCGACGCCATGACGTTCTTTACAGGGCTGCAGAGCTTTCTCACGATTGCGATGGAGCAGCGGGTGACGCTCCCGGCCTCTCAGTTTAAGAAGGTGGAGACCCGACTGCGTGCGATATCCTCGACCATTCAAGAGTGGGCAGAGGCTGGTCGACGAGAACGAGGAGCCATCGAAGCCTTGTTACCCGCCGCGTAGCGGTGGGCCTGTAATTCTCTGTTAAGCCGATCACTGACTATCTCTGAAACCGGTTCCTTCGCACGGCGAAGATGGAATGGAGCCTGATGTGTTGATCGCTGAGCCCGAAATGTTTACATACGAACAGCATTGGGGGCTGCAGGCCCAGCCGTTTGAGAATGTTCCCGATCCGCGCTTTTATGTCCCCTCTGTGAAACATGAGGAGGCGCGGCAACGGATTTTGTATGGGATTCAGGCTCGAAAGGGCGCCGTGATGTTGACCGGCGAGATTGGAAGCGGGAAGACCCTTCTGAGCCGTGCGCTGATTCTCAATTTACCGAGGTCGAAATACGATGTGGCCTTGCTGGCAAACCCTTCTCTCCCGGAAAAGCAATTTCTTGGCGAGATTCTCTATCAATTCGGATTGCCGGTCGGCGGATCAAAAGCGGTGCAGCTGAGGCGTCTGAATGAGCATTTGCTATCGAACGCCAGGCAGGAACTCGATACGGTCCTCGTCATCGACGAGGCTCAGACCATCCTTGAGGATCGGATCTTTGACGAGGTTCGGCTCTTGATGAATTACCAGATGAACGATCGGTTTCTGCTGACGCTCGTGTTGCTTGGCCAGCCGGAACTTCGAGAACGGGTGGCGCGTATTCCGCAACTGATGCAACGGATTGCGGTTCGGTATCATCTGGAGCGGTTTGACGTCGAAGAAACGCAGACCTATATTCAGGGGCGATTGGCTGCGGCAGGGTGCACGCGGAGGCTCTTTACCGTGGATGCGGTGGAAGCGATTTACCGACACACGGGCGGCGTCTGCCGCTTGATTAATGCGCTCTGCGATCTCTGCTTGTTCAGCGGAGCGCAAGGAAAAGTTGATGGCATCGATCAGACGCTGGTTTTGCACGTCGCAGATCCACGTTAAACCGACCAAATCGGGTTGGGGAGAAGGGGAGAACGGGTTTCCATGACATGGTATAGGGACGCAGAAGCCGAGCTGACTCTTGTTGCCTCGGCCATACAAAGCCAACGGACCATTCAGCTGGATCGACTCGAGGCCTTAGCAGCCTCGCTGGTCGCATCGTTGAAGCGCAGCGATGAATTGATCGTCATGGCGCTCTCCAGTCCGTCGGGATCGCCGCTTTTGACCAACCTCGTGAACGTGGCCGTCGTGTCGACGAAGGTGGGGATGGGACTGGGATATTACGGACGCGAATTGGAGCGTCTGGCCCTGGCCGGTCTGGTGCACGACATCGGATTGTTTGCGGTCCCGCAATCGCTCGTTACGAAAGCCGGCCGACTGACGGCGGACGAACGGACGTTGATCGAACAACATCCAGAACTGGGGTTCGAGGCGATCAAGCGATCGGGGCCTGACTACACCTGGCTGGCGGAATTGATTCGCCAGGCTCATGAGCGCACCAACGGATTGGGGTACCCGAATCGGTTGAAAGGACGCCAAATCAGCGAAATGGCGCTGATCATCGGCGTCTCCGATGTGTTCGACGCGATGATCAGCGAACGGCCGTATCGTCCCAGGCTTTTTCCGCATGAGGCGATCAAAGAGTTGCTGGTGGCAGAGCGAGCCACGTTTCCCCGGGAGATGACCAAAGCGCTGGTCGAGCAGCTGTCGGTGTACCCGCTCGGCACCACCGTCCGACTGACTACCGGAGAAACCGGGATAGTGGTGGGAGTGAATGTGCAGTACCCATTACGGCCGATCGTGGAGGTCGATGAATCGGGAGAGGCGGGTCACGTCGAGAGTCGGCACATCAATCTTAGTTTGACTCCGCTGGTGAGCATTATCGAAGCGCTCAAGGCGCCCGTGGTCGGTCGTCTTATTTTTGCGCCGGAGGTTCCGAGCGTGGATGTGCCGGGGGCGGCGTCTGATCAGTTTACGTCACTGCTGGAGAGTCTGGACGCCATTGCGACTGCCATTCAAGGCGTCGTGGAACATGCGCGGCATCCTGGTGCGGTGGTCGGGGGAAAACCTGAAGTTGTCCCTGGTCAAGAGGCCGTGGCGGAGACGCCGGGGCAGGATGAGGCCGGCTTTGACAAGGAAGTCGTGGGCTTATTTGCGCTAGAGGCGCATGAGTGGTTGGCGCAAATTCAATCGGCCCTCGCACGGCTCAGTGCCGATAAAGAGGGGCCGGTTCGTTCGCATGTGTACGGGATTGTCCTTAACGGCATTACGAATCTGGCGAAGTCTGCGGGCACGGTGCATCTTGATGAGATTGAATCGATGGCGACGAACCTGCTGCCCGCGCTTCGTGACGTCGGCGGAGCAGAGACGGCCGTTGCTTCCGAGTCGTTGCGTCAGTTACACCATGGCTTGAATCGCGTCGTTGCCGCGGTCCGGCAGTTGGCCTCCGTTCCGTCCCAGAGCGTAGCGGGAGATGAACGGATATTCGGCGCCGGGGAAGCACCCGTGGTGCACGCGGAGGAGACGGGTGCTGTCGAACCTGTGGAGACGGCCACGCCTACCCTCCATCCCAGCGGACCGAACAGCGAATGGTCCTCGCTTCCGTTATTAAGTGCGCTACGTGAGCTTCAGAAGGCTCGCTCGAGATCGATGCAGCCGGCTCGGGATATGTTGGAAGCGGTGATCCATCGGGCCGAAGAAGTGAGTGAGGCCGTACAGCCGGTCGATGTGGCTACAATCGAGCGGATCCTTCGCGACTTGGATCGGCAGGATACTGAGTTTCTTCAGGCCGTTCATTTGCGCGTCCCCAAAATGACGGAGGCGCTTGCATCGCTTCGGGCGCAGGCCGCCAGTTTCGTCACGGCGTCTCAGCTTGATCCTATTCTTCACCATGTCGAGTTCTTGCATGATCAGGCGAAATTGGTTCAGGCGATGACCATCATGATGTTTCTCCAAGGGTTGAAGTCGTTCTTGACGGTCACGGCGTACCGAAAGGTGACATCGTTACCCATTCGCCTTGAAGCGCTTGAACTGCGCTTGAAGACGTTAGTCCCCATGGCTGAGCAATGGGTGAATCTTGGGCGTCTTGAGCGAGCCACTATCGAAGAAATCCTTCCGGCCTGAAATTCCTCTCCAGGCTCATTTGTCTGGCTCGCAACCTATTGATATTACGCACTAGCTCTATGGCTTGTGGTGGCGCATTGCCACGAGCGGACGCCGCGTATCAATATGATATCAATGAATAAATCGTGCCTAAACAATAGGCACTGAGGTGACGCTGGCACCTGTGATGCTGGTTGGCCCATCATCCACATGGATATCCACAGGTCACGCACAGATTTTGTGGACATGAGTCTCTCCTGTTTTGCGGGTGGTGTTCTGAATGCCGCTGTGGGCTGGAGTATGCCGCGATGAAGGGCGGATCGTGTGACCGGGAAAGGGGAAACCGATCGACCGGCATGGTCCGCTAAGCGGACAGGGAGGTTTAGCCGTTCAGGCGTGAAAAGGGGATGTTGATCCTGCTGATCATGAATGTTAGAAGAAGAACGACAAGCCTGTCGCGATAAATACCGCTCTGCAGTCAGATGATCACGTCTTGTGCCGCTGTAGCTCTTCGGAGGGGCAGTTGTCGTGGCGGGGGCTTAGAAATGTGATTGATGGTCTCGGATCGGTGTCTCATCGAATGAGGTGATTGTGCCCAAGCTGATTACTGTACAACGGCCAGAGCAAGTTACGAAGCACGCGCATGACTACGTCAAGACCTACATTCTCATTCCTTCTGGGTTGGTCGGTCTGGTCAGTATGCTCGGTGGAGTCGCAGGACTCGGGTATCAACTGTTTGCCACCGATCAGTATACCTGGGGAACCTTTCTTCAGAGCACGGGGCTCATTGCATTGGGTGCGGCGCTGGGGTTTGCCCAGTCTCTCTACCATTCTTATCTCTTGCGATCGTTTCCAGAGGTCCTGGCGGCTCGTATGCGCGTGGCTACAGCCAAGCAGAGTAAGAAGGGGGCCAACATTCCTGAACCGCCTGCCTTGGAGCATCCGGGGCGTTCGTTGATTCCTATGGCCTATATGCTCGGTGTAGGGGGCATGCTTGGAGGGTCGTGGTTGGCGCTGTCAATCGGACAGGTCTCGATTGTTCCCGCCATTCTCTTGCCATGGGCCGGGTTCTATTGGGCGCGGTTGTTTTTCTGGCGGGGCCGCGTCTAGCAGGATGCTGAAAAGATCATTAGACCGGTCCGAATCAATAGAGGCTACTTGCGGGCGCGTGCCGACGGCTTCTTTGATGGGCGGGACGTCTGGGCAAGCTGGGTTTCCAGTGTTGCCACACGTTGCTCCAGGCTTCTTACCAGTTGGCGTAGTTCCGGAAGTCTGGGAATGACGGCTTGAGCTTTCATCCAGGTCTCATGTGGCATGACCGGTGCGCCGGAAACGATCTGATTGGGCTCAAGGCTCCGATTCACTCCGGCTCGGGCGGCGATCATGACCTGATCCCCAATCGTGATGTGATCTGCCAATCCGGCCTGCCCTCCGATCATCACATGCTGTCCGATGGTCGTGCTCCCGGCAATGCCGACCTGCGCGACGACGATGGAATGGGCGCCGATCGTGACGTTGTGGGCGATCTGAACGAGATTATCCACCTTCGTTCCGGTCTGAATACGCGTGTGCCTCATCCGCGTGGTCGCGCGGTCGATCGTGACGTTGGCTCCGATTTCCACATCGTCTTCGATCGCCACTCCGCCGAGCTGGGGAATCTTCACGTGTCGTCCCTGATCCTGCGCATACCCGAAGCCATCTGAGCCCACCACGGTTCCGCTATGAATGATGACACGGGCGCCGATGGCGCACCCTTCGCGGATCACGACATTGGGATAGAGGATTGAGTCGTCTCCGATCGTGGAGCAAGATCCCACAAAGACGCCGGGATAGAGGGTCACGCGGGCGCCGACTTTAACGCGATCCCCAAGCGTCACAGCCGGCCATATCGATACCTCTGGTCCAATCTCAACATCCCGGCCTCTGGTGAGATCCGCTGCAAGTCCACGCGGGACATATGGTGGAGCCAAACGCTGAGCAACGTGGGCCCAGGCCAGCTTGGGATTCGTCACGACGATGTGGGGGATCGACAACTCCGGCAGGTGACGATGTGCGAGCAGTGCGCCGGCCTTGATGGCGGCTGGTATTTTCAAGTCCTTGTCGCTGCTCACAAAAGCGATGGCTTCGGCTGTGGCATCCGGAAGGCTGTCCACTGTCGTAATAGGAGTTGTCCCATTTCCATGGAGCTCCCCTCCGACGAGCTGATGAACCTGATCGAGCGTCAGCGTGATCGAGGGGGAGGGTGCGCTCATGACTTCGCCTTCCGTTTCGTGGGCGACTTCGTTGCTGTTGGCTTGGATGCCTTCTTGGCGGCCGGCTTCGCCGGGGCCAGACGCCCTTCGACATAGGAGGCGACCGAGCCAACGGTGGCCAGGCCGACCAAGTCCTGGTCGGGGATTTGAAGGTCGAACGTTTCTTCGATCTTGTAGAGCAATTCAATCACAGCCATGGAGTCCAGGCCGAGGTCATCGCGAAGATGGTGCGAGGCTTTGATGGTGCTGGCGTCTCGTTTGAGATATTCTGAAAGAGCCTGGATAATCTTCTCGACGATCACTCGGTCAGCCATGGTGTCATTCCTCTTGGTCGGAGTCGCTTAGGCACGAAATTGCTTCAAGACGACTGCAGCATTGTTGCTGCCGAAGCCGAACGCGTTCAGGAGCGCGGCCCGAATTTTTTTCTCTTGTGGATCGCGGCTGAGGCCGCCCAGCCGGCAGTCAGGGTCTGGATCGTCATAATTGGCGGTGGGATGGATATGTCCCGTATGAATGGCCAATGTCGTGGCGATGGCTCCGATCGCGCCGGCGGCACCCAGGGTATGGCCAACCAGCGATTTGGTCGCGCTGATGGCGATTTTGTCCGCGCGATTCTTAAACAGCGCTCTGATCGCTTTGGATTCGACAGCATCGCCGATATTGGTCGACGTGGCGTGGGCGTTGATATAGTCCACTTCCGACGGACTGACATCAGCGGCCTTCAACGCGATTCTCATGGTGGTGGCGACTTCCTCGCCGTCTTCGCGGGGAATGACCATGTGATAGGCTTCGCTCGTCGCGGCATACCCAGCCAGTTCCGCGTAGACGCGTGCTTTGCGTTTCTTGGCATGGGCGAGAGACTCCACGATCAAGGATCCTGCGCCTTCTCCCATCACAAATCCGTCCCGGTTCCGGTCGAACGGGCGGGACGCCCGCTCAGGTTGGTCGTTGAATTTGCTGGAAAGCGCGCGCAGCGAACAGAACCCTGCGAAGACGAGCGGGGTAATGCTCGCATCAGCTCCGACGACGATGACCGCATCGGCTTGTCCGGTTCGAATGCAGTACCAGGCCTGGCCGAGCGCGTGGGCGCTGGATGAGCAGGCTGTTGAAATCGTAAAGTTGGGCCCTTTTGCGCCGGTGGCCATCGCGACAATTCCGGAGGCGGAATTCAGTGTAATGACCGGGATAAAGTTGGGATGAACGCGGTGCGGTTTCTGATGCAGATAGAGTTGCGTAATTTCCCGTTCGCCCATCACCATGCCGCCCATACCGGCTCCGACAATGACGCCAACTCGATGAGGGGATTCCTTCTCCATTTGCATGCCTGAATCGGACAGTGCTTCGCGGCTTGCCGCTAGGGCAAACTGCGCGTACCGGTCGACACGGTCGCCAAGCGAGGAGCCGATGTGCTGTTCAGGGGAGAAGTCTCGGATTTGTCCAGCGACCTTCGACCGGTAGCCATCCATGGGAAACGGGTCGAAGGAGGTAATCGCCGAAATGCCCGACTGTCCCGCCATAGCCGACTTCCAGAAGGTGCTCACGCCAATGCCGATCGGCGATACCACCCCCAGGCCTGTAATTACGACCCGACTAGCCACGCGTCATACTCCTTATTCACACAGATTCGGTCACTACTTACCGGAAGGTCTGCGTGCAGTCAACCGGTGTCAGTAGCGTACTTTGAGCAGGAGGTAGAGGCCAAAGCTCGCAAAGAGCAAATTGGCAATCCATCCGGCCAGCATGGGGGCGAGCAGCCCGCCTCGTCCGAGGGCGATCGCAATGGAATGGGTCGTCCAATAACAGAATCCCACCACGAAGGCCTGGCCGATCCCCACCGCCATGGTGCCGCCGCGGACGCCGCTTCGCCGGAGGCTGAGGGCAATGCCCACGATGACCATAATGACCGCGACGAAGGGAAAGGCGAGACGCCCATAATAGTCGGTCAGCAGGCGGGCAAATGAACTTCCTTCGTTCTTGAAGCGGCTCATGTATCCACGAATATCTCTGATGGTCATCGTTTCGGAATCTCCGGCCAGCCAGGTCGAAAAGTCGTCGGGAATCAGCGACAACTCCACCGGTTGCTCTCCGAATTGAACGAGCGCCACCGATCCGTCCTGGTGGAACCGCCGCTGGTTTCCGTTCTGAAGCATCCATCCGTCCGGGGTATAGGTCGCGGTCGCGGCTTCCGTCATGCGGTCCAATCGAAACCCGTTTTGAAAATGGTAGAGATGCACCCGATGGAGAACCGTTCCGCCGATCTCGACCTCTGCAACGTGCATCAGGCTGTCCGATCCCATGCGGATCCAGGGGCGAGGCGCTTTGACGGCCATGGGGGCCGGCTTCTTTTCGATGCGGATGAGCCTGATCTCTTCGGCTTTTTCTAATGCCAGCGGAATCACCGTTGAGCTAAAGCTCAGCAGGATCAAGGAAATGCACGCGGCGAATATGAGGAAGGGGGAGGCGATCCAGGTCAAGCTGATCCCGCAACTTCGCATGGCGGTGATCTCATTATTGCGTGCGAGGAGCCCCAGAGTCAGGAGCGTCGCCATCAGGATCGCCAGCGGGGTAATCTGAAACGATATCGCGGGAGTCTTCAGGAGAAAGTAGGTCAGGACGTCGACCATGTTGGCGTCGAACTTGAGGAAGCGGCGGACTTTTTCGAAAAAGTCGATCACGAGATAGATCGTCATCAATCCCGAAAAACACATCAGGAAGATCTTGGCGTACTCGCGGAGAATATAGCGAAAGAGAATCGTCATCGGACTTATTCGTAGCTCATTTTCCAGAACAGCCAGGCGGTGAGGAGTGTAAACAATCCATTCGGCATCCAGGCGCCGGCAAACGGGGAGATCCAGAGCGTGGTGACGAGGAATTCACAGGCGATATTCAAAATATAGTACGCAACGACGATCAGCACGCCGACGGCGAATCCGCCCATACGCCCAGACCGCTTGGAGACAATGCCGACCGGGACGCCCAGTAAGCAGAACACCAGCGAGGCGGTCGGGAAGGCCAGGTCTTTGTAGTACTCCATCAGGCGCCGCAAGGCTTGCGTGTCCTTGCCTTGGCTGGCCGTCAGTTGGGCTTGAATCGAAGCGTAGGTCGGACGCTCTTCAGTCGTGGCATACCCGCTTTGGTTCAGGCTCATCTTCAGGTCGTAACTGGTAAACGAGACCTGTTGATATTGATCGACGACATCCGGTTGGCTATGAATGACGCCGTTCACGAGTCGAAGCGCGACCTGTTCATGCTCAGGGTCCATGAGGACCTGAAAGTCATCGGCCACGATAATGCGAGGCTCATCAGGGCTGCGCTCGTCCGATATGAAGATGCCGGATGTCGCCTGCCCGGATCCGCTATCCGGAATATAGATCACTAATTTGGGAACAGGTTCATTGAACGTGCCTCGTTCCAGGGCCAGCACCAGCTGGTCTCGAAGGAGGTTGAGCGCGACTTTCTTCAGATTCACCGAACTCCACGGCTGTCCCCATTGGGAGAGGACGAGTGTCAAGGTAAAGACCGAGAGGGCAAACAAGAGGACCGGCTGGGTGAGCCGGTAGAGGCTCAGTCCCGCGGCCCGCATGGCCACGAGCTCCTTGTCGAAGGAGAGGCGTCCGAAGGCCGTGATCGAGGCGATGATGCCGGCGATGGGCAGTGTCAGGACCAGAAATGACGGAAGCAGCGTGGCGAAGACTTTTAACACCGACCAGAGGCCGACCCCTTTTGATACCAAGAGCTCGACGAGACGTAACAGCTCTCGCGTGAGCATCACGAAGCACAGCGCTCCCAGACTCAGCCCGAACGGGGCGAGGAGTTCTGTGAAAATATACCGGTCGAGTAGTGTTCGTAGAATCACAAGCGTAACGGTCGTGAGCGCGTTGCGGCACTATAGGGCAGTCGTGCGACCTTGTAAACCGCGTGGGGATATGGCCAGGGCCGAATGCGTCCCTTGACAAGGTGGAAGTGCTGTGGTACTTCCACTTCGCTTTTCATTTCACCGATGGGTTCTGTGCGTGATTTATTTTTTTCTGCAGACGCCCGTCAGTCGATCCTCTCACTTCTCTCTTTCTGTTCATCGCAATCATTTGTGTCTCTGTAGGCGTGTTTGGCCGACTGCGTAACTACACGTAGTCATTGAGAAAAGGAGGATCTTGTGAAGACCAAAGGAACAGTGAAGTGGTTCAATGATCGGAAGGGTTTCGGCTTTATCCGATTGGATAGCGGGGATGATGTCTTTGTGCACTATTCAGCGCTTCAGGGCGATGGCTTTAAGACCTTGAAAGAAGGCGAACCGGTTGAGTTCGACATCGTGCAAGGAGCGAAAGGGCCGCAAGCCGCCAACGTGTTGAAGGGCGAGCTGTCCGCGTAAACTTCTGCATAGACCGCTAGGGTGGGGGCGTGTTTTCTTCAGGGAAAACACGCCCCTTTCGTTTCTGCCATTTTCTGGACAAAACCTATTGAGACTGTTAGCGTTTGCCTATTCTTCTTCATAGAGGTCTGTCTTGGCCCTTGATCGGACAAAAGTTCTCCAAAGTGCGCAGTTGTTGGCCGCTAAAGGCCAGTACGACGCGGCTATCGCTGAGTGGCGGAAGCTGGCCGGAGAAGCTCCGAACGACGGCAGCATTCACAACTCGATCGGCGATCTCCATCTCAAACGCAACGCCGTGCCAGAAGCCATCACCGCATTCCTTCAAGCGGCAGCCGGTTTCCGATCGGAAGGCGCAACGCTGAAGGCGATCGCGACCTACAAAAAGATTCTTAAAGTCGATCCCACCCGGTACGAAGTCTATCGCCATCTCGGTGACCTCAATGCGGAACGTGGATTGTTGAGCAGCGCCGTCCAGGACTATCTCACGCTCGGCAAGTACTACCTCAAGGAACGCAAGGGCAAAGAAGCCCTCGAGGTCTATAAGAAAATTGTCAGTCAGGACCCCTCCAATCTCGACGCGCAGCAGCGTGTGGCGGAGCTGTGCCTCCAAGAAAATCTTCAGGACGAAGCGACCAAGGTCTATCTGCAACTCGGGCGCGAGCGATCGGCGCAGGGCCGCTACGATGAGGCGAAGGATGCCTATCTCGCCGTGCTCCGGATCGATCCGAAGAACAACGAAGCCGCTCAGTTTGTCGAGGGTGCGCAAAAAGGCGGGGCTGCTCCGGGAAAGCCCGCAGCGTCCGGCCATATGGTCACTATGGCAAGCCGGCCATCGGAGCCGTTGGATCTGCTTGCGGAAGCGACGCGCCGGATGGATGAACAACAGTATGCCGGAGCGGAAGCGATTCTTAACCAGTTGCTGACGCGGGAACCGGGGAATCCTCAGGTGTGTCAGTTGCTCGCGCGATTGCATTTGCAGCGTGGCGATGTGCAGGTGGCCTTGGGAGAATATCGTTTTCTGGCCGGCGCGGCGCTCCGTGCCCAGGATTATCCATTGGCGGAAGCGCTGGTCTCGGAGTTCCTGGCTGCCGAGCCCAATTCTGTTCCGCTTATTGAATTGTCAGCTGAACTCTTCGAGGAAAAAGGCGATTCCGCTGCTGCCGCACAGCAGTATGCGAGGGCGGTGGAACTGCTGTTGCTTCATCCCGAAGCAGGGATGGAGAGTTTGCACGAAGAGCTCTTTGAGAAGGTGAAGGTACTTGCCCCGGACTCAGATTTGGTCACGCGCTTGACCGTGCTCATGGGTGGGGAGGCGCCGGCCGAGTCGGCGAGTGCGGTCGAGCCGGTCGTAGAGTCAGTGGCGGAACCGGTCGCGCCTGATGCAGCGCCGGTTGCATACCCATCGGCTGCCGAGCCTCCGACATTCACGCTGGACGGAGCGGTTCCGGACGATCATCCGTTTACCGCCAAGCCCGTCAAGCCGGCCGGGGCATGGGATCTGCCCATCAACGACGTCGTGCCGGCCTTCGGTGCGGCGGCGAGTGCGGTCGAACCGGCAGCGGAAGAAGCGGTAGCAGTAGAGGCGGGCGTGGCGGCAGGTGATGAGCCGCAGTCTCAAGGCGCCTGGCTGACGAGCATTCCGGATGACGCGCCCCAGCACATCGAGCCTGTGTCCGTCGAACCGATGGCGATGCAGCCGAGTGCGAATGAGGCGGTACCGGCGGAGGCTTCGGCGCCAACCCCCGACTATGAAGCGCATTTCACGTTGGGGATCGCCTACAAGAACATGGGGCTGTACGAAGACGCGATGGACGAGTTTCATGTGTCCAAGTCCGCCGATTCGTTCTACCTGGATTCCTGCCTGATGACCGCGCTCTGTCTCAAGGACCAGCGTGCGTATGCACAGGCGATTCGCGGCTTGGAGGCGGTCCTGTCGGATCCTCGCTGCCAGGGTGCGAAGGGGCAGGCGGTTCGCTACGAGTTGGGGATGTTGTATGAAGCCGAGTCGCAATGGGAGCAGGCGGTCAGCACCTATCAGCTGATCCCGTCGTTCCATGATGTGCCCCAGCGGCTGGAGTCCCTTCGAGGCAAGGCGCAAGCCGATCCGAAAGAGTTCCGTCTGGCCAGCTAATCCTACCGGGTTACCGGATTCAGTGGAGGCCGGCCTCCGAGCACTGCCGCAATATTTTCCACACAGATCATGCCCATCTTGATGCGCGCGTCGAGCGTGGCGGATCCCAGATGGGGCAGCAGCACGACGTTCGAGAGTTGCTCCAACCCCGACAGAATCACCGGCTCCTGTTCATAGACATCGAGCCCTGTTCCGGCAATCGTGCCCTGTTGCAAGGCGGCGAGGAGGGCAGCTTCATCGATGACCGGGCCGCGGGATGTGTTGATCAGAAAGGCGGTGGATTTCATCCTGGCCAGCTCGCGCGATCCAATGAGATGCCGCGTCGCCTCCGATAGGGGCACATGCAACGAGAGGAAGTCGGCTTGTTCAAGCACGTCCTCTATTGGCCGATGAACCCAAGTCGATACACCGGGCGGAGGGGAGCAGGGTCGGCGGCTTGTATAGATCACCGGCATGCGAAACCCTTGCGCACGTTGCGCGACCGCTTGCCCGATCCGTCCCATGCCGATGATGCCGAGCGTCTTTCCTGTCACATCCGTCCCCAGCATTTGAGTCGGCGCCCACCCAGGCCAGGTCCCGAAGCGGGCCCACCGGTCGCCTTCCACCACCCGCCGGGCCACCGCCAGAATTAGCGCCCATGTCAGGTCCGCCGTGGCATCCGTCAGAACATCCGGCGTATTCGTCACCACGATACCGCGGCGCGTGGCGGCAGCCACATCGATGTTGTTGTATCCCACTGCATAGTTCGCGACGATCTTCAGGCGCGGCGCACCGGCGAGCAACTCGTCGGAGATCGGGTCGGCCAGTGTGCAGATAACGGCGTCAGCTTGCGCGAAGCCCCGGCGCTGATCGTCGCCGGTAGGAATCCGGTTTTCCACCGGTTCGGCCACGAGGGTATAGCGCTCACGCAGAACGGTCATAACCGGCGCGGGGAGCAGGCGTGTGATGTAGACGGTTTGGGATTGGGTCATCGTATGACGATGGACGGACTAACGACAGTGCCTGATGCCTGTGCAGTGCAGGATTCCAGATGGGCCTGGCGGATCATGATCGCGGAGGGTAGGGCGAGGGAGGTGCAAAGTCAAGCAGCGATCCCCTCGATTGCTTGACCCCACCGAGGGCCGCGCAGATAATATGGAGCATTGGAATCGGTCATGCGATTCGAGTATCTGTTGGGCCGAACGAAGGAAGGTGGATGATGCCGACTGCCGTCAAAATGGAAGTCAGTCAGGAAACGATCATCAGAGCGGTCAAAGGTATGAGGAAATCTGTGAGACGCGTGTTCTTGGAAGATCTCATTGCTGCGACCTCCCCTGAGTATCTTCAGAGCATTCGAGAGGCGCGGCGAGATTTCAAGTCGGGAAAAGTAAAGGCCCACCATGAGGTCTTTGGCCGGTGAAATACCGTTTGGTCTATACCCACCGGGCAATTCGGGATATCGATGCGCTTGAGTTGAAGGTAAAACAGCGCATCGGCAAAACTCTCCTCCGTTACGAATCCGATCCTCTCAAGTATGCCGAGCCGCTCAAACAATCGGAATTGGGCTCCTACCGATTTCGCATCGGTGATTATCGCGTCATCTTCGATCTGGAAGGAGTTCAGATTGTGGTGTTGCGCGTGGGACATCGGCGAGAGATCTATAAGCGGTAGGCACGCCATCGGTCCGGCTCCTCTCCTCCAGGTCTTCAGTACGCTCGACGAGGAAGTCAGGGTGTACCAAAGCAAGCAACGACCTCATCTCCTCTTTTAATCCCTGTCGCTGGTCATCGCCGGTAGGGATCTGGCTTCCCACCGGTTCGGCCACGAGGGTATAGCGCTCACGTAGAGCTGCCATAACCGGCGCGGGGAGCAGGCGTGTGATGTAGAGCGTGGAACGGGACATAATGCCTCCAGCGGCGGCATTGTACGGGAAGCCGCTGGTCTATAACCAGCCGGACGGAGGGTGAGGTGTGACAGAGGGTTGATAGGAGGCATGTTGATCGCTAGGGACGCGTGGCGATCACCGTGCGAGGAGTTCGAATTTGCCGAGGGGTTTGGCGCGGCCGTTGAGGAGGATATCCACCCGATGTGGCCCCGGATAATGTTTGCGGGTGGTCATGGGCTTAAGAGATACCGTCTTCTTAAGGGCGACGCTGGCGCGCGGGGCAAGTTCGATCGTCTTGAGTTTGAAGACTTTCGGCGTCGTCGAGCCGTTGGCCTTTACAAAATGGATTTGGAAATCGACCATCACTCTCTGCGGTTTCGATAGGGCGTTCTTGAGCTCGAACGCCACAGTCACAGACTGGCCCACTCGTACCTGGCTTGGCGTGATGGAGTTCTGTCGCACGACCACGTTCGCTTCATGTCCTGCGCCCAGCACATGCAACGCTCCAGGCTCGCCCCGTTTCACCGCCGAACGTAAGGCATGTCGGATCAACCAGCGCCGCTCCTCAGTCGCGTTCTTCATCCACTTCTTGGCGGTCTGGGCCAGCAAGGCCGGATGGTCCTTCCCGATGTCGTTCAGATTGTTCGCTACCGATCGGCGCACGTAGAGTTCCGGGTCGTCTTTCAGCAAGTCGAGCAGGGCGAGCACGGGCTGCGGGTTTGCCTGAAACTCTCGCAAGCGCGGGGCCCAAGGCAACCGCGGCCTCGTGCCTTCGGAGACCAGTCGGCGAACGTCAGGACTGGGATCGGTCGCCCATTGGGTCAGTCGCGCCAACGTGGCCTCTCGATGTCGCTCCAGAAAGGGGCGAATGCTGAACTCGGCGGTAAAGCGTTGCGTCAATTCGTACTGCGCCCTCATCGAAGGCTCGAAATGGTCGAGCCCATAGTCCTGCACGAACATGGTGTGCGGCATATAGAAGAAGGGCGCCATCCCTCCGTCGCCCGCTTGCTTCGGGACATCGGGGCCGAGCGAAGCCAGGAGGATCTCGATGGCCTCTTCGTAGTCACTTGGAAGATGCTGGCGCAACGCCCGTGCGATGTGCCGCCCGCGCGGCATGAGTTCCAGCGGTTCATAATTTTTTAGCGCCGTGCGAAGAAACTGGGCCTTGGGAAAGGCGGGATAGACCGCGACGATCATCTCGGCAATGGTGCGGGGAATATTGGCACCGAAATGATTCTTGAGCGGTTCAGCCACGGGATGAATCCTTTGAATCTTGTTTGAGCAAACGGCCGGGACATTTTACTGATGCAGAGAGGTTGGGTCTATGGGTGGGGAGGAGAAGGGTAGCCTGGTCGTTCTCCTGCTCGCGGAACAGAGAGGGGATGGAGTCTGATGATCTTCTTTGCTCGCGCAACGCGCAGGATTGTTTTACTTGTTTATTTGGTTTGTTTGGTTTCTCTGGTTCAGGCACCCAAATAAACTAGATCAACCAGAAAAACCAGACCAATCCGAGTAGATGGGGTCGTTGCTTGACTTTGCACTTCCAGAATTCTGAATGCAGGACAGGTGCGAACGAATTGCCGGTTGCCTCGCTCTTGTTCTCTCTCTCTCTGTCCGTCTAGAATGCCCCACGCTTGAACTATGACTGCGCCAACTCTCATTCTGCCAGACCGTTCCCGCGCGATTGCGGCTGATCTTCGCGCCCAACTCGGTTCCGAAAAAGTTAAAGACGATTTCCCCACCAAGACGGCCTATGCCGTCGATGCCAGCATTTACCGCATGGTGCCCCAGGCCGTGGTGCTGGTGGAGTCCGAAGACGACATCGCGAAGACCATCCGCTATGCGGTGGCTCGCGGCATTCCGCTCACGCCGCGCGCCGCCGGGACGAATCTCACCGGGTCGGCCGTCGGGAGCGGCATCATTCTCGATGTGTCGCGGTTGAACCGGATTCTTGAAGTGAATCGCGAAGAACGCTGGGCGCGGGTGCAGCCGGGCATCGTCCTGGCGGAATTGAATAAACAATTGGCCCGGCAGGGGCTCTTGTTCGGGCCCGATCCCTCCAGCGGCGACATGTGCAAGCTCGGCGGGATGCTGGCGAATAACTCATCCGGGCCGCATACGCTCTGCTATGGGTCGGTGAAAGACAATGTCCATCGGCTCCGCCTGTGCCTGGAATCGGGAACGTGGCTGGAGGCGAAATCCTACGCGCTGAACGATCCGACTCTGGAGCGGCTGCTGTCGACGATTCCGGCCTTGCGGGACGTGCTGGTTCTGGCTCAGTCCCATGCGGACCTCATCAGCGGCAAGCGCCCGACGGTCAGCAAGAACAGCTGTGGCTATAACCTGTTCGGCCTGGTCGACGGGTTGGCGCAGGGGCAGTTCGATCTCCCGAAATTATTTGTCGGCAGCGAAGGCACGCTGGGCGTGGTGAGTGAAGCCACGCTCCGGCTGGTCGAGAAACCGAAAGCGACGCTCACGGCCTTGATCCATTTCCGGCATCTGGAGGATGTGGGGGCGGCTGTGCCGCTGCTGCTGGCCTTGCAGCCGAGTGCGCTTGAGGTCATGGACGCCAACACCCTCGACCTGATCGGGCGCGCGAAGCATGGCATTCCCGCCGATGCGGCGGCCACCTTGCTGGCTGAACTCGATGCCGACTCGCTCGCGGTGGATCTGCATGAGCGGGCGGAACAGATGGCAACCGCCTGCCGGCCGTTCCGTCTCGCGGCCGACCTGACGCTGGCCTTCGATCCCGAGCAGCGCGAGCAATTGTGGAAGGCGCGCAAAGCCCTCTATCCCACCCTCTACCGGTTCGATCCGCGCAAGAAGCCGATCAACTTTGTGGATGATGTGGTGGTGCGGGCGGAGCGGATCAGCGAACTGATTCACTATCTGGAAGAGTACTTTGCTGGGCAGAAGGTACCGGTGGCGATCTTCGGTCATATCGGGAACGGGAACGCGCATATCGTGCCGCTGCTCGACGTAAACGATCGCCAGGATTTCGACAAGATGGTGCTGGCCTATCGGGAGATTCATTCGACGGTCCTGGACCGCTTCGGCGGCTCCATTTGCGGGGAACATGGCGACGGGCGGATTCGCGCCGAGTATGTCAGGAAGATGTTCGGCGAGGAGCTGTACGGGTTGTTTGTCGACGTGAAGCGGGCTTTCGATCCCGGCAACGTGCTGAATCCCGGCATCAAGATCAGCGAAGCCTCGTTCACCGAGCATATCGATTACACCAGGCTCTCGAAATCCTGCGCGACCTGCGCGAAGTGCAACGCGGTCTGTCCTGTCTACGATGTCTTTCAGTCGGAAGACATGAGCTCGCGCGGCTGGTTCGAGATCGTCACGTCGAAGGACTACAGCTATCTCAACTCCAAGCGGGTGGTCGAGGCCTGTGTGAACTGCAAATCCTGCCGGACGGCGTGCCCGGCGGGCGTCGATGTGTCCGACCTGATTCTAAAAAAGCGGGCGGAGCATCCCAACCGCCTGACCGGCTGGATCTTTCGCTGGCAGGCGAGGGGAAACTCGTTCGAGCCCTTCCTAAAGTTCCTGGGCCGCACGCAACGCCTGTGGGATCGGCCGGTTATCAGGCGGGTCATGGAGTGGGGCGCCTCGCTGGTGCTCAAGGCTCTTGCACCGACGGCCAAGCTGCCTCAGGAGTTGCTCCTGCCGCGCATTGCTCCAAACCAACTGCGGGAGCGGCATGCCTCGCTGATCCCGAAGTCTGGTGCTCAGCCCGCGCCGGGCGGTGTCGCCTATTTCCATGGCTGCGCCGCGAACTATTTCGATGATGGAGTCGGAGACGCAGTCATCGGGGTCTTGCGGAAGCACGGAGTCGAGCCGGCCCTGCCGCCGCAACGTTGTTCCGGCACGCCGATTCAGACCTACGGGCACCAGGACCTGACCCGTGAAGGGGCCCGGTTCAATATGCAGTCGTTTGCCTCCTACGACACGATTGTCACGGGGTGCGCCTCTTGTACGCTGATGCTGAAGGACTATCCAACGCTCTTTCCAGACGGCGATGAGCGGCGTCAGGCGGAATCTCTGGCGAAGAAGGTTGTGCATATCGCCGAATTCGTGGCGCGATCGCCGGAGCATCCGCCGATGGCGCAGGCCGCATCGCGCACCAAATGTGTCACGTATCATTCCTCCTGCCATCTGCGGGCCGCCGGCGTGACCAAAGAGCCGCGCAAGATTCTGGCTTCGTTACCCGGCATGAACTATGCGGAGATGCCCGATGCTGATCGCTGCGCCGGTGGTGCAGGCACGTTCATCGTGAAGGATTACGACACCTCGCAGAAGATCATGGCGCGCAAGACCCGCGCGGTCGAGCAGGTCGGAGCGGAGGTCGTGGCGACCAGTTGTCCAGCCTGCATGATCCAGCTCAAGCATGGATTGCGGGAACGGGTTGAGGTGAAACATGTGGCGCAGTTGCTGAACGAAGCCTACGAGGCAGCGGAGCCGAGCAAAGGAATCTCCCAGTCATGAAGTTGCGAAAAGCCGATTGGTGGTTTGTCCTCTTCGCTGTCGCGGTCGTCGTGGGGGTGTCGTTGCTGCCGACGCCGAAAGACCGGAACCCGGTCATTCCCAAGAATGTCGAGCATCAAGCCGTGACGGTTGAGAAAAACTGTACGACGTGCCATCAGCCCGGCGCTGCCAAGCCGCTGCCGGATCGTCACCCCAGACGGCAGGATTGTTTTCGCTGTCACGCTAGGTGAGAAGCAGGGAGCTCGCAGTGAGCCCTGGAGCAGGCACCAAAAGTAGTCAGCAGGTTTGTGCTATACCATACGTGTAACGGACGTCAGGCAAAGGACGAGGAACTATGGTTACCGTATTGGTATTCGGTCGAGTCATTCAAGAAGCGACAGGGGAGAATGAATTCTCCATCGAGTCGGTGGAGCCGACGACGGTGCGGAAGTTGATCGAGGCGAATGCCGAATCCCTGGGACCGCTACTTCGATTTATCGACAGCCGGGAAGCCCTCATTTCTGTGAACAAGAAAGTCGGCACAGAAGATACGGTGGTGAAGGACGGCGACACGGTCAAGGTGTCGTTTCAGTCCCGCATGTCGTACGACGGGACCAGAGATATTCCGACATAGCAGGCGATGGCTGAGAACGGGTGCTGTACAGCCGCGCCGGTTGACGGCGGGCGGATTTATATCGAAAGGATATGATGATGACCAAGACGTCGAGCATGATGGGGTTCATCGCGGGCCTGGCCTTGTTTGCCGGACAAGGGCTGGCGGCGGAACCGGCCGATATCGAAAAGTTCGTCAAGGCGCGGATTGAGATCGGCGAGATGATGACGAACTATTTCAAGGGCGGGGAGCAGTACGGCCAAGGGCAGCGGCCATCCCCTGAACAAATGAAAGAAATGGGCGCGGATATCAATACCAAGCTCGGTGCGCTGTTGTCGAAGCACGGGCTGACGATTGAAGACTATCGCGGGCGAAGCAAGGATGTCTTTGCCGATGAAGCTGGAGTAAAGAATTTTCTCGCGGCTCATCCCGATCTCAAGACTCGATACGAAGCGCTTCCCTTGGACCGGATGGGTCGGGGCGGCAGCACGGGGCGCGGGTACTAGCAGGTGCTGAAACAGTCCGCCAGCGGCGTTCTCGCTTCACGAAGAGGCTCAACGTACAAGCCCGTATGCCTCGCCTCTTCGATCGCTGCGGCCTTGCTGGACAGCCTGTTTGAGCAACCTGCGGCTATTGATGCTGGGATGCCACGCAACGCATCGTTGGCGACTGTTGCTTATTCACCAAACTGTTCTTGGGCAGCTAGACGACCTGGATCAATAAATTGGTCAGGTGTTCCATCCCAATGCAGTCGAGGATGCAGTAGGCGCGATATTGTAGGCGGCCGTTTTCTCCGGCGAGAAAACTGACGCTGGCTTCACGGCTCATGATCCAGATGGAGCCGGTTTCCTGCTTCCAGCCGTCTTCTGACTTGATGGCAATCTGATGGGTGTCGCCCACTGCCAGGCTAGTCAGCTCTTCACTGAAGACAAACGTGATTTTTACCGGGGTGTCTTTGGGCACCTGGAGGCCACGTTTTGCGCTATAAGGTTTGCCCTTCTCGTCCAGGAATCCCTTCTCACTGACACGGACCTTGATCTCGATCGGTGCCTTTTCAGGCGCGGCGGCATACGTCATGACCGGACCGGCCCAGATAGTCGTGAACGTCAGAATCATGATCAGGGTCGTCAGGTTCTTCATTATCGTGTTCATGTCTCTCCCTCTCCTACGGGTTATCTTTCAGGCTGCTCTCCAGGAGCATGCTCATCATGAATGGGTGATTCTTTGCCGGAATTGGGATTGAGTGGGGACCCCGACCACTGTCGGGCAACGGGACGACCGAACTCATCGTGTTACCGATCTACCATAGCAGGTCTGAGACTATTGGCAAGCCTTTCATCTCTACAGTGACGGGAACGGGGGCTAGATGGCCGAGGCCGAGAGGTTGATATTTGACTGTGCCTATTCATGTCGAATGCTGTTCTGAAAGCTGGAGCTAATCATGAGCAACGGCGTACGGCTTCTTCCGCAACGCAGTGTGATTAACGGTGGGATTGTTTTGTGCCGTGCAGGATTGCTTTTCTGGATACTCGAGGGGCATCACTCTCTTTGGCCCCATGTGTCTAAGCCTACATGAGTTGTTGAATACTGAGAGACTCCCTGATTCGGGTAAGGACCGGCACTAGATTGTTCTGAGCGGCCGCTTCAGACCCAAAGCAGAAGTACATGACTGACCGCTACTAGGTGCGGGCGTACACCGATCTGCATAAGAGCCTGTGATAAATGGTCCCACCGTCGCAACTCATTGTAACAACAACGAGCATGGCGTATTATTCGCGAACCGTAGTGGCGTGTTGTACGGACGGAACATGGCAGATCCGGTTCTTATGCGGATCGGCCTAAACATAGCTAAGTGGCGTATTCGCCAGTGTGGGCATAGTCGGAACCGGCAATGGACAAAAAGCTTAAGCACCTCGAACTGATCCAGGGCGTGATCAACCGCCTATCGACCAACTCGTTCCTGCTCAAGGGCTGGAGTGTCGTTCTCGTCTCCGCTCTCTTCGCGCTAGCAGCGCCCGAGTCTCGATCCGCGTTCGTCTATGTCGCCTACATCCCGGCGTTCGTGTTCTGGGGTCTCGACGGCTATTTCCTCTGGCAAGAGCGGCTATATCGTGCCCTCTATGATCATGTCAGATCAAAGCCTGATGCCGAGATCGACTTCTCTATGGACACCCGCAGTTTCAGAGCCATATCTGCGGGCGGTTGGCTCGAAGCAGTGCTATCTCGAACTCTCTTGGCATTTCACGGCGTCTTGATCGTTGCCGTCATCGTTGTGATGCTCCTTACTCTCGGCAAGAGGTGATAAGAAGATGGCACGAAGAGCGTTCTATAGCTTTCACTACAAACCGGATAACTGGCGCGCCTCGACAGTGCGCAACATCGGAGCAGTGGAGGGAAGCAAGCCAGCGACCGATAACGATTGGGAGTCGATCACAGGTGGTGGAGACGAGGCGATCAAGCGCTGGATTACCAACCAGATGAATGGCCGATCCTGTACCGTCGTGCTTATTGGAACAAACACGGCCAATCGGAAGTGGATCAACTACGAGATCGTTAAGTCGTGGGACGAAGGGATGGGAGTCGTCGGAATCCGGATTCACGGCCTCAAAAACTCCGTTGGCGAAATTTCGTCTATGGGGAACAATCCGTTTGACTACATCACGCACGGCGGTTCCAGGAAGAAGCTGTCCGAGATCGTAAAGTGCTACAACCCAGCTGGAGCGAACAGCCAAGAGCGCTACGACTGGATTAAGACGCACTTGGCGAATGCCGTCGAAGAGGCGGTTCGCATCCGCAGCGAGAACTGAGAGAGCGCCGCCCAACAACGGCGTGCAGCGGACTGCGATACGCGCCGCCGCTGATACTGAATGTTAATGCGACAGGGCTGAGGTCCGCTTTTATGGCGGTGCGATCTCGGCACCGAACTTCCGCACTTGGCCGATGGTAGTTCTCGACTCACAGTGGAGGTACACGACTGACCGCTACCAGAGGGAGGCTTACACCGATCCGCATAAGAACCCATTGATAAATGGTCCCACCGTCGCAACTCATTGAAACGACAACGGCATGGCATATTCTTCACGAACAGTAGTGGCGTGTTATACGGATAGAAATGGTAGGACCCAGCTCTTGTGCGGATCCGCCTAAACATAGTTAGATTTCTCATCCCACAACCAGCAAAGGAGAGCCACCATGTCAAATGCTGTCGTAAGTCGTCACTACCCGAAAGTCGTGGATTTGGTTCGCCGGACATCAGGCGATGTGTCTCAAGTCGCGCTCGATAAGCAAGTCTTCGGAAAGCTGATGCTGGAAAAGCTGATTCAGGCAGGCCCAAAAGACCCAAAGCTCATTTCTAGCGCGCATGGCACTATTTCCCAACTCCTCCTCACAATCCCGGCTTACGCAGTCAAACCAGCCGGCGGGCAGACGAATCCGATTGCAGCAGCATACAAAGACTTGCTCTCCAAGTTGCCAGCAACAATTAAGTTCACCGTCGTTACCCACACTTCCGTCGAGCCCACAGTCACTCAATGGTTCAAGATGGCTGGATTCAACTCGGTTGAGGTGTTGGCGGTCCCAGATCACCTGCATTTTTCAGTTTGGGCGGAGGACGGTTACGTCGTCGCAAAGGACACAGTTTCAGGCGAGACATTTTTCGTAGAACCCTTCGAGTTCCCACGGTATGCGGACGGTCTAATTGCCGATTTCGTCAGCAATGGCACGTCACTGAGCCACACTCAAGCACCACTCTACTTCCAAGGCGGCAACGTCCTTATCGGAGATGACTTCTTTTTTATCGGCGCTGACTATCCCGCCAACTCTCTGAAGTACATCAACAAGGTAATTGTCCCCGCCTCGGGTGAGAAGCCCTTCGACACGGTTCGTCGCCTGTACGGCGAGTACATGGATAAGGCTAGAAATCTTCACTACGTCGGCAGCACTATCCCTGTACCTTCCGAAACGACACGTTCCATCGTCATCGACGGCGAACAGTGGACGGAAGTCCTATATATGGGGAACAAACAAGGAACGGTTCAACCGCTATTCCACATTGATATGTTCATTACGCTTGCTGGCCGTGATGCGGCGGGCAAATACCAACTTGTGGTAGGCGACCCAAGTCTTGCGGCCAAGGCATTGGGTGTTCCTCTATGGCCACATGCTATGCAGGAGGTATTCGACAACGTTGCGAAGGGCCTTCAGAAACTTGGATTTTCGGTTGCGCGCAACCCTCTTCCATTGGTGTATGTGGATGATCCAAGTACGAAAGAGCGTCTTTGGTACTTTGCAACCGCGAACAATGCACTAGTGCAGATTACTGAAGCTGGCGAAAAGAATATATGGCTTCCTGCGTATGGATTCGGTAACTGGACATCCCTCAGTGAGACCGACAAGATGAATGTCAAGATATGGCAGTCTCTTGGATTTAAGGCAACGCTGCTGTCCGATTTTCATCCTTTCGCAGAGAACCTCGGCGCTGTGCACTGCATCAAGAAATATCTCGGTCGAGCGTAAGAAATCTAACCATTCGTTCCAGCGGACCGCCTTCGGCGGCCGCTGAACTCAAACGTTAGGGCGCACACACATCCTATGACCGCACTACCAACCAAATACCACGTCGCCCTGTCTTTTGCGGGCGAGGACCGTACCTACGTGGAGGCTGTCGCAACCCAGCTTCAAGCCCTCGGCGTAAGCGTCTTCTACGACCGATTTGAAGAAGACGAACTCTGGGGAAAGGACCTTTACGTCCATCTGTCAAACGTGTACCAAAAGATGGCGATGTACACGGTGATGTTTGTATCGGACGCGTACAAGTCAAAGGTTTGGACCAATCATGAGCGCAGGAACGCTCAAGCTCGCGCTATCAGCGACAGTACCGAGTACATACTGCCGGCGTTCTTTGACGAGTCCATAGAGGTACCTGGCCTAACGAGGACGACGGGCTACATCTCGCTCAAGAGTAAGACGCCAGAGCAGTTAGCTGCGCTCGTCGCCAAGAAGCTGCAAAAGGCAGGAGTTCGCCTCACCCAGCAAGTCACCTACGCAGCGCATGCTACCGCTGACGCCGATTTTCCGACTACTAAGGGCAGTCGCCTGCGCGAGATCCTGAAGTCACTTAAGACCTATACGTGGTCAGTTCAGAACCCAGCGGTTACCAAGGTGATTGATCTGGACTGGTCTGCCGTATCGCCGGACGAAGCCTTTGTGCTTGGCAGGAACCTCTATCAATGTGCCTGCGGCCAAGAGCGACGAGCCCGTACTTTTCTTGCTAACCTGCGCGTAGAGCTCGCGAGCCTGCCCGAGGACCGGGCGCTCGATCTTCTGAACGGAATGTTCTTTGAGGTCTACTTCAACAAGAACGGAGAATTTCGTGGTCGGAGTCTCAAGGCACGCTATCTTGGCTCCTTGTTGGCAACACAGTCCGTCCCAAAGTTCGCACCATCTATCGCCTTCATTCGAAGGGCCCTTGAGCCGTACCGCAAGAGCCTGCCCTTTGTCCCGAGCACGCCGCCCGAGATCGTTGTGGTTGAGGTGGCGGTAAAGAAGACCGATCCACCACTCGTGCGCTCCATGAAAGTTGGAGAGCAGAGCGTACTGACCAACGAACTAAGCTTGGTTGAGCAGTCCACACACGTCTGGCGCCTTAGTCATCAAGAATTCACCCTGAAAACGCTGAAGCAACAACTCAGTGATGAATGGGGCATTCCTCTAGAGCAGGTCAAAGTTGAGTGCAAGCCGGATCTAGGCGCGACCACGAAGTTTCGGCTACCTGAAGGCTTTGGGATATCCTGGCCTACTCAGCGTTAGCCGAGTGTGCCCTAACCTTTCGTTCCAGTCGACCTAGTTCGGGCTGCACTCTCCGCAGGCGGCTGACCGCATACGTTAAGGCGACAGGGCTGAGGACCGCTTTATGGCGGTGTGATCTCGGCGCCGAACTTCCGCTCCTGGCCGGATGCCGCTGGTCGCAAATGGCCAAAGGCCGTCTAATTGTTTGATAAGAGTCAGTTAGGCAGGATGCACAAGTTTACGCGGGATCTACTACTCTCGCGATTCTGCAGTCTGGGAAGGGGATTATGCGTGGAGGTCTCGCTTGGCTTCATCAATAGGGATTTCGCGCCAGTCTCCTGGCGGCAGGTCGCCGATCTCGAAGGGCCCGAATTGAATGCGGCGCAGCCGGATGACTTCGTGTCCCAGCGCCTTGAAGAGCCGCCGGATCTCCCGGTTTTTCCCCTCTGTCAACGTCACATCGAGATGCGATTCCCGTCCTGAGCGCTTCTGAACCGTCACGCTCTCGCAATGCAACAGTTCCCCTTCGTCCGTGAGACCGGCGAGACTGGCCAGGCGGGTCTCTTCTGTGACCTCTCCGCGGACGGTGACCAGATAGCGGCGTGCAATCCGGTTGGCCGGATTCGTCAAGAAGCTGGAGAGGGCGGTGTCGTTGGTGAGCAAGAGCAGCCCACTGGTGGCTTGATCCAGTCGTCCAACAGCGTGGAGCGTCTGCAGTTCTTCTGGAAGCACATCGTAAATCGTTTTCCGGCCCTGCTCATCCTGACGCGTCGTCACCACGCTTTTCGGTTTGTGAAAGAGGACAAATCGTTGCGCGCTTGGCTGAATCGGCTGGCCGTTGAGGGCGACGCTGTCGCCCGGCCAGGCAACCCAGGTGTCGGCGGCCCGTACGACGCGTTGGTTCACGGTAACGCGTCCGGCGCGAATCCATTCCTGCGCGATGCTTCGGCTGGCCAATCCCAGTTTTGAAAATAGGCGGTCGAGAGTGACACGCTTGGCATCATCGGATGCAGCCGTGCTGGCGGGAGTTTGTGGCGATGGAGTGTGCGTTGGTTTGCTTGGTTTCACAGGTCTTCGAGTCATGGGTTGTGTCTAGGCCATCATCGGTTTCTTTGGCAGTGTAGCTGGGTTAGGCACTGGCCTCAAGGCCGAAGGAGACCAGGAATGTCGGTGTGCAGGATGATCTGCGATCGGCTAGGTGTTTCGAGAGGGTTCGAGAGAGGCGCTGCTTCGATAATCAATTGTGAGCCGGCTGTGGTGGTTGCCGGTCAATTCGACTGTGACGAGGCCATCGGAGGTGGTCCAGCTCGCGGCGTAGCGGAGATGGCCCAGTTGCACGGCGACGCCCCAATAATCCGGGAGCGGCTGGTAGAGGTCGTTCGACCAGACGATGAGATCTTCACGGGGTTGCCCGTAGTGTTCGGTCAGGGATGTTTTGAGCGCGCGGTAGTAGTCGATGAATTCGTTCAGTCCGTTGACCGGCCGTTGCAAAACCAGATATTGCCCCGCGATCAGTGATCCCTCTCGAAAATCGTAGCCCTCCAGCACACCATGATCCGCGAAGTCTTTGGCCACGACAAGCGTCTCCCGCTCGTCCCGCTCGATCTCTCCGGTGACCTTTCTGCGAAGTGACTCAGGACTTGCCCCCCAATGGTTTTGCAACCGGTTGAGGAAGGCGGCGATCCGTCCGTTGAGCTCCGCCTGGGCGATGACCGGATCGATATCATCGAAAGGGATATCGAACGTAGGCGGTGGGAGGGTCTTGCCGGGATCTGCGTTGAGCGGAACCGGGAGGAATGAGATGACGATTCCAAACAGGAGGACAAGCAATTGGTACATGCGCATGCACTATACGAGAAGCCGGAGTGACGGGTCTATCCCACGAACGGTGGGCATCAGGGCGCCCGCCGTTTAGTCTTCGCCGTCGGGGGTGCGGTGAGGGGGTTGTCGGGCCAGGAATGTTTCGGGTACCGCCCGCGGAGTTCTTTCCGGACCTCTTGATAGGCATTCGCCCAGAAGCTGGCCAGGTCTTTGGTGACCTGGACCGGGCGTTTCGCCGGTGAGAGGAGATGCAGCATGACGGGAACCTTCCCTCCTGCGACGCGGGGAGTGTCCTGGCAGCCAAAGAGTTCCTGGAGTCGCACGGCCAGCACAGGGATCTCGCCACTCTCATAATCCACCCGGATATTCGAACCGCTCGGGACTGTGATGTGGGTCGGTGCGAGGCGATCAAGTTGCCTTTGAAGATCCCAGCTCAGGAGGGTGTGGAGGGGTTGATCGAGCGGCATCCGTTTCACGCGTTCGAGCGTGGTGATGCCCTGCAGAAACGGACTGAGCCATTGCTCCAGTGTCTGCGTCAGGTGCGCATCGGACAGATCCGGCCATGGTGAATCGGGGCCGTCAGTCCGTCTGAGAAACTGCACCCGCGCCTGCCATTGGCGCAATTCCGGCGTCCAGGCCAGCTGGTTCACTCCGGCCAGGCGGACACCCTGGAGCAAGGCGGCTGCGATCTGGGCGGGATCCGGTTTGGAGAGGTTCTGCTGCGAGAGAATCAGTCCGCCTAATCGCCGTTGACGCAGCGCCAGGACGGTTTGCGTCTTGTCATCCCAGCTGACGGTTTCTGTTTCGACGATCTGGTCAGCATACAGCGATTCGATCTCTGCGAGCGAAATCGGCGCGGCCAACTCGATCTTGGCCCATTGGGCACCGCCATCGAGTTCGGCAATGGCGAGAAAGGGTTCCGATCCCAGGTGATCGGGGGTGGCGAAGAGCGCCCCTCGTCCGTTGGCCAGCACGTAGCGCGCGTCGTTGCCGCTTTGTCGTTGCGCAATCCGGTCGGGGTAGGCGAGGGCGAGCAGGCTGCCGATACCCTGTTGATTCCGGCTGGTCCGTGGGGCTGCGTTCACTGATCGGCGACCGAGTTGTTGCCGCCACATCGCTGCCGTGCCAGTCACGCGATGATAGACCCCACGATCGACAGCGATGCCGGCCGTATGGTCGTGCTGCCCATGCAGGACATCGAGTCGGCTGCGCACATCGGCCTGCTGTCGTCCCGCCGGCCCCCGGAACAGGTCCCGCTCACCTAACAGGGCCGCGAGGTCGCACGCCAGGTCAGTGAGGCCCATAGGGACGGCTTTGATCAGCATGTGCGAGAGGCGGGGATGGAGGGCCAGCTCGGCCATCTGTCTCCCATGGGCCGTGATGTGGCCCGACGGATCCAGCGCGCCCAATCGGATCAGCAGCTCGGACGCCTGGGTGACCGATCCGGCAGGCGGGGCGGTGAGCCATGAGAGTTCTGCCGGGTTGGTCGTTCCCCAGAGAGCCAGCTCCAGGACGAGCGACGTCAGGTCGGCGTCCAGCATTTCAGGAGGCCTCCGGGCGGCCAGCGTGGACTGTTCCCGCTCGGTCCAGAGCCGATAGCACACGCCCGGTTCCACTCGTCCGGCTCGTCCCCGCCGCTGGTCGGCGGAGTCCTGCGTGACGCGAATCGTGTCCAACCGCGTGAGTCCAGACCGTGGATCGAATCGAGGTACGCGTAGCAAGCCCGCATCGATGACGATCCGCACGCCGTCGATCGTCAAGCTGGTTTCGGCAATCGAGGTGGCCAGCACGATTTTCCTCGTGCCCGGACGCGCCGGTGCGATGGCGTCATCCTGCGCATCCTGGGGCAGGTCGCCATGGAGCGGTGCGACCTGTACGTCCGAGCCCAGATTCGCATCGAGCAGCTGCCGTTCGACGCGCCGGATCTCGGCCATGCCCGGTAGAAAGACGAGCAGACTGCCCTGATCCCGTGCCAGCGCACGGCGAATGATCTTGGTGACGGCGATATCGAGATGTCCTGTGACAGGTTCATCCAGGTACATGGTGTCGACCGGAAACATCCGCCCTTCGCAGGTGATGACCGGTGCGCCGCCCAGCAGTTCGCTGACCGGCCCGCAATCCAATGTAGCTGACATGACGAGCAGGCGCAGGTCGGGACGGAAGAGCCGCTGCGATTCGAGGCAGAGCGCCAGGCCGGTGTCAGCCTGAAGACTGCGCTCGTGAAACTCGTCGAAGAGGACGGCGCCATAGCCGCTGAGCGAGGGGTCCTGTTGGAGCAATCGGGTGAGAATCCCTTCGGTGACGACCTCGATCCTGGTCTTCGGCCCGATCTTCGTATCGAGCCGCATGCGATAGCCGATTGTGTCGCCGGGGCGCTCGTTGAGGGTGGACGCCATACGATGGGCGGCGGCCCTGGCGGCCAGGCGTCTGGGTTCCAGCATGAGGATTTTCTTGCCCTGGAGCCAGGGCGCGTCCAGTAGAGCCAATGGCACACGGGTGGTCTTTCCAGCCCCCGGTGGGGCGGTCAGGAGCCCGTTGGGGGACCGAATGAGCGCGTGGCAGAGGTCCGAAAGGACATCTTCTATTGGGAGCCGAGACATGATAGGGTGCAACCTCACGTGGAGCAGACTGTAACAGACCGCGTGGGGAAGCACGAGAGGATCGAGGAGATGGCGGGCTATCAGTGGACTCTCGACAAGCCGAGAGTGGCTGGATGGTATTGGTTTCGGGGAGCGGCTCATGAAGCCGACCCGTTTATCGTGGAAGTGGACCAGGTCGGACAGTTTCAGTGGCCTGATGGCGGGTATCAGGAAGTGGCGCTGGCCAAAGGGGAATGGGCGGGACCGATTCAACTGCCTGAAGACGACTAGCCGTTTATCCTCTTGTCCGTTGTTCGTTGTCCTCTACGAAAGAGACCGTTCCGCGTCTTGTCGCATGTAGGCGGCCCTCGTATGCTGCCGCTTGGGCGCGCAGGCCTTGGTCTGTTGCGCTGAGCGAGTCAGGTGCCGGGTCGGTCGTGCACGCGAATGTCGATGAATGCGGAACCGGTCGGCCGCGCGATCCGTTCAACGGTCTCTCATTCAGCATTCTGTACTCGGTTCAGACAACGGCGTTCGGCGTATGCCGGCGCGTGAATATTGGCATTCAGATCAGGAGGAGTCGATGGGGCGTTCGGGTATGGATCCAATTCAGCGATTGATGGGTTTGATGTTCAAGGCGCATCCCTGGCACGGAGTCTCGATCGGAGAGCAGGCGCCGGACGTGGTGACGACCTATATTGAAATCGTGCCGACCGACACCGTGAAATACGAAGTCGATAAAGACAGCGGATTTTTGAAGGTGGACCGTCCGCAGCGGTTTTCGAATTTCTGCCCCGTCTATTACGGACTGATTCCGCAAACCTATTGCGGCGAAAAGGTGGCCGGGCTGTTCGGGAAGCGGGCGAAGCGAAAGAATATGATCGGCGACGGCGATCCGCTGGACATTTGCGTCCTCACGGAGAAGACGATTGCCCATAGCGATATCCTGCTCACTGCGATTCCCATCGGCGGGTTCAGTATGGCCGACGGTGGGGAAGCGGACGACAAGATCATCGCAGTCATGAAAGACGATGCGGCCTACGGTGATTTCAAGGATATCGGCGACTGTCCGATCTCGCTGATCGACCGCCTGCAGCACTATTTCTTGACGTACAAGATGGCGCCGGGGTCGGTGCAGCATAAAGTTGAGATTACGAGTGTGTACGGGCGCGAAGAAGCGATGAAAGTGATTCACGCCAGTCATGCTGATTATCGTAAAAAGTTCCCTGAGCTTGAGTCGTTGTGGCCCAAGCACATGTCGGTCTAACTCCAGAAAGGCGCCGCCTAGGCTATATGAAATCCGATCACACCGAGCCGTCCACCGCCCCCTCCGTCCATGGCTTTTCACCAGGCTTTGCCTCGCTCGGCCTCGAAGGCTCGCTGCTGGCAACGCTGGATACGCTGGGGTATGAAGAGCCCACGCCGATCCAGCGGGAGTCGATCCCTCCGCTGTTGGCAGGCCGCGATCTGTTGGGGCAGGCGGCGACCGGGACCGGGAAGACCGCTTCGTTTGCGTTGCCGATGTTGCAGCGGCTGGCGCATGGCGGGAAGCAGCGCCCCGCGGCGCTGATCCTGGTGCCGACGCGCGAGTTGGCGATTCAGGTCGGCGAAGCCGTGCAGCGGTACGGCAAGGAGCTGCGAATTTCAGTGCTGGCCGTGTACGGCGGGCAGGCCATCGGGCCGCAATTGTATGCGCTGAAGCGCGGCGTGGATGTGGTGGTGGCGACGCCCGGGCGGGCGCTCGACCACATTCGACGGAATACGTTGCAGCTCAAGCATGTGCAGATGGTGATATTGGACGAAGCGGATGAAATGCTGGATATGGGTTTTGCCGACGATCTTGAGGCGATTCTCACACAGACGCCCGCAGACCGGCAGACGGCCTTATTCTCCGCCACGATGCCGCCGCGCATCGCGTCAATCGCCCATCGTCACCTGAAGAATCCGGTCGAGATCAAGATCGCCAAGGAATTGGTCAAAGCCGGAACGGCACCGCGCGTGCTGCAAACGGCGTATGTGGTGAATCGTCCGTACAAAGTGGCGGCCTTGATACGGGTGCTGGATCTGGCGGCTCCGAAATCGGCGCTAGTCTTTTGCCGGACCCGGTTGGAGGTCGATGAGTTGACCGCCGGTCTGGCAGGACGGGACTATCGTGCGGAAGCTATTCATGGCGGCATGGGCCAGTCGCAACGGGACCGCGTCATGAGCGCGTTTAAGTCCGGGCAGACGCAAATTCTGGTGGCCACGGATGTCGCCGCGCGCGGGCTGGATATTCCGAGCGTCTCGCACGTGGTGAATTACGATTTGCCTTCTTCTCCGGAAGTCTATGTCCATCGGATCGGCCGCACCGGCCGGGCCGGCCGCGAAGGGGAGGCGATTACCATCGTCGAACCGCGCGAACACCGGTTGCTTCGGAATATCGAACAGTTGACCAAGGCGAAGATTACCGTCGCGCAGGTCCCCACGGTAGCGGATTTGCGGACCAAGCGAATCGAGCGGACGCTGACGGCGATTCGGGAAATGCTGGCTGCAGGTGATGTGGAACATTTCCGTTCGGTCGTCACGGTATTGGCCAAAGATTTTGAATTGGTCGATGTGGCGGCGGCAGCGGTCAAGCTGGCGCATCAGGCGCAGGGCGGTGATGTTGAAGAGCAGGAGATTCCTTCCGTACAAGCCAGAGTGCCGGACTATTCCCGTCCGGACTATGCTCGTCCGGGGATGCGGCGTCCGTCGCCGATGTCCGGAGAGATGTCGCGCGGAATCCGTCCAAGAGAGGCACAGGGGCGGCCGAGTGCGAGACCAACTGGCGGTCGCACGCCGAACTCCGCACGGATCTACATTGGGGCCGGCCGCGCCGCTGGCATCCGGCCGGGCGATTTGGTGGGCGCGATTGCGAACGAAGCCAAGCTGGGGTCCGCTCAGATCGGCGGCGTCGAAATCGAAGAACGCTTTTCGCTCGTCGAAGTTCCGGAATCCATGGCGCGCGACGTGATCGAAGCGTTGGGCCGCACCAGGATTAAAGGGCAGAAGGTCACGGTCAGACTGTTCCGCGATTAGTTGGTTGTGATTTGTGACTGTTAGAAATATCGAGAATTGATGGCTCCCCTCAAAAGGAGGGGGTGGGGTTTGTTGATCTGTCCATGTGGTCCCCTCTTTCGGGGACTACCGTGTCGCCGACAAGTGAGATAGGGTACGTCTCAACAGGAGGCGTTCCCTATGACAGACCTTGAAGAAGCCAGCTTTGTGATGAGTCTTCTCGCCCTGGCTGGAATTGCAATCATGGCAGACCGTCCGCTCGAAGCTGCTTGTGAGCGGGTGCTGATGTGGTTTCGGCCTCGCCAGTAGTCGGTAAGCTTTTCCGCTAGACCGGTGCTAATCTGCACGTTAGCTATTCTGTCGATCCAAGACGATTCATTATCTAACGAGTCTTTGGCTTGTAAACCCTTGCACTGAGAGATGCCAGGGAGTCTGTGGTTACTGATCTCCCTGGCATGTCCACGCGTCGGCTATTTTGAGACGAATAGGCTAATTCGACACGCAAAATCCCACGCTGTCTTGTTCTTCAAGTGACTCCACACCCTTTGACGCATCCTTCCGCTGCGCTCGAATGGTTTTGAGGCTTCGCAGCAGATCCGAGTCTCCTGGAGCTTTGTCTTCGTGCGCGCATTCGAGGAGCGCATTGACGACGATCTCCTGTACATAGGTCATCGACATTCCCTGTGTTCGACGAGCCACTTCAGTCAAGGCACGGTCGGAGAAGTACAGCCCGCCGTGCTTGCGGAGCAATGCCAAGCGCTGCTCCAGCGCCGGAAGGGGAAAGGTCCAGACTCGATCAAACCGGCTTGGTCTATGCAACAAAGCAGGGTCCAATTTTTCCGGTTCATTACAGGTTGCGATTACGAGCACTCCGCTCATCACCTTCAGCCCGTCCAATAGATTCAGAAAATGGGCTAGCGAGACATCTTTGGACTCAATCAGCTTGTCCAGATCCTCGAATAGGACTACGGCTGGCGAGCCGCTACAGGCAACATCCAAGGCATTCTCAATATCCTTGTCGGAGACGTCGGCCTTTCCAAGAACGGTTACGAACTTGGCTGCGGTATGATAAGCGAGAGCTTTTAGTGTGAGGGTTTTCCCGCATCCCGGAGCTCCAGTGAACAGCAAGCCTCGTCGATACGGGATACCGAGAGCCCGATACCGTTCCTGTCCTTCGAAAAAAGCCGTAACATTGGACTGGATGGCCTCGATGAATCCAGGAGGGAGGAAAATATCCTCCCAAGAGACCGGTGTCAGAGGAATATTCTCTCCATTGACCGCTTGGATATGCCGTGCATCTCGCTTCTTCCTCATTCGGCCGTAGTCATCGAGTGCGTGAGTAAACGTGCGCAAGGCGACGTTGGACTGGGTTGCCACCTGGTATATCGTCGCGTATCCATAGCCTGATTTGAGAAGAAAGCTGAAAAAATGCATTGAATGTCCCGCCCATTCGATTTCAATCAGGCCATGCCAGGTATCTGATTCCAGTTCGTTCGAAAGATCCCATTCGACGTCCAATTCAGGGCAGCATGTCTCGCCGGCAAACTGGTCGAGTTCTTTTCCCGAAAGCTCTTTGATCGTGGCCCGCCGCTTGATAGCAGCGGGGTGACGATCTTGCAGAAAATCTAATAGATACACGAGAGAGATTCTGTAGGCCGTACCGGAAGGGTATTCGTATAGTTTCCAACCCATCTCATGAGGGTGGCTTGAGGCAAAGAATTGAATATGTTGGTTCAAGAATCGTGATTCGCTCATGGTATCTCCTTTAATAAGTTGTGACCGGTCCTGCGCTGCGTACGCACCAGACCAAGTGTTGGGCCGGTTTGCCATCTGAGACTACTGAGCCCTCACGGAAGTTGACGCCCCAGGCACTGCCCGGCTCATCGGATCGTCCTGTTGCGGTCCAGTAATAGTGCGCCTGCACATTGGTAAAGGGATGGCCGACCGGCAGACGCGGTCCTGAGTCTGCCACGGAAGGATCGACGAGGCTGGAGAGTTCATGCAGGGAGGGGAGCCGCCAGCCCATTCGGCCTCCGGTGACGCGATTTGCGCAACTGAGTAGCGCGCTTCCATGCGGGCGAAAGTTCACGAAATCCGGGGAGGCCTCCCACACCAATCCTGTTTCATTGTCCCGCACGGCTTGGCCTCCCATGACACAGATAAACCGACTGGAGTTACAGGCATCGCCTGAATCGCTTGCCGATAACTTCATTTCCCAGACGGGCGGAAGTTGAGCCAGAGCCTTGAGCGATTGCCCGATGGGCGACATTCCAAAGAAAGAGCCTCCGTTGGCCTGCACAGAACCTGCCTCACTGAATGATCCAACAACAATTAAACCTGCGAGAATAACCTGGTGCATGCGATTCATAGGGAACTCCTTTTGATAATGTGAATGGCGACACTTCGATTGAACGTGTTCGTGCTCCTGTCATGGATCAGCCATCTCCGTAGGCCGATAGGCAGCCCAGCCATGCGATCGGAATATCGGGGCCGTGAGACTTCGAGTGATTCAGGTATTGCGGGGCAGCACGGTGAGGCTTCACGTACTCCATGACCGCCTGCGGTCGATTGGGCAAGGGCTCTTCAGCCGGAAGTGTGAGGCGGTCGTAGAGGTTCCATGCCGTGCCGGCAACGGTAACAAGGGCCGCAGCGATCAGGGCTCCTGTGGGAACAGCAAGCCCGTCGTGCAGCGCCTCCAACATAGTCGCTCGCTGCTGGTCTGCTTCCTGGCTCTCGCATTGATCTTCCAGCCAGACGGCAAGGCTTAACCAATTCTGAGCAGACGAAACGCCGGTATGGGGGTGTAGAGGCTGGCTGTGGTCGAAGAAGGTATTGGTCGAAGCGCAGCCTGATAGCAGCGGTGTAATAACCAGCACAATCAGAGCGGTCGTTGTCGACTTGTTATGGAGTCTGTCTTGCGTGGGCATGTGGCTCTCTCCCTTTCAGGAGAGAGCCTAGCATCGAGGTGTGACGGATTAGGTCAGGGATATCTATGTGAAGTCAGGCTCTGTAGTCACCATTTCTTTATGAAAAAACTGTCCAAATATTTCTTGCCCTTTCCAGAACTGGCCCATTCAATGATTTCCTTTTTCCCTATCGCATGCATGTACGCAGGCTTGTCCTTGCAGCCTCCATAAGCAAAGTAAAAGACCTTCGCTCCAGGCTCTCTTCCTTCAGCGGCTTTTCTGAATTCTTGTTCTACCGTGATCTCCCCCTGATCTTTCTTGCATTGTGCAAGTATTTGAGTGTTCTCGCGCTCATCGCGCCCAACTATATCTAAAGCCTTAAGTGTTCCACCGACTACTAGTCCCGTTGGAAGAAAGCGCTCCTCGATAATCAAGTAACCAAGGCAGAAGGATTCCCATTCTTTTGGGCCGAGAAGATTAAGGCGAGCTTCAGGCCCCATATCTTCAAACTCCTCACGTACCCCTTTTTCTGTCGAATGTTTTGTTAGAATTTGCAAAGCTTCTCGGTATGCAGACAGCCTGAAAATATTTCCTCGACCTGCTTGGGGAATCAGCAAGTAGAAGTCAGGTAACTTGGCTAGATCGAACGTCAATTGTTCGGATGTTAGCCGGCGAAACTTCCACACTTCTTTGATCTTTGGATTGTTTGTCTTTGGATGCTCCCGGTTCAGGCAGTTAGCAATGCTTAGATCGGACTCAAGCGCTCCCTGAACGTGAGCAAGGTGGATTTGTGAGCCAATACAGACAACAACCCAATCTTCTTTTGGTATATCTATAAACCGTTTGATTGTGTCAATTTCATGTTTTCCGATTTGCCCTTTAACCCCCTCCGCCTTTAGCTGTGTTACCAGACTCTTCTGTGCGGATACGTTCATGTTTAGGTATTCTGCCCATCTGTCATTTCCCAAGCTCTTGGCATCGTTAAGGTCATCTGCCGTCCAGGCTCCATACCAGATCCCCACTTGGCCATGGTCTAGTGCCTGCTTGCTATAGTCGTTAGGTATACCTTCTTCAGGTGTGTATCGCATTCTGATCCGCCAAAACTCATGCTGATTCATTGGTCCTCCTGCTTAAATCTTGCAGCCATCATCGGCTCCGATCAGTTAACGTACCGCTTCCTCATAAACTCAATCTGCCTGCCAATAGCAGTTGCGAGTTCCCTTGGTGCAAGAACTTTTGCAGTCACTCCCCACCACAACACCCACGACACAATTTCATCCATTCCTCCTGCCTGAAACGAGACGATGACATTGCCGTTCTTGAGTTTCTTGATCTGCTGCGTGGGGTGCCATTGACGTTCTGTGAAATAGTCGGCCACTTCACGTGAGAATTGGACCTTCACGTCCATCACATCGCCCTCGATCAAGCCGAAGGCCTTTCTTGACCTGGCGCGAGCGGCATATTCCGGTCTGATCGTAAATGGATCGGCGGTCATGTCTACCGTGGCTTTCTGGATACGCTCAACGGCGAATATGCGGAAGTCTTTCGCTCGATGGGAATACCCGACCAGATACAAACCATTGTCAAAAAGCTGCAAGCCATAAGGCTCAACTTGATGGACAACCGGCTTGGGCTTGTTCTGCGCGCGGTGAGCGATCTTGACCTTCCGTTGAAGCAATAACGCCTTCTGGAGCGTGGCGAGAATATCATTCTGCTTGGCGTAGGATCGCAGGGGGCGTTGAACTGGGAGAAAAACCTGCGTTATCTGCTCGATCTTGTTGGCTGTTTTCCTCGGTAAGCCGGCTTCAACCTTTCGGCACAAGCGTTTCAAGTCTTCCATAAATGGGGTACCAGCCAGATAGGCAAGATGAGACTTGGCAAGGTAGAGCGACATCAATTCTTCGGGTGTCGCCGGCTCTGGCTTTATTCCTTGGTGTCCCCCTTCGATCTGCCAGATCCGTTCGCCCGTTTCATCCGGTTCCGTGAAGACATAGCCGAGCGCTTCAATGTCTCTGAGATAGTCATAAATATGGCGGCGATCGACCTGGAAGGTTTCTTCAAGCTCTGCCCGGGTCATGCCACGAGCACAGAGTGTGAGGATCATGCGAACCAACCGCGCCCCTGGACTTGGATCGTTACGCTCTTTGTCTTGTTGTGCTGCCATGGCGGGGGTTCTCCTTATGCGCTGATTAGAGCTATGGAATCCTCGCATGGAAGTGTGACGGAGTCAGTCGTACCAGTCTGCTACAGAGTGTTTCTACCCAGCCTTTGGGGGGTACTAGGATTGTCGCCCCGCACAGATCTGCCCAATGGCGATGCCTTAAAGGCCAATTCGAATGTCAGGTAACGGTATCGATGATGTATCGAGTCGGCGAGGAGGCAGATTCGTCCGGGGGCACGACCTTGGATGGAGGGATGTCGGCTTGCAGCCGTTTGAGCAGGCGAGGCATCTTCAGCGAAGCGGGAATCTCACAGGTCCACACATGCATACCCGATGAGGCTTCATCGGCGTGTCTCAGCACCCGAAAGCCCGGGTATTCCATAAAATAGGCAGATAAGAATCCCGAGATCGCCTGGATCACCCAGGGGTTGGCCTGGCTGTAGTGCTGGGTGACTCTTAGTTCGACGACGGGAAGTGTCTCTTCGCTGTCCATGGTCTTTGTGCTCCGCTTCCGTACTTGTCCCGCACTCTATCAATTCCACCGGCGGTTTGAAACAGCGAGTGTGAGCCTATCCCGGCGATGGAGTTCTCTGTCCTGGTCAGAAATACTGGGTGATGCCGATCTGGAGCAGTGTATTGTGAGTCGGCGAGAACAGGTGGGCCACATCCACTCGTAGGAGCGTATTGGAGAGAAACGTGGGGATGATGCGTAGTCCGGCCCCCACATTCACTGCCCCCTGCCAGTGGTGCAGTTTCCCTACTTCGGTAAAAGATTGAAATGTGCCGAAGTCGGAAAACAGGACGCCTTGTACCGCCCAGCGCGGCGCGACGGAAATGGCGTGCCGGAGTTCCAGATTGGTATAGGCCTGCGCGCGGTTGCGGTAGAGATTATCGGACAGTCCACGCACGCCGGTGATACTGCCGATCAGGACGCTGTGATTCGGGTTACCACTATTGTTCACGGCTTCAGCAACGCTGTTGAGCATCAGCACAGTGGTTGATCCCAGGGGGATGCCGTGCAGGTAGCGCACCTTGGCTTCGTGGCGCTGCTGATTGGCGCCGAACAAGAAGCCGGGTCGAAGCTCCAGCGCGATGCGGTACCCGCTGGGCACCAGATCGTGCCAGTGGTACTGATCCCATGTCAGTTCGGGGATCAGGCCGACGTAATACCCATCGGGCGGTCGGCGATCTGCTTTCAGGTCCTCGACCAGCTCACGGTACACCTTGAGAACCACCTCATACCGCAGCGGCGAGCGATAGTCGTAGGGACCTTTGAGTTCCAATTCGGTGCCGATCCGATTGCGAGTCCAGGTGGACGTGGAATCGGCAAAGCGGATCCCGTTCACATTGTATGATCCTTTGATCTCTTTGGCCCACCGGTCTGGCTCGAAGGCATGTTGTGAGAGCCATAGGTCGACGTTCGGCCCGCGTTGGCTGTAGTTGAACTGCCCGCCGAGTTGCGTGCCTGTGCCGAACAAGTTGTATTCCACCAGACCGACGGTTGCATTCAGATCCTTCACGCTGCTACCGCTGGTGAAATTCAGGATCGGTGCCAGGGTGATCTTCTCTTGGGCGTCTACGGACAGCGTAGGGCCGTCCCGCGTTACCTGGACGCGATCAAAGAGGCTCAGGTTGCGCACCCGCCGCTCAAACTCCTCAATCTCGGTTCCGGTGAATTCAGCCGGCAAGGGCCGGGGCAGCAGCCGGAGGATGGTGCCCTGTTCCGTATGGACGAGTCCCTCGATATGGACCGCACTGATCGAGACGGTTTCACCTTCCGCAATGCCTTGTGCAGCTAGGACCACACTGAATACTGCCAGGTGGTTTAGCGTAACGATGAGAGCCAGAGCGAGAAATATCTGAGCGCGAATATCTATGAAACGTGAAAGGATGCACGCATGCCGCATCACAGGCCTCCGTTGGTAATAAGAGAAGCCCCCGTCGGTCAACAGGACGAGCGTAGGGCGTGGAGACGCTGGATGAGTCTAGATGCGAAGAGGGATGGAAAATGAGACAGGGCTACTTCTGGGCGGTGGATGATGGGAAGAGGCGGTTTTTAGAGCGGCGTTATCTGGCGCTGTGACGGCAAGAGTGGTCGCATGGAAGTCAGTTGCCGGGGCTGAGGTGAGGGTGTCCGTTGGTGAGTGGTCTGCTCGCTCGGATGGCATGAGCAGGTGTTCGGCGGCATTATCCGGTTCTTCCGCTGAAGCATCGGCATTGGACGTCACGTCCGGCGTTTCAAACACCAGATCAACGACCAGATCTCCCGTGGTCCACAGGCAAGTAAGGAGCGCGAGCCAGCCGATGATGAGCATATGAGGCATAACCCGTCGATACATGGAGAAAAGTATAGCAGAAGCCGAAGCCGAAGAGGGATGCCCCACATGAAATGCGGCAATCGGATTGGATAGTGTATTTACTTGGTAAGGGCTCGATCCCGCTGGACAGGGAGGGGTGGTTTCCGTCAGCATGCGCCCAGGAGGCTATTTCATGACTTTGACGGCATATAACGGTATCTCGATTCCGTCGTTTATGTATGGCACGGCCTGGAAGAAAGAGGCGACGAGCCAGTTGGTGCAACTTGCCGTGGTGTCAGGCTTTACGGCAATCGATACGGCGAATCAGCTCATCCACTATCAGGAAGCCCTGGTCGGAGATGCGCTGCTAGCCCTGGCCAAACAGGGATTCAAGCGGGAAGCGCTGTTTCTTCAGACCAAGTTTACCTCGGTTGACGGGCAGGACCACCGGACACCCTATGAGGCGAGTGGCGATCTTACGACCCAGGTCAATCAGTCCTTTCAGAGTTCCTTGTCGCATCTCTACACCGACTATCTCGACTCCTATGTCCTGCATGGGCCCTATTCCAGGCGGGGATTGGGCGCGGCGGACTGGGAGGTCTGGGCTGCCATCGAGTCGTTCTACGATTCCGGCAAGACCAAAATGATCGGTGTCAGCAATGTGTCGGCGGAACAGCTCTCGCTGCTCTGTGCCAAGGCCAGGCATAAGCCGATGGTCGTGCAGAATCGCTGCTATGCCGCCTTCGGCTGGGACAAAGAGGTACGGGATCTGTGTCGGGCGAACCAGATCATTTATCAAGGCTTCTCGCTCCTCACGGCGAATCGTGAGGTTTTCATCGAGCCTGATGTGCGTGCGATGGCGGTGAAGTACGGGACCGGGCTCGCGCAAATTGTCTTTCGATTCGCCATGCAGATCGGGATGCTGCCCCTGACGGGTACCACGAATCCCGAACATATGAAGGAAGATCTGGCATCGGATCACTTCACGTTGACGGCGGAAGAGTTGCAGCGGGTTGAAACGATCGGACTGTAGTGGCGTCGACCCTGGTCAGGATCAAGCGCATCTACGAGCCGGCGGTGAAGAGCGATGGGTATCGGATTCTGGTGGATCGGCTGTGGCCGCGGGGCGTCTCGAAAGCCGCGGCGCGCATCGATCTGTGGATGCGAGACATTGCCCCGTCCACGGCCTTGCGGCGTTGGTTCAATCATGATCCGGCCAAGTGGGAAGAGTTTTGCGAGCGGTATCGGACTGAATTGCGGGAACAGCAGCCACTACTTGATGCGGTGCGGCAGCAGGCGAAGGACGGACCTGTCACGCTGGTGTATTCTGCCCGGGACGAACGATTCAATCAGGCGGTGGCGCTTAAACTGGTTTTGAAACAATCAATCACACGAAAGCGAAGTACGACATGACGATGCGGGAGATTCTCGGAAACGGATCACGGTGTGCCCGATGAAGATTGCGATTATCGGAGGCGGTCCGGCAGGCCTGATGGCTGCGGAGAGTGCGAGCGCAGCGGGAGCGCAGGTGGACCTGTATGACGCCATGCCGTCGGTCGGGCGGAAGTTCTTACTGGCCGGGAAGGGTGGACTGAACCTCACGCATTCCGAGCCGGTCGAGAAAATGCTGTCGCGGTACGGGATGCGGAGGACTCAGATCGCTCCGCTCATTGCGGCATTCGGGCCGGATGCGCTGCGTACCTGGGTGAAGGGTCTTGGGATTGAGACCTTTGTGGGATCGTCCGGTCGGGTGTTTCCGAAAGATATGAAATCGGCTCCGCTGCTGCGGGCCTGGCTGCGGCGACTCCGTCAGGCCGGCGTCCGGTTCCATGTGCGGCATCGCTGGCGTGGATGGGATGCGCAAGGCGCGCTGCAGTTCGACTCTCCCGAGGGGAAGCAGCTCGTTCGGGCCGACGCGGTCATCCTCGCGCTCGGCGGAGGGAGTTGGCCGCAACTGGGTTCGGATGCGGCCTGGGTGCCATGGCTCGTGCAGCGCGGCGTCTCAGTGAGTCCGTTGCGCCCGGCCAATTGCGGGTTCGATATTGCCTGGACGGAAATTTTTAAGAAGAAGTTCGCCGGCCATCCGGTCAAGTCTGTGGCGTTGAAAATTCAGACGCCGGCGGGCGGCGAGAAGTGGCAGCAAGGTGAATTCGTCGTGACAACGACCGGAGTGGAAGGCGGCGTGATCTACTCGATGTCCGCACTGTTGCGCGATGAAATTGCCACCAAGGGATTCGCGGTCTTGCGGCTTGATTTGGCGCCTGACCGTGACCTCTCCGGTTTGACGAACGATCTTGCCAAGCCGCGCGGGAAAAAAACCATGGCGACGCATTTGGAGCGGCGAGTGGGTATGACCGGAGTCAAGGTCGGGCTATTGCGCGAAGTCGTGTCAAAAGAAGACTTTGCCGATCCGGCCAAGCTGGCTGCCGCGATCAAGTCGCTGTCGTTGAAGCTGATTGCGACCAGGCCACTGGCGGAGTCGATCAGCTCGGCCGGTGGAGTCATTTTTGAAGCAGTCGATGCCAGATTGATGTTGCGCGAGGTGCCGGGGGTTTTTTGCGCGGGAGAGATGCTGGATTGGGAAGCTCCGACGGGCGGGTATCTCCTGACGGCCTGTTTCGCCAGCGGCCGCGCAGCCGGTGCTGGAGCGGTGGAATGGTTGAAGCCGCGTTAATCCGGTCGATTCACAAAGACCTCGACAATGCCTCCCTGTGGGGCCAGTCCGATGGCGACGCGGCCTTGAAAGGCCTGATGAGTCCAGTTTCTTCCGTCGAGGCTGGACCATTCCTTATAGAGGTAGAGGCTCTGGGTCAGCTGGATGCGGGTGGTGGCTTCTCCAGGATTGACGATGAGGGGGCCCTTCACCGTCATCTGAACGGGGATGGTCTTGCCTCCAGGGATATAGAGAATGTAGTTTTTGTCGGCGGGTTCCGGCTTTCCGATCTCGATCACAGGTACTCGCTTCAGCAGATCTTCCGGCGGGCCTTGCATGCCGGCACACCCGGTCAGCAGCATCACACACAGGGCTGCCAACAATGCTGTTGTTTGGCGATTCACGCGCGATCTCCATGGTTGGTTGTTGCTTCTTGCGCAAGCAAAATACTCAAGCCTGCGACGGAAGGGTGCGACAGGGATTGTGCAGGGTCGGACTGCTACCGCCTAGTTGAAGATCCAGCTCCATAAGCTGGATACCCAGTTCTTGATCCAATCGGTCCAAGACTCCTCCGCCGGAGCTGGTTCCGCCTTGGCCGGACGAGGCGCGGTCGCCGGCTTCGCAGGAGGGGTCGGAGCGGCTTGTGCCGTCTGTTGCGGCGCCACGGCCGGATTGATCGGCGTGATCGAGGGAACAACCGGCGTCATGGTCGGTTGGGGTTGCGCGCTCGTTGCCGGTGTGATCGGGGTGAGCAGCGCGTGTGATTCCTCCATCTCCTGTTTGTGCTGCGTGACCATTGCCTGCAATGAGACGCCCTCCTGCTTCGCGTCCGCCATCTTTTGTGCGAGCAGACGGCTTTGGTTCACAAGGGTTGCCACTTGTGTTTGGAGAGCGGCGAGCTTCTCTTCTGCGCGTTTTCTGAAAACCGGCAGCGCGTCCTCTTCCCGCTGGATGGCCGCACGCAGCTCGGTGGCGACTGCATCTTCCTGCCGATTTGCGGTTTTCAGCGCCGCAACGCGCTGCTCCAACTCGGTGATGTCGGTGCGCGTCGCATCCAGGGTGCGGGTCAGTTCGTTCGTTTCGTCTTTCGTCTTGTCATAAGTTTGCTGGCTGACGCAGCCGACTCCCGTGAGCAAGGCGCTGGTGAGGAGGCAGAGGCTGAAAGGACATAGGCGCGTCGATCGCGACAAGGCAGTGGGGCTCTTCATGGAATTCTGTCCTCGCTGGTGGACCGACGCCAATCTACGATGCGCGGAGAAATCGTCGGTCTGGTGAGTAGCTGTACGTACTGTCTCAAATGTGATTGATTCTGACAATAGAAGGTCGGATTTGCGCTGGTCAATGGATCGGGGCAACCTGTGCGTCCCATCGGTCTCTTGAACAATGAAAAGTGGCTCGCGTACTATGACGATCGATTATGTCACGGTTATACGATCACGCTGAGCCGCTCCGCTTGCCACCGGAGTGCGAACCATCCTTGTTGGAGCGATTTCTTAAAGCCGAGGCCATGGCTCTCTGGGCAGTGCGAGCGGCGCAGTTGCGCGATGTGCCGGCGAATGTTCTGGCCTTCCTCAAGCAGCATGAAGCCGATGAGGAAGAACACTTGAAGCATTTTGAAACGCTGGTGGGCTATCAGTCCTGGGGGCGCGAGGTGTTGCCGACGGTCCCGCACCAGTGGCCGTCGCTCGCCGTGCTGTTGTTCGGATACGAAGCGTTGGGATTGGAGTTCGCCAAACTATTGGTCGGCCTCCGCCCGGACATGCAGTCGATCGTGGACGACGAAGAAACGCACGTGGCCTTCTTTGAGCATGAGATTCGGAAGCTGCTTGTTGGGGAGGGTGTCAAAGCGGACCAGGCGCGGATATCGGCCAGGGCCTGGTGGAAAAAGCTGCCACGGACGATCGAGCGATATTTACAGGATGAGAGTCTAAATGACTGCCGAGCGGAAGTGGGGTCAGCTATGCTGGGCACGATTCAACAGCGCTTTACGGATGTGGGGTTGTTGAAATAGGAGCGGTGTTGCGGCTACGCCTGCGCGACGAGTCCTTCGACGGCGCCCATCTTGCGAAATTTGAGATCGCGCTGGTTCAGGAGTTCGTTGTGCGGGAGATCGAGTAGTTGAAAGAGTTGATTGGTGAGGGCTTTGGCGACCCGGTCGCACACGGCTTTCGGTTCACGATGCGCTCCGCCTAATGGCTCAGGAACGATCTCGTCAATCACGCCGAGACCCATCAGGTCCTGGGCCGTAATCTTGAGGGCCATGGCCGCATCCGGAACCTTGGCGGGGTTGTCCCAGAGAATAGCCGCACAGCCTTCAGGAGAAATCACCGAATAGACCGAATGTTCCAGCATGAGGACGCGGTCTGACACTCCCAGCGCCAGTGCGCCGCCGCTTCCGCCTTCGCCGATCACGACGGACAGAATCGGGACTTTCAGCCGTGACATCACCAAGAGGTTGCGGGCGATGGCTTCCGCCTGTCCGCGCTCTTCTGCGCCGATCCCTGGGTAGGCCCCCGGGGTATCGATGAAGGTCAGGATGGGATGGCCGAACTTTTCCGCCAATCGCATGAGGCGCAACGCTTTCCGATAGCCTTCCGGATTGGGCATGCCGAAGTTTCGCTGCATGCGCTCCTTCAGCGTCTTGCCCTTCTGATGGCCGATGATCATGACTGTACGGTCGTTGAACTTGGCAAATCCCCCGACGATGGCCCGGTCGTCCCCGAATGAACGATCCCCATGGAGTTCCAAAAACCCGCGGCTGAGTTCGCTGATGTAATCGAGTGTGCTGGGGCGCTGGGGGTGGCGGGCAAGTTGGGTCCGCTGCCAGGGGGTCAATGTGCTATAGAGCTGGGTCTCGACCTGCGCAAGTTTTCCGCGCAACTTCCGGATTTCTTCCTGCGTGGAGGCCTTGCCTGAATTGGCCGCCGCTAATTTTTCGATCTTCTCTTCGATCTCGCGGACGGGTTTTTCAAACTCGAGATAGTCGCGCATGGAGCTCGGTATTCCAGGGTGAATCCTATGGAGGCATACCCCCAATTACGTACACTAAGATAGCAAAGACAGGGCCCCTTTGCCTAGCACTTCTTCAACGTCTGCCACAAAATATTCGCTGGGTGAAATCGTGTGGTTCGGCAAGGGGACGGTATCGGCTTCCAGGGTGTTTCCCATCGAGAACGTCAGTGAAACCGTCGTGTTGCCGGGGTAGCGCGTGAAAATGTCGCGGAGTTTTGGGAGTTGCTCCGTCGTCTCCGTTGGGTTCGACAATCTGATCTGGACGCGCTTGATGGACTGGGTCTGCACGTCGGCGAGCGGCTCGATCTTGACGCCGCGCAGCTTGGTGCCTTTGTCCCCGCGATCGATGGTGCCGGTGATGCGCACCAGCCGTTCCGGGGCAATCAGCTCGCCGGCTGTTTTGAAGAGATCCGGGAAGGCGATGACTTCGACGGTCCCGTGCAGATCTTCGACGTTCAGATAGGCCATCCGATCGCCCTTTTTGGTGATCATCGATTTGACCGACGCGATGATGCCGCAGATCCTGACTTCTTTCCCGTCGGACACGTCGGACAATCCGACGGTCGTGGCCGTCGAGAGAGCTTTAAGTGTCGCTTCGTATCGAGTGAGTGGATGGGCGGTGATGTAAAATCCGGTCAACTCCCGCTCATATTTTAATCGCAGGGCTTGATCCCATTCAGCAATCGGCGGAAGCGGCGGTGTCGCCAGCGTGGCCGACGTATCGGGTCCGCTATGCTCGTCGCCGAAGATACTGGTTTGTCCCAGATCGCGCTCGCGCTGAGCGGCCGCGCCGTCCTCGACGGCTTGATCCATCACGGCCATGAGCTGTGCCCGTTTCGCGGCGGTGGAATCGAAGGCGCCGGTTTTGATCAGGCCTTCCAGCATGCGTTTATTCACTTTATGCAGGTCGACGCGCCGGCAGAAATCGAAGAATGATTTGAACGGACCGGTCTCTGCGCGAATGGCCAGGACGGATTCAACCGCTCCCTCGCCCACGTTTTTAATCGCCGCCATGCCGAACCGGATGGCGCGGTCGATGACCGTAAAGTTCTTGCCGCTCTCGTTGATGTCGGGTCCCAGCACCTTGATGCCGAGATCACGGCATTCGGTGAAGTAGCCGACGATCTTATCCTGGTTGCCCATGTCGGTCGTCATGAGCGCGGCCATGAATTCGGTCGGGTAGTGCGCCTTGAGATAGCCGGTGTGATAGCAGACGACGGCATAGGCCGCCGCATGCGACTTGTTAAACCCGTACCCGGCGAACTTTTGAATCAGCTCGTAGAGCTTCTCCGCCTTCTTCTCGGCGATCTTGTTGTTCTTCGCGCCTTCCAGGAATTTGACGCGCAGCTTCTCCATCTCCTCCGGCTTTTTCTTACCCATAGCACGGCGGAGAATGTCGGCTTGTCCCAGCGAGAAGCCGGCGACCTTGTTGGCGATCGCCATGACCTGTTCCTGATAGACGATGACCCCGTAGGTGTCTTTCAGGATCGGCTCAAGTTCGGGCGTCTCGTACGTGATCGGGACTTTGCCCTGCTTGCGCTTGATGAAGTCGGGGATCAGGTCCATCGGACCGGGGCGATAGAGGGCGATGATGGCGATGATGTCCTCAAACCGGTCCGGCCTGAAGCCGGTGAGCAGGTCGCGCATGCCGGAGCTTTCCAGCTGGAAGATCCCGGTGGTCTTGCCGGAGGAGAGCAGTTCGAACGTTTTGACATCGTCGAACGGGAGCTGTTCGACCGCGAGCGGAGGGCGATCCGGATGCGTTTCGTTGATGAGAATTTCTGCCCGGTGGATCATGGTCAGGGTCTTGAGACCGAGGAAGTCGAATTTCACCAGGCCGATCTTTTCGACATCGCCCATCGTGTACTGCGTGACGATTTCGTCGTTGGCCCCCTTGTAGAGCGGGACATGGTCGGTCAGCGGGCCTTCGGAGATGACGACTCCGGCTGCATGAGTCGAGGCGTGCCGCGCTAAACCTTCCAGCGACTGCGCCACTTTCATGAGCTCGGCGATTCGGGCGTCAGTGTTGACCAGCTCCGTGAGCTTTGGCTCCATCTCAAGGGCCTGTTGCAGCGTCATGTTGAGCTGGTTGGGGATTAGCTTGGCGACCTTGTCGGCTTCGGCATAGGGGATTTCGAGCACGCGGCCGACGTCGCGGATGGCGGCTTTCGCCCCGAGCGTTCCGAACGTAATGATCTGTGCGACGTGATCTTTGCCATACTTGTCCACGACATAGTTGATCACCTCGCCGCGGCGATCCATGCAGAAGTCCATGTCGATATCGGGGAGGGACACACGTTCCGGATTCAGAAACCGCTCGAAGAGCAGGGTGTAGACGAGCGGATCCAGATCCGTGATACGCAGCGCATAGGCGACGAGACTGCCCGCCGCCGAACCGCGTCCCGGCCCGACGGGAATATTGCGTGAGCGGGCGAAGCGAATAATGTCCCACACGATCAGGAAGTAGCCGGCGAAGCCCATGGAGCAAATGACCATCAGCTCTTCGCGCAGCCGTAATTCATAGGCGGCGGGTAGGATCGTGCTGGGCCGTTCTTTCAGCCGGGCCTTGAGTCCTTCGATGGCTAGATGCTCCACGTAGGATTCGCGCGTATAGCCTTCCGGGACTTTGTATTGCGGCAAGTGCGTTTTGTTGAGGACGAGCTCCAGGTCGCAATTGTCCGCGATGCGGCAGGTGTTCGTGACGGCACCAGGAAATTCGGCAAAGGCCGGCGTGATTTCTTCCGTCGATTTGACATAGAGCTGATCGGTGTCGAACTTCATCCGGTTCGGGTCGCTGCGCGTCTTGCCGGTTTGGAGGCAGAGCATCAGTTCGTGCGGATGCGAATCTTCTTTTTTGAGGTAGTGGCAGTCGTTGGTGCCTGCCATCGGGATGTTCAGCTTTTTGTGGATTTCGATCAGGCCGGCGTTCGCAATGCGCTGGTGGTCGAGACCGTTGGCTTGCACTTCGAGGTAGAAATGTTCCTTCCCGAAGATCTCCTGGAATTCCCCTGCGACGGCCATGGCGCCGTCCATGTCTTTCTGGCCGATCAGATAGGGAATCTCGCCGCTGAGGCAGCCTGACAGAGCAATCAACCCCTCGTGATGCTCCTTGAGAAGTTCCTTATCCATCCGTGGCTTATAATAGAATCCTTCAAGGTATGCTTTACTGGAAAGTTTGATGAGGTTCTGATAACCGGTCAGATTTCTAGCCAGGAGGATCAGGTGGTAGTAGTCGTTATGGGCGAGCCCGCTGTCCTTCTTGGCGTGGCGGCTGCCGAGTGCCATATAGGCTTCGCACCCGATGATGGGTTTGACTCCCGCATCCTTGGCTTTACGATAGAACTCGATCGCCCCAAACATGTTGCCATGGTCGGTCATGGCCACGGCCGGCTGACCGAACGACTTGATCTGCTGCACGAGCGGCTCGATCTGATTCGCGCCGTCGAGGAGGCTGAACTGGGTATGCAGATGGAGATGAACGAAGGACGAAGCCATGGCCGGATTCTAGGAGGGCAGGGAAGGGGAAGTCAAACCGAGGAGAAGAAGAGCGCAATGACACAACATGGACGGATGGATTTTTCTGGGACTATTCAAGCGGGTGGCGCACACGAAGACCGGGGAAGCGATGATAGTCGCGATCGGCTGTGACCCACTCACTCCCGCTTTCAATAGCCAGGGCAGCAAGGAAGGCATCCGGAACTAGGTTTCCCTTGATCCCAGAGGTCTTGCACAGGCGGCAAAAGATGTCCCAATGACGTGGGCCGGGGTTGATGATGGCGCAGGTGGATTGGTTTCGTAACTCTTCCGCAAATGCCAAGGCTTTATCGGTTCCGCTCGGTGGATTAAAGACTTTGGGGTGGGTGACGACGCGGAGAAAACCGCTTAAGACAAGATCGGACAGGCCGTAGGCATGATCAGAGTTGACGAGATCTTCAAGCCAGCGGAGATATTCAACGTGGCGGGGTGAGTCCTCGCGGTGGGCATAGACCAGTACATTGACGTCAAGAAGAACCATGCGACTGCTCCATGAGGTCAAGCAGAGCTGAGGAATCATCTAGGTCCACGCCGGGGCGGACTCCGAGGCCTGAGACCGTGGTGAGTTTCACAGGATTACGTGGCTGCTTGATCGCTCGGCGAGACAGAATCTGACGAAGCGCATCTTCAATGACCGCGGTCAATGAGGTGCCTGTGTCGCGGGCCAAGCGTTTTGCAGATTTTAGGAGCTGATCATCGAGTCGGATCGTTGTACGCATGCATCAAAGCATACTCATGAAGTGTCAGTATGTCAAGGCGGGCAATGAGCGAGATGAAGATCCCTGCCACGCCCCGTGAAACGGTCCTGTGCGACTGTTGCTACCCGCCGGTTCGACCCGAGGTTGACAGGTGTCACGTATGGCATTACACTTTCCGCGTGATCAAGACCTTTGCCGACAGGCGTACGAGAGAGCTGTACGAGAGCGGTAAGTCGAAGCGCTTTCCTCCGGGAATCTGGGAACGGGCAGTACGTAAGTTGGAATATCTTGATCTCGTGACGAGCGTAACTGAGCTATCTGTACTTCCGAGCAATCGACTTCACAAATTGGAACGAGACCGGGCCGGGCAGTATTCGATCTCCATCAACGACCAATGGCGAGTGTGCTTTCGATTTAAAGATGGCGATGCGTACGATGTTGAGATAGCCGATTATCATTGATGAGAGGTGTACGATGAGCATCCCCAACAAGCGAGAGCGTAAAGTCCGGCCCACGCATCCTGGGGTGATGCTGCGGGAGGATTTCTTGCCGGAGTATGGCTTGACCGTATCCAGCTTTGCCAAATCTCTTCGGGTGTCTCGCCAGACGGTGAATGAGTTGCTGCGGGAGCGGCGTGCGGTGAGTCCTGAAATGGCGTTGAGACTCTCTCGTTTATTCGGCAACAGCCCTGAATTCTGGTTGAATGCCCAGCGTGCGGTGGACTTGTGGGAGGCTGCGCGGAACATCAAGGGTACGATCAATCACATCTCCCCACTGACCGCTGCTTAGACTGAGACTGGCAGGACGAAATTAAAACAGCCGATCACCATTCGTCTGGATAAAGCGACGGTGGCCTATTTCAAGGGGATTGCAACCGATCTTGGCATGCCGTATCAGAACCTAATCAATCTGTATTTGCGGGACTGTGCCGTTCATCACAAGAAGCTTGAGTTGAAGTGGGCGTCCTGAGGGCGGGAAAGAGAGCGGCGCACGAAGGGGAAGAGGGCGTGGAAACTTAACAAGGCGTGTGCAGCTCTAGGGCCAGCTTATGCGACCTCTCGCCGTTTCCCTGTCCGTGCATGCTTAGGCGGACTAGCCGTCTTTGCCAGTGTCGCCATCTTGAGCAACACGCGCAATCCGTCGTTGACCGCATCCGCTGTTGCGAAGTGCCGCCGTAGTTCAGGAGCGATGACCACGGCGAGGGCGCCTTTCGGAAAACGATGCGCGTGTCGGCCTCTGACAGCCTTGTCCCAATCGTATCGCTCTAACGCGTCTTCCGGCGGAATCGGCTTACGATGCGTCGAGGTCTTTTTCATATTTTCTCCTTTGGATGGGCGAGGCTTTTCGCGCGCTGATTAACCGAATGCGGTCTCCTCGTTCTTCATACACGACGAACAGTATCCGGCCGCGCGTCGAATGGCCAATCAATACAAACCGTCCCGGTATATATCGGTCGGGCGCATCAATCGCCAGTGGATCTGCGAAAGCCGTGAGGGCTTCCTCAAAGGGCACGTCATGCTTGAGACGGTTTGCGAGGGCCTTCGTCTCATCCCATTCAAAATCCCCATAGTGTCGAGTCGTCACGGCTCAGAATATTACCACAGCCGACAGACCCTTTCCGAGGGCGATACGGTATCACTTGTACGGTAGATCTCCTGAAAAGCGGAAGTGGTGGATCAGTCCGATTAAGCGCCGTCGAGGAGGCTGAATTGGGTATGCAGATGGAGATGAACGAAGGACGAAGCCATGGCCGGATTCTAGGAGGGCGGGGAAGGGGAAGTCAAACGAGGGGAGGCAGCGAGCGGGATGCCCTCTCCCGGCTCGAATGAGAGAGAAGAGATGGGAAGTGAGTTCGACGGAACGAGGAGGCGAATCTTCCTTTGGGCGCAAGTGCGGGGATGTTGAACGAACTCTCGAGAATATGTACAATGTGCATATGAATGATCTGCGATTCGAATGGGATGAATCAAAGTCGAAGCAAAATGTTCGGAAGCATGGTGTGTCGTTTGAAGAAGCCCAGACAGTGTTCGGGGATGACCATGCCATTCGATTCTTCGATCCGGACCATTCAGACGACGAAGACCGGTTCATTATGCTTGGTGTCAGTTTCAAGCTTCGAATCCTGGTCGTCTGCCACTGTTATCAGGAGAGCGATTCCGTGATTCGCCTTATTTCGGCCAGAAAAGCCACTCGACAGGAATCAGCACATTACCGGAGGTGACGAGATGAGAGCGCAGTACGACTTCTCGAAGATGAAAGGGGTGCGAAACCCGTACAGTTCGAAATTAAAACAGCCGATCACCATTCGTCTGGATAAAGCGACGGTGGCCTATTTCAAGGGGATTGCAACCGATCTTGGCATGCCGTATCAGAACCTAATCAATCTGTATTTGCGGGACTGTGCCGTTCATCACAAGAAGCTTGAGTTGAAGTGGGCGTCCTGAGGTAAGGACTCGACCTTCCGCCACGAAAGGGGATGCTGTTTCCCCACGGTCCTCATAGGTCAATGCTCGGGCCTGACCCCAATCACGCGCATTGATTCCATTACTCTTCTGTCGTATTCTGTCTGCATTTCAAACTCTCAGAAGGGACAGACATGGCCACTCCAAGCATCAAGGAAGAAGCCCGCCGACTGGTGGACCACCTTCCAGAGAATTCCACTTGGGAAGACCTCATGCATGAGATCTATGTCCGCCAGACAATTGAAACAGGGTTAGCCGACAGCCATGCAGGGCGAACAACCGATGTGGAGCGCGTGCGCTCCTCATTCGGACTCCCGAAATGAAGGTCCACTGGACCGACACGGCGATAGGCCATCTTCGAAGCCTTCATGCCTACATCGGACAAAGCTCGCCGGAGTATGCACAGCGTGTTGTTGACCGCCTGACAAGACGTTCTCAGCAGATCGGTAATTTCCCACAATCCGGCCGCATCGTTCCCGAAGCCGAGCGTCCACAAATTCGTGAGGTTCTTGAGGGGCCCTACCGGATCATGTATCACATCAAGCCCGATCAAGTGGATGTCATCGCAGTGATTCATGGATCGCAACAAACACCATGGACCTAATATAACCCGCCCTTCCTGCTTCGTCCGCGTCTTTAGTTGACAGCCTGCATCCCTCCATAAGACAGGTGCTGAGCCCCAGCTCTCCATCCTGCATGCGGAAACTGCTGGCCATGCTTAACAAAACGGAGGTAGGGTCATTGCTTGACTTTGCACCACTCCATTACCGTTTGCTGCTGAGGTGTGAGGGGTGTCGATTCAACCGAGTCTTGAATTTTCGAAATCCGCGAAGCGGACACGCCGAATCGCACGGCAACCAGGTTCAACGGTTCGTTCGCGGCGCGTCGCAACAACCACACAGCGGTCTGGTAGGCCTCTCGATGTGTACGAGCGACCATGGCTGCGGTCGAAATCCCATAGACTGCCGCGACGTGATTCATGATCTCCCTCGCTTCCAGCCGCGTCGGATCAGTTTGCGCTAAGGGTACGTTCGCCGGTCGTTGATCAGGCAGGAGCATGGCCATGCGCTCCCGAAATGCCGGGCTTCCTAAAAAAATCTGGCCGGTGATTTGAGTCCACGGTGACGGGCGTCCGACGCCGTCCGCGACGAACTGCTGATAGTGCTGCCGAGCGCGGTCTTGGGCTGCATCAAACAGACCGAGCACGCTCGTCACATCTAGCCATGGCGGAGCCGTGCGCAGCCCCGCCGTCGCCCCATAACTGCTCCACAGCCATTCCTGCGGAGCCAAAACCATTCCCGCCCGAACGGGATTCAACACCACATACCGACAGAGTTCCAGGAGATAACTTTCCCGCTCGACGACCAGACTTTTGAATCGGCCTTGCAGCAGATGGCCGACCCGGCGATGTCGCCAATTAAAGCGCTGGGTATAAGACCCATTGAGGCGTCGCATGCCGCGACTCAGGTTCGGTTCAGGCGTTTCGAGCAGCAGGTGATAGTGATTGCCCATCAGGCAATAGGCATAGCAGCGCCAGTGCTGTTGGAGGATTTCGTCACCGAACAATTTCAGGAAATGCTGTCGGTCGGTCTCGTCGTGAAAGATCGGTTGCTGATTATTGCCGCGCGCGGTGAGGTGGTAGAGGGCGCCGGGATATTCCACGCGCAGTTGGCGAGCCATGGGGGCGGAGCGTAAGCAGCGCACAGTGCAAAGTCAAGCAATGACCCCCATCTCTTTCCCCTGAAAGATCGGTTGCTGATTATTGCCGCGCGCGGTGAGGTGGTAGAGGGCGCCGGGATATTCCACGCGCAGTTGGCGAGCCATGGGGGTGGAGCGTAAGCAGCGCACAGTGCAAAGTCAAGCAATGACCCCATCTCTTTACGCGAAGGGGGAGGGAAAGGAGCGATCCACGTTTTTGTTGCTGAGAGGGCGGAGTGAAGAGCGGTAGACCTCCGATGTGGGGGGGGCATTGTGACTCGGAGCTACCTCACAATGACCCCATCTCTTTCCCATTCATACGTCATACGTTCCTGCTCAGGGTGCTCGCGTGATGATAACTGTATATTCTTTCGGTATTCCAATTAGTGGGGTGACGACGATGGGAATAGAAGGATTCTGGCCCACTATCAGATTGATACTCGCTGACGGCAACCCCGAAGTCGCCGGCAGATTGTTGATCGTCAATGTTGCTGTCGAGTCTAGCACCGTTGCGGTGACCGTGGTACTCGCTGTCGCATTTGGAGCCGCAACATTGTAACTCGTGGTCGTAGCACTGAACGTTGGGCTCAAGAGGCCCGCCGACACGGTCAAACCCTGGAGATCTTTAACCCCTCCGCGATTCACGTTCACAACATAGGTTTTGCTCGTGACTCCATCTTGCGCGATCACCAAAACATTGACGGGCGTGGTACTGGGGGCTGCCGGCAGGGTGATCGGCAGAGAGGTTCCCAGGACCCCATTGATATACACTGTGGCATTGGAGTCTGACTTCGTTGCGGCGACGGTCACGCTGTTCACGCTACTGGTAACATCGACACTATAGGGCCCGGTGTTGGCTGTCGTGAAGGTCGGGCTCCAGCTTCCCGGCGTGACAGTCAGGCCCGTGAGGTTCGCATTGTTCGCCCCAAACCGATTCACATTTATAATGTAAGTATTCTGACTATTATTCTGTGCAGTGACAACGACGCGGATCGTTGTTATAGATCCCGGTGCCTCAAGCGGTACGAGTTCTTCCTGTCCTACCGGAGTCGCCACCCCGTTAATCGTCCTCGTTGCAGTGGCGTTCTGAGGAGACGCGGCAACGTTCACACTGGCGACCGACGTCAAAACGTCGACCGTATAGTTGAGAGTATCAGGTAAAAACCCCGGCTGAAGGAGTCCAGAACTAACCGTCAGGCTGGACAGTTTTGCATCTGGCGATAACGGTGTTGGCGGCGCCGGTGCGTTCGACACGTCTGAACAGGCTCCCAGGCCTAGAGCGACGAGGAGTGAAACGAAAACGGTCCAGGTTGTGTGTCGGCTGAAAAGATGCGTACCCATTGTAGAGCCTCGGTGATAAATGGAACTCGTTTCCAGTGGTGACGAGCTCGGATGACTGATACTTCTCGACATCGGCATCATAGTCAATGGAGGGGGGCGTAGTCTACCCTACGGAGGTAGAGTCCTCAGTAACACTTGGGGGGTGGTGACGGCTCTCGGACTCGACCTCCGTCCCGGCGCCTGCTCGGACTCATTCTTGAACTTCCCCGACCCATTTGCTATCCTTCGCCCGCCTTCCAAGAGACAAACCATTACTTTATCGAGCATTTCTGAAGGAGTGTTGATATGGCCAGCATCAAGCGGGCGCTGATTAGTGTTTCAGATAAGACAGGAGTCGTTGAGATGGCCAAGGGCTTGGAAGCTCTTGGGGCAGAAATTCTTTCGACGGGCGGGACGGCCAAGGCCTTGCGTGATGCGGGTGTGAAGGTCACGGATGTGGCGGCCTATACAGGTTCGCCGGAGATTCTTGATGGTCGTGTGAAGACGCTCCATCCGAAAATCCATGGCGGGTTACTCGGTCGTCGCTCGGTGCCGGCTCATGTCGATCAGATGAAACAGCACAATATCGGTCCGATCGATGTCGTGGTGGTGAATCTCTATCCCTTTGAAGCCACCATTGCGAAGCCGAATTGTCTGTTTGAAGAGGCGATTGAGAATATCGATATCGGCGGTCCGTCGATGCTGCGTTCCGCGGCGAAGAACCATGAAGATGTGCTGGTCGTGGTCGATCCGGCGGACTATACGCGGGTATTGGATGCGGCAAAGGCGGGGACGGCCTCGCCTGCGTTGCGTCGCGAGCTGGCGATGAAGGTGTTTCAGCATACGGCGCGCTATGACAGTCTGATTGCGGGCTATCTCGAAAAACAGGTGCAGGGCGGGCAGGAGGGGGCCGTCAAGTTCCCCAAGATCCTCTCGCTGCAATTCGAGTTGGCGGAGACGCTGCGGTACGGAGAGAATCCTCACCAGCAGGGCGCGTTCTATCGTGAATTCAACTCCAATGAGCCGTCGGTGTCGCGCGGGAAGATTCTGCACGGGAAGGCGATGTCGTACAATAACTTCCTCGACGCGAATTCGGCCCTCGAACTGGCGAAAGAGTATGACGAGTGCGCGGTCGCCATTATCAAGCACAACAATCCCTGCGGTGTGGCGCTGGGCGCGACGCCCGTCGAAGCCTATGTGAAGGCGCGGGCGACGGATCCGGTCTCGGCGTTCGGCGGCGTCCTGGCGTTCAACCGGCCGGTCGATCTGGCCACCGCCAAGGAAATCACCTCGACCTTCGTCGAGGTCGTGATTGCCCCGGGGTTTGCCGATGACGCGCTGGCTGAATTGAAGCGCAAGAAGGATTTGCGGTTGCTCGATGTCGGTCCGCTCACGAAGGTGAAACAGGTTGGACTCGACCTCAAAAAACTCGTCGGCGGATTGATCGTGCAGGATCGCGATTTGGGCGTGTTGGCGGACCTTCGTACGCTGCAAGTCCCGACGGCACGCAAGCCCACGGACGAGGAATATGCGGCCTGCGCTTTCGCGTGGAAGGTCTGTAAACATGTGAAGTCGAACGCCATCATTTACGCGACGCCGGGCCAGACGGTCGGGATCGGCGCCGGGCAAATGAGCCGCGTCGACAGCGTGAAGCTGGCGGTGATGAAAGCGCAGATGCCGGTGAAGGGCTGCGTGATGGCCTCAGACGCGTTTTTCCCGTTCCGCGACGGTCTTGATGCGGCGGCGCAAGCCGGAATCACGGCGGTGATTCAGCCGGGCGGGTCGATTCGCGATGCCGAAATCATTAAGGCGGCGGACGAGCAGGGGTTGGCGATGATTATGACGGGGATGCGCCACTTCCGCCATTAGTCGGATGCTGAAACAGGCCCCCAACTTCGTTCTCGGCTCGGAAAAATCCTCAACGTAGCCCACCGGGACAGAGCTACTTTTGTAGCTCGGGGAGGGTGGGTGAGAAAGGTACGCCTCCGGTTTTGACTCACCTGCGGCCTTGCAGGATGATCATTTTGAGAAGCCTCATTAATTTAATGCACCTAAGAGCATCATGAAAATTCTTGTCGTCGGAAGCGGTGGGCGGGAACACACGATGGTGTGGAAGCTCTCGCAGAGTTCGCGGAAGCCGCAAATTTTTTGCGCGCCGGGGAATGCCGGGATTGAGTCGCTGGCGGCTTGTCTGCCGATCAAGGCGGACGATATTACGGCCCTCAAAGATTTTGTCATCAAGGAACAGGTCGATCTGACGGTGGTGGGCCCGGAAGTGCCGCTGGCGAACGGCATTGTCGATGAGTTTCGGAAGGCCAAGTTGAAAATCTTCGGTCCCACCAAGAATGCCGCCCGGTTGGAATCCAGCAAGATCTTTTCGAAGGATGTGATGGCCTTGGCCAAGATTCCAACGGCGCGGGCGAAGAGCTTTGAAAAGATGGAAGAGGCGCTCGCGTATGTCGAGGTGCACGAACTTCCGGTCGTTATTAAGGCCGATGGGTTGGCCCAGGGCAAGGGCGTGATCATTGCCACCACTCGCGAGCAGGCGAGGCAGGCGATCGTCGATTCGATGGAGCATGCCGTCTTCGGTCAGGCCGGCCAGCGGGTACTCATTGAGCAATTCCTCGACGGCGAAGAGCTCACCATCATGGCGTTTACGGATGGTAAGGCGGTGGTGCCCATGTTGCCGGCACAGGACCACAAGCGTGTGGGCGATGGCGACACGGGGCTCAATACCGGAGGAATGGGCGCCTACTGTCCGGCACCGTTGGGCACCCCGGCGTTGCGTATGCAAATCACTCGTGACGTGTTGCAGCCGATCGTGGCGGCGATGTCCCGGATGGGCTCTCCGTTTCAAGGGGTGCTATACGCCGGAATCATGGTCGTGAAGGGCGTGCCCTATGTGCTTGAGTTCAATGCGCGCATGGGCGACCCGGAAACGCAGGTGGTATTGCCGCTGCTGAAATCTGATCTCATCGATGTGATCGAAGCCGTCGTTGAGCATCGGCTGGATCAGTTGACGGTGGAGTGGCATGACGACTGTGCCGTGTGCGTGGTGATGACGTCGGAGGGTTATCCCGGCAGTTATGAAACGGGAAAGGCCATCCACGGACTTGCTGACGGCGAGACCTCAGCGACGGTATTTCATGCCGGAACTGTCCGAAAGGGCTCTGACGTGGTAACCGCCGGCGGCCGGGTGTTAGGCGTCACCGGGCGCGGGCCAACGATTGCGGAGGCGCAGCAGGCCGCCTACCGGCAGGTTCAGAGGATTTCTTTTGACGGACAGCATTACCGGACGGATATTGCCCATCGCGCTCTTCGGCGCAGCAGTTAGCAGTTCCACGCATTCCGCACCTTCCATGGCTGTCATCGAGTCGTACGCTTCAGCAGATTCAACCGTGTTTTTCCCCCGGATTACCCGATTGGTACAGGGCGGCGGGGTGCTCGCGGTTCCCACCGAAACCTATTATGGTCTCGGGGTGAATCCGTTCGATGGGGCGGCAGCCGCGCGCCTGCTTTCCATTAAAGGACGGCCGGACGGGAAGCCCATTTTGATTCTCATTGGCGATCAGGCTCAGCTTCAAGATCTTGTCGCCGATGTGTCTCCTGCCGCGCAGGCGCTGATGGAGGCCTTTTGGCCGGGACCTCTGACGCTGGTGTTTTCCGCCGGCCCAAGACTTCCAACGGCTATCACGGCGGGGACCAGCACGGTCGGGGTTCGTCACACGTCTCACGCCGCTCTCGCGAAGCTTCTTCGACATACGGGACCCTTGACGGGTACGAGTGCGAATCGCTCAGGAGAGTCGCCGGTTCACACTGCGGCCGAGGTGGAACGGACGATCGGCACCATGGTCGATGTCATCGTTGACGGTGGCCCCACGCAGGGCGGATTACCGTCGACGGTGTTGAGCGTGTGTGACGGTGTGCGGATGATTCGTGAAGGGCCGATCGATCGAGCGATGATTCAACAGGCGCTTGTGGCGCGAGGATTTCACCTCAAGCCGTGAGAAGTATGCTATACATCCGCGCATGGATGTCAGAAAGGAGGGTCGTATGGTGAATGTGCTGCGTCAGCGAATGCTTGTCGGGATAGTGGCGGTGGTGGGGGTGGCGGTGTCGGGCTGTGACTATTGGCCGCCTGCGCTTCAGGCCCAGGTGGAACAGCTCCGCTCAGAAGTACAAACGGTGAATATGGAGAAGGCTCAGCTTCAGAATCAGATCAACGATCTGTCTAAGGCGAAGCAAGATCTACAGACCCAAGTCGATGACCTGGGACGGATGAATCGTGAAAAGACCGGAATGATCTCAAGCCTTCAGAATCAGGTCGAAGCGCTGCGGGTCAAGGCGGTTAAGGCGATGGCTCCAAAGGCCCCGGCAAAGGCCGTTGCCAAGCCAACGGCAAAACCTGCCGCCAAGGCTCCTGTGAAGAAGCAAGTTCCCGCCAAGCGAAAGTAGGACCGTACCGTCAGCCTACTTCTGGCTTGCGGTCGTGCTGGATGCAGGTGCGCTGCTGGCGGATGGAGTGGACGAGCTGGTCGTTCCTCCGGAAGCTGGTGGCGCAGATGGCGTCGATGACGCAGCTGCCGCTGGTGTCGCCGACGACTCAGCCGGCGCTGTCGTTGTGGCCGTGGGCGTTGGTTTGGTGGTCTCCCCGGTCGGCGGTTTCATCTTGTCCGAATAATCCGTAATGTACCAGCCGGATCCCTTGAACATGATTGCGGGTGCCGAAATGATTCGGCTGACGGATTTGCCGCATTTCGCGCATGTGGCGACGGCTTCATCTTTCATGCTCTGTTTGAGTTCAAACGTATAGGAACAGTCGTGGCAGAGATATTCGTAAATAGGCACGTGTAACCCTCCGGAATGCGTAGTCGATAATCTACCAATAACCCTTGTTGCGCGTGAGTCAAGTGGCGGTCATGCTGTCAGCTTACCAAACGCGGCAGCAATGCGATCCAATCCCTTCGTGATCGTGTCCATGCTGGTGGCATAGGACAAGCGAATGTGATGCTGGCTGCCGAACGGCTCACCGGGCACCACGGCCACGTGGGCTTCTTTCAAGAGATAGTTGGCCAATGCTTGCGGTGAAGCCACCGGTCCGTTCGGTCCTGTTCGCCCCAGCACGCCGCCGATGTTGGGAAAGGCATAGAAGGCTCCTCCAGGCATTCGGCAGGACACGCCAGGAATCGCATTAAGACGCTCCACCATGACTTTTCTTCGCCGGTCGAATTCCACCACCATCATTTCTGTAAACGGTCCGCCAAGCTTCAGCGCGGCGACGGCGGCTTTCTGCGAGATTGAGCAGGGATTCGATGTGCTTTGGCTCTGGATATTGGCCATGGCGGTCAGGAGCGGTTTGGGTCCGGCCGCATAGCCGATGCGCCATCCCGTCATCGCGTAGGCCTTGGAGACACCATTAATGATGACTGTGCGCTCGGCCACTTCAAGTCCCAGGGTGGCGATGCTGATATGCGTCGCTCCGTCGTAGAGCACTTTTTCATAAATTTCATCGGAGATGATCAGGAGGTTGTGCTTCACCGCGATGGTTGCAATGGCCTCCAGTGTGCGTTTGTCGTAAGTGGCTCCGGTCGGATTGCAGGGACTATTAACAATAATGGCCTTGGTGCGCGGAGTCACTAACTTCTGCAGCTCGTCAGGATTGATGGCATAGTCCTGGTCTTCCCTGGTCGGGAGCAGAACCGGGGTGGCATCGTTGAGGAGCGCCTGATCGGCGTAGGAGACCCAGTAGGGCGTTGGAATAATGATCTCATCGCCGGCCTCGAGGAGGGCTTCGGCCACGTTATAGAGCGAGTGTTTGGCTCCGCAGGAGACCAAGATCTGGGCTTTTTCATAGCGCAACCCTTGCTCAGCGAGAAGTTTATCGGCAATGGCTTGACGAAGCTCGTCGATGCCCGACGAAGGGGTATATTTCGTAAAGCCGGCGCGAATGGCTGCTTCGGCCGCGGCCTTGACTGGTTCCGGTGTATCAAAATCCGGTTCCCCGGATGAGAAATCGACGACATCGATCCCTTGCGCAGCCATGGCTTTCGCGGTCGCGGTCATGGCCAATGTCGGAGACGGAGTGATTCGACTGACGCGTGCGGCGAGTTTCATTGTTTGAGGCTCCGGATTCGTTCTTCAAGACGTCGAGCCACGTCGGGATGCAGGAACTCCGTTAACGGACCGCCGTGCTGGGCAACGTCTTTGATGATGGTGGAAGAGAGGTACGAAAATTCTTCGCTGGGCATGAGAAACACGGTCTCCACATTCTTGGCCAGTTTCCGGTTGATGAGGGCCATCTGAAATTCGTGCTCAAAGTCAGAGATGGCTCGCAGCCCTCGAATAATGGCATGGGCACCCGATCGCGCGACATAGTCAACCAGGAGACCTTCGAAGACGGTCACGTCGACCTGCGTCAGGTCCTTCATGACCAGCTTCACCATCTCCAGCCGCTCAGTCAGATTAAAAAGCGGATGCTTGGCGGGATTCGGTGCGACGGCCACGACCACCTTGTCGAAGACGCGCAGGCTCCGTGTAATGATATCGGTATGACCGTGCGTGATCGGGTCAAACGTGCCGGGGTATATGCCGATCTTCATGCTGTGGCCTCTGCGGGAAACGAATAGATCGACAGTGCCGTGTCCCCGTATTGATAGTGCTTCCTAAACGTTGCCAAGCCGAGCCGGTCGGGAAGGGTGGATTTCGACGCGTGTTCAACGACCAGCCAGGCATCGGGTGGCGTGAGTGTAGCATGGACGGTTTGGAAGATGTCTTCGAGTTTGTAGGCCAGGTCATAAGGAGGATCGGCAAATACAATATCATAGGGGCCGGTCCACAACTCTGGACGCGTGAGAAATTGTTTGACCGTTCTTGCTTGAACCGTGACGAGGGTGTTCATCCCACACTCCGCGACATTGTGCCGCAAGAGCTTCAGTGATTCAGCCTGTGACTCAACGGCGGTCACGTGCGCTGCTCCACGACTGAGTGCCTCTATGCCGATCGCTCCGGTTCCCGCAAAGAGATCCAACACGCGACTATCTGGAAGCCGGTTGCCCAGGATAGAAAACAATGCTTCCCTGACTCGGTCAGAGGTAGGACGAAGTGCGGTGCCCTGCGGTCCCTGAAGGCGTCGACCCCGGTGGGATCCAGCTATAACTCGCATGTCAGTAAATACGGGACATCGTTAAGAGATGTGGACTGTAACACAGCGTTTTTGCAGGGGTCAAGGGACGACAGGGGGGGAATGCCGGATGGAACTCGTGGCGGGTGACGACGTAAGTTTGCCTAGAAGGAATCAGAGAGATGGAGGGCTTTGACCATCCATTAGGAAGCCGCTATACTTTCCGCCGCATCCACTCTTGCGTGGATGCGCGAGCTCTCCGATTAATGGCGATTCGATAACCGGGTCGGATGGGACGACAGCGAATCAATGCTCGATCATTTACTGGCTGATACCGGTTGGGTATCCCGAGCGGCCAGGCTCTTTCTTCGATTATTGGAAATCGTGCGATCGATGATCGCGCCGCAGTTGATGCATTTCCAGGCGTAGAAAATGAGGAAGAAGTCTGAGAACCGCTCCAACATCATCAGCCCTTTGCATTTCGGACATTCCATCGAATCCTCCCAGGTGTCTGCATGAACAGCTGTGTGCCGAATAAAGCAAGAGCTGCACCAAATTGTCGTTTGTCAATATTTCAAGGGTTTATCGGTTACGTATTTGTCTCCATGGGGTAAAACCTACCCCAGGGGGTCGTGCAAAAAGGTGCGTGGCGTCAGATTTTTGTTCAGAGAGGGTGAATCATGACGACTGACACTCACAGGGGGATCGGGCACTGGCCTGCGACTGAACGTCCGAGAGAACGTCTTCTGGCGAAAGGGCCTGAGATTCTGTCGGATGCGCAATTGTTGGCGATTTTGTTGAGAACCGGACGTCGAGATTCATCCGCAGTGCAGGTTGCGATGGAGCTGCTGCACCGCGTCGGCGGGCTGGCATCGTTGGCCCGGAGCGGAATTGAAGAACTCTGTACGATTCCAGGAATAGGTCCGGCAAAAGTTGCCCAGCTGAAGGCGGCGCTTGAATTGGGAAGGCGAGCCATGGCGATCCCCCTCTCGACGGGGACAAAACTTTCATCCAGCTCAGATTTGTTTCAGCACTTCCACCCACTGGTACGCGATCTCAAGCACGAAATCTTTAAGGTCATCTTGCTCGATGCGAAGAACACGGTCATGAAAGAGGTCACGGTGTCGGAGGGGAGTCTCACGTTGAGCATCGTCCATCCTCGTGAAGTGTTTGCCCTTGCGGTCCGTGAGTCTGCCGCGGGTGTGATCTTCCTGCATAATCACCCCAGCGGTGATCCAACCCCGAGTACTGAAGATCGTCGATTGACGGACCGACTGGTGACGGCAGGCGAAGTGCTGGGGATTCGTGTGTTGGATCATCTGGTTATCGGGGACGGTCGATACGTGAGCTTTGCCGATGAAGGATGGATTAAGGTATAACGAGGTACTCGATCAGTCAGGGCGAGACGACAAACAAGCAGGGACGACAATGAGGAGGCGGATGGTCTAACAATATGTGTGTCTAGCCAGAAGGAGGGTCTGCCATGGGCGAGATTCGCGTAGAGTCCGTCAGGAATATCGCGTTGGTATCCAACGTCGGCGCAGGCAAGACATCCCTCACTGAGGCCCTGCTTTACGCAAGCGGTGCCATTCCAACTCTCGGTTTCGTGCTCCAGGGCACGACCGTTTCCGATTTCGAACCGGAAGAACTCCACCATCACTGTTCCGCCAGCACCAGCCTTCTCCAGTTCACATGGAACCAGACGGCGATCACGCTCGTCGATCCTCCCGGCGCGTTGGGCCTGTTGGGTGAATCGCTGTCAGCCTTACGAGCTGTCGATGCCGTCATCATCGTACTCAATCCCGGTGCCGGAGTCCGGACAGAACTGGCTCGCCTCTGGAATAGAGTGAAGGAGCTGGATCTGCCCTGTCTTGTGTTCGTCAACGGGTTGGATAAGGAAGGCGCTTCGTTCGACGCTGTCTTGGATCTCTGCCGGACGCAGCTTGAGTGTGCGCCGGTTCCTATGGTGCTGCCCGTTCACTCCGGTTCCGGTTTCGATTCAGTGATCGATGTGCTGGATGAAACGCTGATCCGGTCAGGAGTCTCCTCTCCCAAGGTAGAACGAGTCGCAGTTCAGGCTGAAATGGAGCAGGTGGTCAAACATGCGCGGAAACAATTGATCGAAGCTGTCGCTGAGAGTGATGAGGGGTTGTTGAATAGTTATCTGGAACAGGGAGACTTAAGCCGGGATCAATTGGTTCAAGGGCTACGGAGCGACATCCTGACCCGGCAGTTTCTTCCCGTCTACGCCGGTTCGGCGTTGTGCAATGTCGGCATATGGTCGTTGCTCAATGCCTGTGTCACGCTCTTGCCGTCGCCTGCGCAGCGGACGGCCATTCACCATGTGCCGGGGTGCCATCCGGAAACCGGGCAGCCGGATGAACGGAAGGGAAACCTGGAAGAGCCGTTTTCCGGCCTTATCTTCAAGACGATCATCGACCCGTTTGTCGGGAGGCTTTCCTATTGCCGGGTCCTGTCAGGGATGATCCAGGCCGACTCGACTGTCCTCAACGGGACAAGGCACATCCGTGAGAAGCTCGGCCATTTCTATACGGTATTGGGGAAAAAACATGTGGCCGTCAGCTCGGCACAGGCGGGGGAGATTGTGGCGATCGGGAAGCTCAAGGATACACAGACGGGTGACACGCTCTGTCACGAGAGTGCGCCGATCTGTTATCCGGTCCTCGCATTGCCTCGTCCTGTGCTGTCGTTTGCCATTGAGGCCAAATCCAAGTCGGAGATCGACAAGGTGAGCCTCGGCTTGCACAAGTTGATTGAGGAAGATCCGACGCTGGAATTCGTTCGCAATCCGGAGACCAAAGACATGGTGCTCAGTGGAATGGGGCAACTCCATATCGATCTGGCGCTGGAAAAATTACGCCGGAAATTCGGAGCAGAGGTCACGCTTCACACGCCAAAGGTGCCCTATCGGGAAACGATCAAAACCATGTCGCAGGCACAGGGGAAGTATAAGAAGCAAACCGGCGGCCACGGCCAGTTCGGCGATTGCTGGTTGGAAATCGCACCTCTGGCGAGGGGAGAAGGATTTGTGTTCGAGAATCGTGTGGTCGGTGGAGCAATCCCGCGCAATTTTATTCCGGCGGTTGAGAAGGGGGTGGTAGAGGCCATGCAGGAGGGCGGGCTGAGCGGATTTCCCGTTGTGGATGTGCGCGTGACGGTGTATGACGGCTCCTTTCACGTGGTCGATTCATCCGAAATGTCATTCAAGATTGCCGGGTCGATGGCCTTCAAGAAGGCGATGGAGGCGGGACATCCCGTACTGCTTGAGCCGCTGATGCTGGTCGAGATCGAGGCCCCTACGGACACCGTCGGCGCCGTCATGGGGGACATCAATGCGCGCCGGGGACGAATTGTATCGGTGCAGGCGGATGACCATGCCGAACAGATCAAAGCCCTCGTGCCGTTAGCGGAGTTGCTGAAGTATGCCCCGGCGTTGAACGCAATGACCGGTGGGCGGGGCAGTTACGGGATGGAGTTTGCCCGCTACGAGGAAGTTCCGCGAGAGCTGGAGGGGAAGATCATTGAGGGACACAAGGTTGAACCGCATGCCGTCGCGGCGCACTAAGGCCGCTTAGTCGGTGGATTTGAGGACGACGTAGAACGCGCGATTTTCTCGCAGGACGCGGAGTAGGACCGTGTCGCCGCGCCGGACTTTTGTGATCGCCGCCGTGAATTCGCCGACGGTGGCGACGTCGGCGCGGTTGACTTCCTTGATCAGGTCGCCCTCACGAAGCCCTTCTGCGTGAGCCAGGCTGCCCGGATCAACTTTAGTAATCAGCACGCCGCGCGTTTCGCGGAGTTTGAATTTGTCTGCCAGTCCGGCCGAGAGGTCCTGAAGATCGAGCCCCAGCTTCACCTCGGTTCGGGACTGCGGGAGAGAGGCCATGATCGCAGTGTCCCGTCGTTCGCTCAAGGGAACGGTGAGGATGTGTCGCGTGAAATCTCGGATGACTTCGATCTTCGGGGAAGCGCCGGGCGGGAGTGCGCCGATCAAGCGGGACAGCTTGTTCGGCGAGTCCACCACGCTGCCGTCGATCGTCAGAATAATGTCGCCGGGCTTTATGCCGGCTTCGGCTGCCGGATCTTTTTCGAAGACCTCATTGACGAGAATCCCTTCCCCTTCAGTCACGCCGAATTTTTTCGCCAGCTCCGGGGTGAGCGGTTGGATGCCGACCCCCAGCCATCCGCGCACCACCTTGCCGCGTGCGATCAGTTGCTGAATGACCTGTTTGGTCATATTCGAGGGAATGGCAAATCCGATCCCTTGGGCGAAGTTGATGATCGCGGTATTGATGCCGATGACTTCTCCGCGCAGATTGAACAGCGGTCCGCCGGAATTGCCGGGGTTAATCGACGCGTCGGTCTGAATAAAGTTTTCGTAACGGGAGAGATTGACGTTTTCCCGTCCGATTCCGCTCACCACCCCCAGCGTGACGGTGCGATCAAGTCCAAACGGGTTTCCCACCGCGAGGACCCACTGACCGACGCGTACGGCGCTGGAGTCACCAAAGTGGGCGTAGGGTAAAGGCCGATCAGCCGTGACCTTCAGGAGCGCCAGGTCCGTGTCCGGATCTTTGCCGACGACTTGTGCGATCAATTTTGTCTTGTCGAATAAACGGACCTCGACTTCAAGCGCATCGCCGACGACATGGTTGTTCGTGACGATGTGGCCCTCGTTGTCCACAATGAGGCCGGATCCGGACCCTGATGCACCGGGCGTGCGGTCTGCGCCAGACGCACGCGGTCGTCCCGCACCTGAAACCGGAAAGAGGTTCACGACGGACGGCTTGGCCTGTTCCGCCAGATCGGTAATGACGGTTTGAATTTCTTCGAGCATCCGTATTCCTGGAGAATCCGTGATCGCTGCCGTCGCGAGTGGATTGACCCAAGAGCATAGGAGCGCTGAGAAGATCAGAGTGGCTCTGAGATATCGAGACCCACACATCATCATGCGTTCATTCTACCGGAAGGCCTAGGCTTCTGCCTATGGGGCTAGGCGGGCTGCGTTGCGGAGGCAGTAGAGTGACGGCGGCGGGTAAACCAGGTGGAGAGATGATCCAGCTCCGTCTGGCCGCCCATGAGGACGACAATGTCGCCTGTACGGAAGGTCAGGTCCTCAGCAGGCGCTAAAAGGAATGGTCCGCGCATGACCGTGGCGATGTGGATGGATGATGAACGCGGAACGTCGCCAATGCGTTGTCCGACAGCGGCTGAACTTTGCGGGATCATGACTCGTTCAATGCCGGCCGAACGTTGGCTGAGATCCTGCTGGAGGCGGAGGAGGTCTTCGTGGATGGTTTCCAGCTTCAGCTGCCTGATTTGAACATCGAGTTCAATCAGTGATTGTTTGAGCGTCTGGATGCGTGTGGCGGCACGATGGATGGTGTTGTCGACCTCCGAGAGGTCAGGATCGAGCGGGCGGCGCTCAGAGGGGCGGCGGGAGATCTGGTCAACGATCTGATGTCCAAGATCCTGGCTGATGGCGTCGATTCGCTCAAGTACGCTTGATGCCTGCCAATGGAGGCGGAGGATCTGAACCTTGCGATTGACACGTTCTGCTATCGAAACGACCGCTTCATGGAGGGCGGTGCTCGTCACGGAGAGTTCTTTTTGAAGCCGATTGAGGAAATCTAAGCGCATAAGTCTTCTGAATACCAGTGTCCGATAAGAAGTATTATGTAAACTATGTAGTCGAATGCGACTTACTGCTCATATCTTTACTCTTCTCTTCAGCCGTTGATCAAGAGAGCCTTATCCCATGGGCCATCCGGTATTCTCTCACAGATTGACAGTCTCGCATCCAAAGCGTACATGCAACAGTCTATAGCAACTCAGACAATGACCCCACGCGAGGCTATCTATGCCGATTCATCCCTTGGCCGGTCAGCCGGCTCCGCAGTCCATTCTCGTCGATCTCCGTCGGCTGCTTTCTGCCTACCAGGCGGATGCGCCGGATGTCACAGTTCGTGACCAGCGTGTGACATTCGGGACATCCGGCCATCGAGGGTCATCCTTCAAGCGAAGCTTCAATGAACAGCATATTCTCGCCGTGACGCAGGCGGTCTGTGAATACCGGACAACGCAGCAGACGAACGGCCCGCTGTATCTTGGGAAAGACACCCATGCGCTCTCCGAACCGGCTTTCGTCACGGCGCTTGAAGTGCTCGCGGCCAACGGTGTCACGGTGATGATCGATCAGGATGGCGGCTTTACACCGACCCCGGTCATTTCTCATGCGATCCTGACCTATAACCGTGGCCGCACATCCGGTCTGTCCGATGGCATCGTCATTACCCCGTCGCATAATCCCCCGGAGGACGGCGGCATCAAGTACAACCCGCCACATGGTGGGCCGGCCGATACGCAGGTCACTAAATGCATCGAAGATCGAGCCAATGCCCTTCTTGCAGGCAGACTCCAAGGGGTGAAGCGTCTGTCTTATGAACAGGCTCGAAAAGCTCCTACAACTCATCGACATGATTACCTCAACGCCTACGTGAAGGATTTGGATAATGTCATCGACCTAGACGCGATCAAGTCGGCCAAGTTGAAACTGGGCATCGACCCGCTGGGCGGCTCCGGTGTGGCCTATTGGCAGCCGATCGCTGAGCGCTACGGATTAAACATTGAAAATGTGAACCCCACTGTCGATCCGACTTTTCGCTTCATGCCCTTGGACTGGGATGGAAAAATCAGGATGGATTGTTCCTCGCCCTATGCCATGGCGAATCTGATCGCGCTGAAAGATCGCTTCGACGTGGCCTTCGGCAACGATGCCGACAATGATCGTCACGGGATCGTGACCAAGACAGCCGGTTTGATGAATCCGAACCATTACCTCGCCGTATCGATCGCCTACTTGTTTGCCAATCGCCCAGGCTGGAAGCCTGATGCCGGTATCGGCAAGACGTTGGTCAGTAGCAGTCTCATCGATCGAGTCGCCGCCAGGCTCAAGCGGAACCTGATTGAGGTACCGGTCGGCTTCAAGTGGTTTGTGAGTGGATTGCTGGATGGCTCACTCGGCTTCGGCGGAGAAGAAAGCGCGGGGGCGTCTTTCTTACGGCGGGACGGGACCGTCTGGTCAACCGACAAGGACGGCATCATCATGGATTTACTGGCGGCTGAGATGATGGCCAAGACCGGGAAGGATCCGGCGCACCTGTACCAGGATTTGACGAAGGAGATGGGTGAACCGGTGTATGAACGAATCGATGCAGCGGCGACGCCTGAACAGAAGGCGATTCTCTCGAAGCTCTCCCCTGCCCAGGTTCAAGCTACTGAACTGGCCGGTGACAAGATCGTCGCCATGATGACGACAGCCCCAGGCAACGGGGCGGCAATCGGAGGATTGAAAGTCGTGACCGATCAAGGCTGGTTTGCCGCGCGTCCGTCCGGTACTGAAGATGTGTACAAGCTCTATGGGGAGAGTTTTCTCGGCAAGGAACATCTGAAGCGGATTCAGGGTGAGGCCCAGGAGCTGATCGCCAAGGCCTTTGCCTCAGCTAAGTGATATCCTGAGCCATGTTTGAATTGGGCAGTACGGCTGTGCTGATGTGGGGCATGCTCTTCGGATCGATCGGGGCTGGTTTCTTTATTTATGGCAGGAAGCAAAAGGCCGTAGTTCCGCTCTGCGTGGGAGTTGCCCTCTGTGTCTTCCCCTACTTTATTGCCAATGTCTATGTGTTGGTTTTAGTCGGTGTGGCGTTGATGGCGATTCCGTATTTTGTGCGGGTATGAGTATCGCGCTAGCCATTGAGGCCGCCAATCTTAAAATGATTTCATCGTCTGAACGGTTTGCTGTTCCGCATGATAGGAGCTTCTCACCAGGGGGCCTGATTCGATGTGGGTGAAGCCCATGGCCATCCCCTCTTCTTTCAAGAGCGCAAAATCACTGGGATCGTAATAGCGGGCAACCGGCAGATGGTCTCTCGTCGGTTGGAGGTATTGTCCGATCGTCATGATGTCGCAATTGACGGCTCGCAGATCCCGCATGACGTCGCGGGCTTCGTCGAGTGTTTCCCCCATCCCAAGGATCAAGCCGGACTTGGTCGTCATCCCCTGCTGTTTGGCGTTGCCGAGTAATTCAATCGACCGCTGATACTTGCCTTGCGGCCTGAGCGATGGAAAGAGGCGGCGGACGGTCTCGATGTTGTGATTCAGAATCTCTGGTTTTTCTGCGCAGACGGTGGTGAGCGCCGTCTCATTTCCCTCAAAGTCAGGAATCAAGACTTCAATCGTACAGCCTGGGCTGAGGGCCCTCGTCTGCCGGATCGTTTCGGCGAAGATCGAGGCGCCACCGTCAGGCAACTCGTCGCGATTCACCGAGGTGATGACGGCATGGCGGAGGCCGAGCGCCTGAACTGCTTCAGCAACCCGCCGAGGTTCGCCGTGATCGACTGCGAGCGGTCTCCCCGTCTCAACTGAGCAGTAGTGGCAGCGCCTGGTGCAGACGTCACCCAGAATCAGGAAGGTGGCGGTGCGCGCGTTCCAACATTCCCACCGATTGGGGCAGCGGGCTTCTTCGCAGATGGTGTGGAGCTTGAGGCGATCCATCGTCTGCTTGATGTTGAGATAATCCGGACCGGTCTGCGCGTTGACTTTGAACCAGGAGGGCAAGCGCGGACGTTCAGACGATCGGAGTTGGTCGATGGAAATCAAGCTCATGAGGGAGTATTGCTCTGTGTACGGGGCCGAAACCATCCGGCGATCTTGGACAGCAGCCCTTCTGGTTTCACCGGTGGCGCCGGGTCCGGATATTCAACCCACAGCTCTTGTGAGCCCAGATAGATGCCGTTGCGAAAACTGACCTGGGTTCTGAGTTGTCGATATCCTTGCGTATGGAGGGCCTGAATCAGCGCGAGGAGCGCCGCATCTTGCGCAGGGTGTGGTTCGGTGCTGATACGAACGGTTTCATACCGCAAGACGGCGCAAAAGCATTCCCCTGCTTCCTCGAATTCGACGGGGCGGCTGAAGCCCCGCTCTCGATGGTCCAGTCCTGCGAGCTGATGTTTATCGAGGCCGCCCTCTCTCATAGCGTGCGGTACTTTACTCTAGTGCGCGAAATACGGCGACGAGATCGCTCAGCGCGAGGGTTTTGCTCTTGAGGACGGTCCGCTCAGCTTGAATAGCATCAAGGGATTTCGGATCAGCCGCGCCGGATTTCAAACAGCTCGCGCCGAGTGCCAGGATGCGGTCGCACTCTTCTCCGAGCTTTTTCTTCACCACGGGATTCACCGAGAGAATGTCCATGAGCTGACGGCGTGTCTCCGTCAGGTGGGCCTGGAGCTCCGAGTCCGGATAACTCTTGCGGGCGGCTTCGTCGAAGCAGCGGTCGAGGTATTGGGCCAGGAACACATAGAGCCGCACCAGGGCCGCGGTGATCTCGGTCTGATCTTTTGTGGTAGTCGCCATCGTGCTCTCTTTCTATGTAAGCGAATTATGCGAGGACCTTGATGTCATCGCCCTCGACTTTGACTTGATACACTTCGACTTTTGCCGCAGGGTTCTTCACGCATTCTCCCGTCGTAACATTGAACTGCCAGCCGTGCCAGGGGCAGGTCACGACGCTGCCTTCGACGTCCCCTTCACCCAACGGTCCGCCTCGGTGCACGCAGGTATTGTCGATCGCGTGAAAGGTGCCGTCGACATTGAAGACCGCCAGCGTCTTGCCGTTGACTTCCGCGACGATGGCATGCCCCGGTTTCACATCTGCCGTGCCCGCGACCCGTACGAAATCTCCCATTGCCGTTCCTCCGCTGTGAGCCGTTCTGTTAGCTATTGGTAAATGGTTGCTTGATCTTCTTCAGCAGGCTGTCGATAGACGAGCCGCTTTTTTCCGTTCCGCCCAAGGCCCCGATGATCTTTTGTGCAATGTCGCGAAACGCGGCCGCCTGGGGGGAGGCGGGATTGCCCACCACAATGGGATGGCCTGAATCGCCCCCATCGCGAATCGCCGGATCGATGGGGATGCGTCCGAGGAAGGGGATGCCCAGTTTCTCTGCGGCCCGTTCTCCGCCACCATGCGAGAAAATGTCGGTGCGTTCGCCGCAATGGCCGCAGACGAACGAGCTCATGTTTTCAACGATGCCAAGCAGTGGGACGTTCACCTTCTGAAACATGGCCATGCCCTTGCGGACATCGTAGAGCGCCACTTCCTGCGGAGTGGTTACCGTAATGGCGCCGGCCAGCGGGACCATTTGCGAGATGGAGAGTTGGACATCGCCGGTGCCGGGAGGTAAATCGAGCAGGAGGTAATCCAGGTCTCCCCACAACACATCGCGGAAAAACGCCTGCAGATATTGATGGACCATCGGGCCTCGCCACACGAGCGGCGCTTCTTCCGGCACCAGGTAGGCCATTGAGATCAACTTGACGCCGTAGTTTTCAACGGGGACGATCTTGCCGTCTTTTTGCTCGGGGCCCTTTGAACTGCCCATCATCATGGGAATGTTCGGGCCATACAAGTCCGCATCCATCAGGCCGACTTTTGCCCCGGTTAGAGCCAGTGCGCAAGCCAGATTTGAGGCGACCGTCGATTTGCCAACACCGCCTTTGCCGCTGCTGACGGCAATGACATGCTTCACGCCGGGAATGAAGTTCTCTTTTGCCGGGGTTGGCGGTGCTTCGTGGGAATGTTCGTCTGCCATGGGTCGGTCCTCCGCTGTATCGATGGTTCGGCTCGCAAGACTGCTGTTGCGGCCGAGAGACGCGTATCACAATTCTACGGACATCATAAGCGATGCGCTGGGGGAAAGGAAATGGGCCAGTCGGACCATAGGCAGCTATGGCCCGACTGGGGAAGGGGAAGAAGGGTCTAGAATACCGAGGGATCGAGCCGACGCAGATTGGTTGCTAATCCGAGCAACGACAGCGTGTAGATGATCCACTTCGAAGGGTCAAAGTTATACCACTTGGGTCCGTTGCGGTAGTCGCGTGCATAGGTGTGATGATAGTTGTGATAGCCCTCGCCGAAGCTCACGAAGGAGATGAGCCAGCTGTCGCGGCTGCTGTCCTGCGTCCCATGCGGCTGACTGCCGATCATGTGGCAGAGGGAATTGATCGTGAACGTGGAGTTCAGCACCATGAACATGCGGAAGAGTCCGCCGAGTAGCAGAGCACTGATGCCGCCCATCCAGCCCTGATGCCACCAGACGCCGAGGGCAAATGGGATGGCCAATCCGGATACGACGATCACCCAATAGTAGCGGTGTTGCCAGAGGATCACCGGGTCTCGGCGCAGCCGGATTTCATACTTGTCGGTGCGATGCGGGGTTTCGTAAAAGAGCCAGCCGCAGTGGCTGTGCCAAAATCCTTTGCTGGCATTGTAGGGATCTTCATCCGTATCCGTGCGGGCATGATGGCGAATGTGGTCGGCACACCAGATGAGGGCCGAGTTTTGCAGCGCCCATCCCCCGGCAACCAGTGCGCAACGTTTGACCCAGTCAGGACATTCGAAACTTTGATGGGAGATCAGGCGATGGTAGCCCACGGTGATCCCCATGCCGGTCACGACATACATGACGAAGGACAGGATCCAATCAAAGGTGGTGAATCCGACAAAGTACCCGTACAGCGGAATTCCAATGACGGTGGCGGCGACAACGGCGCAAAACAATACAAAATTGATATACGAAAAACCCGTGTAATCAGTGGAGACGGCTTGATCGGGTGCAGTCATTCATCCTCCTGAAGCTGGGGATCATACATTCCACCATCACGACGTCGGTGAACATTACTTATCTATTTATGTTAGCCAAATGACGCATGCTTTACAACAGCTTCTTCATTCCGGCCGCGACAGTCTGGGAAGCGGTCATGCATCCAGGAAGCGGCAGCCGGTGAGCGATCGGCGTATACTGATTGAGTCAAAAGTGGTCATCGTTCAGGAGGCCCCATGACGTCGAGCCTATCGTCACTTGCATCCGCCGTTCTCCGCATCGGAACTCACCTCTCGACATTATCTGCGGGCCGGGCACCGACGATCTTTGAGGGCCGTTGGTGGTCGCAAGGCGTGATCAATCTGGCGATGAAAGATCCGGCTTTCAAGGTGCAGTTATTCCGGTTCATCGATGTGCTCCCCGCTCTGGCCTCCGACCAGGCGGTCGTCACGCTGGCAGAAGAATATTTTGGCGCGAGGCATGGGCCTATCTTTGGGTTGCAGTGGGGAATGAAGGCCCTCACTGCGACGAGTCTGGGGGCGGCGATCACTGGAAAGTCGATCCGTCATCAAGTCGAGCAGATGGCCCGGACGTTTATTGCCGGAGGCTCGGTGACCGAGGCCCTCCCCGTTCTCGCGGGATTGTGGAAGGACGGGCGCGCCTGGTCCGTGGACTTGTTAGGTGAGGCGACGATCAGCAACCTCGAAGCCGATCAGTATCGCGATCGCTGTCTGGCGGCGTTGTCTGAATTGCGGTCGGAGGCGGAGCGCTGGCCTGCTGCTCCGCTTTTGGAGCGGGATCATCTGGGCGCTCTTCCCCGGGCCCAGCTCTCGCTCAAGATCTCTGCGCTCACTTCGCGCTTGGACCCCATCGATCCCGACGGGACCTATCGCGCGGTGGCGGCGCGCTTACGGCCGATCGTGGAACTGGCGGCGGCGACATCGTGCGGATTGATCTTCGATATGGAGCAGGCCGACAGCAAAGATCTGCTCTTGGATATTTTTCGACGGCTGTTTACCGAAGAGAACTACCGCTCCTTTCTCCATGCCGGTGTCGCGATGCAGGCCTACCATCGGGAGACGGAACGCGATATCCATGACTTGATCATCTGGGTGAAACGGCGTGGCACGCCGATCACCATCCGCTTGGTGAAGGGGGCCTATTGGGATTCCGACACCGTTCGCTATCATCAGGCCGGATGGCCGGTGCCGTTGTTTGAGCGGAAAGCCGAGACGGATGCGAGCTATGAAGCGCTGGTTCCTCTCGTACTCAGGCACCGTGATCTGGTTCGTCCTGCCTTCGGCACCCACAATCTTCGGACCTTGGCCGTGATTGAGGCCGTGGCGGAATCGCTGGCTGTTCCGCCTGAGGCATTTGAGTATCAGATGATCTATGGCATGGCCGAACCCTTCCAGCATGCGATGGTAGCCCATGGACGGCGCGTGCGGCTCTACACGCCGGTCGGGCGTCTGCTGCCGGGCATGGCCTATCTCGTCAGGCGCTTGCTGGAGAACACGTCGAACGAATCCTTCCTGCGCAAAGAATATGTCGAGTCGCAATCAATGAGCACGCTCTTGGCCCCTCCGGCACTCTCGCCTTCCCCCGTGGCGGCGTCTTCTCCTGCTGGCTCTCAGGAGTTTGTGAATGAGCCGCATCGGGATTTTTCGAAGGCCGCCAGTCGGGCGGCGATGCAAGAGGCGATCAAAAAGGTGTGTGCGCGGACGGGAGACAAGTGGGAGTCGCCGCATCGGGAATTGCGATTGACCGGAACGCTGATGGAGTCGCGCAACCCGGCTCATCCGGACGAAGTCGTCGCGCTCGTGCAGAGTGCCGCTCATCCCGACGTGGCAAAGGCGGTCGCGTTGGCTGTGTCTTCTGCGACGGAATGGCGGCGACGGCCTGCCGCTGAGCGCAGTGCCATCATGCGGCGCGCGGCGGCGCTCATGCGCGAGCGGCGCTCTGAGCTGGCGGCGTGGGAAATTATCGAGGTCGGCAAGCCCTGGAGGGAGGGGGATGCGGATGTGGCAGAGGCCATCGACTTCCTCGAATTTTACGCCGGTCAGATGGACCGGTTGGACTCCCCGCTTCAGTTGGGCCATTACCCGGGGGAACGGAATCATCGGATCTATGGGCCGCGCGGCGTGGCGGCGGTGATTGCGCCGTGGAATTTCCCCCTCGCGATTCCGGCCGGGATGGTGGGTGCGGCGTTGGTTGCCGGCAATACCGTGTTATTCAAGCCATCCGAACGGTCGCCGCTGCTGGGTCGATTGCTGACCGACATTCTGTGTGAAGCCGGAGTCCCGTCCGGTGCGTTGACCTGCTTGCCCGGGGGGCCGGACATCGGGCGGGCGCTGGCCGCGCATCCGGAGATATCGACCATTGCCTTCACCGGCTCAAAGGACGTCGGTCTGCAGTTGATCGCCGGCGCAGCGGCCGTGCAGCCTGGTCAGTCTATGGTAAAGCGTGTGATCGCCGAGATGGGTGGCAAGAATGCGATCATTGTCGATGACACGGCGGATCTTGATGAAGCGATCGCGGGCGTCGTCGCGTCCTTTACAGGGTATGCCGGGCAGAAATGTTCGGCTTGTTCGAGAGCGATCGTGCTGGAGAGTGTGTATGACCAGTTTCTCTCGCGATTGCATGACGCGGTGATGAGCCTCGCCATCGGTGATCCGCTCGACCCTGGGACGCAGTTGGGGCCGGTGATCGACGCTCGAGCAAAGGAACGAATCGAAGCGTTCATCGCGATGGGTCGACAAGAGGGCCGCCTGCTCATTCGTCGATCGACCGAAGGGCCAGGGCATTTCGTCGGACCGACCGTGTTTGCCGATGTGGTATCGCACCATCGGCTGGCGCAGGAGGAAATCTTCGGACCGGTGCTGGCGGTGATGAGAGCGGCGAATGTAACGGAGGCGCTGGAGATGGCCAACTCGACGAGCTACGCGCTCACCGGGGGGATCTATTCGCGCAGTCCAGTGAATCTGGCGCTGGTTCGCGAGCGGTTCGATGTCGGGAATCTGTACGTGAATCGCCCGATTACCGGGGCATTAGTCGGTCGTCAGCCGTTTGGCGGTCACCGGTTCTCAGGAGTCGGCGCGAAGGCCGGAGGCGACGAGTATCTGCAGCAGTTTATGACGTTGCGAGTCATCAGCGAAAATACGCTGCGCCGGGGATTTGAGGCGACGGACTGATTCGTGGCAAAGGTCACAGACTGATCCTGAATGGCCTGCTAGCGAGCCGGCGTAAATTCCTCCAACTCTTCAGTAATCTCGGTCACCATGCCGCGATCTTCCTTCGAAGCGGACAATTCCTGCCGCTCCACATATTTGACCAGCCCGACCCCTTTGGCAAACCAGGCGGTCATGACATCGATGCCACGGGCCGGCTTATCGCCGCCGGAGAGATGGATCTGCATGGTCATGCGGGCTTCCACCTTCACGGCATTCGAATAGGTTCCGGCCGGGACGGTGATCGTTTCGCGGTTCACCACACTGGTTGTGCCGACCATATCGACCTTCTCATTCACGCCGTCTCGATCCATATCGCTGCCGAAATCGAGGCCGCTCCGGTTGAATTGCTGAAACGTCGACGGAATGGTGATGGGAAAGCGGACGATTTGATACGGCACGATTTGTTTTTCCAGCGGCGTGCCTGGATCGGATCCGTAATACACCATGCCGACGCTATCGCGCCGATAGTAACTGTCGGATTCACCGTGGTTGCCGGGGTTCGTATCATGGAACACTGTGACCGTCACTCCGTTGAGCTTTTTGGTTCCGGTGACTGACGACGTGTTGGCGAAAAACTTATTGTCGATCACCTGCACCGGTCCTTCGGAAATCTGGCCACGGTATTGCCAGCGGGTGCCGATCCGGTCTGGAAAGTAGTCTTCGGACTGGGCAATTTGGAAGGGTTCTTCTGCCGCCAGCGGCGTGGTTGCGAATGATCCAACGGCGAGCAGCGCAGCGGCCACTGCGAGTGGCGCGAAGACATGGGACAAGGCTTGGGGACTGTGCGACATCAGGATCCTCCTCTGTTGGAATGACCGTATCATAGGCGTTGCGGAGGCAGCAAGGCATGGGGCGATGCCGGTTCCCCGGGCTTGCGTTGTCGAATGGCAGCCGACATAATCCCTTCGCCATGCCTTCACCGAAGCGAACCGGATCAGCGAAACGGTCAGCGGCGCACACAGCCGGACGGCGCTCAGTCTTGGTGACCGGAGCCTCCGGCGGGATCGGGCGAGCCCTCTGCCGTGCCTTTGCGGCAATGGGCTGGTATGTCGGCGTGCACTATCATCGACGGAAGGCCGAGGCTGCGAAGACTCTGCGCACGGTCCGTGTGACCGGGGGAACCGGCGGTCTCTATCAGGCCGATGTGCGCGAGGGTGACTCAGTTCGACGAATGATCGATGCGTATCTCAAGAAGGCACCGAAGCCGACTGTATTTATCTGCAATGCCGGGATCGGGGCAAGCAGTCTGGTTGTACGCCAGCGGGACGAGGAATGGATGACTGTCGTTCACACCAATCTGACCGGCACGTTCCACTGTCTGCAGTCGGTCGCCCCTCCCCTTATTGCCCAAGGCGGTGGGTCGATCGTGGTTATTGGGTCGCATGCGGGAGTGCACGGTTCAAGAGGCCAGGCCGCGTATGCGGCGTCCAAGGCTGGATTGATCGGATTGGTCAAGACCGCGGCTCAGGAGTGGGGGCCGCAGAACGTGCGGGTGAATCTGCTGCTGCCGGGCTGGCACCGGACCGGCCTCTCAGAAGGGGCGATGCCGGACAATCATGATTGGCCGGACCATGCGCTCCGTCGTCCACCGGCGATTGAGGAAGTGGCGAGGACGATCGTGCACATGGCGCAGCTCAAGGATCTGTCGGGCCAGATCTGGAACTGCGATAGTCGGGACCTCTGAGAAGCGAGCAGCGAGCTGAGAGCGTGACACACGGGATATTCATCACGGGGACGGATACCGCAGTCGGGAAGACGCTGGTGACGGCGGTGCTTGCCCGAGGTTTGAAAAAGCGGGGTCTCGATGTCGGCGTGATGAAGCCGGTCGAAACCGGCGTGGTGCGGGGCCGACCATCTGATGCCGTTCGGCTCATCCGTGCGGCGCAGGTATCGGATGCACTGGATCGTGTTCGCCCCTATGCCTTCCGGCTTCCCGTTGCGCCGTTAGATGCAGCAAGGGCTGAACGACGATCCATTCAGATGGCGGCCATCATGACGGCCTATCGCCAGCTGCAATCTCAGCATGAGGTGGTGCTGGTTGAGGGCGCGGGCGGTCTGCATGTGCCGATCACTCCAACGATGGATGTGCTGGATCTGATCGAGAAGCTAAAAGCTCCTGTGCTGGTTGTCGGACGAGTTGGACTCGGCGGTGTGAATCACGCCCTGCTGACGCTCAATGCCCTACGGGCACGAAAGATCCCGGTCCTTGCACTGGTGCTGAACCGAACGACACCTGCAAAATCTACTGTGGCACGACGACAGGAGCGCTCAACGGTGGAATTGCTGCGTGAGTCTGCCGGAGTTCCGGTGATCGGGCCACTCCCCTACAGGGCTGGTGTAGATGCGCGGTTTGAACAGGTTGTCGAAACGCTGGTCGCGAACAGCGAGATGAGAAAACTTACGAAGCTGCTGCTGGCATTTGCGCGAGGAACTCACTGACCGCCTGCGTGATATCCGGTGCTTTCAGAATGGCGGAGATCACCGCAACCCCGTTCGCACCCGCCTTCATTACTCCTCCGACATTTTCCACAGTGATCCCGCCGATGGCAAGGATCGGCACAGAGGTCAGCGAGCGGATCGCCCGCAGCCCTTCTATTCCCACCACCGGATCGTGATCTTGTTTTGAACCAGGCTTAAAGATCGGCCCAAAGCCGAGATAGTCCGGCTTACCCGCGCTCGCCGTCGATACTTGATCTGGACTGTGCGTCGAGATGCCGATTAGCTTGTCCGGTCCCATCACCTTCCGTGCGAGATCGAGCGGCAAATCTCCCTGCCCCAGATGCACTCCATCCGCATCCACAGCCAGCGCCAGATCACACCGGTCATTCACAATGAACAAGACGTCCAATTCTGCCGCAAGCTTCCTGAGCGGCAGCGCTTCCGCATAAGCCTCTTTCATCGCGGCGGTCTTGTTGCGGTACTGAAAGACTTTTACGCCTGCTCGGGCGGCTTGAGTCAGAGCTTCAATCAAGGGCTTTTCCGGTGAGACCGATGGATCAAGGATGAGATAAAGGTCTGATAGTGGATGATGGCTGCGTGAGGTTGTCATTGGATGGTATTTTAGTCGGAACCGTATGAAGGATTCCAGGAGACTGATGCCACTAGCTGGCTGAATGAATAGAGGAAGTCTAGCTCGCCAGGAACCGCTCAAGGAACGTCGTGGAGACGTGGCCTTTTTGGAAGTCGGGGTCGTCGAGGATGCGGCGATGGAGCGGGATGGTGGTCTTGATGCCTTCGATGACGAATTCATCGAGGGCGCGGCGCATGCGGGCCATGCATTCCTGGCGGTCGCGGCCATGGGTAATCAGTTTCGCGATCATCGAATCGTAATGCGGTGAGACGACTGCACCTGATTCCATGACGGAGTCGACGCGCACGCCGAATCCGCCCGGCGGGCTGTACTTGGTGATGGTGCCGGGTGACGGCGTGAACTTCTCCGGATCTTCGGCGTTGATCCGGCATTCCATACTGTGGCCGTTCATGACGACGTCCTGCTGCCGGAGGGTCAACGGAAGCCCGGCGGCCAGGCGGATCTGCTCCTTGATCAAATCGACACCGGTCACCATTTCGGTGATCGGATGCTCGACCTGAATGCGCGTGTTCACTTCCATGAAGAAGAAATTGCGATCCTTGTCGAGGAGAAATTCCACGGTGCCGACGTTCCGGTAATGCGCGGCTTTGACGGCTTCGACCGCGACGCGTCCGATTTCTTTTCGCAGCTTTTCATCGATCGCCGGTGAGGGTGTTTCTTCCAAGAGCTTTTGGTGCCGCCGTTGGATCGAACAGTCCCGCTCGCCCAGGTGGATGACGTGCCCGCGGTGATCGGCCATGACCTGCACTTCGATATGGCGCGGTTCGAGGAAGTATCGTTCGAGATAGACGCTTTCGTTGCCGAACGTCGATTTGGCTTCGGCCTGTGCGGCTTGGAACGCGCGGGCCAGGTCATCGGCTTTGTTCACGACGCGCATGCCGCGTCCGCCGCCGCCGGCCGTGGCCTTGATGATGACAGGGAAGCCGATCTTCTGGGCCGCCTGCAGCGCCTCTTCTTCGCTCCGGAGTTCGCCGGGGCTGCCGGGTGTGACGGGAAGGCCGCGCTTCATCACGATTTCGCGGGCCTTGGCTTTGTCGCCCAGCATGGCGATGTTCTCGGACGAGGGTCCGATAAATTTGATGCCGATGGATTCGCAGACTTCCGCGAAATGGGCGTTCTCCGACAGGAAGCCGTAACCGGGATGAATGGCGTCGGCGCCGGAGATTTCTGCAGCGCTCAGGACGTTGGGAATATTGCGATAGCTCAGGGCCGCGTCGGCCGGGCCCACGCAGACCTTTTCATCGGCGGCACGGACGTGCAGGCTGGCGGCGTCGGCTTCCGAGTGAATGGCGACGGTCTTGATGCCGAGCTCTTTACAGGCGCGGATGACCCGAAGGGCGATCTCTCCGCGATTGGCGATCAGAACTTTCTTGAACACGCAGTGACTCCGAGGTGTATCGATTGCGGCGGACTATTGCGTCGCTTTGGGGTCGATCAGGAACAGCGCCTGTCCGTATTCGACGGACTTCGTGCTCTCCGCCAGGATCTTCACGATACGCCCGTCGGTTTCGGATTCGATTTCGTTCATGAGCTTCATGGCTTCGACGATGCACAGCACCTGGCCCTTTTTCACGTAGTCCCCGTCTTCCACGTAGGGATCGGCGTCGGGGGACGGTGACCGGTAGAAGGTGCCGACGATCGGCGAGGTGATGGTGACCATGCCGGCCGTCTCTTCGGCCGATGGGCCGGAGGATGCCGCCGGCTGGCTGCCGGACTGTGGCGATGCCGGCGCCGCGTCTTGCACCGACGTGGTGACGGTCTTCATGCCGACCTCATGCCGTACGCGGATACGGACGCCCTGCCGTTCGAGTTCCAGCTCGGTCAGATTGTTCCGGCGGAGCAGGTCGATCAGGTCCTGGATTTGCTTGGTCTGCGTACCGGTCAAGATGGTGTCGGCATGTCCCTGCGTTCCCGGAAAGGACTGAGGCAGGACGATCGGGCGGGGCTGCTTTTTCTTCGGACGTGCCGGTTGCCGCTTGCTCACCGGACGCGCTCCACATAGGATCTGGTGCGGGTGTCGATCTTAATCACGGTGCCTACCTCCAGATAGAGGGGAACTTTGATGGTCGCTCCCGTTTCGACGATGACGGGTTTCGTGCCGCCTGACGCGGTGTCGCCGCGCACGCCAGGCTCCCCGTCCACGACTTTGAGTTCGATGAAATTGGGGAGTTCGACATCGATCGGTCGATGCTCGTAGACGAGAATCTTCACGATCATGTTTTCCTTGATCAGGTCCGCATTCTCTCCCAACGTCTTCTTGGCAAACGTCAGCTGTTCGTAGTTTTCATTATCCATGAAGGTGTAGTCGTCGTCGGTGGCGTAGAGAAATTGCATTTCCCGTTCATCGAGTTTCGGCTCTTCAAAACGCTCGCCGGATCGGAAGGTGCGGTCGAGTAAGTTGCCGGTGAGATAGCTTTTCAACTTGGTCCTGACGAAGGCGCCGCCTTTGCCTGGTTTCACATGTTGAAACTCGACGATGTAAAAGGGGTCGCCTTCGACCATCAAGCGAACGCCGTTGCGAAAATCAACTGTCGAAATCACTGCAGACTCCCTTCGTCCTCATTCTGTGAATCAATACGTGGTGCTCATGCTTTTCGTCGGCGGGTTCGGCGGACGGGTTTTGATGCGGCCCCGCCTGTCTTGGTGCCTTGCTCCAGGAGATGTTCAAGGAGCCCTTGGAGGGCGAGGAGATAGCCGGCCGGTCCGAAGCCGGAGAGTTGCGCCATCGCCACTCCTGCGATGTAGGAATGATGCCGGAACGCTTCCCGCTGGTAAATATTCGACAGGTGCACTTCGACTGTCGGCAGCGCGACGGCCGCCAGGGCATCCCGGATAGCCACGCTGGTATGGGTGTAGGCCGCCGGATTGATGATGATGCCGTGATACCCCGTCCGCGCTTCCTGGATCCAGGTGACCAACTCCCCTTCCATGTTCGATTGGCGGGTATCGACTTCAATGTTCAAGCCCTCGGCTGTTTGGGCAATGGCAGTATCAATCTCATCGAGCGTGGTCGTGCCGTAAATGGATTGTTCCCGGGTGCCGAGCAGGTTGAGATTGGGCCCATGTAGCACAAGGATTCGAACCATCTCAGGTACGCACTGCCTCCGAAGTCACGAAAAAGATTGAGTACACGACAAGGTGCTTAGCGGCGGCATTCTAGCAGCCCCGTCGGAGTGGGTCAAACCTTTGGTCGGCGTTACGATGGCGATGCGGTGGTTTCCGGAGAGGGACGATCACGACGGCGAGCGTGAATGGACTGCAGCATGCGCTCCAGTCGATTGGTGGCTGTCCGGTTTCGTGATGGAGCAGCCACGGACGTCTGTTCGGCGGCGAGTGCAGTCGTCATGGCCGCCTCAACGGGTGCCGGCTCTTGTGCCAGGGGCTGTTCCGTTTCTAGGACTGAGGCCATGCTGGCGGTGGCATCAGCTACGAGATCCGGCATGGCGGGTTCCACCACCTCTGCAACGGTGTCTGTATTTTCGGCTAGGGCTGATAGCTCCCCAGCGGCCGGCAGGTGTGGATCAGGTGCGACAGCAGCCGCTTCGGGCGATGCGACGGTTGCTCTTGTCGATGGTGCCTGAGGTGTGTCGGATGGGTCCGGGATAGCGGCGCCGAGGGAGGCGCGCAGCGAGAGCGATTCTTGATCTAACGGATTCAGAGCGAGGATCACGTCGCATGAGCGGAGCGCCTGGGCGGTGGCGCCTTCGGCGGTGTAGATCTTCGCCAAGGTTCGATGCGCCCGGAGGTTTTCCGGACTGATCTTGATGGCTTCTTCCAGAATGGCTTTGGCTTTGGTCGGTTGGCTCAGCTGGTCATAGGCGCGGCCAAGCGCGACCATCGCCGTGATAAATCCTGGGTAGTACTTCAGCCCGTCTTCGAGGACGCCTGCCGCTTCGGACCACATGCCGGCTTTGCCATACTCTTCAGCCAATGGAATAAAGGCCTTGGAGGCAGGGTCTTTCGCCAGGGTGGTCGCATGACGATCGATTTCAGCGGCGTTGGCCCGGGATCCTGATGCCATTGAGGCTCCTATCGCACGGAAGCCGGTGTCTGTTTGCGAGGTTCGTTCTTGGCAAATTCTACAATGGTTGAGAGGATATCGTGAGCCAATTGTGATTTTGGACGGAGGTCGAAGGCGTGCTGAATTCCGGTGCGGGAGAGGATGATGGCCGCATTGTGTTCGCTGCCGAATCCCGCCCCTGCTTGCGTCACGTCGTTTGCGACGATCAGGTCGAGGCCCTTCGCCGTGAGTTTGTCAGCCGCATATTGTACGAGGTGCTGCGTTTCGGCGGCGAAGCCGACGAGGATTTGGGAGGTGCGTTTGGCCGAGAGCATGGCCAGAATATCGGGAGCCCGTTCCAGCTCCAGCGGGGGCAAGGCGGCGGTTCCCTTTTTCAGCTTCTGGGATGCTGGAGTCTTAGGACGAAAGTCCGCCACGGCCGCAGCCATGATGACGATGGAGGACCAGTTGAACTGAGCCGACACGGCCTCCGCCATTTCTTTGGCGGTGGTGATTGGCACGATACGGATGCCGGCCGGGGGTGTGAGTGCGGTCGGGCCGCTGACAAGGATAACCTCGGCGCCTCGGTTTCTGGCCGCTTCCGCGATGGCATAGCCCATCTTTCCCGATGAGCGATTGGAAATGTAGCGAACCGGATCGATGGCTTCCTGGGTGGGGCCGGCTGAGACGAGGATCCTCTGCCCTTTCAAATCTGCAAGCGGGATGAGGACCTGTTCAATGGCTTCGAGGATTCGAGTCTCGGTGGCAAGTCGCCCTTGGGCCACTTGCCCTGAAGCGAGCGGACCTTCTTCGGGGTCCAGGACGGTCGTGCCTCGAGAACGGAGCGTCTTGACATGGTCTTGGACGGTGGGATGTGTCCACATGTCGCCGTCCATGGCCGGTGCCACAATCAAGGGACAGCGGCTTGTCAGTAGCATGGTCGACAGGACATCATCCGCCAGTCCGACAGCGGCCTTGGCCAGGAAGTTGGCTGTTGCCGGCGCGATCACGATGGCATCGGCCCCTTCCGGGATGGAGAGATGCTTCATCTCTTGATGAGCTTCGAAGAGGTCGGTCGTCACGGCCTGGCCGGACAACACTTCAAAGGTCATCGGCGTGACGAACTTCGTCGCGGCCTTGGTCATCACGACGGAGACGCTGGCTCCTTGCCGTGTCAGGGCACGCAGAAGGTTCACGGCCTTATAGGCCGCGATACTTCCGGTGACGCCGAGCGCCACCCGTTTACCGGTCAACGTCCCTGGCGCCGTCTCTGAATCCAACGTTACTCCTCCGCTGGGGCAGGCTTGGCGGCGTCGTCTACGTAGACGCTCAACTCTTTCTTGATTTCCTTGGCGTCTTCACCGGTCATCATCGCCAACCGCTCGGTCTCGCCTTCTTTTCCGCGCTTAGCTTCTTTCATGGCATCACGGGCTTCCTCGCCGACGAGATACTTCACCTCTCCGCGCAGCACTTCATCGAGCGCGCAGGTAGTTTCCTTGGTGAACCGGACGAGGCCGGAGCGCTTGGCTCCCTGGATCAGGTGCTTGGCTCGTTGAGCCGCGACGATCACGAGCCGATGGCGTGAGTCGAATTGGCCGAGCTTGTACTGGGGCAAGAGGTTGAGCATGTCAATCATGGTGCGCGGTACTCCCTTTAGCAATGGAAGATTGGTCACGATCTCCCGGTTTGGATTCTTTCTCAAGAATAAAGTTCTGTTCGAGCCAATGCATATCGAGTCGCTTCGTCTTGAGGCGTTCCGCCAGGAACACGCTCTGGAGTTCTTTGAGGGACTGTTCCAGGTTATCGTTACGCACGATGTAGTAGTACTCGCGGTAACTCCACACCTCTTCCTTTACTTTCTGCAGCCGGCGCTGAATTTCCTCCGGAGTATCGGAGGCCCGGCTCTGGAGCCTGCTGCGCAGCGTTTCCATCGAGGGCGGCAGAATGAAAATATAGACGGCGTCCTGCACCTTCTTCTTGATCTGCAAGGCGCCCTGAACATCGATTTCCAGCAAGACGTCGATCCCCTGCTCCATCTTGTCCATCAGGGCTTTGCGCGGAGTGCCGTACCAGTTGCCGTAGACATGGGCATATTCCATGAACTCGTTTTTGGCCACCATGTCCTGAAAGATTTTCTCTTCGATGAAGAAATATTCCCGTCCGTGCTCTTCACCGGGGCGCGGTTGTCTGGTTGTATAGGAGACCGAATGCCAAATTCCCGGTACCGAGGCGGTAATTTGTTTGCAGAGTGTGGTCTTGCCCGTTCCGGACGGCGCGGAAATAATGAACAAAATTCCCCGTCGTTCAGGGACATAGGGACGCGGATCTGATGCGGTTGGCGCAGGACTGGTGCTCATGATGCTGGTCATTCCACGTTCTGAATCTGTTCTCTGATTCGCTCTAACTCTGCTTTCATTTGTACGACCGATGCCGTGATCGTCGCATCGTTGGCCTTGGAGCCGATGGTATTGACCTCTCGCCCCATCTCTTGCAGGAGAAAGTCCAACGTTTTGCCCACGGACTCTGAACTCTGAAGCGTATGGTCGAACTGTATCATATGTGCATCGAGTCTGACCAATTCTTCTGTGATGTCGCTGCGATCCGCAAAGAGGGCCAGCTCTTGATGCAATTTCGGGACATCCGGGATCTCAGACGACAGCAGCTTTTCAAGTCTGATTTTCATGCGGTCAAAAGCCTCTTGGGCCACTGACGGGGCTTTAACCGCCACTTGTGCCTTCAGTCCGCGCAAGGTCTCAAGGCGCGCGCGAATATCTATCGCGAGGAGGGCCCCCTCCTTCTTTCTCATCTTCACCAGGTCTTGAATCGCCTGGCCTACCAGTTTTTCTATGAGCGCGGCAAGCTTGGGGTCGTCGGCCGGCTGGTCGGAAATCGTAATGACATCCCGGAATCCTGCCAGGAGCCCGACATCGATCGTTCCTTTGAGCTTGAGCGTTTTCTGGAGATTCCGGAGGGCCTGATGGTACTGCTTCGCCAGATCAGCGTCAAGTTGCAGCGAGCGTGCCCCTCCCCGCCCGCCCTGCACGAGGACCGTGAGGTCGACGCGTCCGCGTCGGCAATGTTCCTGAATGGCTTTTTTGATGTGTTCTTCACGCGCGCTCATGGTCTTCGGCAGTCGCAGGCCGGTTTCCAAAAACCGGTGATTGACGGAGCGAATTTCTGCCGTCACCTGTCCGTCCTGCCAGGCCCCTTGTCGTCGTCCGAAACCGGTCATGCTGGTGATCATTGCGGGAGCTTTCCTTTCCAGTGGCACTCTGAATAGAGCGGGCATGCATTGCAGAGGGGTTTGCGCGCCAGGCAGATATAGCGTCCATGCAGGAGGAGGCGCTGGGAAATGGCGGTCCATTGAGCGTTGGGAAATTGATGCTGCAAATCCTGCTCGATTCGCTCGGGATTGTCCGAGGTGGTCAGGCCTAGTCGATTGGCGACTCGTTTGACATGCGTGTCGACGACGATCGACGGTTGTCCGAAGGCGGTCCCCAGGATCACGTTCGCGGTCTTGCGGCCGACCCCTGGGATGGTCGTCAATTCTTCCATGCGTTGCGGAACGGATCCGCCGAATCGTTCCGACACGGCTTTGCCGCATCCGATCAAGTGCTTGGCTTTATTTTTGTAGAACCCGGTCGATTTGATCAGGGCCTCAAGTTCGAGCGGAGGGGCCGTGGCGTAGTCTTGCGGTCGACGAAAACGCTTGAACAGCGCCGGGGTGACTTGGTTGACCCGCCGGTCGGTGCATTGGGCGGACAGGATGGTGGCGACGAGCAATTCCCACGGAGACTGGTGTGTCAGCTCCATCTCGGCTTTCGGCTGATGCTTCAACAGCAGGCGCGCAAGCGTAGCTGGCTTGGTTGTCATGGATGAATGGCGGCGCGAATGAGCGTTCATTGAAAGTGGCGCAATTCTGCCGCGGTTAATGGTGAGATGCAAGTGCAGGATCCGGGGCCGGCGGTGGAGGAAGGTCCGGTTCCTCGGTGCTGGTCATGGTGTGAACGCGTGTTGCGAGGTGATCAATCAACGGCCGCAATGTCGATGCGTCCAGGGCGCAGATGCCGATTGCGCCATAGCGTCGGCAGAGGGCTTCGGCTTGAGCGGCAGGCAGTCGATCGCACTTATTGAAGATCAGGACTTGCGGGATCTTATCGAGCTCCAATTCTTCAAGAATATCCAGGACGGCTTTCATCTGAACGTCGATGTCGGGCGCGCTCGCATCGACGACATGGAGGAGTAAATCGGCTTCGCGCAATTCCTCCAGCGTCGTCCGGAACGCCCCGATCAGTTCTTTGGGGAGATCGCGGATAAATCCGACCGTATCGGTGACGATGACTTCCCGATCCTGCGGGAAGCGCAGGCGACGGCTGGTGGTGTCCAATGTCTCAAAGAGGCGATTGTCCGCCGAGACATGGCTTTCCGTGAGGAGGTTCAGCAAGGTCGACTTGCCGGCGTTGGTGTAGCCGACGAAGGAGAGGACCGGCAGTTGCTGCCGGTCCCGGCGTGCGCGGCGTTGATTCTGGTGTTTGGAGAATTGTTCGATTTCGCGCTCCAAGTGGGTAATCCGATCACGAATCTTCCGGCGATCGGTTTCCAATTTCGTTTCTCCCGGGCCTCTGGTTCCGATGCCTCCGCCGAGGCGTGACAGCTGTGTGCCTTGTCCGGAGAGGCGCGGGAGCAGATAGCGTAATTGCGCCAGTTCCACCTGGACCTTGCCTTCACGGCTATGGGCCCGGCGCGCAAAAATGTCGAGAATCAACTGCGTCCGGTCGATGATTTTGATGTCTGTCATCTCGGCAATCGCCCGCGCCTGGGCCGGCGTGAGCGTTTGATCAAAGATGACCATATCCGCGCCCTTATGCAGGGTTTGTATCAGCACTTCTTTCAGTTTTCCGCTTCCCAGCAGGTATCGCTGGTGGCCGTCTCCAATGCGTTGCGCAATCGTATCAAACACGGTGACGCCGACAGAGGCTGCAAGGTCGGCGAGCTCGGCGAGCCGTTCTTCCTGCTCGGCACGTCCATGTGACGATGCGCTGACCAGGATGGCGGATTCGCTCCCGCTGGTCACGGCGTGATGCTTGAGCGCTTCCTGCAGGTCTACTTCGAGGTCTTTGATGAATCGGTCGAAGACGATGGGGCATTCCTGTAGCGGCGTCGGTTTGAGGACTTCGCAGAGTCGTCCGGTTTCATTCTGCGGCAGGAGATGCGCGAGATAGAGCGTGCCAGGCGTGCCGTTTTGTGATACCGAGAGAATGCCGATCAGGTCGAGGCGCAGGTAGCCGAGGTCGGTCAGGTCTTCCTGGCTCAAGGGCCTGTCTTGGAGTTGCGTTCGAATCAAGCGGAGCCCGCGCAGTGAACGGGGGCCTGCGCGAAATTTAGACAGTGTGGTGGGCGACAACACCATGTCGGTTCCCACGATGATTTCCTGCACGACACCGCGTCTGGTGAGAAGCAGCGAGATTGGACGCCGGTACTCAGCCGAGAGCGTCGAGAGCTCTGTCGCCAGCTCAAGGGACAGGACCTCATCGACCGCATTCCGTCGTCGATAGAGATGCTCGATCGCGGCAAGTTGGCTGGCACGAAGTCCGAGAGTTTTGCCTTGTATCGCAGGAATAGGCGGCCTCTTGGTCAGCGGGTGTGGACGGTTGTACGCCCGGCGTAAGTGCCCGGTCGCAGTGATGGCAGAATCTCGAGATCAGCGACGGGCCGGTGCCCGCGTAGGAGCAATTGTCTCCCGGCAGATGCAATCATGGCGGCGTTGTCGGTGCAGTAGGCCATCGGCGGCAACGCGAGCCTGATTCCCTCTTCCTGGGCTCTCGCGGTAAGCAGAGTACGAAGCCGTGAGTTGGCAGAGACCCCTCCGACCACGGCCAGAGCATCCACGCCGGACGACCGTACCGCCACGAAGGCCCGATCGACGAGGACGCGTACGATCGCTTCTTGGTAGCCCGCTGCCAGGTCGGCGGCCTGGGCGGTACGTGCCGCTGCGTCCATTCCTCGAAGCCGATAGAGCAACGACGTCTTTAGCCCGCTAAAGCTGAATTCCAAGCTGCTCTTTTGTAAGCGAGACAAGGGGAAGCGAATGGCTTTGGGGTTTCCTTGGCGCGCCAGGCGATCGATGGCCGGCCCACCAGGATAATCCAGGCCGAGCATCTGCGCGCCCTTATCAAACGCTTCACCGGCGGCATCGTCCCTTGTGCAGCCCAATAGTATGGTTCGACCCTCGGCTTCCCTCCTGAATAAATGGGTATGCCCACCGGATACGACAAGGACAATGCAGGGGAACGGGAATGTGGGATCTGCCAGCCAGGCAGAGGCGATATGACCTTCAAGATGATTCACGCCGATCAGCGGGAGCGATAAGCCATAGGCCAATCCTTTGGCATAATTGAGTCCGACCAGAAGCGCACCGGCGAGGCCGGGTCCTTGTGTGACGGCGATGGCACCGAGGTCAAGCCGGGAGAGATGGGCCTCGGCCAGCGCGGATTGGACAACTCGGTCAATGGTACTCAGATGAGCGCGTGCGGCCAGCTCAGGAACCACGCCGCCGAACTGGCGATGTACCGAGTCTTGTGACGACACGACGTTTGAGAGGACCGTTCCGTCGCGATTCAGGATAGCAGCCGACGTTTCATCGCAGGAGGATTCAATCCCCAGTATCGGGCATGGGGTCCAGGCGGTGATGTGTTCAGTTGCAGCGGATGGACTCGTCGTCATGACTCTGTAGAGTTACCACACTCTGTCGCTGAAAAGCATGCACCCCCTGCGGTCATTGACCGCAGGGGGTGCATGCTGAATCAATAGCGATCTGTAGTACGATCGCATCCCGATGGACGGGTTACACGCTGGCCATCGTCTCCTGCTCGATGAAGGTTGGGGCTCCGTCACGAAGCACCACCTTGATCTTGCGGCTGTCCTTGAAGCGGCCTCTGATGAGGTCGTCGGAGAGCGGATCGCCGATGGCGCGTTGAATGGTCCGGCGCATCGGGCGAGCCCCATACAACGGCTCATAGCCTTCCTTGATCAGCCATTGTTTCACTTCATCATCCAGCTCGATCTCGACACCCTTTTCCACAAGCCGTGCGTTCAGCTCACGGATCAGGATATCAAGAATGGTGTAGAGCTGTTCCTTCTCCAGTTGATGGAAGATCACGACTTCGTCGATCCGGTTCAGGAACTCAGGGCTGAAGGAGCGGCGTAATTCGCCCATCACTTCTTCCTTCTTTCTCCTCGCCTGTTCCCCTTCCGTGCTCTGGAAGCCGAGCGACACGCCTTTTTGGATCATCTTGGTGCCGATATTCGACGTCATGATGATCACGGTGTTCTTAAAATCTATCTTACGACCCAGACTGTCGGTCAGCACGCCGTCGTCTAAGACTTGAAGCAGCACATTGAAGACGTCCGGATGGGCCTTCTCGATTTCATCGAAGAGCACGACTGAATATGGACGGCGACGGACCTTCTCGGTCAGCTGTCCGCCCTCTTCATAGCCGACATAGCCCGGAGGGGCTCCAAAGAGTCGTGAGCTGGTGAACTTCTCTTGGTATTCGGACATATCAACGCGAATCAACGCATCTTCGCTGTTGAATAAGAACTCTGCGACGGTCCTGGCCAACTCGGTTTTGCCGACGCCGGTGGGTCCCATGAAAATGAAGGAGCCGATGGGCTTCTTCGCATCCTTCAGGCCGGCCCGTGAGCGGCGGATGGCGCGCGACACGGCCGAGATCGCTTCGTTTTGACCGATGACCCGCTTGTGGAGGAATTCCTCCATGTGCAGCAACTTGTTCGACTCTTCTTCTTCCAATTTAAAGAGCGGGATGCCGGTCATCTTCGAGACGACGTAGGCCACGTCTTCCTTACTGATGGTCGGCTTGTTCTTCTCCTGACTCTTCTTCCATTCGCGCTTCGATTCATCCAGCAGTTTGCGCAACCGCTCTTCTTCTTCACGGTGGCGCACGGCTTCTTCGAAGTTTTGCATTGAGATCGCGAGTTCTTTATCCCGCGAGACTTTCTTGAGTTCCTGCTCCATTGCTTTCAACTCAGACGGTAAAGCATAGGTCTGGAGTTTTGCGCGCGAGCCGGTTTCGTCGATCAAATCGATCGCTTTATCCGGGAGGAACCGATCGGTAATGTACCGGTCGGAGAGTTTTACTGCTTCGACGATGGCATCTTCTGAAATCTCGACGCCATGGTGTTCTTCATAGCGATCCCGGAGTCCCTGGATAATGAGCACCGCTTCGTCCATGCTCGGGGGCTGGACGTGAATCGGCTGGAACCGTCGCTTGAGGGCGCCGTCCTTTTCAATGTGCTTGCGGTATTCGTCCAACGTGGTGGCGCCGATGCACTGAATTTCCCCGCGCGACAGCGCAGGCTTCAGCATGTTGGAGGCATCGATCGATCCCTCGGCCGCGCCGGCTCCGACGAGCGTGTGCAACTCATCGATGAAGATGATGATATTACCGGCCTGCACGATTTCCTTCATCACGACCTTGAGCCGCTCTTCAAACTGGCCGCGGTATTTGGTGCCGGCGACCAGCGAACCGAGGTCGAGTGCGATGACTCGGCGCGACAAAAGATTATCCGGCACTTCAGACTGTATGATTCGTTGAGCCAATCCTTCGACGATGGCAGTCTTGCCGACTCCCGACTCTCCGATAAGGACCGGATTATTCTTGGTCCGACGGCTGAGAATCTGAAGGACGCGTTCGATTTCATCGGCGCGACCGATGACCGGATCTAACAGACCTTCTTGGGCCATCTGGGTCAGATCCCGTCCGAATTCATCGAGCGCCGGCGTGTTGCTCTTCCGGTCTCGCTCCCGCGGAGCGGACTTTCTCAGGAAGGTGACGGTCAACTGTCTGGCCGTCAGGAGATTGGCTCCGAGGCTACGGAGAATCTTTCCGCCGATCCCTTCTTCCTCCCGCAACAGGCCGAGCAGGAGATGCTCGCTGCCGATATGGTTATGGCCCAGCAGCCTGGCCTCTTCCACACCGTATTCAATAACCTTCTTGACGCGAGGGCTAAAGGGAATTTCCCCAAACGTCATCGTGGTCCCGCCGCCGGGCAAGTTCCGCTCAATTTCGAGCCGGATCTGTTCGGTCGAGAGACCCATTTTTTTCAGGATCATCAGGGCGATACCGTCGGATTCACGGAGAATCGCGAGAACCAAGTGCTCCGTCCCGAGATAATCGTTCTGGTGCCGCTCGGCCTCTTCCCGTGCCAGGATGATGATCTTCCGACCCTTGTCCGTGAATCGTTCGAACATCCTGCCTCCTTCTGGTCTGGTATAGACTCGTAGTGGTTCCGGTCGCGCGAACCTATGGAAAATCTTGGCCTAATTCTAACTACCGGCTTTTCGAGTGTCAAGGTTGCACGTAAATCCCACAACGATGAAAGTCAATCACACATAAACGGTTATGTGTCAGGTGCTCGACTCTGGCTCATCATGTGCGTGGCATCGTTTCGTTGACAGCCTGAGAACCGTCCCGATACAATCCCGCACCTTTCGCCACTCCACAATAAAGGCACGCCGGCATCGATATGCAACGTAAGAGCATTGGCATTCTCACGAAGCCGAAATTTCCAGAGGTCAAGGAAACGCTGCAGAGCGTTGTCTCCTGGCTGCGGGCGAAGAACATCGTTGCGCTATTAGATACGACGTCCGCTGCATTGCTTGGCGAGACCGGGGGAATTCAGAAAACGCAGCTGGCCAATCAAGCCGATGTGTTGTTGGTATTAGGTGGTGACGGGACGATGTTGAATGCGGCGCGGCTCGCCGGCGAACGGGGCATTCCCATTCTCGGGGTCAACATGGGCGGGTTGGGGTTTCTTACCGAAGTCCGTCTGGAGAATCTCTATCCCTCGCTTGATCGAGTCTTTGCCAACGACTTCGTGTTGGATGAGCGGCTGATGCTCAAGACCCATGTGCACCGGCATGGGGAAACCGTGACGCAAGGGGCCGTTCTCAATGATGTCGTGATCAGCAAGGGCACCCTGGCGAGGATGATTGAACTGAAAATTGCCATTCAGGGCGAGTTCGTGACAAATCTGCGTGGCGATGGATTGATCGTTAGCACCCCGACGGGATCGACGGCCTACTCTCTTTCGGCCGGCGGTCCGATCCTGGCTCCGGCAGTGCAGTCGTTGGTGTTGACCCCGATCTGTCCCCACACGCTCACCCATCGGCCGTTGATCGTCCCGGCTGGAGCGGAAATCGAAGTGACGCTGACCAGTAAGGATGACGGAGCGATGGCCACCATGGATGGCCAGGTGGGTGTGGCTATTTCGCAAGGCGATACGATTGAGATCAAAGTCTCGGAACATCGCACGAGGCTGATCCGGTTTCCAGAGACGCGATATTATGAAGTGTTGCGGGAGAAGCTGAAGTGGGGAGACGGCTGAACCGTCCCCCCTGGTTCGGCTAGCGCGAGTGCCGCTCGATCAAGTTGAGCATTTCTTGGTTGGTGGCGTATTTGAATTCCCCGATGCAGTCCGTCGCGCCGCTATGGGCTTTCTCCGCGGTATCGAGCGCTTTGAGTCCTGCAAGATCCACCGGTCGGCTTTTTCGTTCCTTCAACAAGCCAGTGAGTTTGTCTGTGACGGCTTTTGCTGAGGCCGGCTGGCCTGGATTCTTTGTGTCCAGATAGCGAGTCACCACTTCCGCGCACCACTCCCCGTCCCGCTTGGCGACACCAACGAGCCCTTCGCTGGCTTTACGCGCCCATCCTGTGAGGAATACCCCATCCACGGCTTTCCCGGTCGCCTCGTCATAGGCCTGGAAAAGCGCATCGTCTGGATCGTTGTTGGTCTTGTTGGGGTTGGTGACAAACAGTCCGTTCTTATAGGGGAGCCCCACTGTCTCGTCCACCCTGTCGCCGACGGCAAAGACGACGGCATCGCAGGGGAACTCGTAATACTGCTTGAGTCCGACGGCGGCCGTGTCGGTGCCTTTAGGCTCCAGCTTATTGTCTTCCATCTCCAAGCCGCGCACCCGATTGTTGCCATCGACCAGAATGCGCTTCGGCGATGCCAAAAACTTGAACCCCATTTTCGTGGGGCTGACGGCCGGTTCGCACTTAGTGAATTCGTCCGTCAGACCTTTCAGGACTTCGTCGGCATTCTGGGCGACGGCGGCGAGACGGTCCTTGATGCGCGCCACTTCTGTGGTGATCCCTTCGACATCCATATTCGCGCAGACTGACCGGATTTCTTTCGGGTTGTATTTTCGTTCCAGGGGGCCGCGTCGCACGATGGCCGTGACGCGTTCTACCTTCTTATAGCGAATCAGCCAATGGGCAATATCGACCATGACGTCGCCGGCTCCGATCACGGCCACATGCTTTCCGACATCAAACGGCCGATCGCCGAATCCAGGCAAGCGGTTGAAGTGGTAGACCACATCCTTGGCATGGAATACGCCCTGGGCCGAATCTCCCTCTACGCCGATGGCCTTGGTGCCTTGTGCGCCGATCGCAAAGACAACTGCGCCGGCGCCGAGAGCGCGAACGTCCTCCACAGTCAGGTCTTTCCCTTTTCCGATGGACACGTTGCCGAAGTAGTGCACGTTCGGCTGCTCCAGCATTTCCCAATATTGCTTTTTCAGGCCGCCGCGCAATTTCAGCTTGGCCGGAAATATTCCGTATTCTGCCAACCCGCCGAACTTGATGTCGCGGTTGAGTATGATGACGTCATGGCCGGCCTTCGCCAGCATATTTGAAGCGGCCATTCCGGCTGGTCCGGCTCCGGCGACAATGATCACATGCTTGCCCTGTGCGCTCATGCGGTATTCCCTAGAAAAGTGAATAGAAAGTGACTAGAACCCCAACAGTTTCGCGGACATTAGCATAGAGACTTTTGGGGTGTCAAAGTTTTGGAGTATTTCCTCTTTCGGACCGTCCCGCGGGACAGCCACTCCAGGAGATGTGCGCTATTTGCTCCATCGAATGGCGCGTACGACGTTCGAGAAATCATCGGACCAGAGACCGACCGATGAGGATTGCTGCAGTGGTGTCCACCGTGGATCCTTGCCCAGGGCGCCGAAGGCTTCTTTCTCTTTTGCCATGACCACGATATCCGCCGCATATTGCAGGATCGTGTCATCCGATGTGCCGAACTGTTTCAATCCAAATAAATGAAGGACGTGTCCGAGATTCCCCAATACCGGTTCGAGCGCCAGATACCGATTGGAGATGTGAATGACCAATAAACCGTTGGGAGCCAATTTCCGCAGATACATCTCCATCGCTTCGCGGGTGAGAAGATGAACCGGGATCGCATCCGAGGTAAATGCGTCCAGGATGACCATGTCGTAGGCGCCGTCCGGAGCTTCCAGCATTTTCAGCCGGGCGTCACCCACAACGACCCGCAGATCGACTCCGCGGCGCAGGGCGTCGTCGTAATACGTAAACAGCTTGGGGGTTTTTGCGATCTCCACCACAGCCGGATCGATTTCGTAAAAAGTCAGCGACTGCCCTTGCTCGGCGTAATTGGCCAAGGCCGCAATACCGAGCCCTGTCACGGCAATGCGCTTTTTTGATTTGGGCCCGCTGAACGCGGCAAATACTTGTCCGTAAGGTCCGGCGGGATGGAAGTAGCTTACGGAATCTCGTCGGAACTCCGGCTGTGTCCGCTGCATACCGTGGTTGATGGTGCCGTGCTTCAGCCGATGCACATCTCCATCCGCTTTGACCGTGAGCACGCCGAAGAATGAGCGTGTTCGGTACAGGACTGGATCATCGAACGCGGTACTGACGATGTTGGCGGTAATGAGCACCGCGCCGAGCGCCAATCCCAAGTGAAGCGGTTTCCGGATACAGGCATAACACAGCAGCAACGGAATACCGGCGAGGGCGGCATCCAGGATGAGCGGCGGTTGAGCCAGCGAATAGCTGAGGACCGTACAGAGCGCGGTGATCAGTACCGCTCCAGCCATCCACGGCATGTCTCCCGCATCCCGCACGCGTGCGCCCCACCGGGAAGAGATCCAGTGCGACAGCCACATCGGATCGGCGTCTTCTAAACGTGGCAGCACACAGGCGGCGAGCACGAGGATGATGTCGTATTCATAAATGTCGCTGAACACAACCGGCGCAATCAGGGCATTGAAGAGGCCTCCGAGCGCCCCGCCAATGGACATGAGTAAATAGAAGATCGTCAGGCGGTCTGTCGCGGGCCTCGTTCTGGCTAGTTCGCCATGACAGACCATCGCCACCAAGCTCAACCCCACAAGAGGGAGCAGGAATTGAACGAGATATGGAAGCGATGGGGCAAAGGGTATGGCGTTGAATAGCAGGAGCAGCAGTACCACCGGTGAGGTCATGACCATGGCTCGGTGATTGGCCGGAGACCATTTCGCGAACACGAGAATAAAACTCAACAGATACAGCGCGAGGGGGACGACCCACAGCAGTGGAATGGCTGCGACATTGAGCGTGAGGTGGGTCGTGGCTCCCAGTAGAAGGCTCGATGGAATGAAGGCCAGGAGGATCCAGCGTAAGCGAATGAGCATGGGAAGGGGCGAAAGATGCGCATCTGTCTGAGCCGTCGATTTGGAGGTCGATGCCGCGGCTCCGTTCACGGGTTCGCGCCTGAGGAGCCATGCGCATGTTCCAAGAAGAGCGACAAGGACTCCGTACCCGATGCTCCAGAGCATCGTCTGCGACAATCCTTGGGTGCCTCTGAGGGGAACCCAGGGTTCAATCGCGAACGGATAGCCCAGTAACGCCACCATGCTGCCCGCATTACTTGCGGCATACAAGAAATAGGGATCTCGAGCAGACGGATGAGGGGTCCAAGAAAACCACTTCTGTAAGAGCGGGGCCGTTGTGGAGAGCATGAAGAAGGGAAGGCCGATCGATACGGTCAAGAGAAGGAGCACCCAGAGCACAGGGTTGGTCTGGTCGGGAAACGTCCATGCGGCTGGGATGCCGATGGGCAGGAGGAACAGCGGAACAGCCAGTAAGAGCAGATGGACGAAAACCTGGCGACGTGGCGCTACCCATGAATTCAGGAGATGGACATACCCGTACCCCGCCAAGAGCGAGGTTTGAAAGAACAACATGCAGGCATTCCAGACCGCCGGGGTCCCCCCCAACATCGGGAGGATCATCTTTGCCATCATGGGCTGGACGAGAAACAGTAAGAAGGCGCTCAGGAAGATCGTCGCCGACCAGACTATGGCCAAGTCATGCTCCGTTGCGTCGTCACAATCGTTCCCCGATTCTCAGTTGGCGATTCTCGCGTGGATGCCCCTGCACCGACAGGATGGTTGTCCGTCCGCCCTCATCCCCCCGCACTCCCTACGGGGCCGCCAGGCATGGTCATGCGCCAGGGATCGAGCAATTCGGTGAGGCGTTTGTCGGAGAGCACTTTCTGCTCCTTCGCGACTTCGCGTACGGTCTTGCCGGACTTATAGGCATCTTTGGCCAGCTTGGCGGCCGCCTCGTACCCGATTTCAGGCGCGAGCGCCGTACACATCGCCAGGCTTTCCTCGATCAGACTTTTGCAGCGCTCTTCATTGGCTTTGATGCCGTCGATACATTTGACGGCAAAGTTATTGGAGACGGATGCGAGCAGCTCAATCGATTGCAGGAGGTTGTAGGCCATGACCGGCAGCATGACGATCAATTCAAAGTTGGCCGCCTGTCCGCCGATTGTCACGGTGACATCGTTGCCGATGACCTGGGCGCAGACCATCGTTACGGATTCGGCGATCACAGGATTCACTTTCCCCGGCATGATCGACGAGCCCGGTTGTGTTTCCGGCAGATTGATTTCTCCCAACCCGCAGCGCGGGCCTGAGCCGAGCCAGCGCACATCATTGGCGATCTTCATGAGGCTCACGGCAATTGTCCGCAACTCCCCGCTGGCTTCAACCAAGGAATCCTGAGCCGACTGGGCCTCGAAATGATTCTTGGCTTCTTTGAAGGTGCAGCCGGTTTCTTTGGAAATTATCTTCATCACTTTTGATGAAAATTTTGGATGACAGTTTAGTCCGGTACCGACCGCAGTGCCGCCGAGGGCTACTTCACTTAACGCCTCCTGTGCGCGCTTCACCCGCTGGATGCCGAGCTCGATCTGGCGCGCATAACCGCCGAACTCCTGACCCAGCCGCACGGGCGTGGCATCCTGTAAATGAGTGCGGCCGATTTTGACGATCTTGTCGAACTCTTTGGCCTTCCTGTTGAGGGCTTTCTGTAAACGGGTCAGAGCCGGAATGAGTTGTTGCTGCATCAGCTCCCCGGCGGCGATGTGAATCGCCGTGGGAATCACGTCGTTGCTGGATTGCCCCAAATTGACGTGATCGTTCGGGTGGACCAGTTTGCTCCCGCGCGCGCCGCCGAGGAGTTCGGTGGCCCGGTTCGAAATGACTTCGTTGGTATTCATGTTGGTGGAGGTGCCGGATCCGGTTTGGAAAATGTCGACCGGAAATTCGGCGTCGAGCTTCCCCTCGACCACTTCGGTGGCAGCCATCTTGATCGCGTCAGCGGGTTTCTTGTCCAGGAGACCCAGCGATTGATTCACGCTGGCAGCGGCGCGTTTGATCAGCCCCATGGCCCGGATCACGGACCGCGGCATGCGGAGGGAGCTGATCGGAAAATTCTCGATGGCGCGCGCGGTTTGCACGCCGTAGTAGGCATCCGAGGGGACGGCCAATTCGCCCATCGTGTCGCGTTCAATGCGGGTGTTTGCGGGCTGTGTTCCTGATGACTTTTTCATGCGCGTATCTCCTCGCTAGGCAATCGTGTGGGTAAGGGAGCGCGCATCTTAAACGGTTGCGGCTAAGAAGCTCAAGAGTATGAGGGAAAGGGAATGAGGCCGGCTGGTGGCAAAAGAAAGGCCCGCCTGGGCGGGCCTTTCATCTCGGTGCGGATACCAGGAAGGGTTATGCGACTTTCACTTCAATGGCCCGCGGCTTAGCCTTTTCCGATTTCGGGATATGCAGATTCAACACCCCGTCTTTGAATTCGGCTTTTACCCCGCTCTCGTTCACTTGGTCGGGCAGCGAGAAGCTCCGGACGAATGTCCCATAGGAGCGTTCGATCCGGTGATACTTCGTGGTCTTCTCATCTTTCTCCTGACGGCGTTGCCCTTGAATAGTCAGGACCCCTTCTTCCAGCGTGACTTTCACGTCGTCTTTCTTCACCTCAGGCAGCTCTGCCTGGATCACGTATTCCCCGGCGGTTTCGCTGATATCGACGGTCGGCATCCAGTCCGCCACGGTCAACGCTTCCTTCCCGTTGGCTTTGGTTGCAGGACGGGCCACCATCCGATTGAGCCGATCTGACATCTCCTCGAGTTCGCGAAACGGATCCCAACGCATCAATGCTGTCATGGCATACCTCCATACGGATTATGTGTTGTGTTCGTCATGCCTGACGCCGGCGCCGCGTCTGTTTTGCTTACAGCCACATAGATAATCGCGATGTGCAGGGAGTCAAGGGGGGACGCGCAAAGAGGCTCGCTTAGCGTTGGGTCAAGGGGGTATAGGGGCGATTGTGTTCCCCCGAGTAAATCTGGTCCGGGCGGAAGAGCTTATTCTCCCGCAGCTGTTCCAGCCAGTGGGCCAGCCACCCTGACACGCGGGCCATGGCAAAGAGGGGCGTGAACAGATCCGTGTCGATGCTCATCTGGTCGTAGAGAATGCCGGAATAGAAATCGACATTGGGGTAAATGCCTTTCCCCTGCAGGACCTCTCCCGCCGTTCGTTCGACCTCCCGTGCCACGGCATAGAGGGGCGACGGCCCGCCTTCTTTAAAGAGCCGCTCGCAGAGTCCTTGAAGAATCGTGGCGCGAGGATCTTTTACTTTATAGACACGATGGCCGAATCCCATGAGCTTTTGCTTGCCCGCCAGCTTCTGCTTCACGTAGGCCTGCGCGCCTTCGGGGCTGCCGATCTCGCGGAGCATGTGGATCACTTCTTCGTTCGCTCCGCCATGGAGCGGGCCCTTCAGGGCGCCGATCGAGGAGGCAACGACGGTATAAGGATCGGCGAGCGTCGAGGCCGTGACGAGCCCTGTAAAGGTCGACGCGTTCATCGTATGTTCGGCGTGGAGGATGAGACAGTCATCAAAGATGTCTTTCCAGAGCGGATGCGGCGCGCGGTCCGTCAGCATGTAGAGAAAGTTTTCAGAGAACTCGAGTGTGTCTTGTGGGGGGATCGGGTCGTTGCCGTGCCGGAGTCTGGCCCAGGCTGCAACGATCGTCGGAAGTTTGGCGATGAGCCGGACTGCCGACCAATAGTTGTTTTCCGCGTCTTTGACCTGCCGGCCTGGATAGAACATGCCGAGCGCGGCGACCGCCGCTTGCAGCGCATCCATCGGATGTCCGGTTTCAGGCAGGCACTTCAAGAGGTCGTTGATGCGAAACTTGATGCGACGGTGATGGGTGATGTCGCTGGTCCAGCGAGCCAGTTCTGTTTGCGTCGGCAGACGGCCGAAGAGAAGCAGATACGAAGTTTCGAGGAACGATGACTGGGAACAGAGTGTTTCGATTCTGATGCCGCGGTATTCGAGTATTCCCCTTTGGCCGTCTACGTCGCTGACGGAGGAGGTCGCAGCCGGTACGCCATCCAGGCCGGGCATGAAATCGTGCGGCATAGTCGATCTCCCTGTTGAACCCGATCCCTCACCTCAGATTATCGTATCATGACCGGGCTGTCCGAGGGTGGCCATTCTTGAATTGGGAAATGCCGATGGGCATACTGTCGTTGAGTTGTGTGTTGCGCAGGAAGAATGAGGTGCGGTTGTGTTTCGCGTGATGTTGATTTTGGGTTTATTGGTCCTGGTGCCTGCGGCGATTGTGTTTTGGCGCATGCGGGATCGTGCGGTTGTGGCTCCCCCACCGCCGTCGGGTCCGCAGAAGGTGATTGGTGCCAGCACTCTGAATCATGGCGATCCGCGTCAAGAAAATGAGGTGATCGGCGCCAGCATTCTGCATCCTATCGATCCCCGTCCGGGGAAAGGGGTGGATCTATCGCCCAACCGGTCGGAATAGGAGGCCTTGCATGACACGGACTTTGGTCATCGCAGCGGTGGTGCTCATGGGAGTGACCGTGACGGGCGTTGGGAGCGTGCAGGCTCAGGAGGATCAGCTGGCCTATGCGGTGGTGAGCGAAGCGCCCAGAGACAAGTCGAGAATCTCGGCAAAGATTGCGATTGAAGGGACCGTCACCGATACCAAACTGCTGGCCTCAGAGGCCATCGTCGGCAATCTGATTTGGAAGAAGCTTGAAATCTGTCATGCGATGCGACTTGAAGGTCAGCGGTCCGGCGAAGGCTTTCGAGTGACCTCGGTTCGGGTGGTCGACGGGAGTATGTTGCCAATGGTCCTGCAGGGGTTTGCCGGCGACTGCCTGCTCAAAAAGGCGTTGGAAATCGCCCCATTGGTCGATTAGCGGCGAGGTTAGGTTCGGCAGCCCAGGCACTCGGTGGGTTCGGTTTCAGCATCCCGTTCGGCGATGGTCAGCGGGAAGAGAATGCCGCATTGGGCACAGGGGCGAATTTCAAAGTAAGCCACACCCTTGTCGTCGATTTCCGTCGGCAGGAGAAGTTCCAGCGGATCGTAGCCGATGACGGCGCCATCCGGGAATTTGACCAGGGCGATCCGGTCATTGAAGACCTCGAAGGTGGCTTCCTGGCCTTTTCTGTCCAGCAGGTGGCCTAAGACGAAAACCGGCTGACCCTTGCGCTTGGTGCGGAGCTCACGAAGTGTGTGCACCGTGCTCGCGGTGCAGGAGAATTGACCAGAAGAACTTGTTCCGACGAGTGGCATAGTACGGATAGTATGGCTTGGTGCAGTGAGCGTGTAACAATCTTGAATGATCTACCATAGCAGAAAAAATGGCGTCAAGGCAGGTTTCTTCATAAGGAGTAAAAATGGCCGACATCACGATTTATCATAAGCCGACATGTACCACGTGCCGACAAGCAGTCCAGCTGTTGAAAGACAGCGGGACCCCGTTCACGGCGGTGAATTACTATGAGCAGACGTTTACGAAAGATCAGTTGAAGAAGGTTTTGCAAAAGGCCGGGCTTTCTCCGAAGGACGTGCTCAGGACGAAAGAGGATATCTACAAGGAACTGGGCCTGGCTAAGAAGGAACTGTCAGAGGAGGCGCTACTGGATTTGATGGTGAAGCATCCGGATTTGATTCAGCGTCCGCTTGTGGTCAAGGATGACAAGGCGCTGTTGGCCAGACCGGCGGAGACGGTGAAAACGCTCCTGTGAGAGTCAGGGCTCGAATTCACTATAGGCAACGATGCGGCCGGTCTGGCTTGGAGCGGTGTGAGCCGAATTCATCTGAATGGTTCCGCGTCTGAGCATGTTGCCCCCCTCCCCTTTCGCCTCGTAGAGCGCCCGATAGGCGGCTTTTGTTACCACGGTGGATGACAGGTGCGGGGCGCTCGGTTCTGCGACTCCAATGCTCAGGGTGATGGGAAGGTCGATGTCTTTCGATCCGGGTGTGGATGAGCGGCTCCCCTCCCGGACACGCGTCTGGTTGCGAAGTCGCAGCGTCGTCTCTGCAACGGCTTTGCGAATCTGTTCAAGCGTGGCGAGCGTGTCTATTGCCGTTCTGGAGTAGAACAGCAGGGTAAACTCGTCGCCGGTAAGCCGGAAGACTTTTCCCCTCTCTGCCGTCGCCATGATCTTCGGGGCCACCAGGCGCAGCACTTGTTCCGAGACGGTCTTCCCGTACTGGTTCCTATACTGTGTGAGTTGATCCACTCCCACGATCGCCACCACATATTTCTTTCCCAGCCGTGCGAGAGTTTCGTCGTAGGCCAGGCGGCCGAGTGCACCGGTCAATTCATCGCGATACGTGCGTTGATGCGAGGCTTGCACGAGCGCCAGAAAGAGTGTGAGGCCGGCAGCAGAAATGAAGTTCGTCTGATTCCACCCATATTGGATGCTGTGAACGGCGAGGAAGGTTGTCAGGAGCGCCCAGGCTGCTCCGCCATCGAGCGGGTCATGATAGAGGATGAATTTCACGGCCAGCAATAGGAAGGCACAGCCGAATGCCAACAGCGCCGGTTGTGATAGCGATGTCCAATCGGAGGTCTCAAGAGGGACCAGAGCGAGCTGGAACGGAGCGGCGAGATGCGCCTGTTCGGGTAGCGAGAGCCACAGGGCAAGAAAGGGTTGACTGACGATCAGGAGAAGGCTCACGAAACTTCTCCAATTCGAGACGCCGTCTTCTTTGACGAGCGAAAGTGTAAGGAGACTCATCGGTGCCAGGAATGTCGCGATCGCGAACAGCACCGGGCCCTGCGCGCCAGGATAGGGGTCGGTTGGAGAAAACAGCAGCGTCCCGCGGTCGAGACAGACCAGTACCAGGAGAGAGAGAATCAAGCGGCTACTAGAGAGATACCAGCCGAAGACGATGCCGAATCCCAGCACGATGACGGGAAATGCAGAGATCGGTCCCTGGGCCCATGCCGGGAGGCCGTGCGGCCGAAGAAAGCCGATGGCTAAGAGCAGAACGAGTCCTCCAGGAGCGAGCCATTGCCAGGACCGTGTGAACGTTGAGGTCGCCATTCGGGTGTTCTCACAGCATGAACCCGAACAGGAGTGAGCGAGAATCGTACCAGCGGAGGCCGATGTATGGGTGAGGCACCCTGAAAAATGTTCGTACTTCTGAGGTTTTAGGAGTGCGAGAATTGGTGGGACGCCGTCATCCTCCTTTTCAGCTGGGGATAGCCATCAGGCTGTTCTGAATTGGACGCCGCGGCAGGTCTGAGGCGTTCAGTCTACGACCAGGTGAGCCTCCCCGAGGTTGCATCGATTTTCACGGCGACCTCCCCGTTCAACACTTGGAGTAACAGATTTCCGAGCAGGGTTCTCCGCCAGCCTCGCAACAGAGGAAGATCAGGCGTGGTGCCCTGAGCCCGCGCGTCAACCAGTGCCTGGATATCGGCAGTCGTCGCAAGCAAGGTAGGTGCGATTTCCTGATCGGCGGATTGAGCCTTCATCACGGCTTGAAGTAACTCCACCAATCCGGTCGATTCCGGTTCAGGCTTGCGGTCCTTGGGCACCTCCGGCCAGGCGGAAGGAGGAAGCGCGTTGGCGGCGTGAATCGTTTTGAGGATCGTCTCGCCGTGCCGGTCTGCTTCCGACCCATGGAGGCCGCGTACGGCGCGCAATTCATCGACCGATCGTGGCGGATGGCGGGCGAGCTGCAGGAGGACTTCGTCTCGCATGACGCGGCCGCGGGGCACATTGCGGCGTTTGGCTTCGCTTTCTCGCCAGGCGGCCAGTTCTCGCAAGACGGCGGCAGACTTCGGCTTCAAGCTATCCCAACCGCGGATACGCTGGTAACGCTCTTGCGGTTCGCGGCGTGTATCGCCGACGACCGTTTCCAGTCTGGAAAATTCTTCGTTCGCCCATTCGCTTCGCCCGAGTTTGTCGAGGCGCGTGCGCAGATGGTCGTGAATGGCCAGCAGGAATTCGACATCCTCCAGGGCGTAGGCCAGTTGATCGGGCGACAGCGGCCGCGCACTCCAATTGGTGAAGGTGTGGGCCTTCGCGAGTTTTCTCCCGTGGACGCGCAAGACCAGATTGGCATAGGCGACTTGCGCGCCGTACCCCACCATGGCGGCGGCGATTTGAGTGTCGAAAAACGGCTTGGGAATCGTGCCTGCGTGGGTGGCAAAGAGATCGAGGTCCTGCCGGCCGGCATGGACGATTTTCTCCACGTCCGGATTGCGGACAATGTCCCAGAACGGTTGCAGGGCCGATGATTGCTGGATCGCCGGAAAATCGATGATGGCGGAGTGGCTTTCAGTGGCCACCTGAATCAGTTCAAGGCGCGGGACAAAACTTTCTTCTCCCACAAATTCCGTGTCGAGGGCCAGGCGCGAGGCGGTGGCGAGGTGATCGCACAAACGTTCAAGCCCGTCTGCGGTCGTAATATATTGTTGTGAGTCCACGTAGATGTTCTCTCCTACTCGGTCGGACGATAGGGGTGATCGGCTTGGGGCATCGGTTCGACGTTGCTCAAGCTCAGATATTCCTTCAGGAACTGATAGGCCTCCAGCATTCGGCGTAATGCCGGCTCGGAACTTCGATCGCCGTGGTTCGAATCGGGATGGAGCTGCTTCGCTTTCTGTCTGAATGCGGCGGTGACATCCGCGAGGGAACTGCCGAACTCGACGCCCATGATCGCATAGGCGTCCATCGCGTTGTTGACGCCGGTGCCGCCTTGGGAAAGATCCCCGCTCCCGCTGGCGGCTTTCAGCATGTCGGCGAGGCTGACCTTCTTCCGCCGTCGCCGCGGCCGTTCCCGAATTTCACTGTCGAACTCATCCCAGCGATCTTCGACAAACTCCAGTCGCGATTCCAGGCGCATAGCGCCGGAGAGATCGCGGACGACCCCCAGCTCGTCGTCGATCTCAATCAGAGACCGAATGACTTCCTCCAACCCCTGTTCGACCCGGAAGAAGCTATCGACGCGCGATTCCATCATGGTATCGACGGCGAGTTCGAGGCTGGCTTCGGTCTTGAGACGCAGCGAATCGATCCGCTGGCGCATCCCCCGCTGAAACTTGATGAATTTGCTTTGTGTAAAGGGCATGGTCGGCCGGTCTACCGGCCGCGGCATTGTAGCACAGTGTGATTCCCGGCCAGTAGAGGGTTCTTCCGGCTCGCGACCGTGTCTCTGTGCGCTGAGGAGGAAGAAGCGAGAGTACGGCCTATGTGGCGTAGGAGTCAATCGTTCCTTGGGCTCGTCTGCGCGCTACGCCGCTGTCGCGGGCGGCGGCTGCCGCAGCCCGGGCGACCTGGGGAACGACGGTTTTATCGAAGAGGCTGGGAATGATGTAGTCCTCGCTGAGCGCGCTTTTAGGAATCACGTCGGCAATGGCCTTGGCAGCGGCCAGTTTCATGGCCTCATTGATCTGGCTGGCTTGAACGTCGAGTGCCCCGCGGAAGAGGCCGGGAAAGGCCAGCGCGTTATTGATCTGATTGGGGAAATCGGATCGCCCGGTGGCAAAGATACGACAATGGGAGGCGGCGAGTTCCGGCGATACTTCCGGATCCGGGTTCGCCATAGCAAAGACGATACGATCAGGAGCCATCAGCTCAAGGTCTTCGGCGGTCAGAATATTGCCGACCGAGAGTCCGATAAAGACGTCGGTGCCTCTCAGCGCATCGCGCAACGTTCCAGTCGGTGCTTCACGGGTCAGGCAGGTCGCCAGGTCGGTCCGACAGGCACGGAGTTCATCCGGGTTGCCGGACAGGATAATGCCTTCTTTATCGCACCCCAGCAGGTGTGAGACGCCGGCCGCCAGCAACATCCGGCAGCAGGCCGTGCCGGCGGCGCCCAGGCCGTTGACGACGACGCGGATCTCTTCGATCCGTTTTCCTGTGACGAGCAGCGCGTTGGTCAGGGCGGCGAGAATCACGACCGCCGTGCCGTGCTGATCGTCGTGCATCACCGGGATATCGAGCGACGCCTTCAAGCGGCGCTCGATATCAAAGCAGCGGGGCGCACCGATGTCTTCCAGATTGATCGCACCGAATCCCGGCGCAATGCCTTGGACGATGCGGACGATCTCGTCGGGATCCTGCGTATTCAGGCACAATGGCCAGGCGTCGATCCCGGCGAGTTCCTTGAACAACATCACCTTGCCTTCCATCACAGGCAGGGCCGCTTCAGGGCCGAGGTTGCCGAGGCCCAACACGGCGGACCCATCCGTCACGACCGCGACGCTATTACTTTTGCTCGTGAACGCATAGACCTTGGCTTTATCCCGTGCAATGGCCTGGGAGACTCGCCCGACCCCCGGGGTGTAGACCATCGAGAGGACGTTTCTGGTGTTGATGGGGAGTTTGCCTTGGACGCGAATCTTGCCGCCGAGATGGAGGAGAAATATCCGGTCGGAGGCCGACAGCACGGTTACATCAGGCAGAGCGCTCAGCCGGGCCAACACCTTTTCGCCATGGGCTTCATTGTGCACGTCGAAGGTGACATCCCGGACCATCCTGGATTTGGTGGCTGAGACAATATCCACTGCGCCGAGATTGGCTCCTTCGTCGGCCAGCAAGGCGGCCACGCGGGCGAAAATGCCGGGTGTATTGGCCAGTTCCAGTCTGACGGTGAGCCGATAGTTGGAATAGGGGCCGATTTCAGCCATCAAGACACCTCCGTGAAATCTCACTGGATAGCCTATCACATCTATTGATGGACCTCGGAGGGCAAGGCTCATGCGGCCGGCAGTGGACCAGGGGTGACGCGCTCATATTTTTGACCGAAGGAGTTGACTTTCTCCATATCTTTGGAATACCGTGCACGAAATTTGCCTGATCGTGACAGGCACTCATTCCAAACTTTCCAACCTTTCAGGGGGTGAACAGTTATGAAGAGCATGTTGATGGCAATCATGGCAGTCGCAATTGCAGTGACGTTCAGCGCGCCTTCCTTCGCCGGCGAAGAGAAGAAGAAGGAAGAGAAGAAGGGCGGCCACGTCGTCGTGTTCGGCGAAGAGAAGAAGAAAGAAGAGAAGAAGGGCGGCCACGTGGTGTTCGGCGAAGAGAAGAAGAAGGAAGAGAAGAAGGGCGGTCACTGATCGACAGACACCGCTGAGGTGTCGTCCATGTGTGCCTCCGACTGAATATGTCAAAAGGCCTACGATCTTCATGGTCGTAGGCCTTTTTTCTTTCCCGCGACGTTGACCCTCCTCAAGCGGCGATGCTACGGTGCGAGCATGTCATCTACATCTGATCGCAAGCCGAATCGCCTGCATACCGAGACGAGTCCCTATCTCCTCCAGCATGCCCTCAACCCGGTTGATTGGTATCCCTGGGGGCCGGAGGCGCTGACTGCCGCCAGGTCGTCAAACAAGCCGATTCTCCTGTCGATCGGCTACTCGGCCTGTCACTGGTGCCATGTGATGGAGCGGGAGTCGTTTGAAAACGAGGCGATTGCCGCCGTCATGAATCGCTACTTTATCTGTATCAAAGTGGACCGGGAGGAACGGCCGGATCTCGATGAAATATACATGGCGGCCACGGTGGCCATGAACAACGGTCAGGGCGGCTGGCCGATGACCGTATTTCTCACGCCGGATCAAGAGCCGTTTTTTGCCGGCACCTATTTCCCTCCGGAAGACCGCTGGGGCCGGCCCGGGTTCGGCACGTTGCTGAAGAAGATTGCCGACTACTGGAAGAAGGATGCGGCGGGTGTGCGGACGCAAGCGAAAGACATGACGGAGCGGTTAAAAGGCGAAGGCCGGATCCCCTCCCCGATTTCTGTGAGTGCATCCGTGTTGGATGACGCCGTCACGCAATTCACAGAAGATTTCGATAAGACCTATGGCGGGTTCGGCGGAGCCCCGAAGTTCCCTCCGGCGGCCGGCCTGTCGTTGTTGCTGCGGTGTTATCGGCGAACCGGCGACGCGCACACGTTGGCGATGGTGACGAAGACGCTCGATATGATGGCGGCAGGGGGCATCTATGACCACATCGGCGGGGGATTTGCCCGCTATTCCACCGATGCGCGCTGGCTCGTGCCGCACTTTGAAAAGATGCTCTACGACAATGCGCTGTTGGCCCGCGTCTATGTCGAAGCCTACCAGGTCACCAAGAACCCGGCGTATCGGCGCGTGGCCTGCGAGGTGTTGGACTATGTGCTGAGAGACATGACCGGGCCGACCGGCGGGTTCTATTCCGCGACCGATGCGGACTCCGAAGGGGTCGAGGGGAAATTCTTCGTGTGGCAACCGGCTGAGGTGCAAGCCGCAGCGGGGAATCCGGAAGACGCCCGGCGATATTGCGCGCTCTACGACATTACGGAGAAAGGCAATTGGGAGCATGCCAGTATTCCGAATCGCCTGCGGCCTTTGTCCGAGGTCGCGAAGGAACTCAATCTGACCAGCGACGAGTTGTTGGAGGCGGCTGCCCGAGTAACCCCCCTCCTCTATCGCGCGCGCCTGCAACGCGTGCCTCCCGGCCTCGACGATAAGATTCTGACGGCATGGAACGGCATGATGATCTCGGCGATGGCGGAGGCGGCCCGGGTGTTCGGCGACACTCGCTATCGCGACGCGGCGATGCAAACGGCGGACTTCCTCTTAAAAACTCACGTACAATCCGATGGACGGCTTCTGCGGACGTCGCGCGCAGGCCGGGCTCATCTCGACGCGTATTTGGAAGATTACGCCTATCTGGCGGAAGGGCTCATCGATCTGTACGAGGCGGGGGCTCACGAGCGGTATCTAGAGGCAGCTGCAGGATTGGCTGATCGGCTCCTGTCCGATTTTATCGATGGCGAAAACGGGGGGTTTTTCACCACGGCGAAACACCACGAGGCGCTCATTCTTCGAGGCCGTGAAGGTGCGGATGGGGCGACACCCAGCGGGAATGCCGTGGCGGCGTCGACCTTGGCGCGGCTGGCCTGCCATTTCGATCGGCAGGATTGGCGGGATGCGGCGGTCGGCGCGATCCGCGCTTACGGGAGACAGATCACCCGCTATCCCCGTGCCTTCGCCAAGAGCCTGGCGGTGGTCGATTTCCTGACGGAAGGTCCGGTGGAACTGGCTTTTGTCGGAGACGGTCAGCAAGCGGCTGCGCAGGCACTCTATCGAGCGGTGGCGGAAGAATATCTTCCCAATCGGATCATCGCGTCGATGGACTCGAATGCCGGATCCATCCTCCCCTTATTGCAGGGAAAGTCGGTCGTGGCGGGGCAGCCCGCTCTGTATATCTGTCGGAACTTCAGCTGTCAGCGTCCCGTCACTGATTCGAGAGCCGTAGCCGAGGCGCTCCGCGCCTATCAGTCGGGGGCCGGCATAGCCGCCGATCGAACAGAGACGTTGCTGCGCGGGTCACAGTTGTCCGGTCATGCGACGGTGCAGGGCACGGCGGCTTATGCGGCGAACATGGTGGGGCTGTCCCAGTCCGGTTCTCTCGCCCATGGATATACTCCCGGCGGATCGACCGGGCTTACGGTGTCCCGGCTGGGGTTTGGCACATACCGGGTCGACACAAAAACTCCGGAGCACAAGCAGGCCTTCAAGCAGGCGTTGGCTGCGGGCTGCAATCTCATCGACACATCGACCAACTACATGGATGGGGACAGTGAACGTCTCGTGGGTGCCGTGTTGTCGGAGCTCGTGAAAGCGGGGCAGCTGGCGCGGGAACAGGTCGTGGTGGTCTCCAAAATCGGCTACGTACAGAGCCAGAATCTGAAGCTTGCGGAGGCCCGGGAGAAATCCGGCCGCCCCTACCCCGACATGGTCAAGTATGGAGACGGGATTTGGCACTGCCTCCATCCCGAGTTTCTCGCCGATCAACTCGCGTTGTCTCTCGATCGATTGGGGCTGGCGACGCTCGACGTGTGTCTGCTGCACAATCCGGAATATTTTTTGTCAGAGGCCGCGCATCGGAAGGAGCGTGATCTGGTTGGCTTGCGCGAGGCGTTCTATGGAAGATTGCAACGCGCGTTTGCCTATTTCGAAACGCAAGTGGCGGCCGGCCGGTTGCAATACTACGGGGTCTCGTCGAACACGGTCACCTCGCCGGCCGATCATCCCGAAGCCACCTCGCTGAGTCGGATGCTCGATGCGGCGCGGGCGGCGGCGCGCGAGGCGAATCAGTCGACCCATCATTTCCGCTGGTTGCAGTGTCCGATGAATCTCTTCGAGTCCGGCGCGTTGTTGACGCCAAATACCGGAGCCGGCGGCACAGAGACCGTGCTCGATCTGGCCCGGAAGGAAGGCGTGGCTGTGCTGGTGAATCGCCCGCTCAACGCCATGCCCGGCCAAGGAGGCGGGATCCTCCGCCTTGCCGATTTCCCCCTGGAGGATCAGCCTGTGGAGTTCGCCCGGCAACGGGAGCGCGTGGCCGCACTGGAGGATGAGTATCGTCGCACGATCGCGCCGTCGGTTCCGAAGAGCGGCCAGGGCACCGATCCGGCTGAATTTTTCAACTGGGCGCACGAGCTGGACCGCGTCAGGCCTCAGCTGCAAGGGTTGGAACATTGGGAGCAGATCGAACATCAGATGATTGCGCCGCACGTCAATCAGGTGTTGCAAGCTTTGTCGCGGACGCTGTCCGGTACGGCAGCCGAGCAGTGGGAAGCCTGGCGTGACCGGTATGTGCCTGAATTGCTGACGCTGCTGCGGGGATTGCGGCGCGAGGCCACAGAACGAAGTCGTCGACGGACTGCGGCAGTAGCGACCGCACTCGATGCGGCGCTCCCGCAAGGACGCCGATCGGAATCTCTCTCTCGAAAAGCCCTCTGGCTGTTGACGAGCACGCCGGGTGTGACGAGCGTGCTGAACGGCATGCGGACGCCGGCCTATGTCGAAGACTCAGTAGGGGTACTCCACTGGCCCGCGCTGGAGTCGGCGCGGGCGGCCTTTGAGATCGCCAAGACTATCGCCTTTCCCAGAGACTTGGGGTAATCTCCCGTTAGAACGGAAGGAGGCGATCGTATGCATCTACCATTACATCTACATCGACTCATACCCGGGTTTCTTGCGGTGTTGCTGACCATCGGCGCGTCGGGGTGCGCCACCAAGTCCGGATACGGGACAGGCGACGAATGGATCGCCAGTGAAGAACGGATCCCTGAACCGGCCATTCGCGAACGAACTCCACGCGAGGCGGGAACTCCCGTCACACGCACGAGTCCCGGTATGCGCGCAGAGCTGTCCGCCAGAAATGCGACCGGAGCGGAGCGAAGCATTCTCCCGGACATCCTGTTTGATTTTGATCGCGCTACGCTCCGGATTGATGCCTTGCCGATTTTGGATTCCAACGCGAAAAAACTGACGGACGAGGGAACCAAGCGGATTCTTCTGGAAGGGCGCGGCGATGAAATGGGGACGTCCGCCTATAATCTGGTCTTGGGCGAGCGTCGGGCGAAGGCGGTTCGTTCCTATCTCAAGCAGCTGGGGCTCGACATTGACTTGCGGACGACCAGTTACGGCAAAGATCGTCCCCTCTGTTTTGAACATCAGCAGGAATGCTGGCAGAAAAACCGTAGTGTCCACTTTGTGGTGAAAGAGTAGTTTCGCACAGGCGCGTTGCCCGGCCATCCCGTCTGGTTCATCCGCATTCCCCGATGTTATGTGATGGTGTAAAGATCTTGTTGTCTAACCTGCCACGTTCTTCAGTGTCCTAAGGGGCTCTTCCATGGCCAAACTCGCCGTCATCGATATCGGAACCAACTCGATTCATATGGTGCTGGCTGAAATACTTCCCGACGCCAGTTACAAGATTCTGGACCGGTTCAAAGACATGACCCGGTTGGGCAATGGGGCCTTCGCCGCGAAGCGACTCTCCGACGAAGCCATCGGCCGTGGTGTCGGCGTGTTGAAGACGCTGGTGACATTGGCGAAGAACAAGGGGTTTGAGCGGATTACCGCCGTTGCGACCAGTGCTGTGCGTGAAGCGAAAAACGGCGGCGATTTCGTCGATCTGGTTGAGGAGCAGACCGGCATCAAGATTCGCGTGATCAGCGGAATCGAAGAAGCCCGGCTGATCTTTCTCGGCGTCCGCCACAGCATGGCCTTGTCTGAAAAGCCGACCTTGGTCGTGGATGTGGGCGGCGGATCGGTCGAGCTCATTGTCGGGACGCGCGATGGATTGCAACATGCCAAGAGCCTGAGGCTCGGCGCGATTCGCTTGTCCGATCAATATGTGAAAAAAACTCCGCCTACTGAAGCCATGGTCAAGCAGCTGAACGAGGCCGTCTTGCTGGCCTTGAAGGGGGCGCTCGATACGTTCAAGGTCAAACAGTTCGATGGCGTGGTCGCCACGTCCGGCATGGCCGGGAATGTGGCGGAGATTGTCCATATGAGGCAGACCGGCCGGCCGTTGCCGCAGCTCAACCTGGCGAAGGTGCGGCTGAAAGACCTGCGCCTGGTCGAGGCCGAACTCCGCAAATCATCCGTGAAAGAGCGATTAGGCATTCCCGGATTGGATCCGAAGCGAGTGGATACCCTGTTTCCCGCGGTCGTGGTCTTGCGTCGGCTGTTGGAACTATCCGGTGCCGATGAGATGACGATCTGCGATAAAGCGATTCGTGAAGGGGTGATTTACGATTTCATCGATCGGCATCGCGATGGCCTGAAAGCGGAGCGCGAGATCCCGGATGTGCGTCGGCGCAATGTGATCGGGTTGGCGCGACGCTGCCAGGTTCCCGAAGTGCACTCCCTGCATGTGGCCGGTCTGGCGCTGAAGTTGTTCGATCAAACGAAGCGGTTGCATCATCTCGGCGAGCCGGAGCGCAGTTGGCTGGAGTTTGCTGCGGTGTTGCACGATATCGGCTATCTGATCAATCCACGGCAGCATCATAAACATGCCTACTATCTGATCAAAAACAGCGACATCGGCGGATTGACGGCGGAAGAAATCGAAGTGGTCGCAAACATTGCCCGCTATCACCGCCGGTCCATGCCGGCAGCCAAACATGAGGGCTATGCCGATCTGTCGTTGAAGCTCAAGCGGACGGTACGGATCCTGTCGGCCCTCTTGCGGGTGGCCGATGCCTTGGACCGGACGCATTTCTCTGCGGTGCAGACGGTGAATGTGAAAATCGGTCAGACCTTGACGATCGTGGCCACGGTCAGCGGCGATGCGGCCATGGAGATCTGGTCGGCTTCACAGCGGACGGACCTTCTGGAACAGGTCTTTCGACGGCGTGTGCAGTTTAGCGAAGTACCGCAGGAAGCAGAGAAATCATGACGGGATTCTGTTCCTCCCGCCAAGGGCTTTCGAAAACGCAGCCGGTCTGACTTCGCTGTCCGCTTCAGTCAGTATCATTACCCTTCTTGGCCTGTCCCAGCGCGCGGAGCTGTGTCGGGGTGCACCACCAATGGAGCCGTCCCTCCCCTGCTCGTGCCGATCCTGGCAGATGAATCATTCCGACCCCGGCCTTCTTCATCGGGTAATTCTGTGACGCCTGCCCGCTGAGCAGATAGCCGCCCATTGCGCCCAGCAGCGGTTCGTGTCCGACGCAGAGGACGACGGAACGGTCCGGGAGGGTCCGAAGGAAGGTCGCCAGGAATTGAGGCGTGGATCCCGGTTCCAAGGCCTTGCACAAAGATATCGTGACAGAAGGACAGAGAATGGCGTTGACGATGGTGGCGGTTTCCCTGGCCCTGGCGAGGGGGCTGGTGAAAATGTGCGTGGGAGCCAGCTCCATTGCGGCGAGGCCCTTCGCCACTTGGCGAACCTTCTTCCTGCCTGGATCGGTCAATGGACGAGTGTCGTCAAGGTCGGACCATTCCGCCGTCTCGACAGCGATGCCATGGCGCATCAATAAACAATCCATACACGAACCTCCTTGGTGCGGAGGTACGCTAGCACAATTGCGGAGTCGTGTGAACGAATGATCTCGGGTGTGGTGTGGCGGATCAGGCGCTGAGAGGAAGGGCCTGTTCTTTACGGAGAAGCCGGTAGCCGGTTTCGGCAACCTTGACAATGAGGGGCGCGACGCCGTCCCGGCCCGCAAGTTTCTGATTGAGCGAGGCGACGAGTTGGTCAAGCTCTCGATCGTGGGAGAGGGTATCGTTGCCCCACAACAGGCTGCGGAGCTCTTCTCGCGGCACGACCTTCCCCGTTGTCTTGGCCAAACGCAGGAGCGTTTGCCATTCCGGCTTGGTCAGGACCAGATGTTGTCCGCGGAACGTGGTAACGTATTGGGTGGCGTCCAACGTGAGATCATCGTCGAGATCGTCGAGATTCTCTGGCGCGCTGGCGGCGAGGCGCCGCAACACGGCATGAACTCGAGCGACCAGCTCGCGGGGGCTGTAGGGCTTCGTCAGAATATCATCGGCTCCGCTTTCCAGCCCCGCCACACGAGCGTCTTCCGATGTCACGGCGGTAACAAGAATGATCCCCATGGACTTGGTTTGCGGATCCTCGCGCAGCCGCCGGCACAAATCTTTGCCGCCGATGCCCGGCACCATGAGATCCAGCACGACTAAAGCGGGCCGGTTCTTCCAAATATCCTGAATTCCTGTCGGTCCATCGAAGGCGATATTGGTACGAAACGAGGCTTTGCGGAGGACCTGGTCGACAGCCCGGGCATGGTCTTGATCGGCTTCGATGATCTGGATGACTTCAAGGCTCATAGGTGTGCTCGTGTCTTATGCCTATCGGCAGGAACGGAGAAAGTCTTGAGCGGGAGAACGTTGTGAGAAGCTGAAAGCTGGAGGCTTGAGGTTAGAGGGTGTTGCCTCAAACCTCAGACCTAAAACAGTCTCTGCCCGCCTCTTAGGAGCGGTGCGTGCCGATCAAGCGATGGAGGCTGTCAAAGGCCTGGCTGACCCAGGAATCTGAGGTGCCGGGTTTGGGACCGCCATTTGTGCGTCCGGTGGTGGAAGCGGCCAACTGTTTGATCCGGCTGGCGACATCGCGATAATCCGGCTGGGCGCGCGCGAGTTGGCGGTAGACCGTCAGCGCTTCCTTATTCTGGAGGGAGGATTGGAGTGACCGAGCGAGCATGTATTGCACATCGAGGACTTCTTTGGGCGAGGCTGATGAATCGTTCAGGGCGACACGGAACGCCTGGATGGCTGCCCGCAAGTTACCCATGGTTCTGCAGCAGATGCCGATTTGAGCGTGCGCTTTCAGCCACAACGTGGGATTCTTGCTCGCCTCTTCGAAGAGGGCCATGGCCTCCTCGAGACGGTTCTCATTTTTCATGCGCAACCCGTCCTGGTAGAGCGCCTCGGAATTCTGCTCTTTGGAGGCGGTGCGAGGCAGGTCCGCTGCCTGGGGGGTGGTCTTGGGTTGGGGGATGGCGGCATCGATCTCAGTCGTATCTTCGGGAGCAGCCGCCAGGATGGCCAGCTCTTCTCGTCCGGCGAGCGGAAGAATGCCGCCTTTGCTCCGGTCCAGAGCCGCCTGCGCGACGAGTTTGGACGTGACCACCCTCGCCTGTTCGGCAAACCCGTACGTCAGTGCGATCTCGCAGACCTGATTGATGAGCCGCGGATTGCCCTTCGTCAGCCGATGGATCAGGGCACAGGCTTTGTTTGTGAACAGTGAGGGAGATCCGCCTGCAACTCGCAGCCGGTGACGGATGCAATGACCTGTTTCCGTTTCGGTAAGAGGTTCGAGGTGATAGTCGACCACGATGCGCTGGGCGAACTGTGTCATGTCGATCCGCTGGAGCAGCGCATGAAGATCGGGCTGGCCGGATAGAATAATCTGCAACTTGAGTATCTTGCCGTCGTTCAAATTGGAGAGCAGACGAAGTTCTTCGAGCAGTTCAGCACCGAGACTTTGCGCTTCATCGACAATGAGGATGACCCGGCGGTGTTGTTTCGCCTCCTGAGCCAGGAATTGCGTGAAGACGTGATAGGCCTCGACCTGGTCGAGCTGCTTGGTGCTCAATCCCAGGGACAGCAGAATCCAGGGAAGCAGATGCTCGATGTCGTAGCGCGCGTTGGTGATGAGCCCGATCGAATGTTTCTGCCCATGTTCGGCGATGAGCTTTTGCAACAGCGACGTTTTGCCCATGCCAGGGTCGCCCGTGAGGACCATGAAGGGGGCCTGGCTGAGGACGCCGTATTCCAGCAGGCCATAAGCAGCTCGATGCATCGACCCGGCATAGAGAAAGTCGCTATCCGGCAGGAGCGCGAAGGGCTTGGCGCGAAGATTGTAGAATGTCTCGTACATAACCCTTCAGTTTCCCAGTAGCTTTTTCATGCTAGCCGGTGTGGCAGCCAGTTGTCCGGCCTTATTGAGGACGGTGCCAAGAATAGGCCGCGAATCCTTCACCAGCGAGAGCGCGCGTTGTACATCCTCTGCGGAGGTCTTTCCTTCCTCCACTACCAGAAGCAGCGCATCGGTATAGGGAGAAAAGGCCAACACGTCGGCGGTCTGCAACAGCGGAGGCAAGTCGAAGATCACAATTCGCGAGGGGTAGCGGTGTTTGAATTCCTCGACGAGGGCCAGCATCTTCGGCGATGTCAGGATTTCGGTCGAATTCTGGATCGCCCTTCCCCCAGGGAGCAGCACAAACCGGCCGATCCCGGGATGGACCAGTAGATTCTCGACTGGCACGTCATCAAGAAGATAATCGGCTAGACCGGCACAGTCATTCAAGCCGAAGACGTCATGGATGCTGGGATTGCGAAGGTTGGCATCCACCAGCAAGACGGTTTGTGTGGATTCCATGGCCAGACTGATAGCCAGATTCACCGCCGTCAGAGTCTTGCCTTCGCCGTCGCCGGGACTCGTGATCCCAAGCACGTTCCAGCCCTTTTCACGGAGCCGGTGCATCACCTGTGTGCGGAGAATCTTGAACGCGTCGACGAACGGGCCTTTGTCATAAGCCGCCATGACGCGCCGCTGACGGAGGACCGAGAGAGGCACGTCCAGCGATTTCGTCCTGGTGTAGACAATCGGGGGCGGCACCGCTTGCGGGCCGCCGGATCGTCCTCCGGGAGTCTTATTCGAAGACCCGCTCTGTTGGTCTTTATACAGCTGTACCGCGGTGCGAAATCGGTCCATGGGGGCTCCTACAACAAGCTAATAACTTACTCTATGCCAAATCGCCTAAGGGCTGCAAACCAGAGCACGTCGAGAGGCACCACAAACGCATGGAGCAGCAACAGGATCATCGCCAACGCTCCGACGCCGGCTCCCCTGACAAGCCGCCGGCGTTTGACCGCTTTGGAGAGATCTTGCTCATTAGGCATGAAGGGAACGACCGCCAACGGGAACATGTGAGTCAGTTGTGCGAGTTGCTCCGGCGAACGAATGGAATGGTCCAGCGATTCCGCTGCTGCGCCGGATCCGAGTCCTCCACCGACGGCCAAGATGAAGCCGAGCAGCACAATCGCGAGCCGGTTTGGTTTGTCCGGCTTTTCCGGAAGGCTGGGCGGATCGATGAGAGAGAACCGCTCACCCTTGCGTTGCACTTCCAAGCCCTCCGACACCTTGGCTTCCAATAGCCTAGAGCGGATGTCCTGATATTTCTGCCCTGAGGTGTCACGGTCCCGGATCAAGACGAGATACTCCGGCTCAAGTTCCGGAGTCTTTTCCAGCCGGGTGGCATAAGCCTGGAGGCGTTGCTTGACGTCGGCTTTCGTTTTGCGAAGCGCGTCCAGCGACGACGTGGCTGAGTTCAGCTGTGCCTGGAGATTGATATAGGCGGGGTTCTCCGGCCGCTGAATCGGGTTCTTACGTTGCGGCACCGCCCGCAGCTTACGCACTTCCTGCTCAAGCGAGGTGATGCGCCGCTGTGCGGTCACGACATCAGGATGTTCCTTGCCCAGTCGCTCAGAAATAGTGGCGAGAGAAGCCCTGGCATCCACAAGTTGCTTCGACGCCTCCTCGACCTCGGGGAGGTGACCTGTCTCTTTTTCCAGCGCCTCAATCTCCTGCTTCATCTTCACAATATCGGGATGGTCCGGCGCCAGGTTGCCTGTAGCTCCCGCATATTCCGCACGGAGGGCCCGGAGGCGATCGGCTGAGTCCAGAATGCGTTCGCCGCTGGCAGAAATCATCGGGCTGTTGGGCTTGATCGTGGCCAGCTCACCCTCCAGATAATTCTTGCGTTCCTCGAGTGTGCGGATTTGCTGGTCGACATCCATCAATTCACGGTCAGACTGATTCATGAGTTGCTGATTCAGGGGCATCAGTTCCGGCAGAGCACCGCTAGCCCGTTGTTTAAAGGCGGCGATCTTATCGTCGATCTCCCCGATGTGTTTGGCGAGATTATCCGCTTCCTGTTGGAGGAACGACGTGGCTTCCTGCGCCTGGCGTTCGCGGCTCTTGAGATTTTCTCCAAGGAATAAACTCGTCAGTTCATTTGCCACTTTCTGCGCAAGGTCCGGAGACTTGCTCTGATAGGCCACGGTGAACGCGATGGTGGCCTTGGTGGCATGTTGGGTTCGTTTATCAACCACGTCGGCGCTGATCACTTCCACCTCGATATCCTTGATGAAGCGCTTGACGACCTCTTCGGCCGGGCTAGCCTTGCGCTGATCCGGATAGAGGTCGAATTGCTCAACGACTTTCCAGAGGGTCGTCCGGCTCATGACCTGCTGCTTGATGGTCTCGATGCGTTGGTCGGCATAGCTGGTGATAGTCGATCGAACGAGGTCGGTCGGGATCTCCTGCTCCTCGATCAGAATCGTGGCCATGGACTTGTAGGTAGGCGGCCACAGAAATGCGGCAGCAAGGCTAAGGAGCAACAGGAATCCTCCCGCTGTCAGAATGAGCGTCCTGCGCCGGGAAAAAATCGCAACGTAGTCCTGGAGGCTTTGCGTGGAGTCAGTCGTGGTCATGTGAGATTGAGGTCCCATAATCAGATCCGCCTAGTTTGAGAGGGCTAATTTCGGTGGATAATAGGTCAGCATCAGCATAGCTGCGTTGGATGTCGCCGGTGTGGCAAAGCCATCGACATCGCGTCTGCCGTAGGTATAGGAGGCTTCGAGCTTCCACCATTCGAGAAACTTCCAGGCGAGTTTTGGGGATAAGGAGGCATAACGCTGTTCGGGAAACGAACCTCCCGATAATCTCTGCGTTGCGCCGGTGACAAGATATCCGTTGGCATCCAGCGAGGCCGTGAGGGTTTCAGAAACCTTATAGGAACCAGAAAGGGTAACCCGGTCGGTTTGGATCAGCAAGCCGAACCCGCTGGGAATGATATCGCGGGCCACGTTGACCTGGATAGAACTGCTCTCAAATTGTCTCATGAGACTCGCGCCGTACACCCAGACCGTCTCTTTGGCTTTGAGATCCCCGGCTGGCCCCTGAGTCGTCGAGCTGATGAATCGCGGTCCGCCGAACGCGGTTCCTATGAGAGATTCGGTGAAGGCATGAGTCAGCGTCATCATCGCTCCAGGAAATGTTGCGCGGAAGCCGAATGGAGCGTTTGTCGTATTGAAACTCGTATAGATCCCAGCCAATTGCACCTGATCCTGCTCGGTCAATTGATAGAGTAATCCGCTGGAGCCGCCAAACAGTTGGTAATTAACAAGCCCGAGACGAAGACCATCTTCGTACGTGGTGTCCGTAAACTGAAAAGAAGATTGGAGCGAAAGCTTCTCCGTTAAGCTGTGGGCCCATGTCGGACTCGCATTCCATTGGTTGCGTTGCGTAAACCGCACCACAACGCCGGTAGTCAGAAGTTCGCTCATCAATGTGTTATCACGGGTAAAGCCGCCGGTAAACCCCAGAATGTCCTTTTCCGTCTTGTAGCGCATCGATAGCGGCAGAAAGATGTTCGTAAAGCTTGTTTCTTCGCCACCATAGTAGGAGACGAAATCGGCCGCCACTTTGCCGCTCACTTCCAGCCGTTCCGTTTTTCCAGCGAACTCAGCCGCCGGCGAGGTCCAATAACCATAGGTCTCATCGTGTGGCAGCGTAGTCAGAAGCAAGTTGTCGTTGTACACGCCTTTGACTCCAATCGACGGGACGATCGACCACTCAGCTGCTTCGCTTTGGGATACCATGCCAGCTCCCATGAGACAGATCCACAAGATGACCTGCGTAATGCCTCGCCAGCTTCGGGATTCACCACAGTCTCCAACCTCTAGCCTCCGTCGCATTGTCTACGGCACCATCACAGTGTCACCGCGCTGGAGGAGAATGTTCTGCTCCAGGTCCTGCCCCTTGCGGAGATCTCCGTAGCGCACCGGGAAGACCTGCTGCTGTCCCCTCACCCGCCGGATCACCTTGATGTCGTTTTCCGCAGCAAAAGGAGTCAGCCCTCCAGCCAGGCTCAATGCCTGCAGGACATCGGTATAGTGACCGATCAGGTATTCTCCCGGCTTGTTGACCCGTCCGACGACATAGATCTTGTAGCTCAGCACCTTCATGACTGCGACAGAGACATTCGGGTTCGGGATGTATTTGACCAGCCGTTTGACCAGATCCGTCCGAATCTCCTCCACGGTCCGGTCCTCGGCCTGGATGTCCCCGACCAGAGGAAAGGAAAACATGCCGTCCGGACGAACCACCACTTCCCTGGTGAGCTGCTCATCTTTCCAGACTGAGATCAACATGACATCTTCCGCTCCGAGGCGATAGCCGGGGTCGACCTGAGGTACAACCGGCGGCGCAGCCATGGCCGGTGATTCAAGCAATAGCGATCCAGTCGTCACGATGGCAATTACCGCGAGTAGCCTCAGGTATTGCAAAACCAAATGATGGTCGAACATACGTCGTCTCCTACCCTTTCATCTGAGACAGAATCTGTTCTGCTTCCTGCCTCCCCTGGAACGATTCAGTGCTCTTCAGTGCTTTGGCCAGGTGGGTACGGGCCTCGGCGGTCTTGCCCGTCTGGAAGTAGGCTATCCCAAGATGATAGTTCAGCGTCGGAACGTCCGGGGCTTTGGCGACGGCATCCTTCATGACCCGTAGTCCCTCGTCCAGCTGCCCCATCTTAAAACGGACCCAACCTAGCGTGTCCAGAAAGAGCGGATGCGGCGCGTCTTTTTCGAAGTCGCGGCTTAACGCGAAGGCTTTCTGCAGGCTCTGTGGATCCCCTTTGGAATCGACGAGCATGACCGCCAGGTTATTCGCCGCCAGCACATTGCGGGGATTCAAGCGCAACGCCCCGTCATAAGCTGCGATGGCCGAATCAACCTGATCGCTGGCGGTGTGGGCCAAGGCCAGCAACATGTATAACTCTTCGCTGTCTTGGTTGGCTGAGAGACCGGCCTGGATAACTTGCACCGCCTGATCAGGCTGCTTCTGCGCGAGCCAGAGGCTTCCCCAATCGAGCCAGGGCGTGATCCACTTGGGATTGACCCTGGTCGCTTCTTGGAATTGGCTGTCGGCTTCCTTCGGGTGACCGGTCATGGCGAGGACTTCGCCCAGCAGCCCATGGCCGAACGGATGATGAGGTTGCGCGGTCACCAGCGTTTCCAGCCTGGTTCTGGTCTTCTCGGTATGGCCTTGGGCGATATCCAGCTTAATGAGTGATAGGAGCGGCTCCGGTTCATTCGGCGCGAGCGCCGTCGCCCGCTCATAGGCCATGCTTGCCTGTCCGAGCTGTCCCTGTGCCTCCCGCAGACGGCCTTCCGCCATCGACGCGACGACACTGTCTTTCGAAACGGATTTGAGCCGTTCGAGCGTACGTTCCGCGTCAGCCCAATTCTTTGTCACAAGATCGAGGTTCATCAGCATATCGAGCGCGGCCAGGTCGTCCGGACGTTGCTTCAACAGATCGTCGAGTCTGGCGCGAGCCTGCTGGGGTCTTCCGCTCTGGCTTTCGAGCGCGGCCAGCGAGCGGCGGGCATCGACCTGTCCCGGATAGAGGGCGACGGCCCGTTCGAAACTTTCCTTCGCCAGGTTGATCTCTCCGGTGACCTGATAGGACTGACCGAGAAGAAAATGGACGGTCGCCAATTCAGGTTGGTCGTGCAGGACGGTTCGGAAGGCCTGGACGGCATCTTTGCCGTTGCGTTTTGCCAGGGCCATACGTCCGGAGAGCACCAGGGCTTCGGTCGATCGAGGATTAATCTTCAGCACTTCTTGGATCTGCCGGCTCGCGTCCGCCTGTTTTCCCGCATACAGGTCCAGTTCTGCCAGCTTGACCGTGGCGTCCAAACCGGCCGCCTTGTCCTTATGTTCTTTGATGAGAGCTTGGTATTGTTCACGGGCCTGAGGCTCCTGTCCGTTCTTGAGATAGAACTCCGCCAGGCCGAAGCGGAGTTTGGTCGAATGGGACAAGTGGCTCGTTGCGTCGAGGAGCACCTGCTCCGCGGCACGAGAGTTCTTTCTGGTCTGGAAATAATCGGCCAGCAGCAGCCGGCGTTCCTCGCTCTGCGGGTCGAGGGCGATCGCGTCGCGCAAGACGGTCTCCGCCTTCTCGGGGGCCCCCTGCCCGTCATAGAGCCGGGCCAGTCTCAACCGGTGATCGAACACGGTCGGTTCCGCATCGATCATACGGCGGGCGACAGATTCCGCGCCGGGAAGATTCTTTGCCTGTAGCAGGATCGTATTCAGATTGTTGAGAAGATCCATGTCTTTCGGATGGGCCTCCAAGGCCAGTTGAAGGGTGGTGACGGCATCGGCAGTTCGTTGTTGCTGGCCATAGAGAGTGGCGAGCAGAATCGCGACGTCCGGCTCTGTGGGAAACTCCTTGGCGAGGGCTTCAGCTTTGAGGGTGGCCTCCGGCAGGGCTCCCTCCAGCGCCAGGACCGCGATCTTCAGAGCTTGGGCCTGTGGGTTCCGGGCATCGATGGCGAGGACTTTATCGGCGGTCGCGAGCACCTGGTCGCTCAGACGGGCTTCCAGATAGTACTTAGCCAGGGTGATCAAGGCGGCGCTGTGGGTGGGAACGAGTTCGATCACTTCCTGATAGAGGCCCACGGCGTTACGCCAGTTTTTTTCCTTCTCCTCCACCTGGGCAAAGAGGAAATAGGCATCGGCGTCTTTCGGATCGATCTTCAGCACATTGCGCAGGGCCACCCGCGCCTTTGGATAGTTCCCGGCCGTGAGATAGTCCTGAGCCTTGGCCCGGTACTTGGCCTTGCGTTCTTCCGGCCCGCCGCAGGCGACGAGAACGACCGCCATACTCACAATGATGATGTTTCTGTAGTTCATGGTGCTACCTTTGTGTTGCGCGCTTGTTCTATCTGATTGCCTTCGCTCACAGCCACATCTTGATCCCCAAACCGAACAGCACCCAGAGGGAGACCAGCCCGAGTTGCTTGACTCGATCAGAAAATGCGTGGAGGAGCAACTCAAAGGAGAAAAACAGCACGATCAGTTTACCTGCGAAAAGACCGAGTGACGAGATGTCTGCATGGAGTTCCGGAAGGAACGGGAAAATGACGGCAAGACAGACCATCAGGTAATCCAGAGGAGTCGTCTGAAACCGGCTTTGGCTGTCGAACCGCATGGTCAGCAGGACCATGATCGCCATGGTGCCGAACAGGAGATGGTAGGTCGCGGGAATAGGAAATACCGCCTTCAACCAGGAGGCGTCGCTGACATACAGCAGGCACGTGCTGCCGAGATAGAGGCCGCCGCGGACGAAATAGGGAGCCAGCCGGGGAATGAATGCGAGCCCGAGCAGGACGATGAGAAACAGTCCGGTCGACAGGTAGCCGATATCGTGCGGGACTTCGGCCGGAAGAAACACCGTCGCAATCAGAAACAGAGGGACCACGATAGCCAGGAAGCGAATGGGCAAGTCATGGAGCCAGTGACGACTCAGGACTTCTTCGATCCATTGTTCGGAACGGACCAGCGCACCTTCCGGAGAGGGTTTGGCAAAGTAGCCCCGGCCTGCGGCGATAAACAAGGCCAGGACCACGCCGGCCAAGCCGAGGTACAGGGGGATGATCAAGACATCCGACTGCCAGCGCAGGAAATAGGCTGATGCCACCATGAGACCCTGGATCCCATAAATGGCTGTGACGGCTTCATAGTGGTGCAGACCCATCGCCAGTAGCTTGTGGTGAATGTGGGTACGGTCTCCGACGAACGGCGATCGTCCTTCGGCCAGACGCTGAGCCGACACGCCCAGCGTATCCAGGAACGGCAGGCCCAGCAGAAAGAGCGAAAGCGAAGAACTGAACGGGCCTCTGGCCGAATCGGTCAGGAGAATTGCCAGGACTCCCATCATGAATCCGAGCAGCTGGCTGCCGCCGTCTCCCATGAAAATTCTGGCAGGATAGGTATTGTATCGCAGGAAGCCCAGGAGACCCTCCATGAAGGGCACAGCCAGCAACAGAACCAATGAGTCGTTCGAAAGGTGCGCCAGATAGGCGATGCCGCAGAGCGTGAGGAAAGACAGTCCCCCTGCCAGTCCGTCGAGGCCGTCGGTCAGATTCACTGCGTTCGAGACGGCCACGAGGAACAAGACGGTGACAGGGATGCTCACCCACAGTGGCAGCTCGGCATCGAGGATGAACGGAACGCTCTCGAAGCGGATGCCTCCGATGAGAATGACTGCGAGGGCGGCAAGGACTTGTCCAAGCAGTTTGGGGCGATAGCCAAGATCCACCCGGTCATCCCAGACGCCGAAACCCAGGATGATCAATCCGCCCAGGAGCACCGATAGCGTGTTGATATCTTTCGGCGCCCACCAGGCGATGCTGACGCAGGCGCCTGCCGCGAAGGCTATGCCCCCCACTCGGGGAACCGGATGTTGATGCACCTTGCGTTCGCCCGGTTGATCCATAAAATGGAACCGGTCAGCCAGCATCCGCAACGGCGGAATCAACGCCATGCAGATAAGCAGCGAGGTCATGAAGCTGAAAAATAGTTCGCTAGTCATAGTCTGACAGGGGGTCAGGAACCATTTGCGCACAGCGCCCTATGGGTCGTTCCGACAAATGGTTCCTGACCCCGTCCCTCACTCAATCCGGCACATACCGGTTCAATTCAGGTTGCATGGCCGACACGAACTGCCGCATCCGTTGATCGACGATCTCTTCGGTTTCACCCGGCCCGACGAGAGAGGCGATACGCACCAACGCCCCGTCGGTTCGTGCGCGCAGGAGGGCATCCCAGAACAAATAGAATTTCACCAGATACTCGCTGGTAAGAAGGCGATCCCGCTGCTTAAACCAGTACAGGACGATTTGTTTCTGATTGCCCTTCTCGATGACGGCGCGGTTGGCATGGAGCCGGTAAGCCATGCCGGACACCGGAGCGAAATCCAAATTCTTGATGGAGGAGATTTCCCATCCCCCGCCGGGGAGACAACTCTGCGGGGAATGGGCCGATTGCCCTTTCCGTTGCGACCGGTAGTAGGCCGAATAGAATGTGACCGGCTGGCTGCCGTCATGACGATATTCCGCCAACACGTAGTCGTCGAACCGTAGCGCGTCGATGTACTGCTGCTCGAGGGACAAAGAGGTGCCGGTCCAGCCTTGGATGTGCATGGGGAAGTCGACAAACAGCGCTCTGTCAGGCGGAACCTCTATCCTCTGCCCGAGGAAGGAGGAGGCCAACGCTACGGGAACCAACAGTGTCACGCTGAAGAGGTAGGCGGATGAAAGAGAGGTCGAGGCTGAGGTTGAGGGGCGGAGAGGGTTTGAGGCTGACGGCTGACGGCTGATAGCTGATGGCACAGGAACGGTTGATGCGGAAGAGGAAACCGGAGAGTGGTCAAGCCACGTGAATCGGTCTTGAAGAGAGACGGGTTGACCGTTCGATCCGATCTTGGCCAGGAACCACATTTCAAGAATCAACAGCCCGAGGCTGGCCATAAACAACACCCACCCCTCGAAGAGATGAGCGAAGCCTTCGGATGCCTCCTGTCCGTACCATTCGACAAGGACGCCGATCATGCCGATGCGAAACCCGTTGACCAGGATCGAAATCGGGATCGACGAGAGGATCAGGATGACGCGTTTCCACATCCGGTCCTTGAACAGATAGGCACAGAGCAACGCAAGCGAGGTCAGGGGGAGCAGATAGCGGATTCCGCTGCAGGCCTCCACGACTTGCAGTTGCACCGGGCCCAGATCGATCACATTCCCTTCACGGAAGGCCGTGACGCCGACGAGTTGCAGGCAGCCGACCCCGAGCGCCGATGACCACAATTGCAGTTGGCTCGACAGACCGGCGTATAAGAACGTGGGGAGCGGAATACTGGTCAGCAAATAGCCGAGGGGAAAGATGATCGCCCGACTGGCCTTGAGCCCGAGCGCGCCGATGACGAGTCCCACGAGGACGATCCAGAGGGAGAAGTGCTGGAGCACATAGAGCGTGGCGAGTTCCCCGACCAGATACAGTCCGAGACCTGCGATGACAACGGCCAGTCCCCACCAGGAACCGGTCACTCCCGCTGCAGCGATGGGGTGCCGTGATTGCCAGATCAGAAAGAGGCTGATGATCGGGACGAACATTCCGTGGCTATAGTCGTCGCTGCCAATCCAGTGATTGAAGAGAAACACCAGGCTCTCAAAGTAGAGGTAGCCCAGTGAAACTGTGGCGAGAACTGCGCTGAAGCTTAGTAAAAGCTTGCTGCTCATAAAGATGCGCCCGATGTGATGGATCTACAGCAGAGTGACCGCGTAGAGGATATGTATCTGGATACCAGATTGTCCGTAGTAAGGCAACCTTCTTACTAGAATTTCATAGGGCATGTACGTATATCCCTATCTGTGATCCATTTTGACCATCAATCGGCACTGAGTATATGCAATCATTTATTGCGACGCGGTCCGCGGAAGGTTGAGGCTAAGTCGAAGTCTAAGTCGGAAGTGGCAAATCGGACATTCTCAGCTTCAATTTTTATCTTTTCCCCCCGCCTCGAATTTGACCTCAGCCTTAACCTGCCTTGCTTCCTCTCCGCTGATGATAGACAAAGGGCTTGGCGTATCCCTGTGACGGGGCGCCAAGCCCATGTCTGTGCTCATGACTGTGAGCTTAGGCCTGCTGGGTGCCGCGGAGATTTCTCAAGCCTCCGGCACCGAGACCGACCAGCGAGATGAGCCCTGCTCCAAAGAGGAACACGGCGGCCGGCAACGGCACGGCGGTCAGGCTATGAATCGCACCGCGCACCGTCACGAGATTCCCGTCGGCGTTCTCAAAGATGAGGCGCCATCTGGTGGCCGTGAGGGAACTCAAGCTCGGCGGATTTTGCAGGTTGGTATTGCTGAACAACCCGCCGCCTTCCCGATCCAGCTGCAGATCGAAGCTAAGCGGAGTGTAGCCGTTGACCGGCAGGCCCATCGCCGCAGTCACCAGCTTCCAGCGGTCTCCGATGAGCCCGCCGCCCAGGTTGCTGTTCTGAGAAATAGTCACCGCATTCGCCCCGGGGGTGAACGATGAGCTATAGCCGCCGATGGCGACCGTCATGGCTTTCACGGCGCCGGGATAATTGCCGCCTACCCCGCCCGTGGCATTGTCGAATTGGAACGATCCCGTCACGGGTGAACTCAGGTTCATCGTGGGCGAGAGCAGCGCTCCGCTGATACTGCTGACTCCTCCTGTGAAGGAGTAGCTGACCAGCGCCGCTTGAGCCACGTTCCCTGATATGAACAGGGAGCACAGCGCGATCGCCGGCAGGAAAAGCCCTTTGATCGTCGACTGTTTGTTCTTCTGCATAACGTCTGTCTCCTTGTAGAGGTGGTACATGCGCACAGCCTAGGGGTTCAGCAAGACCCAGGCCAACCCCGGATCGAGCTAACGTATTGGAAATCCAGAGGGTGAAAATAGACCGCTCAGAACCGTTGTGTGCAGGAGCCTACGAGGAGAGTTCAATTCTGAATTAGGCCGCAACCGGCACAGAATGTGCGCAAATCGGCAATAGATATGTAGATGTACGGTGAGATGAGGGGACGAAAACGAAACAGCCGGCGCTTGCGCGCCGGCTGTTCTCTGAAACCTATCCCGATGGGGATTTAGGCGATGATGCTGTTCTTCCGCTGCCGCCGACTCCCCGCTCCGAGGCCGGCCAAGGCCACCAGCCCGGCGCCGAACAGAACGACCGCTGCCGGCAAAGGCACTGCCGTCAACGAGGTGAGGGCACCGCGCACTCTCGCATTGCCGTTTCCATCTTCGAAGATGATTCGGAAGCGGCTCGCAGCAAAGGAGGAGAGGCTTGGCGCCGTCGTCGGCAAATTCGCATTGTTGAATGCTGTCGCGCTGGGGTCGATCAGCTCGATGCGGAAACGCAACGGTGAAAACCCGTTGACCGTCGGCCCGGTGAGGGGCGCGCGCACTTCATAACGATCCGACGAGACTTGATTCCGGATTTCGATGAAGTTGCTGCCTGAATTACCCAGGGTCGCCGTATAGCTTCCCAGGTTGACGGTCAAGGCCTGGATCGTGCCGTTGTAGCGGCCGATGTTGGCGCTGGGGTTGCTGTCGAGCGTCGCATCGTTGAACGTGTAGGACCCCGTCAGCGTTTGCGAGGTATTGAACGTCGGGAAGAGCGAGGCATGCACGTCGCTGACGGCCCCGGTGAAATTGAAGGTGACAGGGGCAGCGATAGCCGGAGCGGCCGCTATTCCCGTCAAGGCCAGCAGACCGACGAAGGACAGGATCTCACGGAACGATGAGCGGATGATATGCATGGGACCTCCTCTTATTGCTTAATGATGGTATGCGGTTACTGGTTATGAGGCCGACCGGGCCGTCTGTCGGCGACGACTTCCCGCTCCAAGGCCGGCCAAGGCCACAAGGCCTGCTCCGAACAACACCACCGCGGCGGGCAACGGGACTGCCGTGAGCGAGGTGAGCGTTCCGATGACTTTCGGGCTTCCCGTCCCGCTGAAGACCAGGCGCCACTGGTTGGAGACAAACGACGAAATGCTGGGCGGGCCGGCATTGGCGTTTCCGTCGAACTCAAAGCTCACAGGAGTGCGGCCTTCCACCGTAGAACCAGTCATCTGGCCCTGTGCAGCATACTGAACGAGCGGTCCGCCGGTGGTCTGTACGGACAGAAAGTTCGTTCCGGGTGTCGTGGTCATAGATGCCGTGGCAGCCGACGGGCCTCCCGATGGACCGAGGCTCAGGGTCAGGCTCTTGAAGATGTCCATATACTGAGTGGTGTTAGCTCCAGCCGGTGCGCCGGGAGTGTCGGAATCGATCGTGAAGAATCCAGAAAGAACGTGGGTATTGTTCAAGGTCGGTTGGAGCTGACCGCCTACCGAGCTGATCGTGCCCTGAAAGGAAAAGTGCAGAAGGTCCGCCGAAGCTGGCGCGGCGGTGAGGCTGCCGCAGAAGAGGGCAGAGAGCCCGAGCACAAGTCCGAAGGTCCGCCCGAATTGTGATGCAGTATTCATAACAACTCCTAAGGTAAATAGTCGATCGCGTCAATCAGCGCCGGACGCATCCCCGAGAGCGGGCGATCACCGCTCCAGGCACGTGGCAAGCTATGTCAGTTGAGGCACTGCCGAAAGAAGCAGCGGATATTCCTGCGAGAGGAAACCTACAGACTTCACTTCAACTCTGGGCACCGTAACGTATTTAGGAATACACGGCAAGAAAAAACTTAATTCGTATTCACGATCTTCCTAATGTCAGACTGTATGCTTCAGGCTACATCGGTGGATGCAATTTACGTAAGGAAACATTATGAAACAATCAAGCAGTCTTGCTCGCGATCTGCTGCATGACGTCGGTCAGCTTCCTCGCCAGGACCTGGCGATCGAAGTGCGCCAGAACATAGTGCCTGCCGCTTGTGCCGAGTTCTCGACACCGAGTGGGATCTTGGTACAGTTTCAAGACGTGGTCTGCCAGGTCTTTCCCGTTCTCCGGTTCGATACAGACTCCCCCGCCTGATGACATCACGAGTTCGGCGCTCTCCCCTTCAACTCCTAGGATGATGGGTTTCTCCATCGCCATGCTCTCGAAGATCTTAGAGGGAATGACCGTTTTGAAGAGATCGGATTTCTTGAGAAGGACAAGGCTCACACTCGACAGAGACCACAAGTCCGGCATGCGCTCTTTCGGCTGCTGATCTAGCATGACCACATTCGGGAGCTTCATCTCATCCCGCATGGCCACCAGGCGGCTTCGTTCGGCGCCGTCTCCGACGAGCAAGAATACGATGTCCTTCCATTCGGTCAATTCCCGAGCCGCCTCCAAGACGGTTTCCAGATGGTGGGCCATACCATGGGTGCCGACGTATGACGCAACGAACTTTCCTTCGAGCGCCAATTGCCGGGACAAATCTGAAGAATCTCCCAATGGCTTTTTATAGAGGGAGAAGTCCACTCCATTCTTGACCACCGTCACCTTCTGGTCCGGAATTCCCCTGGCCAGCATGTGTGTCTTAAAGGCGTCGGTGACGACGACCAAATGATCCGCCTTGCGATAGGCGAAGAGTTCCAGGCCTTCGAGAAGGCGGATGATCGGGCGACTGGTGATGGCGCCCACGGCGACGATCGATTCAGGCCAAAGGTCGCGAATCTCCAGAATCCATGGGGCTCGCTTCATGCGGCTGACAAGATAGCCTGCCAGTCCGTTAAAAAACTGGGGAGATGTGGAGAGTACGACGTCACACTGTGAGAGAAATGGCGCCACGAATATCGCTGCGACCATATAGGAAAGGTAGTTCAGCGTCCGCTTCAGGAAGCCCTCATTCGCAGTGACGTAGGTCCAGACCCGCACGACCTGAATGCCGTCCCGGTTTTCCCGCTGGAAGAACTTGTTACGATAGCCCTCATAGACGGTCCCGCGCGGATGGTTCGGCGCGCAGGTCACGACCGTGACCTCGTGCCCGTCTTTGACCCACTGTTTGCAGTGTTCGTAGGTGCGGGAGGCCGGCGCGTTCACTTCAGGTGGAAAATAATGTGAGAGAAAGAGAATACGCATGGTGTCCTTACTGGTTTAGCAACTCTGAGTCGGTCGTTTTCTGATTCGATAGCTCAGAGTCAGAGGAATGGTCCCGGAGCAGATGAAGACCATCACATCGTTTTCATATTGCCGGCCGAATTCCGGGAAATACGATCCCCTTTCCATCCGCACCTCGGTAGCCTCAACAGCCTCGATCATCGCGATGCTCTTCCCGTTCGCTTCAGTAATGTGGAAGCAGGCTCCATTCTTCACAACATGATAGTCCGGGTGGATATGCAAGTAGCTTTCCATCCGGTGAGCTCCGTTTCCTTCAAGCCGGTCTTCAATATTCCAGGTTTCTTTCCCATCATATGCGATGCTTCGCGTATGGATCGGTCTCCCCCGGAGCCTTCTGTACCCATCGTGAGCGCCGGTGAACCAAACTGATCCATCAGGCCGCTGCTCGATGCGGGCGTCAAGCGGTTTGGCCCTCCGCGCCACGCGAAAGACTCCCCAAATTTCCGATTGTTCTTCTCCATCAACCGCTAGCGTATTGTGGGCTTTGGTGCTTCGCGCATAGGCGCGTTCCTGGCTCGGTTCGTAGTCGTGCACACCGCTGTCGACGATGACTCGCCGTCCGTCAATCGCCAATTCAAAGCTGAGGGTATCGCAGTGCGCGTGCCCCGGTTGATAATCTGGGCCAATGGATCCGCAGTCGATAATGATGGCATCATCACCGTTGCGGCAGACAAAGTAGCCGCTTGCTGCGTGGCTGTGAATCGCCACACTCGATGGTCTTACGGGGGGCTCATACCCGATCACCTTCTCTGCGTAGTCGAAGATTTGCTTGGGAGCGGGGGCGATTCCGAAAGCGGAATCGTTGAAAAGAGCAATCTCATTGTCGGGCAAACACACGTTGTTAAGAAAAGTAAGGCTTGTCGTCATTCTCTGCGCAAAGGTGGCCTGATCCTCCGGGGACAGCACCCCCTGTGAATGCCGGGCGAGATTCAACACATCGAGATAATCCGTGACGCAGATCGAATGGTACATGGGGCTTCGCTCATAGTGCCCGCCGTCTGCGAGGAACTGCTCGTCCAATTCCTCGCGCAGGATCTGCACACCTTTCTTGAGCCACCGGTCGGCATCCACTCCCTGGAAATAGGCCCCGGCAAAGAACAGCGCCACGCCATTCTTCAAGTAGTGATTGGCCAGAATGTGATATTCGATGTTCTGTTCGAGCCACAGCGCCTGCGTGTAAAGACTCGTGAGCCAATCGGGTTTCAGCCCTGCATGAAACTCCCCTTTTGTGCCTCCCGCGTCTCCTGTGTTGTTCTTCAGTGAAGCCGCTGACAGCGAGAGAAAGAATTTCACCCAATTCACGATCCTGAGAGAGGCGGTGTAGGGCTCCCAGGCATCCACGGTTCCTTGCGGATTGTGCTCGATCCAATCAGAGACCAGGTGAGACTTGTTTTCGACGGAGCGCTGAGGCTCTTGCAGATAGTCAAAATAGTGCAGGTTGTATCGCCAAAGCTTCGGCATGTCCTTGCTAGGCCAATTCACACTAGTGCCGAACTCTTTGGGGAGATTGAGAAAGCGGAATCCTTGCGCCGTGGCAGTCCCTCCCAAAATGGAGAGAGGAGTTTCCAGGCTAACATTTGGCCTGCAAGCTGGCATTCTAGTCCTGCCGTATCTTCCTCCTGGCAGTCGAAGAAGGCGCTTCCAAGCAAAGCACATGGCCTGTTTCAGCTTAAGATGGCTCACGGTGCCCCAAACCAGGCGCAATTTGCGCAAGTACATAATCATGGTTGAGGTTGTTGGCATTGTTCGAAGTTCACCGAATCGGGTTTAATATGGCCTTGGGAGATCCATATCCATTCAGGATGCAGAGCGCGGACGTAGAAAGGATTGAGTTACCCTTAGCAGCACGCAACGACATTCTTAATGGATAAGTGCTTCGAGGTATATCTTCTCAAGTCTAGATTCGTAAGATTCAAATGAAAACATTTGCTTTGCCCGCTCACGATTGTTGTTACCCATGGCCGCAAGCGACTGAGGGTGCTCAACCAGATGCTGAATTATGTCAGACAAGGCCCTCACATCACGTGGGCTGAAGAGATAGCCACCTGATCCATTAACAATCAGGCTTGGTATTGCCCCAACATGCGTCGCAAGAACGGGTTTCCCCAGAGACATGGCCTCAATAATCGAAAGAGGCATGTCCTCGCTATGAGATGGAAGTACGAACACATCGCTTGAGCTAAACGCTGACCATTTGTCCGCACCTGAAAGTGGTCCGAGAAAGTGGATCTCGCAATCCTCCCATTTATTTAGGAAAGCCTGCTGAATAAGCGCAGCGGTTTCTGTGTTCTCACCATCGCCCATTAGTTTCATGCAGATTCTAGAACGGATCGAGCTGTCGAGGCGGTCAATGGCTGCCGCCAAGTCTAAAAGCCCCTTTTCGGGCTTCAGGTGGCCAACATAGAGAAAGGTTAAAGTCGATCCAGATCTATGTGCAATCTCTACTTGAGGAACCCGCACAGCATTTTCCAAAACTCTCACTGGGGCACTGCATCTAACTTCGTTCAGATAGAAGTCTTTCGACTTAGATGAGAGGACTATGACTATGTTATTGATATTAAGTAGAGACCTAATCAACGTGCGCTTGGCGTGTCCTGCGCTCCCCCACCAAGGAAGAAAGTTCCCTCCGTGAATGTGCAATATGGACTTTTTCCCCAATAATTTTCCCACAATCGCCATGACACCTTTTTCCCAAAAGGCGTTTCCTGCAGATGTGTGGATATGAAGGGCACGAATGCGAGGATGCTTGCTGAGTAGCAGTAATAATCGCCAGATAAATATCAGAGACAATCCGAGTCTCTGCGTAAATCCCATCAAGCGATGGGCCACATTGAGGGATAGAAGTTGAAACCTATTTTGAAGAGAGCCTGTAAGAATGCTCTCGATTAGTATGGACTGGCCTCCGATGGGAGGCGGCAATGGCCCAATAATAAGCACTATGCCATGAGATGGGCTTTGTTTGATGTTCGACTCCTTACCTGCCGCATGAGAAAGAATCACTGCTGGATCTCCAACTCGTTCCCGTACCCCGTTCCGATTGTTGCTGGGCAGTTTATTTGAACGGCAAGAGGCCTCTGAAGGGACATGGGTAACAGGCGAAATTATCCTTTGTCGTATGTTTCTACCCTAAGCAGGCCTACATATTTATGCCACTAGCCGAAAGAATATTTTTGTAAACAGCCAGTGTGCTTTCTGCAACTTTGGAAGAGTGGAATCTGGTGGCCGCAACAGTTTTGGACAGTTGTCCCATCTTTTTCGCAAGAAGAGGGTTATCCAGGAAGAGCTTAAGCTTTGTGGCTATTTCTTGGACATTTCCAGGGTCTACCAAGAAGCCAGTTTCACCATCTTTGACCATGTGCGGTATTCCGCATATTCGCGAAGCTATGACAGGAACTCCTGCGGCCATGGCTTCTGCAATGACCATGGGAGAATTTTCCTGTTTTGTGACAAGAACCAAACATCGTGCTTGCTCGAGTTCTGAGAGGAGAGCAGCCCTCTTTAGGCTTCCAAGAAATGAAACAGAAGACCGAATCCCTAGCTCCTCTATAAGATTCGTACATTTCTGCATGTATTCACTAGTCTCAGGGGCTCCAGCTAGGCGAAGCGTGGCGGAGCTATTAGTTATATGAACAAGGGCGAAAGACCTAAGTAGCCCTTCAATGTTTTTCAAGGAGCTTATCCGGCCAATGTAAAGGATTCGTGGACTCAATTGGCTAGCTGTGACCGAGAAAAACTCTTCAGCAATCGGGTTCTCAATCTCCCATAGTGTCCCGACGAGTTGGTCGCCTATTTGGGTCACGACATATGGATTAATAATAATAACGTGGGGGGTTCGCTTTCTACCTTGTCGTTCTATTTGTGCGAGGATATGTCTTCTTAACTTTAGAAATGGCCCGCCCTTATACATTACGTCTTCTTCTGCAATTCCATGGATGGTAAGAACATGAGGCTTTGAATACCCTAGTGTCCATCCAGCAAGGCCTTGAAAGTGGGTTATGTCTGGATTGATTATTCTTAGAAGTCGGTGCGTGCGCCACCGGAAAATAGTCCAGTAGTCTAGAAATCCTGGCAACCGAGAGTTGGAGATCCAATGAATCGTTAATTGCCCGCGCCGTTCAGGCGAGGGCATGTGAATATTTGTTGGCGCAACGATATGAACCTCAATTTCCGTAAGGCTACTCAGTCTGTCTGCCAGGTTGAAGGCGACAGTTTCAATCCCACCTGTTTGCAGGCCTGGTGTCTGGGGGAATGCTGTGACCATTGCCAGCTTCAGTTTCACGGAGATTCTTCTGCCTCGCCAATTGGACTCAATAATACGTTTCCACAAACGCCTGAACAGAGCTTTCTCCCTTAAAGTGTGTCCGATACCGCAGAAATGCAGCTTCTCCTAGAGTTTTCCACTCTTGCTGTCGCCGTAGGGTTGCCCTCAGAACCTCAGCTAGAGCGAGCGGTGTTGGCGCCACCAGGTAGCCAGTTTCATTTTCGACGACGATTTCCGGCAACCCCCCCACCCGGGTCGCTATAACCGGTAAACGAAGTGACATAGCTTCCATGACCGCAAAGGAGATCGCTTCTGAGCGGGAAGGCTGGACGTAGAGGTCTGCTGCGTTAAGATATTTCCACCCCTCATCCAGAAGCCCTGCCCAATGTGTGCACTTTCCAATTCCGAGGTGTTCAGCCACACGAGGAAGGCTGGATTGAAGTGGGTCGATCCCGATTGAGAGAAGGTGGGCTAAAGGGAACTGCTTGGAAATCTCTGCAAATGCGTCGAGCAGGATATCTACTCCTTTTATTGGTGAGTCGAACGCAATGCATGCTATGACAATGGCATTTCTCGGTATTCCAAGCATATTCCTAAAGCTCTCGCGGTCTTTCTGTGACCGGGTGCGCTCTCCAAAGAGACCCAGGTAATGATGGCTGACTATTTCGGGCTTTGTCTTGATAGCAAGGAGGCTTGCAACCACGCCTCGTGAGACGCCAATGATCTGGTCGAAATGATTGAGTGCAAAGCGTCTCCATGCTCTGCGGTTATCTTGGACGCTATGGATCAAAGCGAGTAGTTTTCTGGTTCCAACTAGGCGTGCCAAAAGCGGCAGTAGGATGTAGATATAGCCTCGAACAAAATGTGTTTGAATTATTTCAGGTTTGATTGAGCGGATCAGGCCGACGACAGATAGAGTTGATTTCATCACGCTTGATCCGGTCTCTAGAATAACCAATTCACATCCAGCGTCAGTGAGCTCTTGGACATATGCCGTGCTCCGAGGGTATGACTCATATTGGATGATCGTTCGATATCCATGTCGGGCCGAAGACTTGGCTAGCTCGAGTAAGTACCGTTCAACCCCGCCATATTTGAGGCTGTGCATGCCAGTCAAATGCAAGATCACCCTTTTCATTCACGATATCCTTTAGGAAGTGATAGGCACAGGCTTTGTGCCGTTGAACGTTTAGGCGTGGGATCAGATGGGATAGTGTCAATAACGGGTTGATTTCTGCCCTGTCCAAGAGACAAGCCGACGCCGACGAGGAACCAGAGAACTGAATTTTTTCCTTGAGACAGGAAGAGACCTGAGATCAACATACCCAATAGGGCGAGGGCCAGAGAATATCCTATTCCGAAATAGGTAAAACCGGCTGCGAAATGTTGGTCATAGATCAGTAGGTACTTTGTGGCTTTATGGAAGATAGCAAGGAGGAGTAGGCCAGCAAACAGGCCGTTCTCTACGAAAAATTCAAGATACATGTTGTGAGCCACTAAGCCAAAACCTTTATCCGCGTTGCTCCCTATTCTTGCCCCGCTCCCTCCCCTGTTCTGACCAGCAAGGAGAAATGACTCTCCAAAATTATTCGGGCCCACGCCCAAGATGGGGTTGGAGAGGAAAATCTCTACTCCTCTGCGTTGAAGTTCCGCGCGCTTATTCAATGAGCTGCTCCCCTGCAATTCCTTACCTTTCGTAAGCGTTTCCATGCGAGTCCAGTAACTTTGAGGAGCGAACGAGATTAAGAGGGCTACTAGTAGAATACCTATAAAAGTGGCAAGCATTGTCGGTCGTTTTATATACATCAACGCGGAGATAAATATGAGCGCGACAAAGCCGCCCCGAGATCCTGTTAACACCATGCTGAACAACAACAGAACCACCGAGGCAAGGAAGATAGCTCTTAAGATGAGGACTTTGGATTCTATCAGCCAAAACACGGCGAGGGGTACGCCTGCAATCAGTAGCATGGCCGTGTCGTTGGGGTCCCCACGCAATCCGCCTGCACGCTGGACGTCATCGACGTTTACGGAGTACGTGCCTGTGTAGTGTTGGTAGATCGTAATCAGCGCCCCGAACACGATTCCTGCAAGGCAATACAAGGTAATGATTCGCAGATCATGGTCGCCTTTCAGACATCCGGCCAGCAGCAGTGCAAGTAGAAAGGCTTTGGCGTAGAGAGTTAGTGAAACCAATGAGTTTCCCATATTGAGCCCAACGAAAGAGGAGAAACCCATGATGCAAATGAGCGTTCCAAACAGCAGGAGTGTAGTGTGTGGCACTCCATACCAGCGTCCCCTGAATAAGATGCAGAGAGACACGGTTAGGCCGACATAAAGGGGAATATGCGTGGCGCTCTCTCCTAGGAGTTCGACCAGTAATCCATGGGTAATCATGACTATGAGCCACAATCCAGCTGCGTGCACCGGGGCAGCAACGGCGACTCCAAGGAAGACTGCGATGAAGAGAATTGTCGGGATCATGGCTAGCAGTTCGTTGAATATTACTCTAGTTGACGCCGTATTAGGAAAAACAAACCTACTTCACCTGCAATGGCTGCACTTGCAGCCGCCAGTGCGGCTCCAGGGGCGCCGAGCTCTGGAGCTAATATCCAGGTAACTGTGCCTGAAATAATTACTTTCCCTAAGTTGGAGAATGCGTTGAGGTGGGGCAATCCCAGCGCATGTGTGACGCAGTTGATCATGCCACCGTAACTGGCCAAAAGATTGGATCCTAGGAGTAATTGCATCGTGACCAGTCCATTAGGATACTTCGAGGCAAACAGGACCTGAAATGCCATGGAACAGAGAGCCATGGCGAGAATCAGACCTGCCAGAGATTGCCTGAAAAATCCAAGGATACGATGAATATAGTCTCGAATCTCAACGGTGTTCGAATAGGATGCTACTTTAGGTACCAAAAATGCGCCCAGAGCATCAGTCAGGGGGCCAATAATCGCACTAAACATAAGCCCCACCCCATACACACCTGCTACATCAGCTCCGCAAAGTGGCATGAGCATAAAGAGGGGGAGCGTGTAACACAGGGGGCTCAGTACATATGACACTACAACCCATCTGCCATAGGCGAGTAGTCTTTTCATCAGATCAAGATTGATGGTGGCGGGTTTGAACCCGTACTGACGGCTAAACATGAGATAGAATCCCGTAGCAGTGATCAAGGGGCTAGCGAGGTACAGCCCGCCTTGGAAGGCAATTACGTCCTGTATGCCAGTGGCATAGAGGCCTACAGTAATGACTAGACGAGTGAGCCCGTAAATTAGCGTAAGTCCTGCATAGGACTTGTAGTCTTGTGTTGCCTGGCGTATGGATCGGGCTGACGCCCAGAGGCCCAAGGCCCCAGCAGAAAGCACACTGAGGATGAGTTCCTGGTCGATGGGATGACTCGAAGATATGGTGCGGGACAACACAATACCTAATGGGATTGCAACTATTGCTAAGATAAGAGAAATCACACTCCGGAGCATAATCCCCGCTCGCAGAATACCTTTTTTCTTTTCTTCGTCTGTTTCTTGGCCATAGTGCCTGATAACGGAGAGACTTAAGCCCGCCTCACTTACCGCATACACAACCATGGTGACGTTTATGGCGATTGAATAAATGCCAAAATCTTCTGCGCTAAGCAGCGCAGCTATTAGAGCACTAGTGATGAAGGTGACTGCATTATTCGCGATGTTGGTCGCGAGCATCAGGCCTATTTCGCTTTGCGCATATGAAAGAAGTCGACGCAATTGGGCTTGTATGGCTTTCATTGGTTGAGTTTCTGGCCGGTGCTTTAAGGTGCAGGGGGCCTAATAGACTATGAGTGTATTCGTGAACATTGCTATTCGACTATCAGCGCATCAATACGGTGGAATTGGATGGCCTAGGTGTTGCGCTCGGTGGAGCGAATTTAAGTAGATTCATAGTGACGGTGTCCTCGGAAAGCCCGTGTAACTTAATTTAGGGCACACTGGGTCTCTAGGTAGCTCAATCTGGCGCCATTAATGTGAGTATTCTGAGACGAAGCTTCTGGAGTGTCGGCTGACTGGAAGGGGTCCACGCAAACTGTTCGATCTCTTTTCTTAAGTTTTCTAGTTCTGACTTCAAGCCACGAGGGTTTTCAGTGAAAGCAGCTTGTAAGAGACGAAAGTCTTCCAGCCCCTCGCTAAAGGCTTCCCAGCGTCGACTGCTGATGATACTCTGCCCCTCATAGACTACGGCCCAATCAGGACGTGATCCATCAAGGTCGTCCCATGCCGAGCTACCCTGGGTGTCACTATAAGACCAGAATCCCACTCCAGAGGATCCTAGTGTCCAAGCCTTCCATGCCATCTTACGATAGTGGTTAAAAGGAGATGCAGATTTTGCGGGAGAAGAAGGGTTGCTATAGATCCACCACGGTTTCGACAGAGTTTGAAAAAATGACTTTCCATCTCCCGCAGCGAAGGCTAGGTCTGGCTGCCAGATATTGATGTATGGGCGTAGAGGCTCAAGGTCCGCGGGTGTGGTTCGGCCATTGCTCGGGCTTGTTGGGTTTGCATAGATTTGAATGCTTGGATCTACCCTCTTAATTAGTGTGGCGACACCCCGTAGTGCTTGCAGATTGTTTCCATGGGGCTCATCGACTGGATAGAGAGCCCAGTCGCTTTTGTCGAATCCTAGACTGCCGAGTTCCTTTGTTAACATGGTGAGCCACCGTTGCAACGCTTGGTCCCTTCGGTTATCTGTTCCACCGGTATGATCCAAGAGCCAATCTAGTCTATTGTCGTTTGTCGCTCTATCTAGATTCCAGCCTAAGTAGAGAAGCAGCATTCCCCGATTTTTGAAGACTTTTGCGGTGCTGAGAAGTTTCTCAAGCATCTTTGCATCCCACGAACCAGAAAGCATTGGCTGGGGAATGTTAGAGGGGTGGATCACGAATACATTCACGCCATGCGAGACAAGATCATCTAGGGCTTCTTGCGGGTTTGACCAGATGGGTTTGTCGTTTGTATATCCCCAGTTAATTGCGTGCGGCTGTTTTGAGGAAGGTAATGCATAATTTGCCACTGTTAGGTGAAGGGGCAATTTATATTCGGCTCCATCCTTTAGTTCTTTAACGACAATTGTAAGCTCAGTGTTGCCACAGCAATACTTGCTGAGATCTGCTGTGATCCAGAAGTAAGCTGCTTGTTTTGCGGAAACGGGTATCACCTGTCCTTCAGTCACTGATGGCAATGCATCCAACGCGATTGTGCCATCGGCGGCCAAGACACCCACCACTGCTCGCAGTCGCAAGCCGACGGGACTGGCCTTTTTCCCTCGAATTGCAATAGTGACATGTCCTGATTCAGTCTTAGTATTTAGTATGCCGAAACTAGCTGATTCGAGTTCGTTCTTGGTGCCCAATATCTTGATAGGTAGCCCCCTTCGTGCTTTGAGTTCATCCAAGGTTGGATGTAATTTGAAATTATCCCAAGGGGGTTGATCCCAAAGGATGAATGGTTCCGCATTTGACGTCTGAGCCAATTGCAAGTTGTCGCTGTTATCTGTTTCCAAAGTATGCAGTAGGGTGCTTCGTAATCTCTTCAAGCTATCTTCTGTAACAGCCTTTTTGTCGCCCATGATGGTGCCAGCCAGAGTGCCATATTGCGTTGTTGTTGGGCGCCAGAGAATCTCATCTAGGAACATATAGTCGCCATTGGCATGGATGACAACCATGAGTATTGGGCTGCTCTGTACAATTTCTAATGTTACCCAGTGGCTCGTTGCATCAGTAAACGTTGATGCCTGCATTTGTTTTCCAGCTAGGTGTAAATAGCTATTTTGAGAAGTTTCTGTGTACACATCTATTCGTTGTGGTGGGTTCACGCCTGAGCTTACCTGCTTAGCAGTATGAAAAGTTAAAACGCCCGAGACTAATTCATTCTCCTGCCCCAGCTGGACACGCAGTACTACAGGTGTGTTTCTTGCCCAGCCCACACTCCCCTTTCGAACCCACATTGGATGAGCTTCGGTGATACCGTCAGTAAGTTGCTGAAGGTCCTTGGGGTCAGTCGTTAACGGATAATTGGGAGTAGGAGACGCACTGAGAACATCGATGCGGGCTCTTGTTCCGGGATTGTCGCTTCCCAAAGAAGATGACGGGAGGGAAAGACTAACAGTAATGACGCTTGTGAGCCAAAGGGTACACGTGATGAAAGAGCGAAGAGTTGATTGAATATGTGAGTGCACAGCTTACACGCGTTGATATGAAAGGCGAATGGTTATCGAAGATGGAGGTGCGGGATGTAAGTGACATGGTGCTGGAGTAGAAGTAAGGGAAGGCATGAATGATTCACAATTCTGGATTGGTATTGCAATCACGCATTGGTTCTCATTCGCTGGCCTGGCGGAAATATCTCTCACGGGATGTTCAGGTTTCGCTCTTGGTGGGTTGTTCATTATCTCGCCAGTATGTGATCCAGATGTTCGACGATCCGCTCTGCCGCCTTGCCATCCCATTTCGGAGGGATCGCGCCTTTCTTCCACTGCCCTGCCATCAATCGTGTTAGCGCAGGAGGCAGCTTGGCTGGGTCGGTGCCGATGAGTTCGTTGGTGCCGATGGTGATGGTCTCCGGGCGTTCGGTGTTGTCGCGCAGGGTCATGGGGGAAAGAAAAGGGGTCTGGATTCAATGTTTCCTGCCGCTCCATCGGGCTTCCCTGAGCCGTCAGGGCAGAACTTTTCCCAGATGTTCCACGATCCGCGCTCCCCCAGGAATAAGCGCAGCGCATCCCGCCGGGTGTGCTCGTCAAGAGCCTCCGACGCAGCCAAGCCCCGAGCACACAGCCTTCAACACGCGTCTATACGCCTCGGGAGTCAGCTTGCCAATGCGGCCGAGAATCAAGGACTGATCAAACGTATGCAACTGGTCGCACCGCACCCAGCTCAACTTGGGGAGCGAGCCGAGCTCAAAATCGACTGATTCAAGCGGCACGCCGGCCGGGTGGCCTGAGCGGGAGGTGACGGCCAGTGCAACGATATCGCCATAGGTTTCCAGACTTCGCAGAATCAGCGCCGGACGCCGTTTCGTCGAGCTCAGATCGCTGAAAGGAAAAGGCAGCAAGACCACTTCACACGGTTGGAACATCGTTCCATACCTCGTCTTCCACGTTATCCCATACTTTCTTCAGGCTCGTTTCCTGGGCATAGATCAGATTCAACTCCTCCGCCCGCTCTGGTGTGACACCTCTGTGCATGCGAAGGAAGCGAACGAAATCGAGCACCTCGCGTACCAGCGGTTCGGGAAGCGGTTTTACCGCTTCATACACTTGCTCCGCGGTCGTCATTGCTACCTCCTTGCAAGGAAAGAACGTTGCTCTAGCATAGCCCCAATATCATATGAACGTCGAGTCGGCACCTACACACACACACACACCTGCCGTCATGTTTCCAGGTTGTCCCATCGCCTTAGGCCCCTTGCCCTGTGGATGTTTTGGGATGATCGTTTCGTCCATGTTCCACCAGGCTCCCCTGCTCTGTCATGCCAGAACTTTTCCCAAATGTTCCACAATCCGCTCCGCCGCCTTGCCATCCCACTTCGGAGGGATCGTGCCTTTCTTCCACTGCCCTGCCATCAATCGTGTTAGCGCAGGAGGCAGCTTGGCTGGGTCGGTGCCGATGAGTTCGTTTGTCCCGATGGTGATGGTCTCCGGGCGTTCGGTGTTGTCGCGCAGAGTGAGGCACGGAATGCCGAGGACCGTGGTCTCTTCGGTGATGCCGCCTGAATCGGTAATGACGCCTTTGGCATGCTTCACCAGATAGTTGAATTCCAAATAGCCTAGCGGATCGACATAGTTGAGTTGCGGGGTCTTGCTGTCGAGGTCGCGCAGGTTCTTTGCAGTCCTGGGATGCACGGGAAAGACGACCGGCAATCCGCGAGTCCCTTCGGCGATGGCTTGCAGAAGACGCAGTAACTGTTGCTCCCCGTCCACGTTCGCCGGACGATGCAGGGTGATGACGAAATACTTTCCCGGCTCCAGGTTGAGCGAGTCCCAACAGGCCGGCGGCCGTAACCGTGGCATCTGCTTCAAGAGGGTATCGATCATGGTATTGCCGACGAAGAAGATGCGATCGTCGGTGATTCCTGCGCGGCGGAGATTCTCGTTGGCCGTCTCGCTGGTGGTAAAGAACCAGTTGGTGATGGAATCGGTGACGACGCGGTTGATTTCCTCCGGCATGGTCCAATCGCTGGAGCGGATGCCGCCTTCGACGTGGGCTACCGGGACTCCGAGTTTACGGGCTGCGATGGAGCAGGCCATGGTCGAGGTGACGTCACCGACCACCAGGCATAAATCACTCTTGTCCTTCAGTAAGACCTTTTCATAGGCGACCATGATGCCGGCGGTTTGCTCTGCTTGTGTGCCGGATCCGACTTCGAGATTGATGTCGGGATCGGGAATGCCGAGTTCTTCAAAGAAGCTCCCCGACATGGCGCGGTCGTAATGCTGCCCCGTATGAATCAGGCGATAGCGCAGCGGCCCTCCCCGTTTCTCCGCCGCCTTTAGGGCGTCGATGATCGGAGCGATCTTCATGAAGTTGGGCCTGGCTCCGGCGATGAGATCAATGCGTTTTATCATGTGCCCTGGCTTGTTCCGGTTTCGTTCGGGTTGTGGTTACTTCGACAAGTTTTGCTCGCTCATGCTCCGGCTCGCGTGGCTGAATGTTTACGCCACCGAGGAACTACTTAGCTGATTTGGTCTTAATGGGCAACAAGGAAGTGATCTGTTGCCAGTCCTTCGTGTTCCGCAGAAGGTCGAGCCTTGGTTGGAATGCTGCTTTCTTTCATGGTTGGTTTTTCCGTTGGGATCATCTTCTGCGCTCCCGCATCTCCTACCGCACTATCTGGTCATGTGGCCGACCGGTTTCCATCGCGCGTCTTCACAGTAATCCCGGCTGGTGGAGCAAGACTCAGACCATGTGGCTCAATCCTGAGCCTCTGTTTGGTCAACGAGTTAGCACGATCCGACTGATGGGGATCTGTATGGATGCACGGTGGGCCGTACAGAAATGAAGAGTGTGTACGGCGGGATTGTAGGAGGTTTGAGGCTGGAGGTTGGAACTCGTTAGCTCGGACTTCAACATTTGGCGTTTAACGCACTTGCTCTAACCTCAAGCGCGCTTCCCCGCCGCCTCATCTTTTGATGTCAGGAAGCGTAAGGGACGGGGACGAATATGGACACTATAAATGCTGGAAGGCGTCGAGCCTGCTCGCTGCTCGATCAAAGGTGACTGTCGCATCGCAGCCGCTGATCTGATTGGTCGCTCCGAGCAGACAATCTGCAAAATCTGCCTTCCCTTTCTGATACATCCGGAAGGCCATCCACGCTGACTGGGTATCTTCTATCTTGAGTTGGCTGGTCCTCAGAATCTTATCTAGTACGACTACTATTGTGTCTTTTGAGTATCCATAGGCGCTTTCCAGCACCCAGACCAGTTCACATAACACGATACGATTAATAAACCCTGGTTCGTCACGAGTACATCGCTCTGTGATGACTTGGGTTGCTGCGCGTGATTGTGCGGGATCGTCTTGCACCAAATGTCTGACCAGGACATTCGTGTCGATTCCAATCATCGACGTCCCCCGCGCTTGCGAATGGCTTGATTCATCTCGGCTACGCTTACAGGTTTTGTGGGCGCTTTGAGCATTCCCGTTAACTCCGATGCGTCTACGCTTGCCGGGTGTACGACCACTCGGCCGTCATCCTCGATGATAAAGTCCAGGCGGTCCCCCGGATGAAGATTCAGTCGCTTGCGAATGTCTTTCGGTATCGTTGTTTGGCCTTTACTCGTCATTGTCGATGTGGACATCATGCCTCCTTACAGCAATCGTATTTCCTTACTGTATAGTAAGCTTATGCCTCGTGCAAGGGTGCCGATGAGAATTGCCGGTGGCAGTCTCCACCGCTGGCATGGGTTACGTGTGCGACGGGTTTGTGGCGTTTGTCATGCCTGAAGAATTGACTTATCTCAGTCTCGGCAATTGGCCAACAAGGAATGCATTACTTTACGTTTCGGAGGAGGTTCTGCCAGGCGTGGAGCTGCTGACTGGTGCCCGCTTTCGGGTTGCTTTGTGCGGATCGCTGCTCAGCCTGGCTCCGCCCGGTGCTCAGTGCATCGATACGCTCCCCGACGTCCCGATACAGGCTGTCTTCCCGCCGGAGCCAGCGATAGGCTTCGAGGGCTTCGGCGATCCTGCCGAGCGATTCGAGGGTGCGGCCGAGCACATAGAGAATCTGCACGATGTCTTTTTTCGATGCGCCGGGTGACTTGAGGGCGTTGCGAAAGGACGTGACGGCGTCTTCGTATCGATCGCAGGATTTTTGCGAGAGTCCGATTTGCGCATAGGCTTTCAGGGCGAGAGCCGGATCGCTCGTAGCCTTTTCAAATTGCTCGATCGCCTGCTTGAAGAGGCCGGCTTTCCGCAAGGCAAGGCCCCGTTCGTACGCTTCGGCTGCGAGATCGTTGAGATGTGTTTCCGGAAGGGCTGACTCAGACATGCCGAAACGACTCCTTTAACAATTCCTGTTGAACTAGGCTGGAATCAGCAAGTCCCAGACCATGATGCCCGTTTGAACATAACCAAATGTATCAATAGATTAGGATTTGGCAAATTCATGCCGGCGTCTCAGATGGCGCTTCCTGTACAACCGATTGCCGCTAAATCGCTGTCTCCTCCTCCCATAAGGTAGAGGGTGACTTGCTCTGAGCAACTCGATAAAAGTATTGCCTGCCGATCGTCGGATGCGTAGTATGGGCTGACACTTTCTTTTGGGACGACAGAGACCGGCATGGATATTCTCGGCGATCAACCCGTACGGCGGCTGACTATTGTGGCCTATCTTGCTGTAGGCGCCCTGCTCATTGCGCATGGCGTCAATGCGTTTGTGGCCGCAGCGTTAGCCCTCCCTCCGGCGAAAGGCCCGGCTCCTCAATCTGCGCAGGCGGCTGTTCCGGTCGCGTTTGTGCCGCAGCAATGGGTGGATCAAATTCAGTCGAGCGGCTTCTTTCTGCTCCCCGCTGCCCCGCTAGGAATGACCGGTGTGCCGGGGACTGCTTCACAAGCACCGGTACGGGCTGCCTTGGGCGTGGCGAATAAGCTGCGGCTCTTAGGCGTCGTGTTAGGAAGTGAACGCGGTGTGTTTGCGATTGTCGAGGAACTGGCTACGAAGCGGCAGGTGCTCTACCGGTTGCACGATCAGATACCGGATTTGGGAGAGGTCAGCGCCATTCGCCGGGATGGCCTGGTGATTCGGAGCGGCGATCAGGAAGAGTTGCTGGAACTCTCCACGACCGACAAGCCGCCGGCCTCGGTTGTCACGGCCGGTGTGCCTGGTCCGGCGGCGCCCGGAGTCCCTATCAAAAAAGTGATCGATCGACGAGAGGTTGAAGCGGCGATGGCCGATTTGCCGAAGCTCCTGACTCAGGCCCGTGCCGTCCCTTTCATGGTCAATGGCGCCCCCAACGGGTATCGCATGGACTACATCGCCCCAGCCAGTTTCTATGAGAAGATCGGCATCCAATACGGGGATGTGTTGCAGCGGGTGAACGGTGTGGATGTGCGTGATCCTTCCACGATGCTCAGTCTGTTCCAGCAATTGAAAAACGAACGAACGGTGAAAGTCGATATGGTTCGCAACAACCAGAAGACCACCATGACCTTTGAGCTCCGATAAGTCTCCCCTCACTCCTGCTGGCATATTCCGGGCTCGCTGCGTCTTTCCATACACATCGTTCTTTCAGTCGTGTACTTCTTGTGTAGGCTCGCCGGTTTGATCTCGGCGTGACTCTTTACCTCCCCCCTTATTTCTTTCCTTCTTATCCGGGAGAAGGGTACGAGGGAGACATCCGGATATATCCTTGTTTTACTTATGGTTATACGAAGAAACTTGGAATTGATCTTCAAGCCGGTTAGTCTAAGGTCTCGGACTCCCTATAATGGTGAAATGGGGCACGGAGCACTGTGAGCGATTCCGAACAGCAAGTTACTTTTGGCAGGCCGCTTCTCGGGCGGATTCTCGGAGAGAAGTTTAATCTCCTGGATGCCAAGCTCGATGAGGCGTTGGCCTATCAGCGTGAGAAAGGCGGCCGCCTCGGCGAAGCCCTCCTCCATTTGCGTGTGCTTCGGGAAGAAGAACTGCTGGAAGCCTTGGCCCAGCAATTTGAGCTGGCGTGGTTGCCGCATCTGGAAGTCTCCCATATCGATCACGAACTGATTAAACGAGTGCCCATCAGCTTTGCCCGCCGCTATCGGATTTTGCCTCTGCGCCATGAAGACGGTGCCGTCGTCGTCGCGACGACCGATCCTCTTGAGACGGTGGCGTTGGATGATCTGCGCCTCTTGTTGGGGAAACCGATTCGGCCGGTGCTGACCACAGGACTTGCTCTCTTGGCCTGCTTGAACCGCGTCTATGACGAGGCGGCCAGTCCCGCCGGGGCTGAACAGGTCATGGAGGATATGGCGGCGGCGGAAAACCTCGATCAGCTGGCTCATGAGCTGGATGAACCACAAGATTTGCTCGACGCGACGGACGAGGCTCCGATTATTCGCCTGGTGAACTCCGTCTTGTTTCAGGCGGTTCGCCAGCGGGCCAGCGACATCCACTTCGAATCATTCGAGCGCGGCCTCGTAGTCCGGTACCGGATCGACGGTGTGCTCTATCCCGTGCTGACCCCGCCGAAGCGCTTGCAGTCCAGTATCATCGCCCGACTGAAGATCATGGCGGGGCTGAATATTGCGGAAAAGCGCCTGCCGCAGGACGGCCGCTTCGCGATTCGTACAGCAGGAAAAGACGTCGACTTGCGCGTGTCTGTGCTCCCCACCTCGCACGGCGAACGCGTGGTCCTTCGTTTGCTCGAAAAAGAGAATCGCCTCCTGAACCTGACGGAGATGGGATTTTCAACCGACCGGCTCTCGTCCATCCAGCAACTCATTCAGCTGGCTCACGGCATTATTCTCGTGACGGGCCCGACAGGAAGCGGCAAGACGACCACGCTTTATGCGGCTCTCAGCCAGATCAACGCGCCCGATAAGAACATCATCACGGTCGAAGACCCGGTCGAATATCAGTTGCTCGGAATCGGGCAGATGCAGGTCAACCCCAAGATCAACCTCACGTTCGCAGCCGGCCTGCGGTCCATCTTACGCCAGGACCCCGACGTCATCATGATCGGAGAAATCCGCGATCGTGAAACGGCGGAAATCGCGATTCACGCGTCGCTCACGGGCCATCTCGTCTTCTCCACGCTGCATACCAACGATGCGGCCAGTGCCGCCACGCGATTGATCGATATGGGAATCGAGCCGTTTCTCGTGGCCTCCTCGGTCATGGCGGTCCTCGCGCAACGTTTGTTGCGGCAAATCTGCCCCGATTGCAAGAAGCCGTACAAACCTACCGTCGATGAACTTAGCCGTCTCGGGTTGGATAGCAAGGGTCCGTTTACGTTCTACCGCGGCGCCGGCTGTCCGAACTGTTCGCAAACCGGGTATCGCGGCCGTACGGGCATCTATGAGTTGCTCGTGCTCGATGACGAGGTGCGCCGGCTCATCGGTGCCAAAGCTGATTCATCGGTGATCAAACAGGCGGGCATCGCCAAGGGCATGATCACGTTGAAGCAGGAAGGCGCGATGAAAGTGGCTCAGGGTGTGACGACGACCGAAGAAGTGATGCGGATAACGCAGCAGGAGATTGAGATCTAGCAAGATGCTGAAAACGCTCCCCAGCTTCGTTCTCGCGGCACTCGAATCCTCCACGTACCCCAGAGGGTACGCGTCGTCCTCTCGCTTGCTGCGGCCTTGCCGGGAGAGCGTTTTGAGCATCTTGTGTGCTTCTCGTGCAGGAGCTCGCTAGTCATGCCGGTCTATCAATACCGCGGGTATAAGAGCGACGGCGGATCCGCGGCGGGCATCGTCGATGCCGAGAGCGTGAAGGTCGCCCGCCTGAAGCTCCGCAAAGACGGGGTGTTTCCGACCGACGTGGTTGAGCAGGGACAAACCAGCGGGCGCGGGTTGGCGCAGGATCGTGTTGCCATCTCAGCGCCGCTCGGAAGGTCTCAGGTTCTGTCGGCGCCCGATTTGGCGATGCTGACCCGTCAGTTTGCAACGCTGTTGGTCGCCGGGCTTCCTCTGGTCGAAGCGTTGGGGGTCTTGATCGACCAGTCTGAAAAGAAGCCGGCGAAGGCCTTGCTCGCCGATGTGCGCGAGCAAGTGCGCGCAGGAAAAGCGCTCAGCAGCGTCCTGGAATCCTACGGGAAAGACTTCTCCCAGATTTACGTGCATATGGTGCGGGCGGGTGAATCGAGCGGCGCGCTGGATCAGATTCTCTTTCGCCTGGCCGAGTTTCTTGAAAAACAGCAGGCCCTCCGGAACAAAGTCACGAACGCCATTCTCTATCCCGCCTTGATGCTGATCGTCGGCGTGGGCGTTCTGTTTTTTCTGATGACCTTTGTGGTTCCCAAGATCACAGCCGTCTTCACCAGCATGAAAGCGGCGCTCCCCTTCCCGACCGTTGTGCTGATGACGATCAGCCGGTTCTGTTCCACCTACTGGCCGCTCATGCTGCTGGCCGTGGTGGGCGGCGGGTGGCTCATTCGCCGATTCATCCAGACCGAATCGGGGCGCACCCTTGCGGATCGACTGATCCTCCGCATTCCCTTGATCGGCGACGTGGCGCGCATGGTGTCGATCTCCCGGCTGACCGGCACCCTGGCGACGATGTTGTCGAGCGGCGTGCAGTTGCTGGATGCGTTGGATGTCTCGAAGCGCGTGATGAACAATCGGATCCTGGAGGAAGCGGTCGAAGGCGCCCGGCAGAATATCCGGGAAGGCGAAACGATCGCGGATCCGCTCAAGCGCAGCGGCCAATTTCCGTCGCTCGTGACACATATGATTGCCGTCGGGGAACGCAGCGGTGAAATGGAAGAAATGCTGCGGCGTATCGGTCAGATTTACGACGGTGAAGTGGAGCGGGTCATCACCCGGTTTACATCGCTGCTGGAACCGATCATGATCTTAGTCATGGGCGTCATCGTCTTCTTTATTGTCGTGGCCATCCTGCTGCCGATCTTTGAAATGGGTCAAATGGTGCGGTAGGCGGGTGACCGGTGATGTGTGATGAGTTTAACGGGAGGTATTCGATGAGTGAAAGAAAGCAGTGTGAGCGTGCGTGGACGATGCAGGACGGGAACCTCCGTGTTCCAAGTCGCCCCGCATCACCCATCGCCCATCACCCGTCACGCCATATTCTCCGCAGTGAGCGCGGTTTCACCTTCATCGAGATCATGGTGGTGGTGGCGATCCTCGCCATTCTGGCGGCGCTCGTCGTCCCGCGGATCATGGGGCGCACTGACGATGCCAAACGGACGGCCGCGAAAGTGCAGATCCGAAATATCGAAGGGGCGCTCCAACTGTATAAGCTTGATAACGGCGTCTATCCCACGAGTGAACAGGGGCTCAAAGCGCTGGTCGAAAAGCCGTCCGTGGGCGTGATTCCGAAGAAGTGGAAGATCGGCGGCTATATCGACAAGCTTCCTGAAGATCCCTGGGGCAATCCTTACAAATATCAGAGCCCGGCCCCGATCCAGCAGGGACAATATGGGCAGATTAAGGCTGATTATGAAATCATGTCCCTCGGTACCGATGGCGAGGTCGGCGGAGACGGTGTAAATGCCGATATCGCGAATTGGAACTTGGATAAGGATTAGCACGTTGTTGAGGACATCCGCCAGCAGCGACAGTGGCTTTACTTTGCTGGAGATGATCATCGTCATGTTTCTGTTGGTGGCGATGTTGGGTATCGTGATCCCGCGGGTGAATCTTGGGGAAGATCTGGCCTCGACCGGACGGAAGTTCATCGGAGCGGTACGAACCCTCCAAGGCATCGCCATGAGCACGCAGAAACCGGTCAAACTCTATTTGGACTTGGATCAAGGCCAATATTGGGCGATGGCTATCGACGGAAAAGAGGAGAAGCCCTTGCCGGATGCCGCCTGGGCGATGCCGCGCATGCTTCCGGAGACCATCCGTCTGGCCGAGGTTTCTTCCGGCTCAGTCAAGCGGACCGCCGGCCGTCTCGACCTGATGTTGTATCCCAACGGCCGGATCGATGAAGCGGTGCTGCATCTCACCGATGCCGGTAACAACATATTGGCCATCGTCGTCGAGTCTGCCACCGGAGCCATCCGCACCAGCGATGAGCGCATTGAACCGCAGCGGCTGGCGTCCATTCCCGATCGGGTCAAGCCCCTGTTGATTCCAACGGCGACGGTAGCGGCCGGAAACCAGCCCGGCCTGCTGAAGCCCTAACGCAATCACACCCCATGTGCGACCACCAACCCCAAGACGAGCGTGGATTTACGTTGCTGGAGGTGCTGCTGGCTGTCGCGATTCTGGCAATTGCCCTCCCCGTGCTGCTGGGTCTCAGGAATTTCGATTTGGAGCTGCAGTCCCGCTCCATGGAGCTGACGACCGCCACCCTGTTGGCGCAAGAAAAACTGTTGGAAACGGAGCTCTCGGGGTCGTTTCCTATCGGAGAATCAACGGGAGAGTTTCAATCGCCGGCGCCTGGCGTCCTCTCGTCGATCACGGAGCCCAATCGTGCGCCCGGGTATCGGTGGAAGCGCAGCATCATGCCGACGCCGCTGGAACTCATTCGTGAAGTCAAGATCCAGATCTCCTGGCCGCGCGGTCAGCAGGAGGAAACCATGGAAGTGAGTACATATGTCTTTGCCGGCCTTGCATTCTAAACACGAAGGCGGGTTCACGCTGGTTGAAGCGCTGTTGGCGATTGCGCTGCTGGCGACGTTGGGCGCGATCGTATTCGGGTCTTTGATGACGACGACGCAAGTCGTGGATGCCGGTCGAGCGGCGGCCGCTCGGGAGCAGACCATCCGGCGTGTGTTACGGCTGATGGCCGAAGAACTGGCGATCGGCGTCAAAGAAACGACGTTCCCCTGGGTCGGTTTGAACGGGACGCAAGACGGTCAGTCGGCCGATACGCTGGCCTTCGTCACCAGGGGGGATGGATTGGGCGTCCAAGCCGCGCGCGAGAGCGAGATCTTGCGGGTGATCTATACACGCGAAGGCGATCGCTTGATCCGATTTGTCCGCCGCAATCTCTACGGGCTGACCGATGAATCGGTCGATCAGGTCAATCTGGCGACGAAGGTGAAGGGGTTCAACGTGCGCTACTACAGCCGGCAAGGCCAGGTGTGGCTGGACGAATGGAGTTCAACCGGACCCTTGCCGACGGCGCTGTTGCTGGAAATCACCTTTCAAGAGCCCGATGCCGAACCCTATACCATTCGTGAATGGGTCACGGTGGGAGTCTCCTAATGGTGTGGCCCGGGAAAGATCTCTCGGCTTGGAAGGCCCCGCTGTTGTGGATGGCCTTTGGATGCGCACTCTTGTTCCTCTCGATCGCCCTCACCTTTCCCTATGGGGCGTTGCAGACGCGAGTCATCGGGGAACTGCAACGGGCCACCGGTATGGAGGTGCGCGCGGCAGACTGGACGATCGGATTTCCGGCGGCGATTGAATGGCGGCAGATGACGCTCACCAAACCAGACTGGTCTCCTCTGCAGCTGGGGTTGGTGCGGGCGCAAGTGGGGCTCTGGCGGTTGCTGACCGGCGGGGTCGCTCTGGATCTGGCCGCGCAGCTCGACGAAGCCACCGCGACACAGAGCACGGTCAAAGTGACTGTGACCGGCTCCTCCTGGTCCATGACGGGCCCGGTGGCCATGGCCGGCAAAATTCAGAAGCTTGATCTTTCCAAGGTGATTCGCCCCTATGCGACGCGTGGCATCATGACCGGCGAGTTTACGCATCGTTTCGATCGCCCCGCGACCGGCGGGCCTGCTTCATTCGGCGAGGGCACGTGGAAAGTGGACGCCAAGGATCTGTCTCTGGATCACATTCCCGTGGGCAATGGCCGGATCCTCGCGCTGGCCTTCAGCAGCCTCTCGTTCGGCCTGGCGTGCCGGGAGCAGATCTGTGAAGTCACCGAACTGAAGGGCGACGGGATCGACGGGTCGTTTTCCGGGCAGGGAACGGTTACAATGCAGCAACCTTTACAACAGAGTCAGCTGGCGCTGTCTTTGACGGTGATTCCCGGCGCGGGATTTGCGGCCAAGGCTCCAGGGTTGGGTATCCCTCCCTTGCCGCCCGGGACGCCCTTTACGTTCAAAGTGATCGGAACATTGGCACAGGCCAGGGTGGCGTTGTAGAGTAGCCCATGATCGCAAGAGGAATTCAGACTGCATGAGTATTGCCACCGAATGTGTGGGCCTGGATATCGGCCAGACCGGTCTGAAGGCCGTGCGGTTTCGCCGCCGGCTGAGCGGTCGTGAAACGATCGAATACTTCCAGCAGCCGTTGCCGTTCGCGCTTCCGGAAGATATAGAGCCGGCGCGGCGGGTGCACTCGTTGAGGAATTTCCTGTGGCACAACGGGCTCTATGCCACGGATCGTCTGGTGACGGCGATTCCCTGCCAGGATCTGTTCGTGCGCACGCTCTCCTTTCCGTTCAAAGATGCGGAGAAATTGTCACAGGTCGTTCCTTTCGAAGTCGAAAACCTGATCCCGATGCCGGTGGATGAGTTGGCGATCGGCAGTGTCGTGCTTCCGCCCGGGCTCAACGCCGAAGGGATGTCGCGGATCACCAAGGGGTCGGACGTGCTGGTCACGGCGGCTCCGCGGGACAAAGTGGCCGAACATCTGCGTTTCCTTGCTCAGGCCGACATTGAGCCGGCGGCGATCAATGTCGATGCCATGGCCCTGTATTCGGTGACGCAGTTCCTTCAACAAGAGGGCGGCCACGTTCCCCACGATCTGGCGATTATCGATGTGGGCGCGACCAAGACAACCATCTGTCTGGTGCATGAAGGGCGCCCGGTGGTCTTGCGGACCGTGTTGTGGGGCGGCAATCACCTGACTCATGCATTGGCGGTGCGACATGCCTGCAGTTTTGCCGATGCCGAACGGCGCAAGCGCAGCCTGAATGTCCAACAGGTCGAGGCCTGGCTGGAGCCGCTGCTCAAAGAACTGCGTGTCACGATCCAAGGCTATGAAGGGGCTGAGCGCGGGCGTCTGACCCACTGCTGGGTTTCCGGCGGAGGGGCTAAACTCAGAGAGATCGGCGGATACGTCGCGCATCAACTGGGGCTCTATCCGGTCGGTCCGCGCCAGGGGTTCGGGTTGAACAGCCCGCGCGCCTTCTCTATCGCCTTCGGGTTGGCGATTCATCCGAAACTGATCCGGCCGAAGTGGCGCTTCAAGCCGACGCCGGCCGGTCTGGCCCTCGATTTGAAGGCCGTCTCGGATGCGAACGCCCCGCAGTCCAAGACCTCGGCGCGCGATAAACGGCTGGCTCTCGCGGGTGCCGTGGTGCTGGGGGTGCTGGCTCTCGCGGACGGGTTGACGCATCTCTCTTTGAAAGAACAGCGAGTGCAACAACTGAAGACGGCGCTTCAGGGGCAGTATGCGCAACTGTTTGAGCCGGGGGCCGCGCCGGGCGAAGAATTGGATCAGGCCCGTTTTCGCATTACCGCGGTCGACAAGGCGCTGGCTGTCGTCGATGGATCGCAGCAGCATGTGCTTGCCACGATGGCGGCCTTCATGAAACAGATGCCGTCCGGCGCGTCGGTCAAGATTCGCGATCTGACGATCGACGGCCCGCTGGTGTTACTCGAAGGCGAGACGACCTCGTTCGAAGCCGTAGAGAAGATCAAGCAGACCTATTCGGCCGGCGGGGTCTTCAAAGATGTGGCCGTGAGCGAGACCCGGGTGGGCGCGTCCTCGAATCAGGTGGTATTTCGCATGAACGTGACGGTGGCCCAGCCATGATGCACCAATTACGGGAACGGTGGACGCATCTGGCTCCGCGCGAACGCATGATCCTCTCGGTTGGCGGCGGCGTGGTCGTGGCAAGCCTGCTGTTCCTGCTGGTTGTCGATCCCCTGCTGGCGACCATGGATCGCTTGGATCGCCAGGCGGCCAAAAAGCAGCGGGAGAGCAGCGAACTGGCGGCGTTGGGCGCCGACTATGCGAGCAAGCGCGCGCGGCTGACCCGCGCGGAACAGCGGATGCCGGTGACCGACGCAGGGTTCTCCCTGCTGGCATTTATCGAAGAGGCGGCGAATCAGGCCCATGTGCGGGAGCGGATAGCCGGGATGCAGCCGCAAGTCCAGGCTCTGGCGCAAGGGTATCAGGAAACCGCGGTTGACCTTCGCCTGGATGGCATTCAACTGCCTGATCTGATGGCGCTCCTGCTGGCGATCGACCAGGCTCCCTATGAACTGCAAGTCAGGCATCTGCAAGTCCGCCCGAAATTCGACAATCCCGTCAATCTCGATGCCACTGTCCGAGTGGTCAGTTATGCAAAAGGATGATGAGCGCGGCGTCGCGCTCCTTCTCGCCCTCCTCATATTAGCCCTTCTCGTTGCCCTGATTCTCGAATTCGACGGCGAGGCCCGGCGCGAATACCGCGACGCGGCAGCCTTTCGCGACAACTTCAAAGCGCAAACCCTCACTCGTGCCGCGATACAGGCCGCTCGCGCCGTCCTCCAACAGGATTTCTTGAAGGATAAACAAGCCGGTGAATCGTACGACTCGCCGACCGATCTCTGGGCCATGCCGATCAAGAACTATGCGATCGGAGACGGCTTTCTGAGCGCCCAGATCGAGGACGAGCGGGGCAAGCTCAATCTGAACGATCTGGCCGCTGCCGCCGGCGACGCCATTCAGAAGAAAACGAAGATCGATCGATTCAAGCGGCTCTTCGAATTGCTTCAGATCAGTCCGGATCTGGTCGATGCGGTGGTCGATTGGGTGGATTCGGATGAAAACCAGGAGCCGGCCGGAGCCGAAAGTCTCTATTATCAATCGCAGCGTCCGCCCTATCGCGCGGCCAATGCGCCGCTCTCAGGCCCGGGCGATTTGCGGCTGATCAAGGGCTTTACCCCTGACATTGCAGACCGGCTCTCGCGGTACGTGACGGTATTCCCTGAAGAAGGCGGTGCGCTGGTCAATCTAAACACGGCAGACTCCCTAGTGATTCAGGCTCTGGATCCGGGGATCACGCAATCGATGGCGATGGAAATCATCCAGGGACGGCCGTATAAGAAGAAGGAAGATCTCGATCGTATCGGCAGCTTTCAGGAAATCGGCGCGAAACTACGCGCGACGCAAAGCGGATACGATGTGAAGAGCGAGTTCTTTTCTGCCCGATTGGCCATCAGCGTGAACGATGTGACGAAGACTGCCTGGGTGGTGCTGCGGCGCGACGCGAATAAGGGAGAAAGCACCGTGAAGTACCTGCGGGTGTTCTGACAGGATGGCCGGCGATAGCCGTTCCCCTTCCTCCCCCCCCGACATTGATAGTAAAGACAAAGTTAACAAGTCTGTAACATTGCCGTTACCGGATCTTTACCGGAATCCCGGATATTCCTGCGTGAGAAGGCGATGTGCTCACGAAGTCGATTCAACAAAGGAGGGCGGAGCGTGCAGATCCGGAAACTATCGCAAGTATTGAAAGGCAGAGGAACGGTGTATTTACATGCTGCCTTGCGACGTACTTCCGTCGTGTGCCTGGTGTTCATGCTCGGTATTGGAAGTACTCTGGATGCAGTTGCGGCAGAACTTGACGGCATGAGTCCTCAAGCGGGTTCGGTCGCCACTCCGGTTGCCGATTCAAGTCAGCGGGCCGGGGCCGGTCAGCGCCTGACCATCGAAAGCACTAATCTAGAAAGTCTTTTATTGGAAAAGGGTGTCATTTCGCAGGATGACTGGATACGCCTGAAAGCGGAAGAAGAACGGCGCGCCTTTGAGCAGACGGCGGAAGCGGGAATGGCCGGCAACCCTCGCTGGTATGAGCGGATCCGGATCAGCGGCTACACTCAGTTCCGGTATGCTGCCGGGGCCACCGATGGGAAATTCAGCATTCCTCTCGGCGACAGTACGGCAACCAGCCAGCCACGTGAGTTCTACTTCCGGCGCATCCGCCTCGTCTTCCAAGGCCAGATTTCAGAACGGCTGGCGTTCTATCTGCAGGGCGCGTTTGAAGGAGACCAATCGACCCAGAACATGTTTAACAAGGAAATCATCGACGCGTACGCCGATTATTATCTGACGAAAGACAAGGTTCATCGCTTGCGGTTCGGCCAGCATCGGGCGCCGAACGCCTTCGATACCTATCGCTCCAGCACCAACCGGCAGGAACTCGACCGCCATGAATCGGTGCAAAGCGGAGCGCCGGGCGAACGGGATCTCGGGATTGCCTACTATTGGAGCCCCAAAATCGCCCAGGAACGGTTTACTCAATTGGCGGCCTATCATAACGGCCCTGGAGATTACGGAGTCTTTGGCCTCATGGTCTATAACGGGCAGGGTCGCAACAAGGCCGAGTTGAACGGCGACAAACACATTGGTGCGCGATTGGCCTACCCGTTTGAACTGCCGAACGGGCGTCTTTTAGAAGCCGGCGTCATGGCTTTCCGAGGAGTGTATTCGGTCAGCGGGGCCGGAGCCCCGACTAGCACTACCGCGACGGCGAAGTGCCAGCAAGGTCTCAACCGGCAAGGTGGCTGCGACACGACCGATGAACGTATCACGGCCTATGTCTGGACGCCGCCGCAACCCTGGGGTCTGCTTGCCGAGGGTACGATTGGAAAGAACGCGAAGCGGAATGAGATCACAAGCATCATTGAAGAAAAACCACTGATCGGCGGCTATGTGCAAGGTTATTACACCTGGTCGTACTCGGACGTCGGCATGCTCACACCCTATGTCCGTTATGGCGAATATTACGGCGGAATCAAATCGATCAACGGCGCACCGGACGGGCAATCGCGCACCTGGAATTTCGGTCTGGTCTGGGAACCGGATACCCACTGGCGGTTTGTCACCGAGCTTATGCTGAAGGACGGTCTCAACGAAACACTGGCACTCAATAGGGTCCAAGATTCTTTTGATGGTTCCTTGCTACGCTTCCAGGCACAGTTCTTTTTTAATTAAGCCGCAGGAGTCTTGGAAAGAGAGGAAATTATGATCGAACAGAAGAAAGAGATGAGTCGTTTAAGGAAAGTGCCCTGCGTTGTTTTCATGGTGCTTGCCCTCACGCTATGGGGTCTGAGTGGCGAACGTGTTCTGGCAGAACAGGCTAACGCCTTGGCCCAAGCGAGCAGCGAAACCATGTCTGAGCAGTACCAGCCCGCTCCAGGCATCGGTGGACGGGTGACGATCGCGGGGTCGGATACGATGCAGCCGCTCATGGCGAAGCTCGCCGCCGCATTTACGGCCTTCCAGCCCAAAGCAAAGTTCGGAGTCGAAGGGCTGGGGTCCAGCCAGGCCATTCGGGAGTTCATGCTGGATTTGTCATTCCAGCGGCGTGGCGACAAGGCCGGAGGCCGGGGGACGGAGGGTGCCAGTAGTACGGGGCTGTTGGCCTCCTCACGGCCACTGACCGATCAGGAAGTGAAGGGATTTGTCAGCCATCACGGCTACGAGCCGATCGGCATTCCTGTCGCGATGGATGCCGTCGCGATTTATGTGCATAACGACAACCCGATCGGACGGCTGAACCTCGAACAAGTCGATGGCTTATTTAGCGCCACATTGAAGCGAGCCAAGGGAGACCATCTCACCACCTGGGGGCAGGTGGGGCTCAAAGATCAGTGGGGTCAACAGCCGATTCATCTGTATGGACGAAACAAGAAGTCCGGCACCCGAGAATTCTTCAGACATGTGGCGCTGGTGGATGGAGAGCTCCATCCCGACGTGCAGGAACAGCCGGGATCGGCCTCGGAAATTCTCGCGATTGCTCAGGACCCGCTCGCTGTCGGTTATGCCGGAGTGGGATTCCACAGCTCAATGGTTCGCATTGTTCCCCTCGCATCCGGTCCCACTGATCCGGCGATCCTGCCGAGCGCAGAGACGGTGTCCAGCGGGCAGTATCCGCTCGCGAGGCCGTTGTATCTCTATGTGAACAAGAATCCTGATGGAAAGCTTGATCCGGTGGTAGGTGAATTTCTGAAATTTGTGAACAGCCGTCAGGGGCAGGAAACCGTAGCTCGCGCCAATTTCTATCCCCTGACCGCCGCGCAGATTTCCAAGAATCTTGAACTCCTTGGGCAGACTTTGTTGACCGCGCAGGCGCCTTTACGCTGAAATGGCCCGTCGTGCTATTAGCGTATGCGCAGCCGCCTGTGATCGAGCAGGCGGTTGCGCCATATGAGCCGAGGAGAGACAATGCAGATAGGAATGAGATTTGCGGCAATCCTGATGGTCTCGCTCATGAGCGGCTGCGCGACGGGTCCGCTTCCTCGCGCGGTCTATCAGGATCCCACCACGATTATCAGGATTCAGTTTGATAGCAAAGCCGGCCAAGGCCACGGTCACCCTGCGACGGTCAGTCCCGATGCGATCCGGCATGTGCTTGAGGGGATGCGGGTCCAGTCGAGGAGCGCCTTCGTTCCGTCACTCCTTACCGGCGGAGCGTCTCTGAACGCCGCTTTTGCAAAGGAGGAGCAGGATGTCCTGGGGACCCATCTAAGTCGGGCGCTGGCGGAGGCCAAGCCGGATGAACTGGTCACCTTCTATCGAAGGGTTTCCACTCCGGCTGTCGGGCTGGCGATCACTTCAGGCGGTCTCTTTGTGCATGGCCGATATCTGTACGTAATTCTGGCCAACAGCCGCACAATGCCGTCCGAGGGAATGAGTCAGAGTATCGTCTCTGAAATCGATCCGGTTGACAGTCCGCTGCTCCCGATCAGTCGCACCGCATTCCGAGCCACCTTTGTGCCTTCAACCTCTCTCGTGCCGGAAGACGAGCGATGGGTCTGGCCGTACATCGATCAAGGCCGAGTAGTGGTGATCGATCTCGTCCAGTTGGGACGGGATAGTAGATCGCAGAAGTCGCACACTTCCCCCTAACCTCGTCCGTCTATTCTCCTCTGAGTTAACACGGTATTTACACGGCTATAACGAACTCTTAATAAGTACGGGCTAGCCTAATAGACTCTTAGAGGAGATAGATCCTCACTCTCACCGGAGCAGTCGTCCTCCAGAGGAATGCTCCGAGACAATGTGTTCATACGAAGGAGTAAGATTGGCATGGCGAGCGGACGGTTTATGACGATACTCATGGTGAGCGGCTGTTGTATAGGCGTCATCGCCGCGGCAACTTCCTTTACGCAGGCAAGCCCAACCACCCTTATCAAAATCGACGGGTCGAGCACGGTGTTTCCTATTACGGAAGCGGTGGCTGAGGAGTTTCAGAAAGAGACCAGAGGATCGGTTCGTGTGACGGTCGGGATTTCAGGAACCGGCGGCGGCTTCAAAAAGTTCTGCCGCGGCGAGATCGACGTGCAGGATGCCTCCCGTCCTATTTCCAGCAGCGAAATGGAAGCCTGCCGTGCCGGCGGAGTCCAATTCTATGAATTGCCGATCGCCTTCGATGCCCTGACCATTGCCGTGAGCCCGCAGGCCACCTGGGTGGACTCCATCACGGTGGCAGAATTGAAAACCATGTGGGAGCCCTCAGCGCAAGGCCGGGTGACCAAGTGGAATCAGATCCGTTCGACCTGGCCTGATCAGCCGCTGAAACTGTTTGGCGCCGGATCCGACTCCGGCACCTTCGATTACTTCACGGAAGCGGTGGTCGGGAAAGCCAAGTCCAGCCGGGGCGACTTTACCGCCAGCGAAGACGACAATACGCTGGTCCAGGGCATCGCGAATGACAAGCAGGCGCTCGGCTACATTCCCTTTGCCTATTACGAGCCGAACAAGAAACGATTGAAAGCGGTCTCCATCGATGGCGGCCACGGGCCGGTGAGTCCGTCGCGCGAGACGGTCGAAAACGGCTCCTATCAGCCGCTGTCACGTCCACTGTTTATCTATGTGAGCGCGAAGTCTGCGTTGAAGCCAGAGGTGAAGCGCTTCGTCGAGTTTTATCTGGCGCAAGTGCCGATACTCGCTCCGCAAGTGAAATATGTCCCGCTGCCGCCGCAAGCCTACGCACTGGCCGGTGAGCATTTCAAGAATGGGCGACAGGGGACCGCGTTTCAAGGAGGCTCGACGATCGGGATGAAGATCGAAGAGCTGCTCCGCCGGGAAGCCAAACTCTGAGGAGTAGGGGGATGGATACGATGGAGGCTCACATCACCGAGATCTCAGTCGAGAAGAATACCGTCGTCAGGAGTCTCTCCCCTCGACTTGTGCCCCGTCTCAAAGAGAAAGCGATCGAACTGCTCTTGCAACTGGCTGCCTTCACCTCCGTGGCGATTACGCTCGGGATTGTCGGTGTCCTTGCCTATGAGTCGTTCCACTTCTTTCAACAGGTCTCCGTGGTGGACTTCTTGACTGACCGCCAATGGACCCCGTTATTTGCCGACGCGCATTACGGAATTCTTCCCCTCGTGTCGGGCACGCTGGTCACGACGGCGGTGGCCTTACTCGTGGCCGTTCCGATGGGGAGCCTGATTGCCATCTATTTGAGCGAATATGCCTCGCGTTCGGTGCGCGAAATCGTGAAGCCTGTGCTGGAGCTGCTCAGCGCTGTGCCGACGGTCGTGTATGGATACTTTGCGCTGTTGTTCGTGACGCCGGCCTTGCAAAAGGTCTGGCCTGATCTTCCCGGCTTCAACATGCTGAGCGCGGGGCTCGTCATCGGATTCATGATCGTTCCCTATGTCAGTTCCGTGAGCGAGGATGCCATGCGCGCGGTTCCGGTCTATCTGCGCGAAGGCGCCTTTGCCTTGGGCGCCACCCGCATGCAAACGGCGCTGCGCGTCGTCTTCCCCTCCGCCCTGTCCGGCATCACGGCCGCCTATGTCCTCGGCGTCTCCCGGGCTATCGGCGAAACGATGGTCGTGGCGATTGCCGCGGGGATGCAACCGACACTGACCCTGAATCCGCTGGAACCGGCGGCGACGATGACCGCCTATATTGTGCAGGTCAGTTTAGGCGACCTGCCGCACGGGAGCGTGGGCTATCAGACGATCTTTGCGACGGGGCTCATGCTCTTATTGATCACCCTTTTGTTTAACATTGCAGGCCATGCGCTTAAAAAACGGTATCGCCAAGTATATTAGGTCCACCGCCTTGCAACGGCGCATCATGCGGCGCAAGGGCCTCGATCGCTTCTTTGCCTTCGAAGGACTGTTCGTGATGGGCGTCGCCCTGCTCGTTTTGTTCGCCCTGGTGGGACAACTCGCGGCTGATGGAGCGGGCCGCTTGTCCTGGCAATTCCTCACGTCTTTCCCATCGCGATTTCCCGAGCAAGCCGGCATTCTGACCGCCTGGATCGGCACCATCCTGGTCATGCTGTTGACGGCGGTGACGGCCGTTCCATTGGGCATCGGAGCCGCCATCTATCTGGAAGAATATGCCACGAAAAGCTGGCTGACCGAGGTGATTGAAATCAACATTGCCAATCTGGCGGGCGTGCCGTCGATCGTCTATGGACTCATGGCCCTCGGGCTGCTGGTCTATGAGCTGCATTTGGGCCAAAGCTTCCTGACAGCCGGACTGACCCTGGGTATGTTGATTCTTCCGATGGTCATCATTGCGACGCGCGAGGCGATCCGAGCCGTTCCCCCTGCCGTGCGCGAAGCGGCCTATGCCCTCGGCGCCACCAAGTGGCAGACCGTGCGGGATCATGTCCTGCCCTATTCGATGGGCGGCATTCTGACCGGGATAATCCTGGCGCTCTCGCGCGCCGTCGGTGAGACGGCTCCCCTGATCACGGTCGGAGCGCTGTCGTTCATCGCCTTTCTCCCCCACACGCCATGGCAGGGAGAGTTCCCCTTCGTCTCGTTCGAGTGGCTGTTTGATCCCTTTACGGTGATGCCGATCCAGATGTTCAATTGGGTGTCCCGGCCGCAAGAAGAGTTTCACATGAATGCGGCCGCGGCCGGTCTGATCTTATTGGCCATGAGCCTGGCGATGAACGCCGTGGCGATCGTCATTCGGGCGCGTTTCAGAAAACGGATTCACTGGTGATGCCATGAAAGCCTTGGATGTGTCGCAAACAGTATTAAAAGCGGAGTCACAGGGACTTAATTTCTTTTATGGCCAGGCGCAGGCACTTCATGGCTTGTCCCTCCCGGTCTATGACCGCTGTGTGACGGCACTGATCGGTCCGTCCGGCTGCGGGAAAACCACCTATTTGCGCTGTTTCAACCGCATGCATGACCTCTATCCGGGAAATCGCTACGAAGGGGCCGTTATCCTGCATCCGGACCGGGTCAATATCGTGGGGCCTGAGGTCGATCCGATCGAGGTGCGCATGCGCATCGGGATGGTGTTTCAAAAGCCCAACCCGTTTCCCAAATCCATCTATGAAAATGTCGCGTATGGGATGCGGATCAGAGGCGTGTCGTCGAAAGCCGATCTCGATATAGTGGTCGAGCGGGCGCTGCAGGAGGCGGCGTTATGGGGAGAAGTCAAAGACCGCCTTCAGGCATCCGCGATGAATCTCTCAGGCGGGCAACAGCAACGCCTGTGTATTGCCCGGGCTCTGGCGACCAGTCCGGAGCTCCTCCTGTTTGACGAGCCGACCTCGGCGCTCGATCCGACGGCTACCTCGCGCATCGAAGAGCTGGTGACGGAACTGAAGCAGAAAGTCGCGATCGTCATCGTGACGCACAATATGCAGCAGGCGGCGCGCGTCTCGGACCACACGGCCTTCATGTATGAGGGACGGTTGGTGGAATTCGATCGTACAGAGCAGATGTTTACCAATCCGTCGGTCAAACTGACGGAAGACTATGTCACCGGTCGTTTCGGGTAATAATCGGAGTTGGCACTATGCAACGACATATCGATCAGGAACTCGGTGATTTGAAAGACCGCTTGCTCCAGATGGGGGCGCTGGTCGAAGAGCAGATCGAGCGCGCGATTACGGCCATGATTGAACGCGATGCCGTGCTGGCGGGGCAAGTCATCGAGCGGGATACCCTGGTGAATCGCTATGATGTGGAGATCGACGAAACCTGCATCCGCCTCTTGGCCTTGCAGGCGCCGGCGGCCAAAGACCTGCGGTTTGTCACGACGGCGATGAAGATCTCCACAGAACTGGAACGCATGAGCGATCTGGCCGAAAATATCTGTGAACGGGTCATCGAACTGAATGAAGAACCGCAGCTGAAGCCCTACATCGACCTTCCGCGCATGGCCGCCTGGACGATGAAGATGGTCCGTGAAGCGCTGGATGCCTTTGTCCAACAGGATGCGGCGCTGGCTCGAAAAGTCTGTGCTGACGATGACTTTGTCGATAATCTGACGCATCAACTCTTTCGTGAACTCGTCTCCTTCATGATCGAAAACCCCGCCACTATTACGCGGGCGATCCGCCTCACCTTTATCGGAAAATACATCGAACGGATTGCGGATCACGCCACCAATGTCGGTGAATTGGTCATCTATATGGTGGAAGGCAAGATCGTGCGACACATGACTCCGCCAGCCGCTTCCCCAACCGCATAGCATCGGGACGCCCGCCACAGGACGCAGGCAGAGGGGTGAGGCTCCCCTCATTCGTGACAGCTTTCTAACTGAACAGAGGGGAAAAGGAGAGAGGCGGCGGAAGGGCGGCTAGGCGACGAAGTGTGCAGAGAAGAGCGTGTATTCGGAGCGATGCCGGCGCAAGGTGATTCCCCCGCAGCGGGCCAATCGGTCGACGGCGTGGAAGATTTGGTTCCAGCTGTAGTCGGGCAGAAGAATCACGAGCGCATCCAATCCGATCACGGCCTGTTCGTCGAGGTGGCCGAGAATAACGGCTTCAAGTGACTCGGTCTCTGTTCGCCCGAGAGTTGGTGCGTCGAGAAGTGCATGTGTCGACATAGAATCCTCCTAGATTGTGGATGAGAATATCGGGGCCATGGTTTTTGCTGGTGCAGAATGGGCCGGTTGCGCCGGACTGAACCGGACGGCCATTACTCTGATGAGTCCGAGCGTCATGAGGATCACCGCCAAAATGCCCAGCTTCTGCCAGTCTCCGCCGGTAAACCATTGGGAAATGACTTCCGTCAACATCACGACCAGCACGGTGTCGACGATAAAGGTGACGCGCACGCGTCCTTCGGAGAAATACGCCAGCGTCGTCTTCAGCACTTCCACCACCGCGAGCAACATGAGCGTGTTCACGATGAGGTGACGGAGGCCGAGATCGATGTCGGCGGTCAAGAGCAGCCGAAGGCCGATAAAGGTCTTGATGACCCCGCCTGCCAGTCCGACGAGGATCGTGACGATGAGGAGACTCAACACGGCCTGCGTCCCCTTTTCCCAGAGCAAGGTCAGATCCGGTGACGCAAACAGCTGCCAGATCCGAGGCAGACGGAGACGGGTTTCGTCCGACGCCAGACTTCCGATCATAGACTCTCCTTTCCGGAAAAGAGGACAGCCAGATCGCGCCAGAGCGATTGCAGGAAGAGGAACAGTCCCAGGACCACCAGGCCCTGGAAGCCGACGATCATGGTCTCACCGATGACTTGCGACAGCATCAATGTGTTCTCCAGTTCATGGTGTGTAACTTCCTTCTTAAAACTCGTCGATGGAGACCGGATGGAGCAAATCCCGGACGGAGAGCGTGCCGACGATTGCGCCGCTCTTGAACACCGCCAGATGGCGCGTGCCATGTAGTTCCATGAGGTCGGCGGCTTCCGTAATGGGCCGCTGTTCATCGATCCCGAGGATGGGACTGCTCATGATCTCTTCGACCGGAATGTAGTAGGGCACGCGGTCTGCTCCGACCACCTTCCGGACGATGTCCGGCTCCGTGACGATGCCGATGAACTGGTTATTCTTCTTGACGAAGACGCTGCCGATCTTGTGCCGCGTCATCATTTTGGCGGCATCGATCGCTGAGGTGCCCGCTTCGATGTGGACGACACGAGGAGTCATGACGTGACTGACTGTGACCATACAAACCTCCTTTGAACGGGTGGTTGAGAGAGCGATGGAATCGCCCGGTTGATGAGATGGGAGATGCCGGCCGCATCGCGTGTGCGAAGCAGCGGGATACAGGTCTTTCCTCGGAGCCCGAGCAGGGTATGGCCGGCATAGGCGAGAGGCACCGCGAGGCTGAGGGAGAGTAATCCGATGAAGAGCCCGATGTCCTGCGTCATGGTTCGCCTTCCTGGAGCTCCTGATGTCGGCTCCTTGTATGGGCAAACTCTACCGCTCGGTTATTCCAGCCGGATCACCGATGGGTTAACTCTTGGTTAACTCGCAGAATTAAAGAGTATTCGCGGCGATTGTAGAAGTGTACACGGCGGTATCCGTGGGATGGGTGACCGGTCGCGGGTATAGAAACGAAGGGCTATTCGCTTTCCACGATGCGCCATCCTTCGCGCTGGAGGCAGCGTTCGGTAGCGTTGAGGATCAGCAGCTGGCTCCCCTGTTGAAGCTTCGGGTCGCGCATGACGAGATTCTGACAGCGGTTATATTCGTTCGTAAATTCAGAGGAAGGTTTATTCGGGTGGACCCAATTGCTACCCCCGCAACCGGCGAGGAGTCCTGAGAGCACGAGCGATGAGAAGATGAGGCGACTGGTCATGCAAAACCTCCCGGTGGCAGACGGATGATGCCGGAAGATAGAGCCTCTGGGGGGGTGGCGTCAAGCCTGCGCGGGATAGTTGCGGTCTGTTCGGTCTGTCTGGTCTATTCAGTCCATCCGGTTCGACCAGATCGACTGGACAGACGAGATAGACCAGACCGACCAGCCAGACCTGCTTCCGTTTGTCAGACGATGGGCACCGGCACCGTGACTTCGTTTCCGCGATCATTGTAACGGAGATTGGGAAAGAACGAGCGGGCCAGGAAGATCCCCCGTCCGCTGGCATCTTCGGCGTTGCAGGGTGTCGTCGTACGATGCAGCAAGGTTTTCCATTGAAAGCCTTTCCCCTGATCGGCAATCCGATATTCCAGCTGTCCGGCCTGACGGTCGCAATGCACATGGATCGTGACGGTGCGTTGGGCCAGGCGTGGCTGAGCCAGGCGCTCCTGGACCAGTTGGCTCAAGCGGTTCAGATCGATCGCCTGCTGCTTGACCTGGTAAGAAATCTCCAGATTGCCGTGCTCGACGGCGTTGAGCAGCAACTCTTGCAGCGTCCCGCGAAGATGGAGCTGCGTGGTATCGGACAATGCCCCGGCCGTGGCCCTGAGCAGCCAGGAGACAATGCCGGGGGTATGCCGCGGGTCTGAATCGACGGTCAGTTCGTAGTCGGAGCGCACGAGGCCCGGTGTCTCCGTCATATCGGCCGGGAGGAGGGAGCGCGCGCGTTGCAGCGCATGCGCCAGCTCTTCCACGCCGATCGGCTTCTGCAGGAAATCCACGGCTCCGGCGCGCAGCGCGTGAATGACCGCCTGTTCAGACTGATGTTCGGCCATCACGATGACCGGGCACGGCACATGTCTGGCTCGAAGCGTTTTGGCCAAGGTCAAGCCGGAGCCTTCTGGGAGGAACGAATCGGTCAACACGATATCCGGGGCCGTGAGCTCGATGGTCTCGAGTGCCGTGGTTGGGTCGGACGCCGTGATCACGGAGAATCCGCGACCCTGCATGTGCCCTAAAATCTGCGCTTGCGTCTCTCGACAGGGATCGATCACCAGAACGGTGCAGGACGGGACGGGAGTGGTCATGATGCAGATCCGTTCGCGACGTGTGCGCGCAGCGCCGCAATGAGTTGTTGAAGTTCCCGATCGACTTGCGCGCAGACCGCCGCGGCTCGGTCCAAGGCGCCGGATTTCCCGAGGGCTTCCAGCTCTTTGGTCGCCTCGAACAGGCGCGGCGCGGAGAATTGCAGAATGGCGCCTTTCATCCGGTGCGCGGCGCGCGCCAAGGCCTCGGCATCCCCGGCATCGAGCGCGGCCTGTGTGGCGGCCATATCCAGAGGAGCCTGTTCGAGGAACAGCTCAGCCAGCGTGTGGAAGAGCTCTTTATCCTCATCGACCCGCGTGAGCGCTTCGGCCAGGTTAAACACAACGTCGGTGCTCATAGTCTGAACTCCAATCCGAGTAAGGCCGCGTCGTCGGGGAAGACCGGAGAGCCATGCCAGCGTTCGGCTTCCGCCATGAGCGCCGGCAGCGTTGTCCCGAGCGGGGCGGATCGATGGGCCCTGAGGGCGGTCTCCAAACGGGCGGTTCCCCAGATTTCTCCCGTCGGCGCAGGCGCTTCGTAGACCCCATCGCTCATGAGAATGACACGGTCGCCATCGGCAATATTGACGGTCGTAAGCTCGTAGGTACTGTCCGGTTCGAATCCCAGGGGCAGCTGGACGCGAGTCAGCCATTCGATGGCGCCGTCCCGCCGTTGGATGAGCGCGCCGCCATGACCGGCTGTCGCATAGCTCAGTTGATGAGTGGTGCGATTAAATGATCCGATCCAGACGGTAAAGTAGTTGCCGTCATCGGTCAGCGGATACCGGCAATTGGCCTCGGCCAGCATCGCCGCCGGATCGTGCTGTGTGATGCAATGCCGGATATTTTCGGGTCTGAGGAACGTGGCGAAGGAGGCAGCTCGCAAGGCGGGGGATACACCATGACCGGAGGCATCCAGGATGTAAAAGTAGATCGACTGATCGTCCCACCGGGAGACATTGAAGAGATCACCGCCGAGGGCCAGGGAGGGTCGATAAGTCCAGGCCATATCGATATGCGGGGCGATTTCTCCCGCTACAGGCAGCAAGGATTGGATGTAGGTGGCCGCCGACTTGAGTTCTCGTTCCAACTCCCCTTGTTTGGCGCGGAGCTCATCACGCGTGCTTTCAATGCTGCGAACCAGAGACGCGGCGCGCAATCCTGATTGGACACGCGCCAGGATTTCCTGCTTACTGGCGGACTTGCTCAGAAAGTCGTCGGCGCCGCGCGCCAGGCCTTCGGCGATTTGCTCCGGCTGGTCATGAGAGGTCATGAGAATCAGCTGACTGGACAAAATGCCCGGATCCTGCCGAACCAGCTCACAGACGGTCGGCCCGTCCATTTCCGGCATGATCCAGTCCAGGATCGTCAGATCCGGACGTTCACGCCGCAGAATGGCGAGCCCTTCCTTCCCATTGCCGGCTTCGAGGACACGAAGTCCCATCCGCTTCAGGCGTGCGGCCATACTCAAACGACTGACCGGCTCGTCATCCACCAAGAGCACGGTGGCGACAGCCGGAGAGATAGCCGGTTTCGAACAGGTGTCTGACTTCATGGGGCGCTCAATCGTTACGCGGCTTGGGCTTTCCCGTTGACCGCATCCTGTTCATTGTCAAACACCGGAATCAGCTTCGGGATATTGGCCAGACCAAGAATTTCCCGCACATAGCTCTGGGGTTTGAGCATGCTGACTTTGCCCTGATTGAGCTTGAAGTTCTGGGAGACCAGCGCCAGCAGGCCCAGCCCCGAGCTATCGACAAACCGCACATCGGCCATATTCAAAATGACATGGCGGCAGCCTTTCTGGCGCAACGTTTCAACGGCGGATTTAAACACGTCTCGATGCGCGTAGGTCAAATCTCCGTTCAGGTCGAGGATTACGGCGTTGGGAATCGGTCGTTCTTTAATGTGCATCAGGGGCTTCCTTTCACTTGGGTGATTCGAACGATAATACGCAGGGGACTGGCTCGGGCCTTTCGGTGCCAGTCCCCACTTAGGCCGCTTTTGCGCCGATGGCCAAGTCTTCACTCGCGAAGGTCGAAATCATCTGCTCGATATGCGCGAGGTTCAACACCTGCTTCACGGTTCCCTGGACGCCGACCAACGACAATTTCCGGTTGGTGCTTTTGAATTGCTGTGAGGCCAACGCGAGGAGACCGATCGCCGCGCTGTCGACGAAGGTGACTTGTTTGAAGTTCAGAATGACATGCGCCCCCCCCGATTGTTTGACCTTCTCCATCGCCGCGGTGAACTCCTTCCGGGTCCCGAAATTAAACTGTCCGGTGATATCGATCACATCGGCGTTGCGATATACGCGGTGCATGATCTGCATGACGAACCTCCAGGTGTTATGAAAGACGTGACACATGAGTAAGGACCGCGCCGGCGATATCTCCCAACGGGAGAATCTTGTCCACGCCGCCGAGCTTGATCGCTTCCTTGGGCATGCCGAAGACGACGCAACTGGCCTCATCCTGGGCGATGGTATAGGCGCCGGCCTGTTTCATCGCCAGCATGCCTTTGGCGCCGTCGCCGCCCATTCCCGTGAGAATGACTCCGACCGCATTGGCCCCGGCATTTTGCGCGACCGAGTCGAACAGCACATCCACGGAAGGCCGGTGCCGATTGACCGGCGGGTCTTGATTGATACGCACGGAATAGCGGGCGCCGTTGCGCACCAGCGTCATGTGATAACTGCCCGGGGCGATCAGGGCATGGCCCGGGAGTACGCTATCCCCATCCTGCGCTTCTTTGACCGAGATCCGGCAAATCTGGTTCATCCGGTCGGCCCATGTTTTGGTGAAATGCTCGGGCATATGTTGGGTGATCAGAATGGGAGGCGTGTTTGGCGGAAGGACTTCCAGGACCTCTTTGACCGCTTCCGTTCCGCCGGTTGAGGAGCCGATCGCAATAATGGTATCGGTCGTTTTGATCATCGCCGAGGAGAGCGGCGTCGCCTGCCGCGGCTGCCCGTGACCGGACCCGTTCGCGACTCCGCGTATCTTGGCGATAGCTGCGGCTTTTACCTTCTCGATCAAATCGTCGGCAATCCCTTCCATGCCGTTGCGAAGATCGATCTTGGGCTTGGTGATATAGTCGACCGCGCCGAGCTCCAGAGCCCGCAGGGTTGTCTGGCAACCGGCCTCTGTCAGGGAGCTGACCATGACGACCGGCATGGGACGGCCGCGCATCAGTTTTTCGAGGAACGTCAGACCGTCCATCTTAGGCATTTCCACGTCCAGGGTAATGACGTCTGGATTCAGGGCTTTGATTTTCTCGCGGGCAACATAGGGATCTGGGGCCGAGCCGATGACCTCGATGCCGGGGTCTTTAGACAGTAATTGGGCCAAGACCTGTCGCATCAGCGCGGAATCGTCGACGTTCAGGACGCGAATCTTTGCCATGATGTATCTCCCCTTGGGTCAGAATAATGTGACGTCGTTTGGCTGCGCCTTGAGCTCTTGTTCCAGCCGGTGTTCGTAGTCGGATTCTCGCTCAAAAATGGTGCCATTTTTGATCCGTTGGATTTTCTTCATGAGGACACGCCCGGAGTCAGTAAAGTAGTACAGCTTGCGCGGTAAGACATCGCCGACATCGCAGGCGGCTATCGGGAGGCCATCTGTTATCAGATAGCGGAGTACCCACTGCACATTGCGTGCGCCCACGTCGACGTTGCCTTCGTAGATCTTGCCCCCGCCAAAGAGCTTAATCTCCAAGCGCTGTTTCATCCCCCCGCGTGAAAGTATCCCGTTGATAAGTTGATCCATGGCAAATGAGCCATAGCGTGTGGATTCCCCGCCCCAGGCATCGCCTGAGGAGTGTTCTTTTGGCGCAGGCAACATGAAGTGATTCATGCCGCCTACCCCGGCGATCGGATCGCGGATACAGGCGGAGATACAGGACCCCAGCACGGTATAGACTACCATTGGTTTGCAGCTCACAAAGAACTCTCCGGGTAAGATCGAGGCAATCTCATGGGGAAACCGCTTGTCGCGCATTCGCCGAACATGAGAGAACTGCACGGTGTCGATGATAGCCATCAGGGCACCGGCTCTTTGCGATAAATCGTTGGGGCAATGGAGATGAAATCATGCTTCAACCATTGCAAGCTTTCTGAATGGCCGATAAACAGATGGCCTCCGGGCTTGAGATATTTGAAGAACCTGCCGACCAGCCGCTCCTGGGTCGGCCGGTCGAAGTAGATCATGACATTGCGGCAGAAGATCAGGTCGAGCTGCGATTTGATAGGGAACTTGTCGCTCATCAGATTGAGATGGCGGAATGTAATCATGTCGGACAGGTGCGGTTTTATTTTGACAAGACCGGCGTTGCTTCCTTTACCTTTGAGGAAATGGCGGTGTACCACGTCGGATGGCACAGTCGAAATACGGTCCTGCGCGTAGAGTCCTGCCGCGGCATGCGCCAGGACGCGAGTCGAAATATCTGAGGCGAGAATTCCAAAGTCCCACTGAGCCGGATTCTTGACGCCTTCGCGGAGCGTGATCGCGATCGTGTAGGGTTCTTCGCCTGTGGAGCAGGCCGATGACCAGATTCTGACGCGCTTCTCCCGTTCCAGGCTTGGCAGAATCTGTTCCCGAAGAAACTCAAAATGTTTCGGCTCGCGGAAGAAATCGGTCTTGTTGGTCGAAAGCAGATCCAACATCCGAGTGAACTCGGCCCCGCTCTCGTCCCCGGTCACGAATTCGTAGTAGGCCTCGAAACTCTCGAGATCGAGGTAGCGGAGCCGTTTTGATAACCGCGAAATGACCAGGGATTGCTTGTTATCTCCGAGGGAGATCCCGCTCTCGTCGTAGAGGAGCGTGCGGATGCGGTCGTACTCGGTTTTCGTGATCGGATAGTCCATAGTCTTAATTCCGGTACCAGACAAAAATCATCAGATAGACCAGATAGGCCGTCACGATGGTGCCGGAGAAGGCCCATAGAAGGAGATGCCCGAGCCTTCGATGCGTGGTCATCCCGGCGGCCATGGCGCCAACGCTGCCATATCGAAGGCGATGCAAGCCCATATAGAGGTTGTAAGACCCGAGCCCGATCGTGGTGACGGCCAAGAGCATATGGGTAGCGAAGACCGGCATATAAATCGTCCAGTACTGCTCTGCTGTACCACCGAATAATTCCCGGCCGAAGAAGACTTGCTTCAGGACGTAGGCGACCAGCCAGATCCCGACGACGGTGCAGGCGATAATCATCCGGCGTGAGTGGTGCGAGACGTCGTGGGACTTGGCCGAACGGACACCCGCCAGGGCGACGAAATAGGCTCCGGTGATACTGGTCAGCACCGCGTACCAAAGGATTGATTTCAGTTCCATAGCATCGTGTCTTTTTGTGAAGGCATACGTCTGGCTCTCGCGGTTCTGTATCGGTTGTTACGCAAAGAATCTTTATGGGGATTGGGAGAAGACGGAGGGCGGCAGGGAGGAGCTATCTGCGGGGCAGGCAAATAATGCCTGCCCCGCCGGTTGGGCAGCTCTAGAACTCTTCGAAATCGTCGCCCTTGGCGCGGCGGTCGTGGCCGTTCACGGCTCCGACTCCTGCCAGCGTTTTCTCAACGCTATGCTTGACGGCCGGGGACAGTTTCTTCAGACCTGGCGCGGGTCTGTAGCCATTTCCCGCTGCCATCGGCTTGGCGGTCGGCCGGGCAGCCACTTGATATTCGCGTTTCGGACTGCCGAGTCCCTCACTATGGGGGACTTTGAAGGCTTCCACCTGGGTCATGAGTTCCTTGGCTTGCTCCGTCATAGACTGGCTGGCTGAGGTGGTTTCTTCGACGAGGGCGGCGTTCTGCTGGGTAGTCTCGTCCATCTGCATGATCGCCTTGTTTACCTGATCGATTCCACTGGCCTGCTCCTGTGAGGCCGCGGTGATCTCGGCAATGATATCAGTGACCCGCTTGACCGAGCTGACAATCTCTTCCAGCGTCTTGCCGGATTGATTGACCAACTCGCTGCCGTCGGTGACGCGCTGGATCGATTCGTTGATCAATCCCTTGATCTCTTTTGCCGCTGTGGCGGACCGCTGGGCCAGGTTGCGCACTTCCGCGGCCACGACGGCGAAGCCGCGACCGTGCTCCCCTGCCCGGGCTGCTTCGACGGCGGCATTCAATGCCAGGAGGTTCGTTTGGAAAGCGATTTCATCGATCACCGTGATGATGTCGGCGATCTTCTTGCTGCTCTTGTTGATCTCGCCCATCGCCTCAACGGCGCGGACGGTGACAGACCCGCCTTTATCGGCGGTATCGCGGGCCGTGATCGCCAGCTGATTCGCCTGCTTGGCGTTGTCGGCGTTCTGCTTTACGGTGGAAGTCATCTCTTCCATGGAGGCGGAGGTTTCTTCCAGTGAACTGGCCTGTTCGCTCGTGCGTTGCGAGAGATCTTCATTCCCCTTGGTAATCTGCTCGGAGCCGGCGGAGACAGCCTGGACCGCTTCTCGAACGGTCGTAATCGTGTGAGCGAGATTTCCTACCACCGCATTGATGCTCGTCTTAACCTTGTTGAGTTCCCCTTCATAGGTCCCGACCATTTCCTGCGTGAGATCGTTTTCGGCGATCCGTCCGAGTACGGACTGCGCCTCCGCAACCAGGCGTTCCATGTCGGCCTGCGCCTTCTTCTGCCCCGTGAGATCGGTGGCAAACTTGACGACTTTGTAGGGCTTGCCGGTGGCATCCATGATGGGGTTATAGGAGGCCTGAATCCAGATCTCCTTGCCGCCCTTGCCGAGGCGCCGATAGACGCCCGCATCGAATTCTCCGCGATTCAGCTTCTGCCAGAAGGCCGCATACTCCCCGCTGGCCGCATAGGCCGGTTCGGCGAACATGCGGTGGTGCTTGCCCTTGATCTCGTCCAGGGTATAACCGAGACAGTTCAGGAAATTATCGTTGGCCGTGATAATGGTCCCGTCGAGGTTGAACTCGATGACGGCCTGGGATTGGTCGATGGCCTGGACCTTTCCGGCCAAGTCGTTTGTCGCGCTGGTCTTTTTGTTTGTCGTCTTCGCCTTTTTTTCAGTTGCCATGGTCACTCTCCTTATGCGTGGTGGTTATCGTTGCGTATCCGGTGCCAAGACCGTGTTATCCCTGTGAATCTGAGGCGGCTGCCATGGCCGCTTGCTGCATATCGCCGTCCGAGAGCAGTCGGTCCATATCCAGCAAAGCGATCAGTTTGTCGCCTGATTTGCCGATGCCGTTCAAAAAACTGATATCCACCGTAGCGCCGAATTGCGGCGGCGGCTGGATGTCCTTCTTATCGATGTTGAGCACGTCGGAGACCGCATCGACGACGAGGCCCATGATTTTTTCTTTCACGACAACGACGACGATGACTGTGAACATGGTGTAGTCGATCGTCGGCATGCCGAATTTGGTCCGCAATTCGACGATCGGGACGATCGTTCCACGAAGATTCAACACCCCCTTAATATGCGCGGGAGTATTGGGGATTTTCGTGACGGCCGTATAGCCTTTGATTTCCTGAACCCTGAGGATGTCGACCCCGTACAACTCTTCGCCGAGCTGGAACGTCAGAAACTGGCTGCCGTCCGTCGTCAAGCCGATCTGCTGATTAAGTTCCTTCGTCGCCATTTCAAGTGCTGCTGCCATGTGTGGTGCCTCCTCTTGCTGAGCGTTCTGCCTGCCGTCGTCAGTCTGTTCTGTCACGGCTGACAGGTGATTGTGTCGCCTGAGTCAGGCCTATCCACTGCGCGATGCAGTTGCGTTTCGGATAGGCGTGCCTTCTCCTATACCGGCCCTGTCAGATTTACCCCGCATCTCTGTATCCCGGACACATCGGTGAAATCATGAGACCTGCCGTCAGACAGCCAAAGGGAGCCCGTGTCTTGCAATATTCAGCAAGCCGCGTACATCCAGAATGAATCCCACCGTGCCATCTCCCAAGATGGTCGCCCCCGCCACGCCTTCAACCTTGCGAAAATTTTGCTCCATGCTCTTGATGACGACTTGCTGCTGGCCGAGAATTTCGTCCACCATCACGGCCACCCGTTCGTCTTCCGTTTCCAGGATCAAGAGAATGGCTTTGGTCGGTTCCGTGTACTCGGGGTGAAGCGAAAACACGTCGTATAACCGAATCATGGGCAGATAGGTGTCGCGCACATTGACCAATTCGCCTTTTCCGACAACCGTCTTGAGGCAGTCCTTCTTGGGTTGAATGGATTCCAAGATTGAGAGCAGCGGAACGATATAGGTGTCCTGTCCGACCCGCACGGTCATGCCTTCAATGATTGCGAGGGTCAGCGGTAGTTTCAGGGTAAACGTGGTGCCTTTGCCCGCCGCCGTTTTGATGCTCACGGTTCCGCCGAGCGCTTCGATGTTCTTCTTCACCACGTCCATGCCGACGCCGCGTCCGGACACATCGGTGATCTTGTCCGCGGTGGAAAAGCCAGGCCTGAAAATAAGCGGCCAGACTTGCTCGTCGGATAGGCTCTCGGATTCGCCGATTAGTCCCTGCGAGACGGCTTTGGCCAGAATCTTATCCCGGTTGAGGCCTCGGCCATCGTCTTCGACCGTGATACAGATGCTTCCGCCCTCATGGAATGCGTTGAGGCGGATGGTGCCCTGCTCATGTTTTCCGTTCGCTGTGCGTTCCTCTGGGCCTTCGAGTCCGTGGTCGGCCGAGTTGCGGACCAGATGGGTGAGTGGGTCGCCGATCGACTCAATGACCGTCTTATCGAGTTCCGTTTCCTCACCTGACAAAAGCAGTTGAATCTTCTTGCCGGCCTTGCCGGAGAGGTCGCGCACCAGTCTGGGGAATCGGTTGAATGTGCTGCCGATCGGGAGCATGCGAATACCCATGACCCGCTCCTGAATTTCCCGGGTATTCCGTTCCAGTTGGGCCATGCGTTCGAGCAACACGGGGAGTTGAGTCATCTCGAAGCGGGGTCCGAGATCGCTCAACATCGATTGGGTGATGACGAGTTCACCGACCAGATTGATGAGCTTGTCGATCTTGCCGGTGTCGACGCGAATGGAGGCGGCGTCGCCGCTTTTCTTTGGGTGGGGGGCGCTGTCGGCTTGTTTTTGTAGGGCTTGGGAAATCTGCTGGGAGGTCGCGGCGTGCTGCTCGACCAGAATCTCTCCGAGCCGCTTTTGTTGAGACAGCGCTTGGTTCAGTGTTTCTCGCGAGACCACGCCGCCTTCGACGAGAATCTCGCCCAGGGGCTTGGGTTTGCCGGCGTCTGACGTTGAGGCTGTGGGCAAGGTCACACTGGCCTCCTGGGTCTCTTTCTCAGCCTGACCCTTGACCTCAACCTGCTCGATCGTGAGGTGACCCTCGTCCCGGACGAAGTCGAATACGCCTTCGACAACAGCCTGCTCCTTGATGGTGGTCAATTCGATGGCCCATCCGAGATAGCAGACCTCCGGATCCAATTGATTCATCGGGGGGATATGGCTGGTGTCCAGCGTGCGGGACACAATCGTGCCAAGATCTTCGAGTTCCCCGATCATGCGGACCGGATCGAGCCCCCGCTGAAACAGCCATTCCGGAGCGGTCCAGGTAATTCGGAATCGATTCATCGCCGGACCTGCCGGTGCGGCGGACGAAGTCTGGGCTGTCGAAGGTGTCGGCGTGGGAGAAGTCGGCTGTTGGCCGCCGGCCGATGAGGACAGTTCCAGTTCCAATCGTTGGAGGGTGTCGGGGTCCGGGGCTGGCCCCCCGCGCGCCGCTTCAATGAGCTGTTTGAGGCAATCGGTGGACCGGAGCAGGACATCCGTGATGGCCACGGTCACGGACAACTCGCTGTTACGGAGTTTGTCCAGCAGCGTTTCCATCTTATGCGTGAACTGGCCCACCGCGGTAAAGCCGAACATGCCGCTGTTGCCCTTGATCGAGTGGGCGGCACGAAAGATTCGATTCAGGAGGTCGAGATCCTGCGGCCGTTGTTCAAGCTGGAGCAGTCCGTCCTCGATTGTCGACAGATGTTCGGCCGATTCTTCGAAGAAGGATTCTTGGAACTGTGAAAGATCGGTGCTCATATTGTTCCTTCGGCTTTCAGTCTTCAGCAATCAGTCGGCTGGGGAGTTCTTCTCGCTGACTGCTGATGGATGATGGCTTTTACGCTGGGAGTACCTTCTGAATCACCTTCAGCATTTGCTCGGGATTGAAGGGTTTCACGATCCATCCGGTCGCGCCGGCCGCCTGTCCGGCTTTCTTCTTGTCGTCCGTCGATTCGGTGGTGAGCATAAGAATCGGCGTAAACTTGAAGGCCGCCATTTTCCTGATCTCGGTGATCAGCGTGATTCCGTCCATCTCCGGCATATTCAGGTCGGTGACGACGAGCGCCGGTTTCGTTCCGGCATTGAGCTTGCCGACTGCCTCTTTGCCGTTGCCTGCTTCGACCACCTCAAACCCCGCGTTCTTCAAGGTGTAGGCGACCATCTGCCGCATGGTTGAAGAATCGTCGACTACTAAGACTGTCTTTCCCATCTCATCCTCCGCATCTGGTGGTTCAGTGCCGTCAACCGGTCACAATCGGATTCGTCTCTCCTGGAACAATGTCACAGTGTCCTGCTCTTGCGCCGGGGCGCCGACATGGGCCTGTCCCATCGTGGCGGAGAGCACCTGCCGTTCATCGGACATGGTGTAGCTGCGTTGCAATTCGTGCAACAGGTTCTGGGTGCCGTCGAAGGCCTTTGGCATCTGCCCTGCCTGCACGGCTCGCAGATCGCTGGAAAGGGATTCGAGCGGTTCGATCACATGTTCGAGCTTCTGCCTGGTCATGTCCTGGAATTGCAGCGCCATCACGATGCCGGCGATATCGGCGGACAGGCGCTCGGCCTGGGTCTGCGTCTCACTGACACTTGAGCATAATTGGACATTCTTGTCGGATAGGGAACGGGTCATGTGATCGAGCTTATTTTTAGACTCGAGGGTCTTAGCCGGATTCACATTCGCCAGCGCTTTAATTTCGTGCATGGCCTGGTGGCTTTCCTGCTGCACATCAGTCACCAGCTTCTTGATGTTGATCGCCGCTTGGCCTGAACGATTCGCCAGCTTGCTGACTTCGTCTGCTACGACGGCAAATCCGCGGCCGTGTTCGCCCGCGCGGGCTGCTTCGATGGCCGCGTTTAAAGAGAGCAGTCGGGTTTGGTCGGCGATGAATGTGATTTCACTGAGGATGCCGCTGATGGCCTTGGTGCTGTGGTCCATTTTGTCCATCGTGTTGGACACGCTCCTGGCGATGGTGGCCGACATGGTCACGTCCGCCACGAATTGGGCCAGAATGCTGCTGGTTTCCCCCACGATGGAGGTTCCGCCGGTTCCTCCATCTGAAAAAAGAGCCGCGGCTTCGGCGGCTTGTGTCCTGGCTCGTTGGGCGATGTCTTGAAAGCGCTGGCCCAGGTCCATGATGGCCTGCTCGGTTTGCGCGATGACGCCACGCAACTGCCCATTCAAAATCGGGAGGAGGGGCTCCAAGGTTGCGCAAATGGCCACTTCATGTTGGGCGCGGGCCTCGGCTTGAGCCGCGGCGACGCGGACTCCTTCACCGGAGCGCTGATGGTCCAGACGCCGCCGGTAGTGCCAGGCAGCTCCCAGTCCACCGCAGACAGCGCCGACTGTCAGAAAAGCAACCTCATTCCACATTATGGCGTCACCAGTTCCTTTGCCCGGTCCCATCCCATCTGGGTCAGCCGGGAAACGACATCGACCGGCACATTGATGAACTGAACGGACTTGGATTGGCCGACCGCAACGAGGAGCTGAAGAGCGGAAATATCACACGCGCCCGTGTGCCCCAGATCAATGGTGACACCCCTACCTAGGTCCAGGGCCGCCTGCAACTGAGCCTTGAATTCCGCAATCTCAAATATGGTGATGTCGCCGGTTGGCGCGCAGAGCGTTGAGTCAGTCATGGCATCTCCATACGGTCACACAATGAAGGTAATCATTCTACGAGCAACTACCGTATCGGTGACTGGTAGAAATACTTGAGAGGGGGTGTGGGAATTACCTGAGGCCGCTGTCAGCTTGGGATTTTCATGATTACGGCAGGGGTGAGCGATTATCGGGAAACGCCGGTTGCGTGGGAATGCCTCTTGTTTCGTCCGATGCGGCTCGGGGAGCATCCTCCATCTGTTCCAGCCGCTGCGGCGCATGTTCCAGAATCACCACTTCAACCCGCCGGTTTTTGGCGCGCTGTTCGGGCGTGAGGTTTTCGACCAGAGGTCTGGAGTCGGCATAGCCGAGCGCCGCGAGGTGCTCAGCCGGCACCGAGTAGAGTTCCGATAAGACCCGGACCACGATGACGGCGCGGGTGGCCGACAATTCCCAATTCGACGGAAACAGCGTGGTGCGAATCGGCACATTGTCCGTATGCCCTTCGACGCGCACGTGCCGGTTGAGCTCGATCATGGCTTGGGAAAGTCCCTGAAGAAAGGGCAAGGCTTCGGGGCGAACGGCGGCTTCTCCGCTATTAAAGAGGACTTGATCCGGAATGGTGATGACGATGTCCCCGTTCAACTTTTCTTGGAGCTGCATGAAGTCGAACTCCGAGTTTTGCTTCATGTTCTTCACCAGCTCGCGCATTTTGCGAATCGCTACTTCTTTTTGTCCGGGGAGGTTTTGCGACATGAGCGTGGGCCGTTGATGCCCAAGGGTAAAGGCCAGTGCGGAGGCGGGAGGCGTGGCAATTGGATGCAAGGCTGCCCTGATCGAATCGCTGACCGTGCGATATTTGCCCTCATTGACGGAGGAGACGGAATACATCACAACGAAGAAGGCAAACAGCAATGTGATGAAGTCGGCGTAAGATACCAGCCAGCGTTCATGGTTCTCGTGTTCTTCGTGTTTGTGTTTGGCCATTTAAATCCCTGAAGGGTGAAGCGTGAAACGTGAAGCGTCCGAGTTCGGAACGAGATACGCTTCACGAAGGACGCTTCACTTCTTTGTTTCCTTCGTGCGTTCCTCGTGCGGCAGGAAGCTTTCCAGCTTTTCCTGGAGCAGCCGGGGATTCTCGCCTTGGGCCAGGCCGACCAGTCCCATGATGATGATGCTGCGCGCCCCGGACTCTTCCTTCAGCTTCATCTTGATCTTGTTCGCGAAGGGCAGAAAAAAGAGGTTGGCGAGGCCGACGCCGTATACCGTGGCCACGAAGGCCACCGCGATGCCGCCGCCCAGCTTGGACGGATCGGCCAGGTTTTCCATCACGTGGATCAGTCCCAAGACCGCGCCCAAGATGCCGACGGTCGGAGCATAACCGCCGGCGGCCTCCCACACTTTGGCGGCTTTCACGCCGGCTTCTTCGTGATGCTCGACTTCGATTTCCAGAATTTCGTGCACGGCTTTCGGATCGGTTCCGTCCACGATGAGCTGCACGCCCTTCTTGAAGAACGGATCCTTGATGTCCTTGAGTTTGCCTTCCAGCGCCAGCAGTCCTTGTTTACGCGATACCGTGGCCAGATCCAGAATCAACTTGATCGTGCCCTTGGTATCGACGGGGGTGTTGCCGAACACCATGCCGAGCGATCCCAAGGACTTGAGCACGACCGACAGCGGATTTTGCACGCAGCAGGCGCCGATCGTGCCTCCGGCCACGATGATGAAGGCCGTGAGCTGCATGATGGAGCTGAGGTGACCGCCCTCCAGCGCCTGCCCGCCGATAATCGATCCGATCGAGAGTACGATTCCGAGTATTGTCGCGATATCCACGAAGACATATTCCTTACAATGCGAAGGCTTGTGCGAGAGCCCTCATGTGATGCCTGATGCCTACTTTTGAACTATTGCGCCGAGAATTCCGCCTCTGTTAGGGTGCGCTACCCAACAGAAGGAGTCTGCGCATGGATTCGTCCGACAGTTTGATGCTCGATGCCAAGCAAGCCATTCTGGAGGAACAGCATCGCCGGTTTCAGGCGCTCCAGAAGGAAGGCAAGTGGGCGGAGGCGATGCAACAGTTCCAGACCACGATGCATTGTGCCTCGGATCTGTTGACGGATTCTCTGACCTTGCTCGAACGGGTGCTTGAAACACATCGCCAGCCCCCTCCGGAGAATCCTCAGAACGGTCCCCTCGCATAACGCTAGTGTGTGGCCGCCTCCATGGCCGCCTGCTCGCTCGGCAGGAGCAGCCGATTCAGGTCCAGCACGATCAGCAGCCGGTCATCGATCCGCCCGACCCCCTGGGTAAATTCTGCGCCGGCTGAATTGCCGACGGAGGGGGGCGGTTCGATCATGACTTTGGGCAGCCGCAGGACTTCCACCACTTCATCGACGATGAGGCCGACCATCCGCTGCCGGACCAGCACCACCATGATGCGTGAGTTGTCCGTCCGTTCGACGGTCGAGAGACCGAACCGCCGGCGGAGATCCAGCACCGGGATGATTCGCCCGCGGAGGTTGATGACCCCTTCGACGAAGTACGGTGCTTTGGGGACGCGCGTGACTTCGACCATGCGGTTGATTTCCTGCACACTGAGCACATCGAGCGCGAATTCTTCCTGGGCAATCCGGCAGGTGACGAATTGCACCAGGTCGTCCCCGCCTTTGCCGGTGCCGCTGGGCCCGGCTCCCTGCTGAACCTGGCCCGGCGTTTTCTCTTCGACAATCATCAGTCTCTCCTTGTGTTGCGGGTCGCTCGGTCCGGCGCGCACCGCTGTCGGCGCGCGCCGGGGTTCTTAGAGCTTGAAGGACCCGACAATGCCTTGGAGTTCGGTGGCCAACTGGCTCAGGTCATGACTGGCCTTCGCCGATTCGTTGGCGCCGGACGCCGATTCCTTGGTGACCTTCGCGACGTTTTCGATATCGGTCGCGATCTGTTGGGTCGCGACCGATTGTTCTTCGGAGGCGACCGCGATCTGCCTGATCATGTCGGCGCTCTCTGAGACCATTTCGACGATGCGAGAGAGCGCTTCGCCGGTCCGGTTCACGAGATCTACGCCGCTGGTCACCTTCACGGTCCCCTGCTGCATCGACTCGACCGCGCCGCGGGTATCCTGTTGGATCTGGCGGATCATGTCGCCGATTTCCTTCGTGGCTTTCGTCGTCCGTTCGGCCAGCTTTCTGACTTCGTCGGCGACGACCGCGAACCCCCGTCCCTGCTCACCGGCGCGGGCCGCTTCGATGGCCGCATTCAAGGCCAGCAAGTTGGTCTGGTCGGCGATGTCTTCGATGACCCGGACGATTTCGCCGATCTGATCGGACGACTTGCCGAGTTCCGCAATGATGGTCGCCGAGCTGGATACGGCATCCGAGAGCTGTTGCATGCCTGAGATGGTGTCGGAGACCACCGAGCCGCCGTCCTTGGCGGTCTTGACGGTCTCCTGGGCGAGCGTCGCCGCTTTCCCTGAGTTCTGCGCCACCTGGCTGACCGTCGCGTTCATCTCTTCGACCGCCGCGGCGGTCTGCGAGGCGCGCGACGTGAGCGTGTCGGTGCCCTTGGAGATTTCTTCGGCTGTGGCGGATAGCTCGACCGACGCAGAGGCGACCTTGTCGGTCACGTGAGCCACTTTGCTGATCATGCCTTGCAGCTTTTCAATAAACTGATTGAAGTAGCCGCCAAGCGTGGCGATCTCGTCCGTGCCATGCACCGGCACCCGTTTCGTCAGGTCTCCTTCACCCTGGGCGATGTCTTTGGAGATGGCAGCCATCTCATGAATCGGCTTCAAGACAATCGCGCGGAGGAGCGCATAGGTCAGTCCGACGATCAGCAGGACCATTCCGGCCATCAGACCGACGGTATTCATTAAGGCCTTGTCTGAATTATCTTTCGCAATGGACATCCGGCTGTTGATGACCAGTGCGCCCAGGGTATCCCCTACCTGTTTGTCGGTGTGGCAGGAAATGCAGGCAGCCGACGTAGCCTTGTCGGATATGGCCCGACGAAACGTCAGAGCGCCGTTCATGTCTTCACGGCGGCTATAGCTGTCGGCTCCAGACGCAAGAGCTTTTAGGGCCTCCGTTTCAAAGCCGTCTTTCGGAAGATTGTTTGAATTGAGTGGGCTCTGCGAAATGTATCGGAAATTCATCGTCCCGCTCTTCATCAACTCTTCGCCGATTTCCCGTGCGGCTGTGGCAGGGAACGGAATGGCATTGGGGTCATTGGCATGGTCTTTCGCTGTAATGATCTCGCTGCCGACTTTGCTCTTCTTGATTTTCGCGACGTAGTTGGTCGCGATGTAGGCACGGGACGTCTGCACCACGGCCTCGATCTGCTTGAGCCGCTGAGTCAACAGTTCGTCCAGATTGGCGTCGGCCTGGCGGCTGAGAATGACATAGCCACCTGCCATAATAGCCACAGCCACGAGACAGATGGCGGTCACGAATTTGGGCCCGATGTTCATATTCTTAACCAACTGGTTCATAGGTCCTCCTACCTGCTGCTTGTGAATGAAGTGAGTGCGTGCCCTGTCATTTCTTTCTCACTCGCCTCATGCCATACGGCATGTTCAACACCTCGCCGGTGAGGTAGGAGTGGTCACTACCTTATCGGCACCCTTCGTCTGATCCTGTACTGCTAGGCCATAGTCAACACCTCGCGGACAGAGGGATCGAACCGGCCTGCTCGGCAGGGTTCGATGGATCCTCTCTCATTTAGACCATGTTCAACACTTCGCCGACGATATGCGGCAACGGGACGACTTTATCCGCACAGCCCGCTTCCACGACCGCCTTCGGCATGCCATAGACGATGCAGGTGTTTTCATCCTGCACGATCGTACGGCCTTTCGAGGCCTTGATGGCCTTCATCCCTTCAAGCCCGTCATGGCCCATGCCGGTGAGAATGACGCCGATGCCGCGCTCTCCATACAGGGCCGCGACCGACTGCAGCATGATGTCCGCGGCCGGCGCATGCAGATGCTTTTCATAGTTCGGGCTCAGCGACACCACATTGGTGGTGATGGATTTCTTCTTGACGCGAAATTGGACCCCTCCGGGGGCGATGAGGACGCGGCCGGCTTTCACCTCATCCCCGTCGACCGCTTCTTTGACTTCCAACGGACAAATCTGATTCATGCGATCGGCAAAGGGTTTGGTAAACGATTTGGGCATGTGTTGCACGATAACGATGCCTGCGGGAAAATCAGCGGGTAGCATCGGCAGGATTTCCATGAGAGCCTGCGGGCCCCCCGTCGAGCAGCCGATCGCCACGATGCGATTGCCGCGGGTGACACTGATGGAATGCGCCGACAAGGCGCCACCCGCCGGCTTGACGATCGTGGCCATCGGGCCGCTGCTTCGCCGGATGGCCAGCTTGCCGGTCGCCTGGCTGGCGCCCACGATCTTTGCCACCAGGGACCGTTCGATTTCGACGATATTGGTGGCCACGCCGTCCAATTGCTTGGGGATGAAGTCAACGGCCCCGTACTCCAGGGCTTTCAGCGTATCGTTGGCGCCTTCCGTCGTGAGCGAACTCACCATGATGATGGGGACCGGAGATTCCGCCATGATGCGCCTGACCGCTTCAATCCCGTTCATGCCGGGCATTTCAACGTCCATGGTCACGACGTCCGGCTTCAACGTCTTGACCTGTTGAATCGCTTCCTCCCCGTTTCGGGCCAAGCCCACGACGGCGATGCGAGGATCGCTGGTCATCATTGCCGATAGACTCTTTCTCATGAACGTCGAGTCATCGACGACGAGCACTTGGATTGTCTTGGCCATAAACGGTTCCGTCCTTTTCCCACGCACCGCTCAACCGCCGCGTCCCGTCGGCTACAGGATGTAGCGCATCAATTTGCTGGAAAATTCTTTCGGATCGAATTTCGTGACATAGTCCGTCGCTCCGACTTGCGCGCCTTTTTCCTGATTGCAGCTGCCCGTCAGAGACGAGTGCAGCACGACGGGGAGATGGGCCAGTCTCGGATCGGAACGAATGTGCTTGGTCAGGGTAAAGCCGTCCATGTCCGGCATTTCAATGTCGCTGAGGATCAGTTGAATCCGATTGACTTGCGGCAGGCCCTGATTCACCGCGTCCTCGGCGAGTTCCGTGAGGTAATCCCAGGCTTCCTTTCCGGTCGTCGTTTGAATGTAGGCGACGCCCAACTTTTCGAGGGCTTTGCGGATCTGGGTTCTGGCGACAGAGGAATCGTCGGCAAACAGGACGCATTTCGTCTTCAATTCTGGGCGCTCAGCCAGGCCGGCGTACACTTCTTCGTCCGGGCGAGGGCAGATATCGCTCAGCACTTTCTCAACATCCAGGATCAACACCATGCGGCTGTCGTCGAGCATGGTGACGGCGGTGACGGCCCCCTTGTTATTTTCCCGGACGAGCGCCGGCGGTGTTTTGATCTTGGACCAGGAGGTCCGGATGATGCGATCGACCGCCGCGACATGGAAGGCCTGCAAGCTGGCATTGTATTCGGTGATGATCAGGATGCCGTTTTCCTTGCACTCGGGCTTCGTGAGATCCACTTCCTGCTCGCCCAAGCCGAGGGCTCGTCTCAGGGCGATGACCGGCACCATGGTTCCTCGGATATTGGCCATGCCCAGAACGCGGCCATCCGCTTCCGGCACTCTGGTCAGGGGCGGCAACTTCATGACCTCGCGGACTTTGAACACGTTAATGCCGAAGACTTCACCGGTGCCCAGATGGAACAAGAGCAGTTCCATCTGATTGGCACCCGCCAGTCTCGTGCGTGCGTCGATTTCATTGATCAGCGTAGACATCAGCAAACTCCTTTACGGCCCCTACCCGTTGTCCTAGGCCACCATGGCGGAGGCATGCCAGGCTTGCGCGTTTTCCACGAGTTCTGAAATATCCAGGATGAGGACGACCTTTCCTTCGCCGGTGATCGTGGCGCCGGAAATACCTTTGATGCTGTCCAAGTACTCCCAAATGGATTTAATGACGACCTCTTCCTGCGACCGCAATTCATCGACGACGACGCCGATGCGCCGATCCCCGAGTGCGGCGACCACCACGTAGAAGCGGTCCCGATCTGTGTCTGTGGGAATGTCAAACTCTTTGGCCAGCCGGAGCAGCGGCAGGACGCGATCCCGTAAATGCAACACTTCCCGTCCGTTGATGGTCTTGATCTCATCCTTGGAAATCCGGACGGCTTCGATGACGGAGCTGAGGGGAATCGCAAACGTCGCCCGTTCGACTTCAACCATCAGGGCCTGAATAATGGCGATGGTCAGCGGCAGCTTGATCGTGATGAGGCTCCCCTTGCCTTCTTCAGACTCGATTTCGACGGTGCCGTTCATCTTGCGGATATTGGTTCGGACGACATCCATGCCGACGCCGCGACCGGAGACATCCGTGACTTTCTCAGCCGTGCTGAAGCCCGGCAGGAAGATCAAGTTGACGACTTCCCGCGGTTCCATGGTCGCCAGCTCCGCCTCGCTGATGAGTCCCTTCTGCAAGGCCTTGGCTTTAATCTTGCTGAGCGCGATGCCTTTTCCGTCGTCCTGGATGCGAATGACGATGCTGTTGCCCTCCTGACTTGCGGCAATACGCAAGACGCCCTCGCTGGGTTTTCTGGCGGCATGCCGTTCGGTAGGCATTTCGATGCCGTGGTCGATGGCATTCCGCACGAGGTGGACCAGCGGATCGCCGATTTCATCGGCCACGGACTTATCGAGTTCGGTCTCTTCTCCGTGCGTCTCCAGCCGCACCTGCTTGCCGAGTTTCGAAGACAGGTCCCGGACCATGCGGGGCAGCTTGGCCATGACTTTCTTGATCGGCAGCATGCGGGTCTTCATGACGGCAAGTTGCAGGTCTGTCGTTACCAGATTCAGCTGGGTGAGTGTTTCGCTGAGCGCCCGGACCTGAGGATCCGTTTCGTGTGTCTGTTCCAGTATCCCGCCGATTTTGATCAGGCGATTTCTTCCGAGGACCAATTCACCGACGAGATTCATGACGGAGTCGAGCCGTTTCGTTTCCACGCGGATGGTGGCATCCTCTTCAGCTTTCGGTGCCCGTTCTTGTTTCTGTAAGGCTTGATCGAGCGCTTTCTCAGAGATAGCCTTCGCCTGAATGAGCAATTCTCCGAGCGGCTGTTTCGGATCCGGCTGCTTGGATTGTTCCGTCAAGGCATCAAAGACCTGCTCCTTGGTCGCCAGCCCTTCATTGACCAGAATCTCTCCTAAGTGGGGCGGTGGCGGAGCGGCGGGCTGGATCGGTTCCGTCGCTATGGCTGGGGAGGGCGCTGCGGCTGCAGGCTTCGGTGCAGGGGCCGCTCCGCTGAACTTGCCGGCGAGAATGTCGTCGAGCTTCTGGGACATCGCCTCGACAGGAATCTTCACGTCGGTCCCGGACGACCGAATCTCGGTCATGATGAGCTTGACGGTGTCGACGGTTTCCAGAATCACCGTGATGATTTGCGGGACGACCGCCATTTCTCCTTGCCGGAGTTTATTCAGAATGCTTTCGGCCCGATGGGTGACATCGACGAGATGATTGAATCCCAAGAAACCGGCCGAGCCTTTCATGCTATGCATGGCCCGGAAGATCTCGTTCAGCAAGTCTTTGTTGTCCGGTTGAGTTTCCAACTCGACGAACTTCTGATCGAGGCCGTCGATCATTTCCGTCGTTTCGGTCAGAAAGTCGTTGAGTATTTCCTGTGTCTCATCGTCCATGGCACCCTCCGGTGAAATACTGTGATGCGTGATGGGTGATCAGTGAGCGGGATAATCCGATCCTGAGGCCACACGGTGTCCACTCATCACCCGTCACTCTTCACTCAGCTAATTGAATCCGAACTGCTTCAAAATCTCGTCAGCCACATCCTGGTTCATCGAGGTGCTCTTCGACGCTTCCAACTGCTTAAGCATTTCGGCCGCCTTCCCGGATTCTTCTTTTCCGGCCCCTTTGGTGTAGGGGCCGAAGACGACGACCAGTTCGAGCAGCTTGTGCTCGACTTCCTCGACGATGGTCACGAGCTTGTTGACTCGTTGCGCCACAAGGTCTTGGAACGACAAGGCCGTGATGATATCGATGAGCGGCTTATCGTCTTTCTTTAACGCAGCCCGGATGGAGGCTAGAGCTGCGGACTCATCTCCCGTCAGGTGTTGGGCGAGCGCGTCCATTTGCGCGAATACTCGCGTGCGGTTGTCCTCAACGGTTTCGACCAATTGCATGACCTTATGCGTGCCTTCTTCCGTCAGCTTGCGCAAATCGCGCAAATGCGTGGTCGCATCCGGCAGCTGCTCGGTGGTAGCGCTCATGGGAGCGCTGAACTGTGAGATGGTCTTGATCGTTTTATCGATAAAGCGAGTTAATTCACCCAGTTTGTCGTAGAGCGCGGTGTCAGGGTTCTCGGCGTCAATGTCGTCGTCCAGACCTTGCGAGGGAGCGCTGGCATTCGCATTTGCTCGTAAAATCATGAGTCGGGTCCTTCCTATTTGTTGAAGATCTTATTGATCTTCTCCTGCATGGTTTCCGCGGTGAACGGCTTGACCACGTAATTGTTCACTCCCGCCTGGATGGCTTCGATGAGGTTTTCTTTTTGGGCTTCGGCAGTCACCATCAACACAGGAATGTGTTTGAGTTTCTCGTCCGCCCGGATCGCGCGGAGCATTTCGATGCCCGGCATGACCGGCATGTTCCAGTCGGAGACGACAAACCCGAAGGTGTCGGCGCGGAGTTTCTGCAGGGCCTCCTGCCCGTTTTCCGCTTCTTCCATGTTGGCAAACCCCAGCTGCTTGAGAATGTTCTTCACAATGCGTCGCATCGTGGACATGTCATCGACGACAAGAATCTTCATGTTGAGATCTGCTGGCATGGGTCCTCCTCTGGTGGCTTACAGTTTCTGGTAGACGACCGAGCGGCCGACATGTTGCGACCGGAATACATCGCTCATTTTGGTCAGAGACTCCGAAAAGCCGATGATGAGATAACCGTTGGGCTTCAAGGCGCCGGCCAGATCTGTTGCGATCTGATGTTTGGCTTTCTCGTCGAAATAGATGAGGCAGTTCCGGCAAAACACGATGTCGGTGCCCCGGATAAGTTTGAGGCGAGGACGATCGTAGAGGTTCAGATTCATGAATTTCACCCGGCTCTTGATCGTCGAGGAAATCGCAAAGTGTTCGCCTTGGGCATTGAAATGTCTCGTCTTCAGGTGCGGCGGAACATGGCGCAACGCGTGCGCGGTATAGACGCCGGCCTTGGCCATCTTCAGGATCGGTTCGCTGATATCGATGCCCAGGATCTCGATGTTCCAGTTCACCAGCGGCGCGTAATCCGACAATATGAGCGCCAGAGTGTAGGGCTCATCTCCCGATGAACAGGCAGCGCTCCAGATCCGTATCTGGCGGGAAGCCTTATTGGCCTCCATGACGGCCGGGATCACGGTCTTGATGAAGGAGTCGAGCTGCGGTTGATCCCGATAGAAATAGGTCTCGTTCGTCGTGATCAGGCCATAGAGGGAGACCAGCTCCCGGTCACGATAGGTATCAAAGCGGAGATAGTTGACGTAGTCGGCATAAGTTGCGAGCTTGTGTTCCTTGAGACGGGAAGCCAGGCGGCTTTCCAGGAGATACTTCTGATTCTCCTGAAAGGTGATGCCCGTCTGCTCGTAGATGAATTCCCGCAACTGCTTGAACGTGTCGGCATCCATGCCGCGCTTGCTCTGCTCTGCTTCTGCTTTTGTGACGGGACTGCCCATGAGTCTCCCTTGCCCGCGTGCGGGCGATGCGCGTCAGTGGTGGAATGCCATGTGCCTGGGCACACGTCGACCCGCGATAGTTGTTCTCAGCCGGTCTTCGCCGCGGACGGTGTTAGGCGGCTTGTGAACGGCTATGCATCCAATCATGGATGTCGCGTCGCAGAAAGCGCCAGTGCTTCCCGATCTTCGAGGCCGGCAATTCGCCGACACGCGCGAGCTTATAGACGGTGGACTTGGGTACGCGGAGAAACCGCGCCACTTCCTGGACCGTCAAGATCTCGCCATCCGTTGTGTTTGCCTGCGTTACGATTGATGCGGTCATTGGATTATTCATAGTGAGTGGGTTATCGGTGTGCTCGATAGAAAACTTGAGAGGGGGCTGGCGACGGATAGCGCGAGGACGTTTGCGGTGGTGTCGGCTGCTGCGGGTGAGTCATGCGTGCGCTCGGTTGCGCTTAGGTTTGATCCTGATTCAACCGATGAAGTACTCGATATTCACCGCTAACCGTCAGGAACTTTGCGCAATGGCCACGATCATCTCGATCGCGTCGGGAAAGGGCGGTGTCGGTAAGAGTGTGGTGTCGGCGAACCTCGCTCTCTTATTGGCTAAGCATGGACAACGCGTGGTGTTAGCCGACCTCGATGTGGGGGGAGCGGATAGCCACATTCTTTTCGGTCTCTTGAATCCGCCGCTCACGCTGACTGATTTTCTCAATCGCCGGGTGCCGACGCTTATCGAGATTGCCCAGCCGCTCTCCGTCCATAAGAATCTGCGCATTATTCCGGGCACCGGCGACACGTTGGCCACGGCTAACATGCCCTATTCGAAGAAAAAGCGCCTCATCCGGAACTTTCAGGAGCTAGACACCGACATCATCGTCGCGGATATCGGCGCCGGTACCAGCTACCATGCCCTGGATTTCTTCCTCATGGCCGATCACCATGTCGCCGTGGCCACGCCGGACCCTACTTCGGTCTTGGACCTCTATCGCTTCATCAAACTGGCGGCCATCCGCCGCGTGCTGTCCTCGTTTCTCGCCCGTGACGCGATGGCAGAAGCGCTGTCGGACCGGGACTTCTGCAGCGTCGAGGAAGTCTTGGATGTAGCGGGAAAGACGGATGAAGCGGGACGTGGGATCGCCGAGACCTCGCTGCGCACCTTTCAACCGGCTCTGATCCTCAATCGGGTCGCCGGCCGCTCGCGGGTGAATGTGCTGCAGCTTCGGAAGCTCTTGAAGGAGTATGTCGGCGGTGACCTGACGCTTCTGGGAGAAATTCCAGACGATCCCGCCATGGAACGGGCTGTGCGGAGTTATCTGCCGGTCACCGAGCTGGAACCGGCGGCTCCGGCCGCGGTGGCGCTTGGACACATCGCCGATACCCTGCTACAACGGATTTCTGGGTCTCCAGCGAAAGCCGCTTAAACTCAATTGTGCGAATGCGTTCTCGTGTGGGACTGCAGGTGGTGCGGAACGAACGGCGTACGGCCTTCGTTTAGCTTCCCGTATTCCGTCTGGCCCGCAGCCGTTCGGCTTGTGTCTGAATGATGTGGCGGATGATGTCTTCTTGATGATCGGGAGAGAGATCGACGTACTGGGTGGCGATGAGGTAGCCGGGCGCCCCGGTCAGCGGCGATGTGCGAATGACTTTGGCGGTCGTGGTCACAGGGGTAAATGGGGGAAGAATCAGCTTCAGCGTCAACAGGTCCGATGGTTGGAACGGCCGCGGTGAGACGAAACTGATCCCTCCCCCGCTGATATTGACCTCGGTGAGCCGTGCGATGGCGATACTATCCGGCTGAATATGCGCCATGCCGCGCAGCAGTACCTCCATCAACCAGTCGACTTTCATGATCCACGGGAGAAACGGCGATTTCGCCAGCGTATCCCCGCTGCGGGCGAGCAGATCGGCCGTCGGCTTGCCGACGGCAGCGGCTATCATTTCATCGGTCAGCGGAGGCGTGCCCGGCTGGGGGGTGTCGGCTGATTCACTCGTGAGGCGGAACTCCATCAGGAGGTGATCATCGACACGAATCCACTCCCGGCGTTCATCGACGGCAAGGGAAGATTCTCGAAGCGATTGTGTGTGATTCATCGTGGACCTGACTCTTTCTTCCATCCGCTAGGCGGCGATGCAGAGCGTCGCCGCTTGAACCGGAGCCAATGGAGTCGGTGCGTGCACGACCACCCGATTACGCCCCTGTGCTTTCGCGTCGTACAGTGCCGTATCGGCGGCGTTGACCCAATCTTCGACCGAAGCGATTGCCGGACTGCACACCTCGGCGATCCCGATACTGGCGGTAACCCGAACGGTGCCATCCTCGACATCGAAGGCATGGGCTTCAATGAGATTCCGCAGACGTTCGGCCAGGGGTTGAGCCTGCTCAATCGAGGTGTGGGGCAGGACGATGGCAAACTCTTCTCCCCCATACCGTCCAACCGTATCGATATCGCGCACGGTGTCCGTCATCAATGAAGCCAGTTCTCTCAAGACGAGATCGCCGGCCCGGTGTCCCAAGCGGTCGTTCACGGTCTTAAAATAGTCGAGGTCCAGGATCATCAGGCAGGCCGGTGCTCCGTAGCGAAGTCCAGCCTTCAACTCACGCATGAGTGGCTCATCAAGGGCCCGACGATTGAAGACGCCCGTCAGCGGATCCCGCAAAGCCATGTCTTGGAGATCCTGGTGAGCATCGGCATTCCGCAAGGTGAGCGAAAGGGACGTGCCGATGGTGGCCAGCAACTGCTGTTCGTCCTCTGTGAAGGGCGCGGATCCCCCTCGTTGAACGTGCAGTACTCCAATGGCGTGCGGTCCAATGGCCAGCGGAATATCGTGCATGGCATGAGCTTCTGGCTGTGGGTGCGCGAGGATGGCGTCTTCGCTTTTCAATAGCGGCATGGGACGCGCGCCGACCAGGCGCAGTGTAGTCGCTCCTGATGTGACCCGCTGCGGCGACCGGCCGAGCCGTCCGAGGAGTTGCGTTGTGAGTGTCTGTTCCCGCTCTTGATCGCCGTCTTGTGACCATGTCCAGACATGTTCGGGATTGGTTCGGACTAAGCCGATCAGTTCCGCTCCGGTCAGTGCGGGAACCCCTGTAAAGAGGGCCTGAACGACATCCTCAGGCTTCAGGGATCTCGCCAGCGCCTGCGTCAGCTGATTGAGTCCGGCCAGGCGTTGATTGAATTGTTTGAGGGTATCGCGCTCCCGGGCCAGGGATTGATTGGCGGTGGCCAGATCTCCGGAGAGGTTGCGGACTTCCAAAAAGGTTTGGCGGTTCCGTAGCCCGCAGTTCAGTGAGTCGGTGAGGCGCGAGAGGGACCCGGGCCAATTGACATAGTCGAAGGCGCCTTTGCGGAGAAACTGCGCGACCATGTCCGGTTTCTGATTGTGTCCGACGAGAATGACGCACAGGTCACTTTGTCGAGTTGCGACGGCTTCGAGAAAATCCAGGGTGTCCGATGCGCGCGCCCCCACTTGATACACGATGGCCTGGACGTTTGGGCTGCTGTCGGAGTCGAGGGTGCAGTGTCGTTTCGTCACTGGCGTAAATGCAAAGCCCTGCCGCGTGAGCTGAGCCCAGCGCATATCCCGATGGAAAAGCGGGGTTCCGACGAGAAGAATGCGCGAAAGACCGTCATGCGGTTGTGTGCTCACCTGGTCCTCTTTGTGTTGTCGCGGTCATGTTCTGGATGTGAGGTGACTTTCTCATGCCGTTCACGCGCTTCCGCCGACACGGAGACACGGTCGGCCTGATTGTTCGCTGGCTCGTGGGACTTTTCAGATTGTGCTGGTTGGAGCGCACGTTGATAGGTCCGGACCAGGTTATGTATCTGATGGACAGCGATGCTCATGCTGCGTCTCCCGGGTGCGATTGGTTAGATGTGTCGCTCAATCGTCCCTGAGTCCGAGGACATCGCGCCATTCCATCGGCGCAGTCCCTGTAGTCGTTGGCGGATCTTGGCGGAATCATCAAGCAGTGCGGCCACGCCTGCCTGGGCTACCGTGATCTGTTCCGCGATCGCACGATCCATGGTCAGCACATATTTCAGATGCTCGGGGGAGAGGGCTTCTTGAGAGAGAAGGTCTTCTCGCCGTTGATAGTACTCATCCACCCGATTCCATTCCCCTCGGGTTGCCGCCATTGCCGCCGCCTCGGTGACAGCCACGATCGTGGGCAGTTCCTTGTCGGAGCGAGGTATCATGCGTTTAACGGGCCAACGCCAACGGGGCCTGTTGTTGGGTCGCGACCTCTCTCCAAGCTTCTCGCAACGTCGTGAGGCAGCGAGCAGGCCCATCGAGCCGTGAGCTCACATGTTTGGCGTTGGCTTCAACGAGTTCGCTCAGCATGTAGTCATAGAGACGATGCAGCGACTTGGCGATGTCTCCGCCCTGCTCGTAATCCAACACGCTGTCAAGTTCCCCCACGATCGAGATAGCCCGGCCAATGAATCGCGCTTTGTCCGGCAAGTTGTTGGTTTCTATGGCACGCCGGGTCAATTCGATAGATTGAATGGCGGCATCATAGAGTAAGACGACAATTTGTACCCGTGACGAGGTCAGGATCTGTGTCTGCTGATACTGCTGGGCGTATTGTGCGACCATTGGCGTGTGTCCCCTACGGCGTAATGAGTTCAGTTTCCACGAGTAGTATTGGATTGAATCGCGCTGCTTTGACTCTGGAGGCGTCTGAGGAGATTATCCAGCGCCGCGTATTGTGCCTTGAGACGATCTTCGTACTTAGTCACGGCATCTTCTTTTCTCAGAATATCGGCGGACAGGCTGGTAATCTGCTTCGTGATGCCGTTCTTTCGCAAGGATAATTGACCGGACGCAACGTTCGTCAACGAATCGATGGCCGTGTTGAGTAACTGGGCGACCCCTGCGCTCCCGGTTTGATTGACAAACAACGTTCGGACATTGCTGTAACTCGCACTCAGTGCGGTATCAAGTTTCGCCTCATCGACCGTGATGGTGCCCTCTCGATCCGTCTTGAACCCCAGTGCCCCGACGGTATTGAGCGATCCAGCCCCGGTTATAGAGGAGGATAGCGCTGACCGAATCTGAGAGAGGACGCCGCGTACGGTGGGCTCCCCGAAGAAATTACCGCCTTTCTTCGTGGCTACATCGTAGGTGGTCCGCTCATTGATGTACTTGAGAACTTCGTTATAGGCGGTCGCCAGCCCTTTAATATTGTCCTTCACCGCGGTGATATCACGGCTCACATTCACCTGAACGGTTGAAGTTCCAGTTGTCTCCAACAATGTTAGGGTGACGCCGGCAATGGCATCGGAGATGGCATTGGTGCTCCGTGTTACGGTGACGGGGTTCAGCGCAGGGTCTCCGACGATGGCGATGGCATCCTGGGCGGCTTGCAGGGTATCGATGCCACCGGTCCCGCTGCTGTTCAAGAAATCTAACGTGGTGTTGTCTGCGACAATGGTGATGCCGTTGGACGCTCCGGTGGTCGCGGCCGTGAGAACGAGACGATAGGCTGGAGTCGTGTCGTTCCCGGTATTGATAATGGAGGCCGTGGCGCCGGCACCGAGGTCATTGATCGCGCTCTTGAGATCTTCCAGCGTTGCCGTGTCGCCAAGCGTCACCGTCTGATCCGCGCCGCTGCCGATTCTGAATGTAAAGGTACCGGATGCCCCACCGACGATATCGGTCGTTGTCGTCGCGACGGTTTTGGCGGCTTTGTTTGTCACTTGGTGGGATTGCGCGAGCTGAGTAACTCTCAGCGAATACGTGCCCGATGTGGCAGTGGAAGAGCCGACGGCACTCAACGCACTGGTATCGGACACGCTCGTCGTCGTCCGGTCAAACGAGGTCGAGAGCCGCAGCTTATCCGCAGCACTCTGGAGGCCGATCAACTTGGTGCTCAGCGTCGCGTAATCGGTCGACTTTGAGCTCAAGGCGTTTTTCTTCTCGTTCAGGCTGTCAACGGGGAGGCGTGCCACCTTCACCAGTTGTTCTACGACTTGACCGAAATCAAGTCCGTTGCCCAACCCGCCGAAACTGATCGTCGCCATGCTCCATCTCCCTCACCTCTTCAGGCTTGCTCCTTGAGCAGCAATCCCTTGGAACTGTTGAAATACTTTGCCAGGTTCAGGACCTCTTTCGGGGGAAATTGGCGAATTACTTCCCCCGAGTCTTTTTCAATGACTTTCACGATCACCCGATCCGTTGAATCGTCAATTTCGAATTTCAGATTGGTATCGTGCGTTTTCAGCTCTTCACTGACCTTGGCCACCGCCTGTTCGAGGGTTGCCCGCTCGATTGGGGCGGTTGGCTGATTGTCGGTATCAGGTTGCGTCCGTGCGGCAGTCGGCTGTTTGGCCGCTGCATGATCCGGTTCACCCCCGCGGGCGGGTGTGGTCAGGAGATCTGCTTTGCCGGTTACTGGTGTAATCATGGCAGCCTCCGTGTGAACCTAGGGTGGGGGCGGCCGCTCATGAGGAGCGGCCGCCCCCGCCGTTTACTACCTCTGCAGCAAGGCTAAGGCCTGTTGCGGGAGGTTGTTGGCTTGCGCCAAAACCGAGATGCCGGTCTGAACCAGAATCTGGTTTTTCGTAAAGAGCGCGGTCTCTGCTGCGATATCCGCGTCGCGGATACGTGATTCTGCGGCGGTGAGGTTTTCACTCGTCACCTGCAGATTCGCAATCGTCGCCTCGAACCGGTTCTGGATCGACCCGTATTCGGCGCGGGCGGTGGCGACGGCGCTGATTGCGCTATCGATGTTTGCCAGTGCGCTCGTCGCATTGGCCGAGGTAGACACGTTCACTGAGCTGATGCCCAATGAAGTCGTGGTGATATCATTCAGGTTAAGGTCGAGGGTGTTGCCTGATCCGCTTCTGAATCCGATGGCGATCGAGAAGCTGATGGTGCTGCCGCTGGTGAGGGCCTGACCGTTGAATTCGGTGACCTGCGCGATACGATCGATTTCCGACCGCAACGCTACGAATTCCTGATCGATGTAGGACCGTTCCGTATTGCCGACCGTTCCGCTGGCCGACTGCGACGATAATTCACGAAGACGTGACAAGAGATTCCCGATTGTGGCGGCGGCGCCGTCGGCAATCTGCGTCAAGCTGATACCGTCCGAGGAGTTCCGGACCGACTGATTGATACTGCGGATCTGTGCCCGCAAGGATTCGGACAGTCCGAGGCCGGCGGCATCGTCCGCGGCTCGCGTAATCCGAAGGCCGGATGAGAGGCGCTCGACCGAGCGTCCCAACTGGTTGGTGCTGATCGACAAATTTCTCTGTGCAGAAATTGATGCCGGGTTGTTGTTAATGATTAATGCCATGGATGCTTCCTCCTTGCCGACTGCTGTACTGTCCGTGCCTCGCTTCCGCGTCCCTGCAGAAGCGTCTTACCCCTCTACGCCTAGAGAGCGGTTGCATCCCTTATCGGAGGATACCCCCAAGACTTGAGAGGCCCGAAGGAACAACGGTTAACCACACAGGTCGGCACAAACGATACGTAATGAACATGTCGGTCATCCTACGACTCCAACCTGGGCGCGAGTTCATATTCCAGGAGATCGGCTACACGAATCAGGTCTCGTTGAGCGCGCGCTTCGAGTAAGGCCTGTACCCAGGGGGTCATCGCACGATCGGGACGTGCCTTCGCTTGATTGGGTTCCACCAGTTCGAGATAGTCGGCCAGTTTGCCCAGCCAGGCATCCAACGACGTAAGCCGTTCGTCTCCCATGCGGATCTGTGAGGCGAGTCCCTGGGCTTCATGGCGGAGGAGATCGGCGTACTGGTGAATTGTCGCGCTGGCCCCGCGCATCACCTCGTCCATGGTTTGAGAGACAGCTTGAAGGCGCGTAAATCGGGTGATCGGCTCGCCGAGAAAGGTCGAATCCAAATCGCGATCGGTAATGGTGCGCTGATCCACGGTCAAAGACGTGATCAGGCGCGAGCGGGCATGGGCTTTCTCGCTGATATCAGCCAGCACGTCGCCAAGGCTGAGTGCATTGACGACTTCCCACTGATCTTGATCGAGCATGACATGCATAATATTCTCTCCTTCTTGACGACGCGGGCTAGGCTGGAATATTCCTGCCACTATCCCGAATGGGCGACTGAGGAATCGGTGAACATGGCCAGTCGCCGCAATGTGGACTTCGAGGGACTCTGAGTCAGGAGTCGATGGATCTCTGTGAGATGTTTCCTCCATTGGCGGTAGGCCAGGGCATGATGCCTAGCCATGCGGTCGAGCCCCCTGACATGATCATGGTGGATCGACCGCACGAACGAGGTTGTCACGGGGGAACTGGCGATATGGGCCATCCCCAGGCGTACTACACGTTCGCGCAGCGCCGTTTGCTCCCGCTGTAATGACTGCAAGGAGCCGGGTGATGGCGCCACCCGCTCGGCGGCCTGCACAATTGCATCGGCTTGACGGCAGAGGCGCTCCACGTCCGGCATCATGCCGGCCAGGTGTTGGGCTGCTGCTGCAGCGTTGTGAGGCAAGGTCGAGTCTGCTGGGATATGGCTCACGGTGTGGGTCAACATTTCATACCAGTAACGTCTCCAATACCGGCTGTACCAGTCGAGGTCTGATGACTCTTCTGTGCCTACCGCGCAATAGCTCCCCAACTGATCTTCGTCGACGGACGAGCGAAAGAGCCTGTAGCCTGGCGCCGCCGGGGGGCACTCCCCTTTGGCCAACACGTGTAACAGCAATTCCGCTACCATGGTCGTCGGCAGTCGATCTTTACACGTGTGATGGGCGCAGACCTGGTCGAATCCGCAGGGGGCACATTCAAGCTCCGGCTGGACGACCCAATGCCCCGATCCATAGGGACCGGTTTCCCGGAAATCCACGTGCCCGACGGAAAGGTCAATCACCGGTACCTGAACGCCGACGGCCAAATGCATCGGGCCGGTGTCGTTGGTTAAGAGCAGACGGCACTCCGCGAGCAAACCCACCAGCTGCTCCAGGGTCGTGTGGCCCGCCGCATTGAGGAGTGGATTGCGTCCTCCGGCCTCTCGGTAGATTCGGACGACCTGTGCGATGGTGTCTTGTTCGGCCGGGGTTCCGATGAGGACGACTCCGCCCGTCCATCTGTTGCTCACGTGCGCCAACGTGCGGCCGAAATGCTCAGGCCGCCAGGCTTTCATCACGTCGCTCGCTCCGGCTTGCACGGCAATCCATTCTTGTGACGCTTCCGGCGCCGTCGCGAGAAAGCGCCGGGCCCATTCGCGCGCAGCAGGGGTGACTCGCACCGACAATGGCGCGTGGGTACCCGGACCGCTGCCTCCCAGCGCATAGACGTCGACCAGATTGAATCGATTCATGGCGCGGAAGTGATGCATGTCGGTGAAATACGCCATCCAGGGATTCTCGATGACACTCTCCCCGTCCCAGGCACATCGGGCCCCGCGGATATCCGGTGCGCCGATGTAGGAAGCCAACAATGCGCTCGGACGATTGAACGTGAGATTGATGATGCGATTGTAGCGTCGCTCGACCAACGGACGAGCCCAGCTCGCGAGGTCGATATAGAGGGCGGTGACGCTCTTGACGGCCGCGCGGCTTTCATCGATCAGGGCATGGAAGTCGTAAGTGATAATGTCCCGGATCCCGGGCAGCAAGGACGCGACGGCAGCAAACCGGCGATCCACGATTACATCGACCGCCACGCCCGGCCATTCTTCTTGCAGCCGGGCCAGCAACGTCCCCATCTGGACCAGGTCGCCCATGCGCGTGATATTGAGGATCAGCACCTGGCGGTTCATACCAAATCCCTGGTTTCAGTCCGATAACTTTCCAGCATGAGGATGAGCAGATCTTCGCGGCTGAGCTCTGTGCGAGGACCGCGGGCGCGAATCTGTGCCGCCAGATCCTTCAGTTCGACTCGCTGATCGGGCGCAAACCGGTTCAACATCGGCGCCAATTCGGACGGCGTCGTCGTCTGCGCGGCGAGCGCCTCCGCAGTCCGTTCCCCTCGCAGGATCGAGCCTAAGCGGTCGGGTTCCCGCATGCCCAATTCGGCGAGAAGGTCTTTCATGCGATGTTCATAGGTATGCTGCCGCAAGACCCGCCGGCGGGCCGCATCGGCGATGGTACGGCGACCGACCGGATCGCGAAGCCAGGTCCGGATCAGGGAGGCGACCTCGTCGGTGCTTCCAAAGCTGACCATCTCGTCTTCGGTAAAGCACTCCGGAAGGAGTGCCCGTTGATCGACGAGTTGGAAGGCGCCAGCAGCCGCCAGCTCAAACGTCCTGGGATTCACAAAGTCTGCTGCCGGGTCCAGGCCCTCACCGGTATTTGAGTGGAGATTCAAATTGATTGCGGTGGCGTTAAACACTTTGAGGCACGTATCGGTGTCGATCCGCGCTCCGTTTCGTTGTAAGGCCGGCGCCATCGCATCGGCTCCATCCCATTCATTCCCCCACACTTTGAATGTCCAGTCCTTACTGATCCAACGAGGGAGGACAGCTCGGCGGTTGGCATAGCCGGCTCCGACAAATGACAGATCCGATCCGAACTCCAGTTGTTCGTTCATCGTCAACGTGAGAGGGCGATGCACGGACGGATCTGCGGCCATGGGGAGGTAGCTGACCTGCGGCGCTCCTGCCCGCCTGAGGGCGTCGTGACAGTCATTCTGTTGGATGGTGAACCAATAATCGTATCCGGGAGCGAGTTGCTGCCAGTAGGTCAAATGCCGATAGTTTTCGACGAACCACATGGCCGTGATGAATTTCTTTCGTCGCAGATGCTCCAGGGCGCCGAGCGACATGGGAGCTTGCGCCATCGCCAGGACGAGATCCGGAGGATCTTCCGCGAGTTCCGTCAGCGTCCCCATGCTGAGCACATCGGCAAAGCGGCTTTGCATCGAGAGCCGATGCCGAGGATCGCGGAACGTATTGAACCGCGCATAGCTGGCGTGATGGATACTGTGGTCTACCCAACTCACTCGGTGCCCGAGGGATTCAAGGGCTCGCACGACGTATCCGGTGACCGGCAATGAGCCGCCGTAGATCGGCCCCACGACGGCCACATGCAGACGTCCATGTTGCCTGGTCGCGAGCAGCCTGCGAAGTTCCACATCGAGGGCCTGGTGTTGTGCGGCATACGGGCGCGCCGCCGGTGCGTAGGTGAAGAAGCGGAGCGGGGCCGATTTGGATGCGAGCTGCGTCGCCATTTCATCGGTGCCGCCCCAGATCCATTCAATGGCGTTAAACCAGGGACCCAATGGACGCACGGCCAGGGCATCTTTAAAGGCTGGAATATCAGTGATCACGACGGCCAGCCGGGCTCCAGAAGGTTTCGATGCGACTAAGGCCTCGACGTGATAGAGCAGTCCCACACCGAGCACCACGCCCAATTCTCCGGCCTGCCATTCCTTGGCTTGCAGCGCGGCCCATGACTGGGCTTCCTTTCTCGGGTCGTAGGCACTGTGAATCCATTGTCCATCTTGCGTGGCAGACGGACTGCCTTCTCGCGACGGTGCGATGGCGAGTGTTCCTCCGGCACTTTCTGAAACAGCCGCAACCAGGTCCGGAAAGGTCTTTCGAATACCGTCGAGGTGTGTCTGTAGAAGATTCATACGCTCCTCATGCCGGGATGGCAGGTGACAGCTCATGCCACAGGGCTTCACGTTCCCGTGGCGAGGCCGAGGATTCCCCGGCTTCGGTGTAATAGGTGCCCCACCCATCGGTCTGACTAGTCCATTGTGACCATGGGGTCTGCATTCGAGGGGGCTGGTTGACGAGCGCATCCAGAGTGGGCTCGATGGGCCACGTGGTTGGGACTACCGCTCCCCCATCTTCGCTCTGGGCTTGCCAAATGCGGTGACCGGTGCCATAGGGACCGGTTTCGTGGACCCGGGCTCGTGCGAAATACCACCCAAGGGTCGGAGTGCCGACTGCGGCGGCCAGATGCAAGGGGCCTGTATCTGATCCAATGACGTGATGACAACGGGTGAGCGTTTGCGCCAGCTCATGAATGGACGTCTGTCCGGTAATGTCCCAGATCCGCCCTAGAATGGATGGTGGCAGCGTCGACTGGATGTCCCTTGCGCGCTCACATTCTGCTCCATGGCCGATCAAAACGACACGGCCTCTTGGGAGAACGCTCAGAAACCGAATAATCCATGTACGCCAGACGTCAACTGGGACTAGGCGGGCCGGATCCCCTGCTCCGACGATGATCCCGATCCAGGGCCCCCCGCCTCGCCCGATTTGCTCAAGGTTTCTCGATGGTGAAACAAGCGGCGTCAGGCAGCGCGGCGGCGTTCCCGGAGGGAGGAGGCCGCACATGCCGCAAAAGGCATCCGATAGATGAATGCGATTTGAGCGGCGGGTCCGCGCAATCTCCCTGACATAGGCTGCCCAGGGTGTCAGCTCCTCACTCAGCGGCCCCTGAGCGAGCGGTCCGATACATTGATTCGCCAACAGCGTACCGGCGACGATGGCTCGGGTATGCTGATTGAGCACAAACGCCCGATCGTAGGGCCGAGGACAGAGGGCGGCGAGCTCCTGCTCGATCTCCTCCCGCTGCTCCGGCTCAATCCCCTGTGTGGCACGCGCCGCCCAGCGATGCCATCTGGCGCCGTCCCATCCGATCACTCGATCAAGCCCTGGAATCAGCGTACCTAGGTCCCGAAGCGGCTCAGGACAGAGGAGGTCGATCGTGTCGCGAGGACACTGCTTCCGCAAGGCGGCAATTATCGGCATCGTTTGCACGAGGTCGCCGAGCCGCGCGAGTTGAATGACAAGCGTTCTGGACATGCGCTCCTAGGCGTTGGCCACATTCAGCGCCAACACGCTCTCTTTGGCGGCGATGGCCTGCCCGAGTTCAATCAATCCTTCATACGCGGGAGCCAGCGCGAGAAGCTGATTGTATTCCTGACGCGCCGCGTCCACCTGATCGTCCCGCAATAAGACGCCGGCGTAGGCGAACCGAACCGACAGATCGCTGGGGTTCCGCGCGAGGAAGTTGTGCAGCTGGACGCTGAGCTCCCGCCAGCGATTTTGCGCGGTCCCCGCACGCAGCAGCCAATGAATCACATCGGCATCATCGGGGTTCTCCGCAAGGACCCGTAGAAAGGTCTGCCAGGCTCCCTGCGGATAGGCGCGGCCCATCGACGCCATGCCGATTCCCATGAGGCATTTCTTCCGGTTCCCCCCCTGATTGAGCGCGGTGGTGAAGGCGATTTCCGCTTCGCGGTATTGTTCCCGCTGCATATGAAGGATTGCCCGAAGGAGCAGTGCCTCAGCATGCGTGGGATATTGTTTAAGCAACGCGTCGACGCGGCTTGACGCCATCGCCAATTGACCGGCGGTGAGTGCAGTGCGAATGTCTTCCAAGTCGCGAAATGCCGGATCATTGAGGCATTCAACCCGACGCCGAAACTCCTCGGCAACACCCGGCTTTTTCATGGCCGTCGCAACGGACGCGGCCCATTGCAGAACGGACGAGTCGGCCGGCCACTCCGCATGCCGCCGCAAGACAGCCTCGACTGTTGCCAAGTCCTGATGATGTGCCGCCTGTTGCATGGACGCGACGAGGTCCCACGCCTGTCGCTCTTCTGTGCTGTCGATCAGATGGAGCTTATACGTCGGTCTTCCATTCTGATCCTCCTCGACGGCCTTGTAGCCGTCTCCCGCGTAGATGGAGTCGTCATCCACCAGCCACCAGCAGTGCCCCCAGCGTTGGTGTAAACGATTGGCATTCGCTTGGTCGTGTTGTTTACGGCCTGGGGTTTGGCTTTCCAGGTGATACAAGACACTCTTCGGCTGATAGACGATGCGGCCTTGTTTCTCCCGTACTCTGAGGCAGAGATCGACATCTTCGAAACCGTTTTTAAATCCTTCGTCGAATCCGCCGAGCTCTGCAAAGACAGACCGGCGGATCAGGAGACAGGCGGCGGTCACGGCATTCAGTTCCCGCCGTTTATTGACGGCCGGATGATCGGCCGCGAAGCCATTATAGATGTGATAGGGCGTGAGGTTATTCCGGTCGATCGCGACGCCGGCGTGTTGCGCCGTGCCGTCTTGATACAGCAATTTACTGCCGACGACGATGACGTCGGCGTGTGTCCGTACTTCATCGACCATCGCACTCAGCCATCCTTTGAGCGGAATGGTATCGTTGTTCAGAAACACGAGATATTCGCCCGTTGCAACGGCCGCTCCCTGGTTGCAGGCCTTGGCAAATCCCAGGTTCTCGTCGTTCGTGATGATTCGGACATCGCCACCCAACGACGCGAGGAATTCAGGCGTGCGATCTGTCGAGTGATTGTCGACGACGATCAGTTCGAATGAGACATCCTCCGTCGCCGGCCCGAGCGCGACCAGACATTGCTGGGTAAGTTCAACCTTGTTCCAGACGGGTATGATAATGGAACAGATAAAGCGCTTATGGGCGTGAGTCCGCTTCATGTCCCGAAGGCGCTCCTGTTGTCCTTCAAACACCGTGGGGTATTTGGCTGCATAGGGAGCGTATTTGCGATAGATGATTTCGGTCGTTCTCAGAAACGCTTCACGGGAGTGGCTGGTCATCGAAGAGCCGTCGACGCGCCAGGTGAATTCGGCCGTGGTTTTTGGAATATGAGCAAAGGGATAGCGGGTGGCCATACGGATCCAAAGATCCCAATCCTCATGCACGAAGAGACTTTCGTCGAAGAGGCCGACTTCATCCAGGCAAGCTCGCGCATGCATGACGCAGAGAACGGGAATGTAATTCCCGATCAGCAGCTGGTGGGGATTGAACTCATCCGCATAAGGTTGGTCACGGTTGATTTCCGTGATCGTCTCGCCGACGATCTGTTCATGGACGCGCCAGGCATCGGTATAGGCCACTTTGCAATCACCGGTCTCTAACTGATCGACCAGCGTGCGGAGATGATCCGGAAGGAAACGGTCGTCGTCATCGAGATAGCACACATAGGTCCCTGTGGCTTGGCGGAGGCCGGTGTTGCGTGAGGCCGCCAGACCTCTGTTCCGGTCATGATTGATCAGGGTGATCCGTCCGTCACCATTGAATGCGGCGATGACCGGTTCGACCGGCATGGCGCCGTCGTTGACGACAATGATCTGGAAGTCTCTGTATTCCTGAGCGAGGACACTGGCCAGCGCAGTCCGGAGGCGATCAGGCCGATTATACGTCGGGATGATGACACTGACCTTGGGCGTGCGAGTCACTGCCTGGCGCTGCACACGAGAGTCCGCCGCCGCCCGCTGCGCCACCCACACCTGATAGATCGGCAGCAGATTCATGGTCTTCAAATCATGCGGGGTCGGCGCTGGAATGTAGCGAAGGTTCGGGATCTCGACGTAGATTCGTTCTAGCCCCAAAGGAGTCAGACCTTGGGCAATAAAGTGTTGCTCAAGGTCCTGTTCCGTAATCCAGTCTTCGACCGGTTGACAGGGAGGCGCGATGGTCTTCCATCGTTCCCACATTTCTCCCCGGGGGGTAGTGAGGATGACATAGCCCTCCGGAGTCAGCAGTTGTTTGAGCTCGTCCAGGAAGGCTTGTTTTTCCGGATCCGGCACATGTTCGATCACTTCGGAACAGAGCACGACATCATAAGGGGAAAAATCCGTCCGTTTGAGGACCGTCTCGGCCGTGCCAGCCTCGAAGCGAATGTGAGGAAACATTTTGCGGGCGTGATCGATGACTCCTGCCACCGGCTCAATACCCTCCACGCTGCCATACTGTGAGGCCAGATTGCTGAGCCACCCGCGTCCGCAGCCGACCTCAAGTATGCGGAGGGTGCCGTTAGGCTGAGCTGTCTTGAACCGGCGGAGGATGAACTCCATGAAGCTGGCGATTTTCGACCACCGTGCGGCTTCGTCCTGATTGGGTTCGGGCGTTGACCATGCCTGGCTCTTGACGAACATGTTGACATAAAACTGATCCTGATCCATTCGGTCCTCTTGTGATGGTGTGGCACGGATGTGCATTGGGAGTGGTGTGTCAGAAGGGGTGCCCACTTGTTTGCCTGATGGGCCTGGATGGTTTGTGATGCTCTGTGGCATCGGGGTCGATCTGTCGTCCATGAGGGAACGGAAGCGAGCCCGCAGGTCGTCACGTGTACGGGCCATCGCGTCCGGAGTATCAAAGGATCTGGTCAGGCGTCCTTCTTTGACCAATTCCACCCATCCGGCCAGAATAGATGCCCACTGGTAGCATCTAGCCCAATGTTCGTAGCCAGACTGTGCCAACTGTGCGCAATAGTCGGGATGGGCCATCAACACGTCGACGGCTCCTCGAAACTCCTGCAGAGGTAGGATCAAGCCGCCCGCCTGTTCGTTGGCCGTGCCGCAGCCGGGGGTGGCGAGCCAAGGCCGCCGCAGGCTCATGGCTTCCAGAAGGCAGAGCGGCGAGACTTCGGCATCGGAAGAAAGCACGACGAGATTGGCGGCTTGAAACGCTGCCGCAACCCCATCCCGATGGAGCCCGGGAATATAGAGTACGTCTGGCCGAGTCGAGAGGGCGCGGCGCACTTCTTCGACGTAGCCGGTTTCGTGTGTCGGATGGCCCACGACGACCAGCATGGCTCGCGGCGGCAATTGTTCCAGTGACTTGAGGAGGCCAAGATGGTTCTTGATTCGGTACAGATTGGCCACGTGGACGATGAGAAAACGCTCTTCTGCAATCTTGTACTTGTCTCTAAAGTCGAAGGCGGGACTGAGTGTGGTCGTCCCGTTCGGGATGATCGTGGCCGGAATCCCAGTCTCCCGACAGAAACGGGAATCAAGGGTGTCATGGCCGAGCGCGATGATGGCCGTCGTTTGTTCCATAAGTTGCTTCAAGAGCGAGGCCACGAGCGGTCGTTGCTGGATAAAGTCGTACCCCTCCTGATTGATGGTCGGCTGAAAGAAGATTCTTCGCTTCTGCAAGTCAGGAAGCTCCAGAATGGCATAGAAGAAGGAATTCATCGGGGAACCGAGTAGGATGCATGCATCGTAGCGGTCTGACGAGATCAGTTGCTTTAGTTGAACGGCAGCCGTAGGCATGCCATTGGTCATGCATTCCGGTGCGGCAATTTCAATAATTCCGATGCCGCGATGGACGATCTCTTTCCTGTCCTGATGTCGATAGCAGGCCACGTGAACCGCTATGCCAGAGGCAATGAGGCCGATTCCAAGGTCTTCCGCTACCGTTTCGACGCCGCCGACCGACGGCCAAAAGTATGGCGTCACGATGAGGATGTGACGTGGCTTCTGCGTGGCGCAATCCAGTGATGGCGCAAGAGGGGGATGCGGGCGCCCCGACTCCAGTTGGGAAGAATCGGGATTCGATGGACCCCCTGCACTCTGCCACTGCACCTGATCAAGGGGAAGCGGTGGATTCTTCAGCGGTACAGCTGCCCGAGAGGAATCGTAGACCTGGCTCACTGGCGGGGTGTTCTTGAACAGCCGCCCGAAGATCTCCAGCTCTTTCAGATTATACAGACGGGCATCTTTTTCTCGATCCGCAACACGTGGCGCATCGATGATGCCGTGAGCAGCCCCCAGGAGGGCAAACAATTGGACGATGTCTCCTGTTTCACGGAACTTATGTGCCTTCCGGTGAATATCGGAAGTCAGCAGATTCCACTGCCGGATGTCTTTCTCATACATGGTCTTATAGCGCCGGTAGATCGTGTCCGGTGTGTACTGAGTGCCATGGCGTCCGAGCACGTCGGGATGGAGAATCCAGCGGATTCCCTGCTCTCCCATTTGGTCCAGCAGATTCATCTCACTGGCTTTTAAGTCGCGGAACATCAGTCTCTTCATCAAGTCGGTCCGATAGATCTTGATCCCTTGGATCAGGCATTCACGATCTTCGTCATAGAGATGGAAACAGATCATGCCGACTTCAGCCGGTGCCTGCGTCATCGCCTGCTCCATCCGGTGGACTGCATCGGGATGCAGGATCATGTCTTCATCGACCTGGATGAAGTATGGAGTCGCACAGCGCGTAATCATTTCCTGGGCGGCGGCATTGAAGGGACACACGTCTTGGATCGTTTCAATCGTGAAGGTCGCTCCAGTTTGCTGTTCAACCGATTCTTTACAAGCCTGGAAGGCCGGATCACCGACTGTCAGCAAGAAGACAGTCGAGGAGACAGGAGGTTGTGTGTTAGGACGTGGGTCGGCGTGCTGTCCGCAGGGTGTTGTGAGTCCGATGCCTGTGGGTAGTTCGGCGACTGTGGGCTGGGCCCCGTAATCGGGTTCTTTCCCGGTGTCCAGCCACTGGAGAATGTCCTTCATCCGGCGTTCCGCCGTGTGGTAGGCAAGCAATTTCCGCTGCCCTTGGATGCCGATCGCCTTGGCGAATTGCTTATCAGCGAGGAGACGATCGATCTGGTGTGCCAACGCACCAGGATCATCCGGGGAGAACAGCAGGATCTCCCGTCCGTCTTCAAACAAGGCATTGACTCTGGGCCTGTCGGGAATGCGCCAGGAAATCACCGGACGTCCGGCCGCCATCGCTTCATAGACACGACCGCCGAAGCAACGAGTCAGACCGGGAAGGTTGACGATACCGGCCCAGTCGGCGAGTCCTGACAGCCAGTCTCGAAATTCTGCCTCACGCACGGTGTGCAAGGCCTGAACGTAGCGCTCCAGATCTACGGCGGTCACGAGTGGAAGATGGCGAACCCGCTCGCTCGCAATCGATTGGAGTTCATCGAAGCGTCGTTGATTCGTCGTGTATTCAGCTGGAGCCTTGACAAACGTCAAGCGATCGCGCAGCCGCGGATTCGCAATCCACTGGACGCGTTCTCCGTACACATTCCCATGGAACACCGCTTGATTCCAACGGGGCGCGCGTGTGGGACTTGTCACGAAGCGTTGGGGGACCAGGCCGGGAAACCACAACGCCGGCGTCTTTCCCAAAGCCGTAAGTTCGGCGACGTCACGCTCGTCAACCAACAACGCATGCGTCAGGTAGTCGAGCTGGCGATGAAACGTCACATGGCGAATCCGTAATTCCGGAGCCCATCGATAATCCTCCTCCTCGTAGCGGAGGGACTCCATGAAAAAGCCGATGCGCACCGGCGCAAGCTCGGCGGCCCATTCCAACACATCGGTATCCAATGGCGTGTGTATCAGCCATATCCACACCTGGTCGAATCGCTGCCCTGCCAGCATGCGGCGCGCATGGGAGAGCCATGAGGATGGGGACGAGGCCGACGCATCTGGACCGATCGGCACAGTGAGGCAGGTCACGCCGTTGGCCGCGAGTCCGTCGGCCACAGCAAAGCTCCCTCCGTATGTCCAGGGCCGAGCCGTTTTCCATGTCGGAAACTCGAGCTGTAGGAGCAGTACTTTCATCAACATCCAATGATGCGGTCAGATGGTTTGCAATCGTGCCCCGCTATCGTGAGTCAGGGACGCAGTCGGGAGATGTTCAAGGAATGTGCCAGCGCAGGTTGGTCTACCTGTGAGAAAAATGCGGCGGAACGCAGGGGCACAAACTCACAAGACGGATAAACGGAAATATTTGCCTAGTGATCCGGCACAGAATTCCGCTGCGCAGAATGGCGCGAAGAGTACACGAGCGAAGATCTGTCACGTAATGAGCGTACCTACCCTATGCCGCAAGAGGGACTGTCAAGGAATTGGCGGTCTGAACGCGATCAGCGATCTCCATCATGCCCAAGACGGTAAACCGCTTGGTCCAGTAAGCCGACTCCTGTTGGTACCGGATCGCCAGCGCCAGGCGTTGCTGACTTTCGTCGAACTCGTGCAGCTTTGACGCAATCACTGCAAGAAACAGGTTGCCCATCGCATTGTCGACCGTGTACTCATCGGTAATTTGCCGCAACATCACCCGGATATTGCGGAGCTTGACCGGTTCATGAATGTGGAGCAGTTTCTCGTAGTTCATTTTGTAGTCGGCCACAAACCAGAGGTCGTCCAATTCGGCGGTCGTCGGGACATGGTCCGCGGGCAATGTGGCCAGCAGATCGACGAACTCGCGGGCGGACACTTTCTCGGTCTGTTCGCGTTGGCGGAGTGTGCCGCCGCCTTTGCTCTTGGAGCCGGCCGCCAGACCTTTGAAACTTGCGTCGGTCGGCGGCTTGATCAGCCCTTGTTCGATCATGCTCAAGGTAATTTCCGTTCCCGGCAGCGTGGTCAGCAGCTGCAGCGGATACCAGCCGAATTGCAGTTCGCATCCCAGGGTCACGGTGTCGCGAATCTGTGCAATCGTCTCATGGGGAAACCCGATGATCATGAAGCCTTTCACAAAGATGTGCGGGTACCGGTCAAGGATGCGACGGGCCTTTCGGTAGCTTTGCGTCGTGCCAGGCTTGTGAATTGATTTGAGGATCCGGTCGTTTCCAGACTCGAGGCCGAGATTGAACCCGATACAACCCGAATCAGATGCGGCCTCCATCAGCTCAGGTGTAATGGCCGCTGCGATCAACCCATTGCTCGCATCCCAGGTGATATTGAGCTTGCGTCGAGTGATTTCCTTAAAAAGAGAGATCGCACGTGTGGTGTTATAGAGCAAATCGTCATCGAGCCACATGAAATGAGTGACCCCGTATTGATCGCGCACATGTTCCATCTCATCGACCACGCTAGATACCGCTCGTCCTCGCACACTGATATCGTTAAAGTTGCGCACCGCGCAGAACGAACACTTGGCCCGACACCCTCGATTGCTGATGACGGTCGATGCGAGCCGCTCTCCCCGCATGAAGTTATACGCTCCCATGGAACCGTACCGGGCATACTCCCCGATCGGCAGATCATAGTATTCCGGTTGCACGTCGATTTCCTGATTGGTAGGAGTGGCGCGCTCTCTGGTCGACACGAATGTCCCATCTTTGATGATCGCGACTTGGCGAATATCGGACACCGGCCTGAGGCCGTTCACCACGTCGAGCAGATCCGTCAGGCTGCGATCCGCTTCGTAAAAGCTCCCGATATCGATTTGGGGAACGGTTCGCAGAACCGATTCGACATCGTTGGAGACGAAAATGCCTCCGGCGATGATGGGAATAGACGGATGAGTCTTCTTGAGGTAAGCGGCCACGTCGGCAAGCGACGGCCGTGAGATGGTGAACATCACGCTGATGCCGATCAGGTCCGGTTGGAACGCCAGGATCTTCTCGTCCAGGTACTCTTCCCACACACGAAAGTTGAAGTCCTGTGGATGCTCATGCACATGCTTCAGGACTTGAAAATTCAGATCCAGCAAAGCTCCCTGATAACCCCGTTTCTCAAGATTGCGGGCCAGGACTCCCGGGCCGTAGGGAGGGAAGCATGGATAGCGCTTGCTCAGGACCAGATCGCGGTTGAAGTCCTTCTCGGGTGATTCCGGCGGCGTGATCAAGAGCACGCGGCGGCATCCATGAGGGAATAGGGCCTGGAGCTGCCCAAAGATGACGGCTTTCGTTGCGGGAAGGGATGCGTCGCATCCGCCCGAGTCTTCAGTGTCTGTAGGTTGCTGTATGACGTTCAAGAGTGGCGTTTTCATACCGGTTCTCCTCGGAGGAGCGCTGCCGCGGTCTGGCGGTCAGCGCTGAGCGTAATTCCGCAAATGTATCCAGATAATCGAACTCTCGTGAATATTGAAACTCCGCAAAACGCTGTGCCGGAAACTCTTTTCTGCCGGATAAGAGGTCCGTGCACGCAGTAATAAACGGCTCTCCGCTGTCGATCACATTGATGAACGGATCAAGGGGCGAGCGTATCGAGGTGCGTTCAAACACATGCGGGATGCGATGGACCAAATGATAATATGCCCGCGTGGTGGACAGGATCTTCGTGTCTTCGGACAATTTGAGGCCGAGAGACAGCTTGCATCGATTGATATAATCGTGTCTGAGATAGGCCGGTATATGCGCTTCGAGTGCCACGATCTTGAAGTTTCTCGACCGGAGTTCGTCAAGCACCTTGATGCGATAGGGAGTCAGTGTTCCGGTAAACAGAATATCGATGTCTTTGTCACGCTGCCGCACCGAAGCTGTCGCGCGCGATGGTGCCGGCGGATGACAGAGTGGCACGAGATGCACGGGCTTGCCCAATTGAAAATAGCTCGCGACTCCTTCCTCGTACCCCGCAGGGAGCATTCCCCGGACCTTGTGCAGCCCGACCATGATCAGCCCATCAACGACCGGCACGAACCGCATGAAATCCATTGTTCTATTGGTCCAGTATTCACCATCATCGTAATGATCTTCGGGGTTTATTCGGCCCGCTTGCTTCGAATTCGACGAGTTAAAGCCCGACGGCGTGAGCAATTCAGTCACAATCAAGAAGAGCTTGGAGTGAGGTAATGACCTTCGCAAAATGTATAGTTGCTCATAAACGGCTCCGAACCGATGTTCTATGAGAATGTTGATGCCGTTCGTTAAGTATTCAGCTTGCGAGTATCCGACTTTCAGTCCAGCGCTGGTCAGCCCTTCACGCACATACTCCAGCAGGTCTTCAGCATGAATGGCCTGCCCGAGATTGCCCGTGATGATGTTGACGTCTAATCCCATGCTCGTACCGTTCTCTCCATCGGCCGGCAGGTCCGGTACCGATGGTTCCTTCTTCAGGCTGCCTCTGGTTGAAGAGGTGCTTCTGCAAATTTGCGTTTTAAGCGATGAGTCGTCATCGATCGAATATGCGCGACGGTCTCCTTCCCGAAGCGCCGTTCTACATGCGCGAGATACCCCGGGTGCTCAAAAAAGGTATGGAACGCCTGATCGCGGAATTGGAGTACCGCGGCGGCCGAGACGTGGTCAGTCGGCAAGGGAAGCGCCTCGTACGCATGCTGGGAATACCCCACCCACGTGTCCGGTAAGGTTGTGCCGTTGGTGATCGCGAGGTCATACAATCTCGAACCCGGATAGGCCATGGCTGAATAGAAGTTCGCCCAGTCAGGGCAAAGTTCGATGGCCAGATCCAGAGTTTCCTGCATGGTGGCAAGCGTGTCGTCAGGAAGGCCGAAGATAAAATTCGCGCCGATATTAATATCCGCCGCGCGAATCTTGTCGAAGATCTCTTTGATGTCCTTCTTCCCGAAGCTCTTGTCTACTCCGTCGCGGACGTATTTGCTGGCGGATTCAATGCCGATGCCCAGCCAGTTGACCCCCGCCTGCTTCAGCTTCTTCAGCATACTGTCCTTGACCGTATCGATCCGCGCGTACGCCCAAATGTTCAGGTCATAGCCCCGCTGGATGATGAGATCGCAGATGCCGAGGACCTGCCGCTCATTCAGGATGAACATTTCGTCGGCCATCTTAATGTTGCGCACGCCGTATTTCGTGACAAGTTCATCGATTTCCAGGATCACACTGTCCGGACTGCGGTAGCGAATCATCGGTTTTCCGAATGGCGTATTGATGCAGCAGAAGGAACATTTAAAGGGGCATCCGAGGCTGGTATACATGGACGCATAGGGCTTCCGATCGTCGATACGCCCGAAACAGTGCCAATTGTGGGCGCGGTATTTATCCATCGGCAGCAGGTCCCAGGCGACAGCGCGCAGATCCTTATCCAGATCCTCGATCACCGGGGCTTGTGGGGTCGAGCAGATGACACCCTGCTTCCGATACCAGAGTCCGCTGACCTGGGTGTAGTCGACGGGCCCCTTCCACTCAGGTTGCCGCAGAAGGCCGAGCAACGTGTACGGCCCTTCACCCTGACAGACAAAATCGACCGACTCCTCCTGCATGGTCCGTTCAGGCAGGGCCGACGGATGCAGGCCGCCCATGAGGAGCGGCTTGTCCGGCACAAGACGCTTGATGGCCCTGCAGACCTCTCCGGCGGCCGTCATGTTTTGGGTCGATGCGGAAGGCTGTTGGCCATAGACAATGACGGCGGTCAATCTCGGGTTCACTTGACGGACCCGCTCTGCCACTTCTTCAGGTCCGATGCCTTCTGCTTCGGCATCCAGGATCTTGACGGAATAGCCACGGTCCCTGATGAATGTGGCCAGCAAACCGATCCAGACCGGCGGTTCGACGGCAGCCAGATCGGAGCCGAGACTTTGATAGACCCGGGCACGAGAGTTTGGATTGATGAGCAGAAGATCAAGCCGTCCGGGAAGTGTCACGGCACGTTCCTGTGAACTGTGGGCTGACGTTACTGGTCCGATCTGGAGCATTGTTCCCCTCCCCTGCCTTTCAACGACGACTCTCGATAATCGGTGCTATTCAATCGTGGCTCCTGCAGGGACGTTTCGTCCGCTGCGGACGAGTTCCCGAACGACGCGTACAATGCGTTCCGGAGTGGGGGTTGGATTGTCCAACGATTCGGCGACGCCGGCCGAACGGTCTTCCAAGCCAAGGGCGAACACCGGCGCTCCGGATTGATGCATGAGATCATAGGCCATCGACCGTGACGGGCCGCCGATCTCGAAGTCCGAATCGACCACGAGCCCGAGTTTCGTACGGGACAAACTGCCCCGCATGTCGTCGGTCACCGTGAAGGGTTTGAGCCACATGAGGTGCTGGATGTTGCAGATGATTCCTTCCTGCCGTAAGATCTTCGCCGCTTCAACGGCATTCAGGCGGGCGGCAGAAATCGGGAACAAGGTGATGTCCGCCCCTGCCTCGATGCGGTTCTCGAATTCATAGTCGATGGTAAAGCTCCGCCGATGCTCGCTGACGTAGAGAGGGTCGTCGTTGCGCATGAACCAGTTCCAGGCCTCCGTCCATTCCCTGGGCGACATGGGGGCGCATACTGGCATCCCGGGCATTCTCATAATGAGACCGTGTTGTGATGCCGAAGCGACCGGGCCGATGCCGTTCCCTTCCATGGCGATGGCGTGGAGAAATACCGGACAGGGCACGCCCCAGACGTCTTTCGACTTGGCCGCATAATTCACAATAGGGGCGGCGTTGTACCACATAAATCCTTGATAGCGGACCGTATAGATCGGACGGCGGCCGGCCAGTGCCGCCCCGACGGCGATGCCGGCGTTGGTCACATCGGCGAGCGAGAGCTCGACGATACCTTCGGCCTCCGACATATCCGGTACGGTGCCGCCGATCCATCCGACGGCCGTCACACACTGGCCCAAAAAGAGACCGTGGTTGTGCGTCAGATGATGCCGGGTGGTGTCTCTTATGACTTCCGCAACTGTTCTGCCCATAGGTTCTGCACGGTCCTTTCAGTGTCGGATTCGATGGCGAGGGCATCGCGCTCCAAGCCAAGCATCTTCATGGTGTCCTTGATTAAGGCAAACCGATCCCACTCCGGCGGGCCGTCACAACCGGACCCTGCGTGCCATAAGCCACGACAGGTTCGAATATTGATCACGGCCGGCAATTGCAGGCTGAACTGTTTCACATGATGGGCAATCAGCCAGGGATCGTCAGTGATGTCGACTGCGGGAAGTCCCAGCCCTTGAGCGAGGCCGCAGAGGGTCCACGAACGGCGGACAGGCGTCCTGGTCAGAATCGACAGATCATTGTCTTCGCAGACAAAGAGGACCGGGAGTTTCTTGGTGACGGCAAACCCCAATGCTCCGTAGATGTAGTCCTCTTCTGCGGAGGCATCACCCATGACTGTCAGCACCGGTTTGTTTGCGCCTAATGCCGCGCCCACCGCGATGGGAACCTGGTCGCCCATGAGTCCGCTGTGCCCAAACATGCCGATCTGCGGAGCATGGATGGAGGCAGAGCCTCCCATGCCGCGCGCACATCCGGTCGGACGACTCAAGAGCTCGTCGATGAGTTGGCGAGGATCGCCGCCGAACGACAGATACACCGAGTGGGCCCGGTGCTGGGCGAAGATCAAACAGTCGGAAAAGACCGACGCGATGGCCGCCGGGATATGTTCCTGCCCGACTGACAGATAAATCGGCAGCTTCATCAAACCCCGGTCGTAGGCCTTCTTCACTTCGAACTCGAAGAAACGGTTGAAGCAGGTTTGCGCGAAGAGTTTCAGGGCATAGTCATTTGAAAACATGTTGGCGACGTCGGAGATAAGGCCGAACGTGGGTGTTCTTTGCTCCAGCTCGCAATTCATTGATGATCCTCTTCATCAGCTATGGGCCACTGGCTCAGGAACTGTTTGAGACGAGTCAGGCCTGCTCTTAGCTTCTCAACCTGTGGAGTAAACGCGATACGGATGAACTGGTCGGACGACGGTCCGAAGGTCGCTCCCGGGGCCACGACGACATGGGTGTCCCTGAGTAGACGATCGGCGAATTCGTCGGAATGAAGGCCGGTGAAACCGATATCGACCAGCAGATAAAAGGCGCCCTCGGGCCTGCGTCCGGCGTAAGGCCCGAGCATGTTCATCACCAGATCGCGTTTCTGTTGATAGGCTGCTCGCATGGCCTCGGGATAGGCGCCGCCATCGGCTAAGGCCTGGAGCGCAGCGTATTGAGAGATCGAGGGAGCGCAGGAAATATAGAGCTCTTGCGCGTTGAGTAATGCGCGGCGCAACGCCGGATGTCGTGTGACGACATAGCCCACGCGAAGGCCGGTGATGTTATAGCTTTTCGAGAAGCTGTACAGTCCCACGACATGGTCGCTGCCGCTCAATGACAGCGGTGAGACATGCCGGCATCCGTACACATAGGTTTCATAGACCTCGTCGGACACCAGCCAGAGTCCCCGTTCGCGGGTGAGTCGGACCAGTTGCTCCATCATGCCGGCATCGATGACCGCGCCGGTGGGGTTGCCGGGAGAATTGATGATAAGGGCTTTGGTTGCCGGAGAGATGAGCGCCGCCAGTTCATTCAGATCAGGAACGAATCCGGTATCTTGTCGTAGCTGGTAGAACTTCACGACTCCACCGTAGTGGTGTACGGCGGCGGCGAAGTTGGGATAGCCCGGATCAGGCACGAGGACTTCATCGCCCGGGTTGATCAGGCATCCGATGGTCACGGCCACGCCATAAGTGGCGCCGGGCGTGACGAAAATGCTCTCGACATCCGTCTCGATTTGATTACGGACGGCGAGTTTTGTGGCAATGGCGTCTCGAAGAACCCGCATGCCGGCATTTTCCGTATACCCGAGCGTACGTTCGTCCGTGGCCTTGATGATGGCCTCCCGGATGAGGTCGTCCGTCGCTTCCTGCGGCTGTCCGAATCCCAACTGGATCGCATCGTCCATGTCCCGGCTTCCCATGACCTGGTCCGTCAGCCGGCGAATGCCGGAGCGAGGCAGAGTCCCCAGCACATCGTTCACCGTGTGCCGGGCAATCGTCGTCATGGCTGAAGCCGTGATGGTCATGGTTAGCTCGCTAAGAGGACACCGGGTTCATGCATCCACTGGCTGACCGACTCGTAGGAGATCTTGTTGATGGCGACATGCGAATGGATGGCATGCAAGATCGAATCGGCGGCTTCCTGCACGGACATGCTCTCGTCGTTATGGGCTTTTCTCATGGCCTTATCCCAATGGGCGGTGAAATCGGTGTTGACGGATCCGGGATTGATAAGGGTAAAGACCATGCGGTATTGGACATATTCCTTCTGCATCGCTTCGACCAGCTTCTCCACGGCCCCTTTGGCGGCAGTATAGACGCTCAGCTTAGGCAAGGTGCGCTCACCCGAACGGGATGACAGCATGAGCACATGACCCCGCTTAGTGTCCCGCCGGTCGATCTTGTTGAGCTTCATATAGGGCAACAAGGCGCGCATCCACAGGATCGGGGCCTTGGCATTGACGTCGAAAATCGCATTGATGTCGGCCATGGTCATTTCTTCCAGTGTGCCGTAGACGTGGCTGCCGCCCGCTGAGCTGACGAAAATATCGATCTGATCCTTCCCTTTGGAATAGACGTCGCCGATCCAGGCCTGAGCGGATTCGATATTGCGCACGTCCATTGCGCAGGTATTGATTTCCGTATGGATGCCGTTCCTCTTGTTCTTTTGCAGGCGGAGCAGTGCCTCCTTCGCTTCGGCGAGCTTGCCGTTCTCATTGCGCGCGATCAGGGAAATCTTTCGGCAGACCCCGTTGAGGCGCTTGGCGACTTCGAACCCGATGCCGCTGGATCCGCCGGTAATCACGACATGTTTCCCAATCCCCCAAACCGGTTTCGCGAGTGTCAAAGCATGTTTCATAGCGTCGCTCCTATTGTGACAGTGAGGTGGTGCAATGGTGCTCGGGTGTTTTCTTCTCGAGCGCTTCGAACGCCGCCAGCCGTTCCGGCGTTCCGATGTCGTAGAGGGGAACCTGGCAGGGATAGCCGTAGAGTCTGCCGTCCACCAGGCGAGGGAACACATCTCGCTCAAGTGAACAAGGGACAGAATCTGGAATAAGGTGAATCGCCTGCGTTTCGATGGCGTAGATGCCAGCGTTCAGAAACGGGGCCCTATGTTTTTCCTGAAAGGAGCGGATCCATCCGAGTTCATCCATCCTGACTCCCCCCGCATCGGTCCGGTCATTCGACGGAATCACGGCCATGGTCGCCACGGCTTGACGGTGACGATGCCGGGCGAGCAACGATTGCAGGTCGATCCGGCACAAGGAATCGCCGTTCAAGATGAGGGTCGTGGTTGTGGTGAGTTGGGAACGGCAGCCTCGGAGGGCTCCGGCTGTACCGAGCGGTGTCGCTTCCTGCGAGATGATCGTTTCACAGTCTGTCCGTCGGCTGACATGCTGCGCGATCCAGTTCCCGTGATGGCCGGTGCAGAACACAATCCGGCGAAAGCCGTGCGAGAGGATATGATCGACCACCAGATCGAGAAACGGCCGGCCATTGATCGGAGCCATCGGTTTGGGGCGGTCCTTGAGTACCGGTTGAAGCCTGGTCCCCAAGCCTCCGCAGAGAATGACCACGTCGGACGATTCGTGATACATCAGGCGGCGTCCTTATTCCCGGTCTGAATCGAGTGTTCTTCGAGTTCCGCAGACGTCGGCAGGTCATTCCAGAGGGGCGCCCGCCTGACAGGAACTTCTTGTTGAAAAAACACGATCTGGCTTCCCGAACCTTCAAACTGAAATGGAACTTGCAAGAGCCCTGGCAAGGCTGCATTGATTTTAGCGTGCAGCTCCGGTTTGGCATAAATCAGCATGAAGCCTCCCCCACCAGCGCCGAGCAGTTTCCCGCCGAGTGCGCCGGCGTTGCGCGCCGCGTCATAAATCTGATCGATGAGGGGCGTGGTAATTTTGCTGGTGAGTCCCCGCTTGACCATCCACGCCTCATGCAGAAGCTCTCCGAACTCAGCGAGGTCATGATCGCCGGTGAGGAGAGACATGCCTTCCTGAACCATCTGCAGCATGGCAAACAGCTCGACCCGTCGCTGCTTGGTCTTTTCGATTTGTTCTTTGGCTATCTCGGACGCGGTCCGTGAAAAGCCAGTGAAGTACAACAATAGGTGATCTTGAAATGCCTTGAGCCGCTCGGGCTTCATGATCAACGGCGTGTAGCCGATTTCTCCGGTCGGAGAGAAATTCAAGCGGCACAATCCCCCATAGGCCGCCAATACTTGATCCTGGCAGCCGACGGATTCACGGACAATATTCTGCTCAACATGGATGGCAGCATGGGCGAGTTCAGATTTCGTCGGCATCCGGTGTTGCATCGCATAGAGTGCGTGCAACAGACCAACTGTGAACGAAGAACTTGATCCGAGTCCGGTGCGGGCCGGGAGGTCGCCGTCATGATGGATCTCAAGACCTTCGGTCATCTTAAGGTACTGGAGAACCCCTCTGACGGCTGGATGTTCAATGTCAGCATTATTATTGGCATGTTCGATACGCGAGTAGGCAATGCGAGTCTTATGCTCAAAAAACGGCGGGAGATGACGACAGGAAATATAGCAATACTTGTCGATCGTAGTGGCGAGGACGGCGCCGCCGTGCTCTTTGAACCACACGGGGTAATCGGTTCCGCCTCCGAAGAAGGAGATGCGAAAGGGTGTGCGGCTGATAATCATCGAGCCCCTCCTTCTATCAGTTGGACGCCGGCGCTAGACATTGCCGTATCCCGTGCCAGTCACGATGGTGTAGCACTTGCTCAATTCCCGGATGCCGCGTTCTAACGTCCAGTCCGGCTTGAATCCGGTCGAGAGAATCCGTTCATTCGAGACGATGTAGTCCCGTTTGTCGGGATCTTCTCCGATCGGCGCTTCAAAAAAGACAAATTGAGGAATGTGTCGTTGGATCTCCCCGCACAATTCAAGTTTCGAGAGATTGGCGTCGTCCAAACCGACGTTATAGGCGCGATTCTTCATGCTCTCGAAGTGATCCATGGCGTGGAGAAAGGCCTTCACGACGTCGCGGATATGGATGTAGTTCCGTTTGCAATGCCCCTCGAATACGACGACGGCTCGATCGTGCACCGCGCGCCACACGAAATCGTTGACCAGGAGGTCCATCCGCATTCGCGGAGAGGCGCCGAAGACTGTGGCCAGCCGAAGGGTAATCGCGTTGCCACGATCCAGCACCACCCGCTCGGCTTTGACCTTCGTCTCGCCATACAGGCTGATGGGCCGTAACGGCGAATCCTCCGTGCAAGGAACGCCCGGTTGCCCGATGCCATACCCACTGTTCGTGACCGGGAAGATGATGTGCTGCTGTTGCGATGTCAGCTTGGTCAGCATCTGTACCGCCTCGAAGTTGATCGTGTAGGCGCCCACCCGATCGCGATTGCACAACGGAGCTCCCACCAGTGCAGCAAGCGGAATGATGATGTCGGCTTCACGCAGCAAGTCCGTGATGACTCGTTCATCTCGGCAGTCCCCTCGGACGACACGGAAGGTTTCGAAGGCACAGCAATCCAACAGGCTGTTCTGCCTATAGAGAAAGTTGTCGAGGACGGTCACACGGTGTCCCCGATCGAGGAGCTGTTTGCAGAGCACTGATCCGATGTAACCCGCGCCTCCGGTCACCAGTACATGTGTCTGTTTTGTCGGCATTGAGATAACGACTCCTTAAGGCTGATGACAGAGCGGAAGCGATGCGAGTGACACCCCTTCGCCCGATATTGAGTGATTGATAAACCATCGCACCGTCATTTCAAGACCCTGTTTCAGGTTAGTGAATCGGTAATCAGGAAACAGCGACGCAAACGTTCTGCTGTGCAAGCGTTTCACCAGGACGCCTTCAGGTTGAGTAGAGTCGAATACAATTGGACCCGTATACCCCATGACGGACGCAATCGCTTCGGCTAAGGCTCGAATCGTGATGCCGCCGTCTGGAGTAATGATCGTTGTCGTCGAGTCGAGATTTCGCTCGATCGCATCGACGGCGATCTTGGCCACATCGTCGACAAAGACGAATTGGCGCACCGCGCGGCCGCTTCCCCATACGACCAACGGAGTACCGGTTGTCTTCGCCGCCCAGCAACGGCTGATCAGCGAAGCCACCACATGACCGCGTTCCGGATCAAACGAATCTTGGGGGCCATAGATCGTGACCGGTGCCAGTGTGGTCCACTTCCAGCCAGTGTCTTTCGCGACGAGACGAGTGTGGAGATCCAGCATCCGCTTGGCATAGCCGTACCCCGCATTGCCCTCATATGGCAGCGCGGCCTGGAGATCGCTTTCAGTCGTCGCCCGATCGGAAAATAGAGGAAAGGCGCAACTTGAAAGAAACGACACAAGTCTTTGTATTCCAAGGGAGCGAGCAGCGGATAGTACTGCCGTATTGATCAGTGCATTATCTTCAAAAAATCGGCTATTGTTCGCTGCATTGGCTTTTACGCCTCCGACCAATCCAGCGAGATGAAGGATTTGCCCTGGCCGGATGTTCTCAAGCAGAAGCTGTGCGACGCTGCGGTCGCGGAGGTCCCCGTCTGCGCGCGAGAGGAAAATCGCATCGGGACGGATCTTCCGAATCGCCGATCCCAGCAGGCCGGTCCCACCGGTCACCAGTAGCGGGCCTGTCATGCAGCCTCCAGGACAATCTGCGATATCGTGGCGACGTCGACCGGCGTCAGTGCCGCGTGGTTTGGGAGAAAGAAGCCGCAGTGGTGAATCCGATCGGCTACGGGGAAACTGGTCTCTCCATATCGGCTTGTCCAGAAAGGGTGAAGACCAAGATTGCCGGCAGAGAAAATGCGGGTTTCAACCCCTCGCGCCACGAGCGCTTGAACGATCCGCTGGCGTTGCTGGCGGGATTCCGCCAGCAAGCCGACCGAAATACTGGCGACCTGACTATTCTTCGGAGCCCGTTGGACATAGAAGCTGGAACTGAGACGCTCCAGGTAACGCCCGTGATTCGCCCGACGCTGTTCCGTCATCCAATCCAGTTTCTCCACTTGCCCGATTCCAATGAAGGCGTTCAGATCGGTCGAGCGAAGATTGAATCCCGGTTCGTAGAAGACGAACGGAGAATGAAAGTCATCGATCAGGTGTTGCGTGACCAGTCCACGATGGGTCGCGGCATCCAGATCCTTGCTCCACCCGTGACTCCGGAGCATCAGGAGGAGATCGTCGAGGGCTTTGTCATTGGTAGAGACCATGCCGCCTTCGATGGTCGACATTTGATGGCCGAAATAGAAGGAGAAGCTCGCCATATCGCCGAATGAGCCGACTTTCCGTCCTTCATAGCTCGCGCCGATCGCGGCACAGGCGTCTTCCAGTAAGATGAATCCATAGCGTTCTTTCAGTGCCATCAGGTCCCGCATCTTATGCGGGACACCCAAGACCTGAACGAGCATCACCGTCTGCGGTTGATGCTGTTTCAAGAGCGCCTCAAGATGGTTGAGGTCGAGTGCAAACGTATCCGGATCGGCTTCGCACATAATGGGTTCGAAGCCGAATTGAATAGCGGGCGCAATCGACGTCACCCAGCCTACGCTGGGTACGATGACCTTCTTATTCCTCAGTCGTCCGGAAGCCAGGAGGGTGTAATACATGAGCAAGTTCGCCGACGATCCCGAATTGCAAAACACGGAATGAGAAGACCCCAGCCATTGGGACCAGCGCGACTCGAACTCGACGGTGATGGGACCTTTCGTCAAGCGAGGATAGGTCTGCAGCCATTCGACCAAGCGATCAATGTCCTGACGATCGATCGTGTCGTAGGCCAGGCACCATCGAGGATTCAAGCTGTGTTGGACTGATTGACGGCCTTCCATGACGTACTCTCCTCAATGGCAATATCAATGGGCTTGGTCTGGCGGATGAGGGTAGTACAAGTTATGTGCCATTGATTCCGGCTTGGAATCTGACAACCTGCCATGAAAATTCGATGGGTCGCGTGATGCACTCGGCAAGATCTGCCGCGTACGGAGGAAAGGAATGACGGGATAAGCTACTGAAGAAAGACCGGATTGAAGTCCGGTTATTGAAGTGGAAACGGATCGGTGGTTTTCTGGGTGGTCCATTGTTCGATGGCCTGATGAACGGATCCTCCCCACCCGCGGTATTCGATGTATTCCATTTCGTGAAAGCGAAATGCGATGCCGATCGTCCAGGTACCCTCTGCGGCCTCGGCACTTTTGACGAGCCCAGTCAAATTTGTGACGTGACCGAGTCCGGCCAGCTCAAACTCCATGCGCAGTGTGGTTCCTGCCCGCAGCCAGCCCGGAGCTTGCGGGACGATGACGCTGCAGCCGCCGATACTCAGATTTTGAAGAAGCCCGCCGACGATCGCTGCCGCCGTCGCTCCGCCCCTCACGCTGCCCTCCACCTGTTCAAGAACAATCGGTTCGCAGGAAGACACGCGGGCATGTTTGCGCAGATGCATTTCTTCCACGGTGTGCGGAAACGCCATGAAGAGGAGCGGCACCGGCGCGCTCAGCATGTCGCGGATTTCCGTTCGATACCCGACCAGCTTTCCATCATGCAGATAACTGACCGTACAGGGGGTTCCTCTGGGAATCTCCGCCCCGTGCCCGAGCTGCAGCGGCCATTCACAGACCAGCCATGCATAGTCTTTCCAGCCCAGGAGGGTGGACCCGTACATCCCCTTCTGCCCATTGAGGGTAAACGACAGTTTGAGGGAAAGGCCGACGGTGAGAAACGATGTCGGCGTGGGTTGTGTCGTGGTCACATCATTCATGCGGGCTCCTGATCGAGATAGACAGTGGGATTGATGCCGGTGCTGACAGGGTCGGTCACGGCTGCAATGGTTCTCTGTGTCGCTCCTTGGATGCGAGCAAGATCGACTGTCTCCGGATGCGACAGGATCGTATTGCCTGCGCTTTTGACGACCATGATCTCGGGCTGGAGTGGTGTGGCCCGATTGATTCGGCTGACGACCGCCACCTCCCCTGTATTGAGTGTCACGACTGAGCCGACCGGATAGACTCCCACGATTTGGATAAACCGTTGGACGAGTGTGTGTTCGAGATGGCCTTTTTGCGAAATGAGATACAGAAATTGGAGGGCTTCATGGGCCGGTTTGGCCTTGTGATAACAACGGTCGCTTGTGATCGCATCGTAAATATCCACGACGGCTGCCATCATCCCGAACTGGCTGAGGTCGCACTTCTGGCGCTGATAGGGGTAGCCGGTCCCGTCCACGCGCTCATGATGTTCCAGCGCTGGCTTCAGGTAGTTGTCCGTCAAACCGGTCGTCCCTGACAGGACTTCGGCTCCCCGCATCACATGCTGCTTCATGATTTCAAATTCATGGGCTTCGTATTTTCCCGGCTTGTTCAAGATCTCCAACGGGACTTTCGTCTTCCCGATATCATGGAGCAAGGTGCCGACGCCGAGCTGATGCAAGAGCGATTCGTCGATTCCCAGATTCCGCCCGAGCGACAAAGCCAGGAGCGACGTGTTGACCGAATGAAAAAACGTATATTCGTCGAAATGTTTTAACCGCGAGAGGCTCGTGAGGGCATCAGGATTCCGGAGAACGCTGTCGGCCATCTCCGATACCACCTGATTGACCGCGTCCATGTTGATATCGCGTCCCATGCGAACGTCAAGCATCGCTTCTTCGATGACATTCTTTGCGGCGGTATATACGAGTTTGGCGGCCGGCAGTTCCTCTTCGAAGGGAATGCCGGTGACTTTCGGAGGCTCGGTGAGGACGGAGGAAGGTTCCTGGAGCGCATCTTCCGCCACTGGGGAATCAGCTTCAAGCTCGCCTGCAATATCAAGCATTTCAACACCGCAGGCTCTCAGTTGCTCCACTTGCTCCATCGACGTCACCGCCATGCGATGCCGGAAAAAGGGTGTGGCAAACCAGGAACAATCGAGTTTCTCGATGCGCATGCCGGGACGAAGCTGGGTGATGTGAATGCGTGTCGCCATGAATGACTGCTGTGGGTATCCGTCCGAAATGCGCGCAGATCGCCGCTTGCTTCTGTATCGGAACAGGGACAGGAATTCTTGAGGGTATTCTTACGAACTGGGGAAGGGGGAATGTGCACGCTCTTGAGCCAGGGTGCGGGCGTCCTCAACCCGTTAAGATCGTTCCCCTGGGGACCGATATGACATGTGGGAGCCTCTCAAAGTAGACAGGCGTATTCGGACGGTGGCAACCGGGGAGATACGAATTCATGAGTGGGACGAAGCAGATTTCCATTGAGCAATTGAGGCCGGGTATGTTTGTCGTGGAGATGGATCTTCCTTGGTATCGCACGCCCTTTCTGTTCCATAAGCGTCTGATTCGTGATGTGGAAACAGTAGTCGTGATGAAACAGCACGGCGTCCAACAGGTTACCATCGATACGACCAAGGGACTGGACGTGCCGGCGTCGGTACAGATACCTCCCGTCAAAGGCGAGCCCATGCCAGCGACGTTGGACGCTGGACACGATGGCGATGAGGTGGCACCTAAAGCTGGTTCGCCCCCAATGGACGGTGGTGATAACCAGGTGGCGGCCTTGTATGGCGAGGCGCAAGAGGCCGTGGAGCGCATCTTTGCCGATCTTGAACGCGGAGTCCCGCCGACGCCGGCCGCAACGAAAGAGATCGTCGGGGGGGTCATCACTCAGGTGCTGCACGACCGCAGCGCACTCCTCCTGCATAGTACCTTTCTCAAGGTAAAGCAGTTCGATCGCTCCCTGGGCGCGCATGCTCTTGATACGGCCATCTTGTCGCTGGTCGTTGCCGTCGAAAGCGGCGTCGATCCATCCCTCTACGAACAGCTTGGGATGGGAGCACTCCTGCATGATGTCGGGTACGTACGCCTCCCTCGCAATCTGGTCCGCAAGCGAGACGAATGTAATGATTCAGAGCAGCGACTCTTGGAGCAGCACACCCAATTGGGCGTCACGGTGCTTGGCGAACAATCCGGTTACCACCAGGAGGTCTGTCGGGTCGTCGTGGAGCACCATGAGCGATGCGATGGAAGCGGGTATCCGCGGAAGCTGAAGGCTCAGGACATCTCCCCGCTTGCCCAAATCGTCGGGATCGTGGACCTCTATGACAAGATGGTCAGCCGCCGTGGGGGCAGGCCGGCGATGATTCCTCATGATGCCGTGCGTCAATTGTTTCTGGTCGGAGAACGCGGGCAATACCCCAAACCGTTGGTTGAGGCCGTGATTCGAAGCATCGGGGTGTACCCTGTCGGCAGCCTCGTTCGTTTGAATACCGGAGAGCAGGCGGTGGTGGTCGGGGTCAATCCGGAACAGCGCTTGAAACCTCAAGTGAAGATTACCGGAGGGCCGCACGGAGAGTCCTATCCCAATCCGGAGCAAGTCGACCTTGCTCTCCCTTCGCAGGATAAGGTGTCGCGCACGGTCTTACGCGTATTGGATCCCGTCCAAGAACGCGTCAATATTGCTATGTACCTGGACGATGACATGGATCAGGCCGCCTAATGAAGCAGCTTCCCCAACGGCGGCGTTCGGCGGCGACTCGGCCCGTCAAGAAACGGTCGCCGCAGTCATACGAAGGCCTATTGGACGGATTGCCGATCGGCGTCCTTCTGTTGAGTCCGGCCGGGGTCATCTCTGCGATGAATGCCGAAGGCGCCCGTCTGTGCGGGGCGGCCGGGACTGGCTATATCGGAGCACTCTTTCCGGAACTGTGGGAGCAGTTGACCGGGCTGAATGCGGCTATCACCCGCCAGCTCATTCAGCAGGTTCACCGCGAAAAGCAGCCCAGGCAGCCGGATCAGGTGATCATACGGCAGGGCCGGGGCCGCGCGCTTCCGGTAGAGTGGACCTGCATGCCGGCCAGCTTCGATCAACAACTCGCAGTCTCCGTCAGCCTCAAAGATATGTCTCGAGAGCAGGAATTGACGCACGATCGTAATCGTCTTGCCGCGATCGCCGACGAGAGTCCGTATCCCATCCTTGAGCTCGACGATCAGGCCAGCCTGATCTATGCCAATCCGGTGATGACCGGACTGTTGACTCAATTCGGCTATGGAACCGACGGATATCCACAAGTGGCTCCGCAGGGTTTGCCCGATCTGGTGCGCCGTTGTTTGGACGCGGACACGCCCATCCAGGAGACCGCCTCCCGCCTCCCCGACGCACGTTATGCATGGGTCTTCTGTCCGGTGAAAGCAGATCGCCATGTCCGCGGGTATGCCGTTGACCTGACAGAAACGCAGCGAGCGAAAGAGGCGCTTCACGCCTCGGCTGCGGAGCTGATCGCTCAAAACCTCCGGTTGGATCGGGCGCTTCAGGAGGCGCAAGCCGCCACTCATACCAAGGCGGCGTTTCTCGCCACGATCAGTCATGAACTGCGCACCCCCATGAATGGGGTGATCGGAATGACCAGCTTGCTCATGGACACCACCCTCGCTCCCGAACAGCGTTCGTATGCCGAGACCATTCGGCAATGTGGGGAAGCGCTCCTGCATTTGATCAACGATGTCCTCGAGTGCAGCAAGATCGAAGCGGGCAAGCTGGAACTGGAATCGATCGAGTTCAATCTTCGGACGACTGTAGAGGATGTGCTCAAACAGTTTGCCGAACGCGCCGAGTCCAAGGGTTTGGAATTGAACGGCCTCATTCACGCGGCCGTGCCCACCGGATTGAGGGGCGATCCAGGCCGGCTCCGCCAGGTTCTGACAAATCTGGTCGGAAACGCCATTAAGTTCACCGAACAGGGAGACGTCACCGTGCAGGTCTATCTGGAAGAGGAGACCGAGGGTGATGCCTTGCTCAGATTTGACGTGACGGATAGCGGTATCGGCATTAGCCCGGAAACACAAGACCGGCTCTTTCAACCGTTTGTCCAGGCGGATTCGACGATGACCAGGCGGTATGGAGGAACAGGACTCGGGTTATCGATATCTAAGCAATTGATTGAGTTGATGGGCGGACAAATCGGCGTGAAAAGTGCGCCGGATCGCGGCAGTACGTTTTGGTGTACGGCCCGATTCCCGAAACAGCCTTCGTCGGTGTCGGCGATTCTGCCCATGGCGGATCTTCAAGGCCACCGTGTGCTCATCGTGGATGACAATGAGTCCAACCGGCTTATCTTGCACCATCTGGTTTCCGGATGGGGCATGCAGGATGTGCTTGCGGAGGATGCGGCCAGTGCCCTGGCGCTCATTGAGGAGGCCTCTCGCCACGGCACCCCGTACGAGTGCGCGATTGTCGATGTGGTGATGCCCGGAAAAGACGGTCTGCAATTAGCGGCGGAGCTGCAAAGCCTTTCCTGCGCCGCTTCCATGCGTATCGTGGTCATGACTTCGCTCTTACAACGGGGGCATGCCGAGCGTGCCAGAAAGGTCGGGGCGAAGGGCTATCTCACCAAGCCCGTCCGACACGATGAATTGAGGGATTGCCTGCGTACGGTGCTCGGAATGGCGCATGGACCGGTCGATACTCCGCAGGCGGATGATACGGCCCCTCCGCGTCTGATTACGCGACACACCCTAGCGGAGCACTCCACGCGACGACGGATCTTGGTCGTTGAAGATAACGGCGTCAATCAGAAACTGGCCGTGCGCATGCTGGAGAAGCTCGGGTACCGGCCCGATTTGGTCGAAAACGGGCAGGAAGCACTGGCCGCACTTGATGCGGGGGCCTATGACGCGGTGCTCATGGATTGCCAGATGCCTGTCATGGACGGGTTTGAGGCCACGGCCGCAATTCGCCGGCAAGAGGCTGCAGGAAAGCGCTATGTGAGCGAGGGCCATTTGCCGATCATCGCAGTGACGGCCAATGCGATGCAAGGTGATCGTGAGCGCTGCCTGGCCGCCGGCATGGATGCCTATCTTGCCAAACCCATTAAGCTGGAAGATGTGCGGACCACTCTGGCACGGTGGGTCATGTCCCCTGCGTCAGAGGATAGGGGGAAAGGCGTGGCGAAGAGCTCGGGTCCGGTGTCCGATGGACGGTCGATCTTTGATCCGGCCCAAATGCTCCAGAACATCGGCGGTGATCAGGATCTCCTGGTGCAATTGGTCGACCTGTTTCTCGAACGACAGGCCGACATGATGAGCCAAATCCGGCAGGCCTTGTCTCTTGGGGACACCGTGACGGTCGAACGAGCCGCTCATACGCTTAAGGGAACGGCCGGCAATCTTTGCGCTCCGGAGGTGGCACTGGCTGCGGGCCGTCTCGAAGCCATCGGTCGGCTGGGGACACTGCACGACGCTCCGGCGGTCTATGCGCATCTCGAAATGGAAATGCTTCGCCTGCTTCGGATCCTCGAAGACTATCGTGGCGCGAGTGGCGCCATGACACAGGCCGCCGCCTGATGCCACTCTTGCGTCATCGTCTATGTCCTGCCGAAGAGCAATCAGACGGAGCAGACAGCCGATGCGACCGGCTTGGGGGCAAGGGTGTCAGCCGCGGGCTTGTGTGAGAACAGCGGAAAGCGTGTGGGATAGTTGTCGGGTAGGATCAGCTGCTTGCAGAGTTTGGTGCGAGGATTCATGAGAAGCGGTCCCCGGAGATTGGCCGTGATGCCTGTCGGGTCGTTGGACGGAATGGTGAGCAGCACGGACAGGATCAACTCGTCGTCGTCCTTGCCGCCCACTTCAAGGAGGGCTTCATGGGGCGCCTGGACGTTATAGTCAGGGTGGAACGTGGCCGGGTCGAGAATCACAAAGGCCAGTCCCGGTTCGTCGAGTGACTGCAACCATTTGAAGGGCGCATCCGTATCGTGATCGAGAATCACGTAGCGGCGGCAGTCTGGAAATCCAAGAATCCCGTTAGGAAATGTCAGGACCGCATCGGGTCGAACGTCACAGGTGCCGAAACGGGTCGAACGACATTGCATCATGCATCCTTATGGCGCGCTCCGCCGCTTCGGCGGTGCAAGGTGGCGAAAGGCGTCGAGTGGAATGACTTGTGTTTTCGAGGCCAAGTGATTTTCGTCCTGAATCCGCGCATAGACTTCATCGCGATGCACCTCAACGGTGTGCGGCGCCTCGATCCCCAGGCGGACTTGTCCGCCTTTCATCCCGAGGACAATGACCCGGATATCCGGACCGATGGTCACACCTTCGCCGCGTCTTCTTGTCAGGACCAGCATGAACGCCTTCCGTGGCTGTTGAACCGATACCCCCTACGAGTCTATCGGTCTATCTGCTGAAACCTTGAGCGTCAGTTCCTGCTTACTGCAAATAGCGCAGGAGGGAGTTGTTAAACAGTTGGTTCAGCGTCCGGCTGGCGGCTTCGATCGCGTATTGTTGCAACGTGAGATCGGAAATCGCTTTGGCGAGATCCACATCCTCCATTTCCGAGAGGGTTTGGGTAAAGAATGATTTGAATTCATCCAGTCGACCGGCGCTGCCCGTCAGCCGATTCGACAAGGCCCCCACTTCTCCCAGGACGGCGCCGGCCTGGCTGAGTCCGGTGCCGACATCCCCGATTGTGTTGCGGATGCCCCCGCGGTAGTTTGTTCTGAGCGAGGTGACGAGGGTCTTGATCGAGTCGAACAAGTCGATATTGGGACCGCTGAACACCCGATCCCCGGATACGTTGGTCGGCACCACTTGATTTTTGCCCACCTCCACCTGATGGACGCCGGCATCGCCTTGATATTGCAACCCCGTCACCACGGCAAACCGGTCACCCGTGGCCGGAGCGCCGCTGCCGGTGGAGAGCTGCAGCCGGATTCCGTCGAAACTGATGTCGCTCCCAGTGCTGTAGTTTTGATTGGCCAGCACGGTCCGTGGAGTGAGACTCACGGCATATGCGTCACCGCCTTGCGGTCCGCCGCGATCGCTATTGGAGAGGACAACCCGAAGGCCGTCGAACTCAATGGCGTTGCCTGACACGTAGGTGTTGCCAGAGGACACCGTGGCGCTCGTCGTCGTGTTTACAATGTTGTATTGGGTACTGGAGGTGAACTGGATCGAATAGGAATTGAGCGTCAAATTGGCCGGTCCGATAATCCCTGCATCAGCGGCAAAGGCCCCCCCCGTATTGGCGCTGTTCTTGGTCACATTCACTGGGACCGTCACATCCAAGACGTCATACTGGGTCGCCGATGAAAACCGGATTACGTAGTCATCCAAGGTGACGAGGTTGTCATCCACGACGCTCCCTTGGCTGACCACCGCGCCGCCGGTATTGGTCGATCCAGGGCTGGTCGTAGCCGTGAGTGCAAAGGGCTTATCTCCGGTTGTCCGGCTCCCCCCCACCAGCCCTAACGCAGCACGAGAGGTGCCTCCGGTCACCGTCACGGTGGAGTCCGATCCATGCGCGTCGGACGCAATGACGAGATGATCCGTCTCAAACGTCACCGTCACGTGTTTCCCCGCTGCGGTCAATGCGGCATCGGCATTGATCTGCGTTTGGACCCGCGCGGCGAGTTGAGCGCCGGTCAAGCTACCCGTGGCCGATGTCAGATCGATGGTGCCGGAGGTGACGCCGTCGACCGAGACCACGAGCGTATCGTTGGTGCCGTTAGTCAGCGTGACGGGCGTCGTAATCGCGAGCCCGGTCGTTCGGCCGTGGGTGCTGGTACCGGTAAACACCGGCTGCCCGTTCAACTCGGCATTGGCATATTGCTGGACCAGGGAGTAGAGCTGACGGACTTCGCGGGAACCGATGACGCGTTCCGCCGGACCATTCGTATCGCTGCCGAACTGGACGGCGAGCTCTTGGACACGGCTGAGGGTGTCTGTCGTGCTGCTCAGGAGTTTATCGCTCAGATCGAGGCGTGTCCTGCCGAAGGAGATATTTCGTAGCCGTTGCTCAATCGACGCGACGGACGCCTTATCGAGGCTGATATGGTTGAAGGCGCTGGGATCATCGGACGGCTTCCGCACTTTTTTGCCAGTCGAGACCTGCTGTTGCAGCTCCAAAGATCGTGCGCGCGACCGTTCCAGATTGTTGACCAACACACCGAACGTTTGTTGCTCAGTCACACGCATCGAGGCTGCTCCTTTCTAGCGCTTCAAGGTTAATAAGGTGTCAAACATCTCGTCGGTGACGCGGATCAAGCGCGCCGCCGCTTCAAATCCCCGTTGAAACTTGACGAGATTCACGAGCTCTTCATCGATCGAGACGCCCGACACTTGTGCCCGGAAGGTGTCGATTTGATCGCGGAGGATTTCCTGTGCCGTTTGCTCGCGATCGGCCGTTTGGGCGGAGACCCCGAGATTGGCCGCGGTGCTGCGATAGGCGTCATGCAATGTGTTGTTGTTGAGACTGGCAAACTGTGTGTGCTGGAGTGCCACGAGTTGGAGCAGCGTCGCGTTGTTGCCGGGGATGCCGGCTCGCGTGGAGGAGGCGGCGACCGTGGCAGGATTCGTAAGGGCGACGGCAATGTTGCCCGCGCTGTCTCGATAGGAATTCACTCGAAACACATCATTCGCCACCGGGGCGCCTGACAGCGTAACACTGATGCCATCAAAGATGAACGTGGACGGGGTGCTATAGGTGCCGGAGGCGGCGGTGCTGGTCCCACCCAGCAGACCGAGGCTGGCTCTGGCATTGCCGCCTGTCACATTCACTGCCGAGGAGGCACCGGTCCCGTTGGATGTCAAAACGACGCGGTTGGTGATCGTGTCGAAGGTAGCTGACACTGTCAAGCCTGCGGCTTGTAATGTGGCATCGGCGTTGATCTGTGTCTGAATTTCCTGGGCCAGCGCCGCGCCGGAGGTATAGGCCTGGCCCGGAGACGCGGCACCTGTCAGCGTGATGGTTCCGGAGGCCACCCCGTCGACTGAGACAGTCAAGGTGTCGTTGGTTCCGGTAATGATGGAGAGGGGCGCGGCACTCGAAGGGGCCGTAATAGCGGTACCGGTATAATTGCCCCGAATGGTGGCTCCAGTGGTGGTGTCCACAATCGAGTACGCCGTCGCTGAAGTAAACTGGACCTCGTAGTCGTGGAACGTCAGCAAACTGTTCGCGGTCACGGTTCCGCTGCCGATCGCCGCCGTTCCCTGATTGTTGGAATCCGCCTGAGTTGTGACCGCGGGCGGCGTAAAAAAGTCTCGCCCCGTAGACCCGTCAAGACCGTAGCCCTGACGATGAATCAGGTTGACGGCATTCGAGAGTGTCGAGGCAATGCGATCAAATTGATCTTGCAGCCCCTGGACCGTGGTGTCTCGTAAATCAAGCAACGCGCGAAGGCGGCCGCTGGTGATCTGCCGGTCGAGACTGACCGTCCTGGTTCCGCCAGTCGAATATCCGACTTCAAAAAGCCCCGCATTGTCCGCGGAGGCGACTGCTTCCAGATTGCGATGCGTGTCGCCTTCCACGACAACCTGCCCGCGAGCGGCGAATATGCTGAGCCCTCCGGTACTGCTTTCAATGCTGGTGATATCGATGCGCTGGGCTAACTCGTTGAGCGCCAGCTGGCGCTGGTCCCTGAGGCCGTTGGCATTCTGCCCCGTGACTTCCGCGGTGACAATCTTTCCGTTCAGCTCAGCCAACTGAGTCGTGAGGCTATTGATCTCGGTGATGGTTTGCGAGACCTGGAAATTCAAGGAAGCTCGGGCGTTGGTGAGATCCGATGCGGCTTGGTTGAGACTTGCCGTCAATTGACTCGCTTTGCCCAGCAAGACCGACCGTGCCGCGGACTCGCCCGGCGACGTCGAGACATCCTGGAACCCCTGAAACAACTCGCTGAGGGCGGCCCCGATGCCCTGATCGTTACTATCGCCGAATATATTCTGCAATCGAAAGAGCTCGTCTCGAGTTACGGATAGACGCCCGAGCGTTTGGTCGGACACGGTGAGCTGTTGCTCGACGAAACGATCGACATGGCGTCGGATCGAAGTGGCCTGCACGCCGGTCCCCGACATGCCGGGTTGTCCGTTAATCGGCGGCCGCTCCGTCAAGACGGCTTCCTGTCGTGAAAAGCCCGGAGTATTGACGTTGGAGATGTTATGCCCACTGACCGTCAGCGCTTGCTGAGCGGTGTTCAAGGCTGTCCGGGCGATGTCAAAGAGGGAGTTTAAGCCACCCATAGGCTATCCCTGCTGGTAGAGGACGGCTGATGACGGGTGTGCGAGCGCAGGCTTCCCCGTCCGGTTGTACGCCTTGCCGTCCGTCAGAGCAGCTGCTCCGGCGGTCAAGGCGTGTTCGACAAACCCTCGAATGCCGTCGATGAGGACCACGTTCTGCTTGATCTCTTCACGCACATGCTTGGCGGTGGCCATCAAGGTCTCGTGATGACGACGAACGGTGGACGCCTCCGATCCTTGCCAGCGATCGAGCAGGAGGCGCAACGACACGATGGAGTCAGACAACGACAGCGCGAGCACAATCTGGCGGACCGTCTGATCTCGCGCGTCTGCAATGGACTGGAGTTGTTCGAGTACCGCAAGGCGGCGAACATTGATGGGGTGGAAGTCGCCGATGGCGAGTGTTTTGATCGCGTGACGCTCCGCCTCGACCGTTTCGAGGAGGGACTGGCAGGCGGCCAGTTCCCGGAGGAGGATCGTGACTAACTGTGATGACAGTGCCGTTGAAACCGAAGGCATACGCGCTCCCTGCGAACTTGCTTCGGACGTGACGCAGCCATCCTGGCTGCGTGGTCGATGTGGACCGTACCTGCTACAACACCGCGTCGGTCAGAACTTGCTTGATGAGTGCATCGCCAACTTTGCGACCACTGACATCATAGGTGCCATGTTCGATGGCGTTCTTGATCTGTTCGACCCGCGCGGTCCGTTCGTGATCGGGGGTCTGTCCCAGCGCACGAATGCGCTGCAGCTCTTTGGCCTGATCCGAAATCTGGACCCGGTCATTCCCCGTCTCTTTTTGAGACGGTTGCCGTTGCGTCGACGGACCTTTGGTCTCCTGCGTGCCTAAGAGAATCTTGGCCAGTTGATCGGAACGACCTGAACCTGAGATCTGCATATCTCTCTCCTTCTTCTGGGAAACGGCTGAGCCCACCGGGGTTTTCCCCTCTCGGTTGCTTCAACCCCTGTCGCACACCTTATCGGTCTTCACTGTCCGGAACTTTAGCGGTTGGCGGATAATTCTTTTCGATATATTCCTGAACCATGCGGGTAATCCCGATGCCCCCTGACTCGGATGCCCTATTCCCAATCTCCTGATCATAAAAGGAGTAAAAGTATGAGCCCATCTTGCCGGACATCTCTGATTCATGAACGGTTTCCCGCATGACCTTCATGAGATAGGATACAAAGAATCCTTCATACTGCTTAGCGGCCTTCAAAAGCTCTTGCCGATCGCCAGGATTCCCCTTTACTTGCAATGAGTTGACATCATTCTGGCTTCCCAGTGGATCGGTGAAGACCGGGGACGAAAGAAACTGCGCCTGAGTCGAATCATGAATATTCATAAGGATTCTCGTATCGTACAACAGCGATTGCCAGACCATGTCTTGCTAATACTTGTTAATACAATCATGGCATTATCTATATAATCTCAAGAGTAGCTTGGAGTGCTCCGGCTGCCCGGAGCGCTGAGAGAATCGAGACCAGATCTCTCGGTGTCACACCAACCGCATTGAGCGCCCTCACAACTTCTCCCAGCGTCACGGTCTCATCCACGACGATTAACCGAGACTCTTGTTCCTTCACCTCCGTCTGTACATCTTCCGTCACAGTAGCTGGTTGATTGCCGGCAGCGCCGATCAGTGGTGCATTTGGCTGAGAAACACTCAAGGTATTCTTCACCGAAATCGTCAGATTCCCATGAGAAATAGCACAGGTGGAGATTCGCACATGCTCGCCAAGTACGACCGTACCGGTTCGTTCGTTGACCACCACTTTGGCGGCCATATCGACCGAGACGTCCAGGCCTTCAATCGAGGCAATATATTCGACAACTCGACCATGGAAGGCTGATGGAATTGTGGCTTTGACAAGACCGGCATTGACGGGTAAGGCGCTCCCTTTGCCGAAGACCCCATCGATTGCTTCGGCCGTCCGAATGGCGGTCGTGAAGTCCGGCTGCCGGAGCATCACCGAGACCGTCTCCCAGGCATCGATGTTGACCACCAGCTCCTTTTCGATAATCGCTCCTGCCGGTATCACTCCGGCGGCCTGGTGATTCTTGGTGACCGTCGCTCCCCCTGCTCCGCCTGTCCCACCCAGAAATCCCCCCACCGAAACCGGGCCCTGCGCCACGGCAAACACTTGCTGATTGGCCGCTTTGAGAGGAGTCAACAGGAGCGTCCCGCCCTGCAAGCTTTTCGCATTGGCCATGGAAGACACAACTACATCGAGGGTTTGGCCAGGCTTGGCGAACGGAGGAAGCTTGGTGGTGACCATGACCGAGGCAATATTTTTCGTGAGGAGCTGGATCGGATCGATAACCAGATTGATCCCCATCTTGTTCAGCATGGACATCATGGCCTGGATCGTAAACTGGCCGCCGATGACTTGGTCGCCGGTTCGATCAAGTCCCACGATCAATCCATAGCCGATCAATTGATTTTCGCGAACACCTTCAATGGCCCCGATGTCCTTGATCCTGACCGCCTCCGCAGAAAGCGGCACACACAAGAATCCGACGAGCGCTCCCGCAATCCATGACTTGGTATAACGTGTCTTCATTAGTGCGACGATCCCCTCGTATTACAACTTGTGCACGGATTGAATGGGCGACTTTCGACCTAAGAGCATTCTCGAAATCCATCCCTGTTCCGAGGCCGACTCTTGCGAAATGCTGACTCGGTTCTTTCCGCTATGCCAATACCCCGTTCGACCGGGATCCTGCGGCGGATCCAAGTCCGCCCGCCTCACCACGCCGCTCATCACCATCATCTGCAACGACTGGAGCGAGACCGTGCCACGCCAGACGCCCCATTTCGCCGAGACTTTCCGTTTAGGAATCGTTTTCACTCAGAACATCCTTCTTAGAAGGGGTAAACCCAGTCAAGAATGCGAACCAGCCATCCCGGCCGCTGCACATCGTCCAACACTCCCAACCCTGCGTATTCGATTTTCGCATCGGCAATCGCCGAGGAGAGCACGGTATTCTTCGTGTCGACGTCGACTCGCCGCACAATACCGGCAATCGTCATCATTTGCTTTTCACTGTTGACCGTGACTTCTCGCCGTCCTTCAACTCGCAAATCACCGTTCGGAAGCACCTCCACGACAATCACCGAGATCGTACCGGTTAACGTTCCTTCCCGGCTGGTGGCGCCTTTCCCGCTGAATTTGTTGCTCGCGGACGCATCAACCCCCAGCCCTCGCCTGGCTTCGTCGCCCAGACGGATACCGGGAATTCCGATATACCCGACCCCGGTTCCCGCCAGCGAATTTGACAGCGTTGAATCGCGTTGCGCCGAGGTGTCCGCCGACTTTGACCCCCTGTGCTTCTCGACAATCTTGACGGTCAGGATGTCTCCTACCCGCATGGCACGCATATCTTCATACAAGTACGCGCGGCCGTTATCTTCCTGCCACAGTGAGCCCAGAGTCTTGGGAGGAGCTAATGTCGGCACCGTGAGCTTGGAGGACACCGAAGCTGAGCTTGAGGGGAGGAGACTACAGGCGCTCACCGTCAGGCCCGCCATCACCACACAACATGTACGAATGTTTGCCACGCGCATGGGTGTCCCTAAAACTCCACTTGTACGAGGCCTGGAGCGACGATCTTCGCGCGCAGCTCTCGCCCCGAATCAAGGTTAGCCACCATCACGGTCTGTCCGACTTGTCCACTCCCCTTCGTCACGCCTGATGTTTGAACGGAGAAGTTGCCACGCCGCGCTTCAATCATGACGTGATCCCCCTTCTTGACCATAAACGGCTTTTTCAAGAAGGTCGGACGCAAGGGAGTATTCGGTTGCAGTGGACGAACCGTGCTCTTCCCAATGACGGCCTCCGGGTCCGTGATGAAGGGATGTTTCACATCGTAGGTGACGATCCGTGCGGTCGTCAGATCATCCGGTTCAATCGTTTCTTCAGACTTCAAGTAGCGGGATGGGACGACCACATCGATCATGGCTGATATGTCGGCCAGCGCTTCAACGGTTTTCCACGGGTTCCCGTTGACCGTCACCTGGATGGCAAAGCTTCTGCGCCCCATCGTCGTGGACCCTCCGGCGACGGAAGGTATCTGCAATTCGATCACCCCCACCGGAATTTTGATCGGATCCAGTGGTTCCAGAAGGGTAACCTGCACCGCTTTCACCCTGGTGCCCCATTCCCCTTCGAGAAATCTCTGAATGGTTTTCTGGATCTGCTCAAAATGCAGCTCCCGCATCGTCGGCTTGGTCGCATCCAGTTTGCCGAGGGCCGGTCCATTGGGCCCTGGCCCTCCAATCGAGACCGGTTTGGCGAGCTTCTCCGCCGTGCCGCCGATGGCCTGATTGGCCCCGGCGGCGAGCATACATGCGGCGACGATGATGCGAATGCTGGTCATGGCTTCTTCCTTATCGTCTGAGATTGTTCGCGATGGACATCATCTCGTCAGACGCTTGAATCGTTTTCGAGTTAATTTCATAGCTCCGCTGCGCAATGATCATATTGACCATTTCTTCAGCCAAGTTGACGTTCGAACTTTCCAGGAAGCCCTGCTGAATGGTTCCGAATCCGGTGGAGAATCCGCCGGTCCCTTGAGTCGGAGGGCCCGACGCAAAGCTGTCGATGAACAGATTGTTTCCCATCGCCACGAGTCCGGCTGGATTGTCGAATCGCGTCAATTGAATCTGGCCGACCTGGGAAGCCTGCGTCACGCCAGGGAGCAAGACGGAGACCGTCCCGTCCTGACCGATATCCATTTTCAATGCACCGGAGGGAATCGTAATAACCGGATTCAACAAGTCACCGTCGCCCGTGACCAAGTTGCCGACGTTATCGCGCTTGAATGACCCGTTCCTGGTGTACATGATAGTTCCATCCGGCCTGGAGACCTGAAAGAACCCCGGTCCATCGATCGCGATATCCAGATCGTTGTTGGTCTGGCGCATGTTCCCCTGGAGCCATTCCTTCGATACTGTCGTGGGGCGGACACCGGCGCCGACTTGAATGCCCACGGGAAAGACGCCGACGTTGGATGCGCTGGTGCCCGGCAAGCGCTGGATTTGGTAGAGCAGATCAGCAAACTCCGCCCGGCTGCGTTTGAAGGAGTTGGTATTGACGTTGGCCAGGTTGTGGGCCACGGTGTCTACGTTGATCTGTTGTGCCGTCATTCCGGTGGCGGCTGTCCACATTGCCCTAATCATAATCGCCTCCTAAGCCACTCGTCCGACTTCTTGAATGGCCGTTTCAGCCATCCGGTCCAGGGTTTGAATCAACTTTTGGGCCGATTCATATCCGCGCATGCCCTCGATCATCTTGACCATTTCACCGATAGAATTGACGTTGGAATCTTCGATGTGCCCGACCTGGACTTGGGGAGCTTTTGCAGGGAACCCCTTATCGGAGATGAACATGCCTTCCGCATACTTCTGCGGCATGTTGGAGTCGGGAAAATCCATGACCTTGATGGTGCCGACGGGGTTGCCGTTGACCTTGATTTCACCCTGATTGGAAATATCCATTTTCCCGACGGGAATCTTTAATTCCCCCTTCGTGCCCATCACCGGATACCCGAGATTCGTGACCAGCCGGCGTTGGTTATCCAGAGAAAGCATTCCGTTGCGGGTATATCTGGTGCCTTGTGGGGTTTTGACTTCTAAGAAGCCGCGGCCTTGGATGGCGAGATCGAGCGGATTGCCGGTGAGTCGAATGCGTCCCGCGTCATAGGTTGTCTTGACCGTATTCGGAGCCGCATACACGCGTTCCGTCGGGCCGAAGGGTTTGGCCACGATCTGATTGGCGAGGGACACGGTTCCTGGAATTGCGGGAATCGCAAGATGCGCCTTGGGGAAGACCGCTTTGAAGGTCTGCTCATCCTGCTTAAACCCGGCGGTGTTGACGTTCGCCATGTTGTTTGCAAAGACTTGCATCCGGCGTTCGTGCGCCAGGGCTCCTGAGAGAATTGGATAGATACCTCGATTCACGGTCTTGGCTCCTTGGTAGTTCGTTTCGCAAGAAGATACAGCAACGTGCATGCCAGGCCGTGACACTCAGACGGCGTAGACCTGTTCGATGTGGGAAGCAAGAAATGCTGGGGAATCTGGCAGGCTGTCAAAAAGCCGACGGTCTGACGGAAAGAGAACCGGACACGGTCTCTCCTACGATCGGCGAATACTTCCGCTGACGAGGAACAAGTTGCCTAGCGCAAAAGGGGTTCGCTGGGAGCTGATTGCATCGCCATGGAAGATGGGCTGGGAGCGGCAGTGAGGGAATCGGAAAACCGGATGGGATTCTCAGAGGTAGCGAGGGCGAGTGATTTGACGGCCTGACTCAGCAAGGTTTCTCCTGATGCGCCAGAGGAGCCATACATAGCTCCCCCAATCTGACAGGTCAACAGGACCTCCTGTCCTTCAATCATCAGGGGAAGCGACATCGTGCGATAAATATTCTGTGCGAGAGTATCGATCTCCTCCCGTGCGATCACGTTTTCAATCAGGATGGCGAACCGCCGGTCGCCGATCCGGGCGACGGTATGGTTCGAGGGCAGCGCGCTCTTGATGCGGGCGGCCTGCACGCGCACGATCAACGAGACATTGGGAGTGGTTACGGAGGTCGGAAGCGGACGAAATTGATGAAGATCTGCAACGAGGACGCCGATGCTGCGGCCCATGTTCGATGCCCGAGCGAGCCCTTGTTCGAGCAGCACGGTGAAGAGGCGCAACGTAGGCAGGCCTGTCACGTGGTCGTATGCCGCCAAACTGTCTTCACGGGGCTGGAATTTGGTTCGCCGGCCAAACGGCCAATACCATATTCCGGCAAGGCTGAGGCTGATGCTTACGAACAGTCCTATTCCGCCAACAAGCAATTCGGGAGCGAGGAGGGACGCACCGCCCAGAGGGCTGCCGATGCTCGGGCCGGAAGGGGTTCTTCCCGGTAAGTTCATGAGCCATTGGGCTGCCACTAGGCCGGTCGTGAGGGCCAGCGCAAAGCAACTGATGGCCTTCGAGCGAGACGACACGCTGCCTCTTGAGCGAGAACGACCCAGGCGGGAGAGCCCCAGGGTGAACGGCCCACGGTATCCGACAGGAGACGTGAGGATCGTTGAGCTGGTTGATGTAGGCTGTTCTCTATCCATGAATGAGAGGCGGAGACATCCTTCTAAGTGATGCCTCTGTCTCGGCTATTCAGAGAGAGAACTGAAGCCCTTCTAGGGGAAGGATGCGATCCGGCACCAACCGTCACGAACAATCACGGGAAGGGCTGCCTCTAGACAAGCGAGTCGCACCGCTGCGGTTTCTGTCTGGCCCTACCCGTCGGCATGAAGAAAGGCTTTCAGCCGGAGGATGGCCTTGGTGTGAATCTGGCACACACGGGACTCCGTGACTTTCAACAGCTCGCCGATTTCCTTCATCGTCAGTTCTTCATAATAGTAGAGGGTCAGGACCAGCCGTTCCTTTTCAGGCAACCCTTGAATGGCTTCGCCGATCGCTTCGCGCTCTCGCTCGTTCACTAACGTGGACAAAGGATCCGGGTGATGCGTATCGGCGAGCATCTTGACGACTTTGTGTCCATCCGGCTCTTGAAGTCCCAAGTCGTCGATACTGATCATCACGGCCCCTCGGGCTCGCGAGATAAAGTCGTCGAGTTCCTCCAGGGGCATCTTGAGTTCGGACGCCACTTCTTCATCCAACGGAGGACGTCCCAGTCGATTCAACAACGTGATATGGGTCTTTTGCAGGAGGCCGATGCGTTCGTGCACGGAGCGTGGAATCCAATCCATCGAGCGGATCTCGTCCAACATGGCGCCACGAATCCGGAACTCCGCATAGGTCTTGAATTTGGCTTCTCGATTGGGGTCGTATTTCTCCATCGCATCCATCAGGCCGATGGTCCCGACGGAGATCAAATCCTCGGCATCCAGGTACGCGGGCAATCGGAAGGCCAGGCGATGGGCCATCGCCCGAATCACATGCGCAAATTCTTTGATCAGTTGCTCCCGATGAGCATCGCCGCTGGGAATCGCTTGATGAACACGATGAACTGCCGTTTTGCTCATAATAAGTAAGCCTTTGACTCCATCACATGACTGCGGTGGTCTGAAGTAAGCGTTGCCACAACAGCTGCACAGCGCTCTTAGGAAAATTCGGCTTGGGCCACTGCAAAACTTGCCCAGCGAGCCGCGTCAGCGCCTGGGCCGCCGGCGAGCCTGGAAACAGCTCCAGCAGCGCCTTTTGCTGCTTCACAGCGAGCGGAACATAATCATCCTGAGGGATATAGCCGACATATTCGAGGACAACATGCAGGAACCGGTCCGCTGCGGTGTCGAGTTTTCTGAACACTTCTGCCGCTTCTCTCGGGCTCTTTGCCATGTTGACCAACACCTTAAAGCGACGTTCCCGATATTGTCTGGTCAAGACCTTGATCAGGGCGTAGGCATCTGTGAGGGAGGTGGGTTCGGGAGACACGACGACAATGGTATCCTGAGCTGCGGAGGCAAAGAAGGTGACATTCGGCGAGATCCCCGCCCCGGTATCGATCAGCAGAACGTCGACGTTCCGAGAGACCGCCTCCAATTGCTCCATGAGCAACATTTGCTGTGATTCACTCAATGCCGTCAGCTGAGGCACCCCGGAGCTGGCGGGCAACACCCGGATTCCACCGGGACCGTCGACAATCACGTCATCCAAGCAGTGAGTCCCGGCCAGCACATGCTCGATCGTATGCTCAGGAACCAAACCCAGCAGCACATCCAGATTGCCCAATCCAAGGTCGGCATCCAAGACCAGGACGCGCTTTCCTGCTTTACTCAGGCCCATCGCCATATTAGCTACGATATTGGTCTTTCCCACGCCGCCTTTGCCGCTGGCCACGGCGATGACGTGCGTCAGCGACGAGGCTCGCTCCGACACGTCCCCTGCCGTTGGTGTATACGATCCGCTCTGCATAGTCTCTCCTCCTACCGCGTAACAGTGTTCATGGTAACTTCGTGTGCGCTGCGTGACCGTGACCGCTCCGCCGAAGCCTGAGATTCCAGCGACGATCGGAACGGAACGGTGTAGCGACGGCTGACAAGAAGCTCGGCCAGCCGTTGCGGCGTCGCGACTTCAAGGTCTTCTGGAACCCGCTGACCGGCGCTCCAATAGGACAGTGGAATGCCTGATTGGTGACTCAATTCGTACAGGGCTCCGAAGGAGTCCGTCTCATCGAGCTTGCTAAACAGGAGTCGCAAGAGCGGGAGCGCATGGATCTGCGCCACCTGACGTTGCAAGTCCTGCTCACGTGTCGAGGCCGAGACCACAACGTGCGTCTGCACTTCCGGTTCGGCTTTGAGGAGCTGGTGCAGGCTATGCACCAAGGCAAGATCCTTCTCGCCGAAACCGGCCGTATCGATCAGGATCAGATCGGCATCGGCATGCTTGAGGACATAGACCGCAGCCTGCTTCGCAGACATCGCCGATTCGCAGGGAATACCCAACACATCGGCATACATCCGGAGTTGCTCGACTGAAGCCAATCGATAGGTGTCCAGCGAGACAATGGCGACGGACTTCTTTTCTTCCAACTGATAGTGAGTTGCCAGCTTGGTGATCGCGGCCGTCTTGCCGGCCCCGTTTGTTCCGATCATCATGGCGATCGTCCGATCCCCTTGACCGGAAAGCAGTGATCCGCTCACGCGCATGTCTTGCGCCAGGCACTTCGCCAACGCATTCTGGAGGTCATGCGGCTCCGTCGAGTTGCGACGAGCCAGCTCTACGCTCAACGACCGTCCAATTCTGTCGGCGCTCGACGGGCGGAGCCCTTGTGCCACAAGATTGCGGCATAACGACGCGATGGCCGGCTCCGCATGTTGACTCAACGATTGTGAGGCCGCCGGCAAGGACGCGCCGATCTCCCGGCTCAGCTCGCGCAATTCTTTACGCAGGTCTTGCAACCGGCTCTGTTTGATATCCGAGGAACGCGGCGCAGCCGGGCGTGTCTGCCGAGGCGCAGGCGTAGTCACCGGAGGCTGATTCATGCCATAGACATGAGATGCTGAGGCTGGTTGCGCCAACATTCCCTGCAGGGTGTCACGAAAGACTTCCGGCCCGACCGGCTGGGTCCATGTATTGGCCGAAGATGACGCCTGCGAAGCTTTCCGTGACTCGCTCGGGGGCGACGTGTCCTGCGACGGCTTGATCGGAGGCAACGGATCGTATTCGGCCGCTGCCATGACCTCCAAGACCGGCTTATTGAAATAACTCATCAACCGGCCGCCTTGATGCACTTCCTTGGATGAAAGAATGACGGCATCCGGCCCCAGCTCTTCCTTGATCGCTCGAATCGCATCCTGCATGGTCAAGGCATGAAACGTCTTAACTTTCATGATTCACCTCACGACGGTTGTGGGAGCTCTGAGTCAAGTCGGATGGTATCCAGTGACTGCAAGCGCACCATGGCATCGATTTCATTCAGTCCGATCACCGGAACAGAGTGCAAGAGCCGGTCCGTCAGTCTCCGCAAGTGCCGTCGCACGGCCGGAGAACAGAGCAGAATCGGCTGCTGGCCGCGCGCAGCCACGCGTTCCGCTGATTGCTTGAGCGCCGTCAGAAGTTTGTGCGACAGCGCGGGATCCAGATTCAGCATGGCACCCTGCGGCAATATTGACGCTTGCTCGGCGAGCGTCCGATCCAGCCGCGGGTCAAGTGTGATGACCGGGAGCGATCCATCCGGTGCCTGGTACTGCTTCGTAATGGTCCGGGCCAGCGATTGGCGGGCCATTTCCGTCAACAGTTCGGCATCTTTGGTCGTCATCGCATGATCGGCGATGGCCTCCAGGATGGACCGAATATCCCTGATGGGAATCCCCTCCTTGAGCAGATTGCCCAAGATCCGGACCACCGTACCCAGGGAGACCATGGTCGGAATGAGTTCTTCCACCAGCTTGGGATGTGTCCTGCCGACTTCGTCGAGCAAGGCTTGGGCTTCCTGCCGGCCCAACAGTTCATGACCGTGACGTTTGATGATTTCGGAAAGATGCGTGGTGATGGCCGAGCTGGCATCGACGACGGTATAGCCGGCCATCTGGGCCTGCTCGCGCTGGTCCTCGACGACCCACAATGCAGGCAAACCGAAGGCCGGTTCCTTGGTGGGAATGCCTTGGACCATCCCACGTTGCGCCGTGCCGGGATCGATCGCCAGCACATGGCCCGGAAGCACTTCAGCTTTGGCGACTTCGACGCCCTTGAGCATGATCGCGTATTCATTTGGGCGCAGCTGCAAATTGTCCCGGATATGAATAGGAGGGACGACAAATCCCATGGATTCGGCAAACTGCCGCCGGAGACCCTTGATGCGCTCCAGGAGCGTATTGCCCTGCGTGCCTTCAACGAGGTTGATCAGGCCGTACCCCACTTGCACTTCCATCAGATCGAGCGGCGCGATGTGGGCGACCGGTTCTTCAACCTTTGCGGTTACGGGCGGAGGAGCCTGAGTCTCCGGCATCTGCTCCCGTTGATAGAGATGATAGGCGATCCAGCACACGCCGGCTCCGAGGACCAGGAAGGCCAGATGCGGCAGCCCCGGCACCAGGCCGAGGGCCAGCAGGATTCCTCCGGCCGTTCCCACGGCTCGATGTGAATTAAGGAGTTGGTCCGTCATTTCCGCACCGAGATCGTTTTCTGAGGCCGCGCGCGTCACGATCATACCGGTGGCGGTAGAGACGATGAGGGCCGGAATTTGAGCGACCAGGCCTTCGCCGACAGTCAAGAGCGTGTACGTTTGCGCCGCCAGGCCTGGGCTCATGCCCTGCTGTAGAATGCCGATGGTCAGCCCGCCGACGATATTCACCACCACAATGATGACGGCCGCGACCGCGTCCCCTCGCACAAACTTGCTGGCACCGTCCATCGCTCCATAGAAGTCGGCCTCTTCCGCGATATCCTTCCGCCGCCGTCTGGCTTCATCTTCCTTAATGAGGCCGGCGTTCAAGTCGGCGTCGATGGCCATCTGCTTGCCCGGCATGGCATCCAACGTGAAGCGGGCAGCAACTTCAGCGACGCGGCCGGCGCCCTTGGTGACGACGACGAAATTAATGATCACCAGGATGGCAAAGACCACGAGACCAACAGTGTAATTTCCGCCGACGACAAAGGTGCCGAACGTGCGGATGACTTCCCCTGCCGCTGCCGCCCCCTCATTGCCATGCAACAGAATCAGACGGGTTGACGCAATATTCAGGGACAGCCGGAGGAGCGTGACCATCAGAAGAATCGAAGGGAATACCGAAAAGTCCATCGGCCGGCGGACCTGTAGTCCCACCAGCAAAATGATGATGGAAATCGTGATGTCGAAGCTGAGCAACAGGTCCAAGAGAAACCGCGGAAGCGGTAACAGCATGACCATGAGCACGCCGACGACACCCACGGACATGACGATGTCGGGATGCTTGAGGAGTGGTGGATGCTCGACTGGACGCACAGTTGTCGTGGATGCCATGTAATACAGCCCTTCTTATAACTGTCCGGGGTTGACTCCCCTGGCCCGGTACACAAACGCCAGGATTTCCGCTACGGCGCGATAGAGGTTCGACGGGATTTCTTTCCCGATATCGACCAGCCGATACAGCGTTCTCGCCACCAGCTTATTTTCGACCACCGCCACTCCATGATGACGAGCCAGCTCGCGAATACGTTCCGCGATAAAGCCGGCTCCCTTGGCCACCACGAACGGAGCGGCCTTCTGGGTGGCGTCATACTTCAACGCCACCGCCAGGTGCGTGGGGTTGGTCACCACGACATCGGCGGTCTTCACTGCTGCCATCATGCGTTTTTTGGCAAGATCGCGTTGTGCAGATCGGATACGGCCACGGACTAACGGATCACCTTCCGATGCCTTGTGCTCTTCCTTCACTTCTTCTTTGGTCATGCGCAGGTCACGGGACCACTCAAATCGTTGGTATATGTAGTCCACGGCGGCGAGGACGGCCAATGCGCCCACGACACCTGTCGCCACTTTTAGCGTGAGGTGCCCGGCCATTTCGATCGAAGCCGGTAGATCGTAGTCCATGAGTCCCGGCACCATGAGCAGATCGTGACGTGCAGTAAACAGCGCGACCATCATGATGATGGCAATTTTCACGAGGCCCTTGATGAGCTCCATCACCGACCTGGTGGAAAACAATTTGCCCAACCCCTTGATCGGATTGAGCTTCCCGAAATTCGGCTGCAGCGCGTTCGGCCGCCACATAAATCCTGTTTGCGCCAGTGATGCGCCGGTCCCCATGAACAGAACGACGCAGAGAATGGGTAAAATCAGAATTATCGTGGTCACACTGATCTGCACGACAATGGTATGGATATGTTCTACCGTCAGCGCTTTCCAGAACGTTTCATCGAACGACAACGACAGCCCGCGCCGCGTCACGTCGGTCAGTTGGCGCAGTCCGATCGGCACACCGATCGCCAGAAATCCAACCCCTCCTATAAGGACCGCCGCAGTACCGACATCGCGGCTCATGGCGACCTGTCCATCGGTCCGGGCCTGCGACTTACGTTTCTCAGTCGCCTCTTCTGTCCGGCTGCTCTTATCTGACTCTGACTCAGCCACGTCCGAGACTCCTCAGTAAAGCTTCAATCGTGAGCTGGAGCTGTTCGAACTCCGACCCGATTAAGCTGACAGTAAAGGGCATTCCGAGACTGAGGACGAGCAATCCCCCGGCAATCGTAATGGGGAAGCTTAAGACAAAGACCTGGACTTGCGGAACAGCGCGCCCGAGCAAGGCCATAAGGACATTGATGAGCAAAATAGTAATCAGCACCGGTGCAGCCAATTTCATGCCGATCGTAAACATTCGCTGTGACAGCAGGAGAATCTCTTCTCCGAGATGCGAGGAGAGATGGGCGCCGAAAGCCGGGATCGCCTCATAGCTGTGGATGATGGTTGCCATGGCGAATAGGTGCGCATTCAATGAGAGGAAGATCAACGAGGCCAACATGGTGAAGAACTGCGCGATCATCGGGGTTTGGTGAGAGGTTGTCGGGTCGAACAGATGGACCGCCCCGAACCCCATTTGAATACCCAGCAGCTCGCCGGCCACTTCCAATGCGCCGAACATCAAGCGCACCGCCAGCCCGATGGTAACGCCAATCGCCATCTCGCTGAGCATGCCACCGACCAAGAGCACCGGATCCAGCGACACAGTGGGCATCGGGATCGATGGAGCCAGCATCAGGCTCAACGTCAGCACTAAGCCCAGCTTGACCTTGACGGGAATCGTCCGTCCGCTGAAGACCGGCAGCGCGGCCAGCAACCCCCCAATGCGGGAGATCAGGACAAGAAACGCCTGGAACTGCGGAAGAAGGATGTGGATGGTCTGCGTCAGTCCCATGCCGTCCTAGCGAATGTAGTCAGGAATATTGGTCAGGAGATTCGTCATGAAACTTGTCATGATGCCTAACATCCAGGGCAAAAATACGAGAATGGCGCCGAAGAGCGTTAAGACCTTGGGCACAAAACTCAGGGTCGGCTCATTCAACTGTGTCATCGCTTGAAAGGCGCTCACGGCCAAGCCCACCAGCAAACTCAACCCCAAGATGGGAGCCGAGACCATGAGGGTCGTTTCCAACGCCTGCCGTCCGAGTTCCGTGACTAATTCCGGTGTCATAGGATTACTGGAAGCTCCTTACCATTGAGCCGACGACGAGATACCATCCGTCGGCAAGGACAAATAGAATCAGTTTGAACGGCAACGAAATGACCGCCGGCGGCAAGAGCATCATGCCCATCGACATGAGAATGCTGGCCACCACCATGTCCACGATCAGGAATGGGATATAGATCAAGAAACCGATCTGAAAGGAAATACGGAGCTCACTGAGGATGAAGGCCGGGATGACGACATGCGTCGGTACATCCGCAAGCTTGTCCGGTTTCGGGATCTTGCTGAGGGTAATAAACAGCTCCAGGTCCTTGTCCCGGAGCTGGCGCAACATGAATCCTCTGACCGGTTCGATACCTTTTTTCCAGGCATCTTCATAGGAGAGCTGTTCGGCCAAGAGCGGTTGCAACGCCTCGCTGTACACTTGCTGTCCCACAGGGGCCATGATGAACATCGTGAGAAACAAGGCGAGCGCCAGGAGGACTTGATTCGGCGGAACCGACTGCGTGCCGAGCGCCTGGCGGAGGAACGAGAGGACGATCACGATCCGCGTAAATGACGTGACCATGATAAAGAGGGCCGGCGCCAGCGAGAGCACCGTCATGAGGATCAGAATCTGAATGACGACGGCCGTCTGCTTGGGCGAATCCGATCCCAGATCAATACTGACCGATGGGCCCGCTGCCCAGACCGGCTCCGCTGCCGCCAGCCCCAGGCCAAGAAGGATCAGAACTCCCATCAGCATGAGCCTGGTCCACGGCGTTGCCACCTGCGTCAGGCTATACATGCGGTCCGCCTTGCTTTCCCTGCCCGAATACGTTGGCCACATTCTGCCACCAGTCAGCGGACAGAAGGTTGTGAGGAGAGATCCCGCACGAAGCACCGGTCTGACCGGAGGCTGAGACGAGGGTCGCCAGATGTTCTGTGGCTTCGATACGACCGAGAGGAATCAACGTTTCTGAGGTCACTCCGACGGCAAAGTATTGTCCGGCAATGGCCACGAGGGCGATCGATTGTCGCGGAGCCAGGTAACTGTTCGCCACGACCTGGATGAGGGGCGTGCCACCGGGCGTGCCGATGCGTTGCGAGAACACTCGCCGGGCAACCCAGGCGACGGCTCCCATGAGAAGCAGGACCGCCCCCAACGCCAAGATTGTTCGGCCCATGCTGTCCCACACGTCAACCACCGTATCGCTCCCCTCTGGCTTAGGCCAGTTGCTTGACACGTTCCGCAGCGCTCACCACATCGGTGAGCCTGATACCGAATTTTTCATTCACGACCACCACTTCGCCTTTGGCCACCAGCTTATTGTTCACCATGACTTCCATCGGTTCCCCGGCCAATTTATCGAGTTCGATGACCGAGCCCTGCGCAAGCTGCAAGAGGTCGCGAATGGCCATCTTCGTCGAGCCGACATAGATGGACACCTTCATCGGAATATCGAGAATGAAATCGATATTCTTCGCCTGTTCCGCCACCGCGGTGTTCGTCACCGGCGGAAACGAGGCCGGCGTTGCGGCGACCGGCTCCTGAGTCGTGGTGTCAGCGGATTGATTGGCATCGTCGTCAGCCATACGGTCGTCTCCCCTACGTACGAGTTAAGTCAGCACCTTCGTGACGCGACAGGCGTGATTCCCCTTAAATACCCCAGGGCTTCCCAGAAACTTGAGATAATCCTCGACATAACATTCCAACGGATCACCGGGGCGCTGATCCAACATCACCACATCGCCGGGCGCGAAATTCAGCACATCCTGGACGGTGACGGTGGTGGAACCGAGCTTGACGGCAATCGGCAGTTCGCACTCGTGGATCAAGTCGCGGAATTTGTTGTTCCAGGATCCATCCTGTTCCAACTGATCCGACACCAGCCCCGAGTAGAGCTTTTCCTTAATGGGTTCGAGCATCGAATAGGGATACACCACGAACAAATCCCGCGTGGTCTCGCCGATGATGACTTGCAGCGTCACCACGATGACGACCTCTGAAGCCGTCACGACCATGGCAAATTGGGGGTTGCTCTCGGAGCGCACATAGTCCACTTTCACCGGCATAATCGCCTGCCAGGCTTTCTCAAGATCGGCGAGCGCCAGCATGAGGAGCTTCTTGATCATGCGCAGTTGGACGGCTGTAAAATCGCGCCCTTCAGGCTTCACATGAGTTTGTCCCTTGCCTCCAAAAAAATAATCGACCAGGAGATAGACCAGAAAGGCATCCATCACAAACAGCCCGCTGCCTCGCAGGGGGGCCATGTGAAAGACGTTGAGGGATGATGGCATCGGAATCTTCTTTAGAAATTCGCCGAATTTGATAACCTGCGTTCCAACCACCACAAATTCAATCGCTTCGCGCAACACGCCGGTCCATGCCACGGCCTGGCGGCGGACAAACCGATCGTTAATCATCTCCAGGGTCGGCATGCGTCCCCGGATAATGCGCTCCTGATTGAGGAGGTCGTACCCCTTCACGCCGGAGGTCGCTTCAGCCGCGGCTGCCGCCGGCGGCGCTGTTTCGACCTCGCCTGAGACCACGCCGTTCAACAGCGCATCGATCTCATCTTGTGACAGAATCTTTTCCATAGTCTTCGATCTACTGGACGACGAAATCCGTAAAGTAGGCGGTTTTCACGCCTGGCTTAGGCAGCAAGCCGTTGATCCGCTGGGTAATCTCGTCGCGGAGTTGGAATTTGCCTTGCGGACTCCGAATCGACGTCGAGTCTTTGCTCGACAGCAACACCAGGATGGTGTCGCGCAATTGAGGAATGCGAGTGGCAAGATTCGCCGACACCCCTTCATTCTCCACCTCTAACTTAATGGTCATCTTGAGGTAGCGGATATCCGGCGCGTCGGCGAGATTGACAATGAACGGGTCTAGATCAAACACGACGCCTGGCGCGGCTCCCGCGCCCCCCTTTTCGCCATGTCCCTCCGACTTCGCGACGGCTTCTGCCTTATGCTCATCCCCTGCCTCTCCTCCTCCGCTACTGTGACCGCCCATGAATTTCACGATCACAAAAGCGCCGCCGAGTCCGGCGACGAGCGCCGCGGCGACGACGATGATGAGAAGCTTAATAGGAAGCGCGGGCGCCGGTGCCGCAGGCTTGCCTGCTTCTGGGGTTGCTGCTGGTTCTTCTGACATGGAGACCTCCTCAATTCGCACGCACAATTGTCGTCACAGGGGTTTGTGCAATGGATATGCCATCTGAAATTGAGTCGCCTGTCATGGAGTTGGCGGACAACTTCACGCCAAATACCTGTGATGAGCGGGCTCATCGGAAGAAATGATCAGAAGACCGCCCGTGAGGAGCCGGTCCCTTGACGCTGTCAGAAATCTGACGGGGAAATGAGGTTAGCCCCGTGAACTGCTGATGCTCACAGGAGCTTCGAGAAGAGAAAGAGAGAGGGGGAAGCCGGGGTGAGTTCCTAAAGAACTCACCCCGGCACAGTCGTGCTATTTACCGTTTCAAATTCACGAGTTCTTGAAGGATTTCATCCGACGTTGTGATCACGCGGGAGTTGGCCTGGAACCCCCGCTGGGCGGCAATCATATCGATGAAGCTTTGACCGAGATCGACATTCGAGAGCTCCAATGAATTAGACAGGACGCGACCGAGGCCGGCGCTATCCGGGGAACCCGTCACCGGCTGGCCTGAGTTGCCTGATTCGGCAAACGTGTTCTTGCCGGTCCGGGTTAAGCCGATCGGATCCGGGAACCTCGCCAGAACCACCTGGGCCAAGGCGCGCAGCTGTCCATTGGAGAACCGGCCGCTGATGGTGCCATTCGTATCGACACTGAAGGCTTGCAGCGAGCCGGCGGCATAGCCGTCTTGCGTCTGCTGGACCAGCGCGGAAGTGGAACCGAATTGCGTCGATCCGGTGAGGCCGTTCCCTCCGTCTGTAATGACGCTGTCGCCGAAATTGAACTCAATAAGCTGGTCCTGGGTGGCTCCGACAAAGTCGATTTGCAATTCCCCCGGGACGGTCGCCACGGTACCCGCCGCCGTATTCGTATCGAATCGAATCACCGGCCCTTCACGCTGCAGCGTCCCATCGGTCCCGAACGTCAACGTTCCGGCTCCGACTCGAACAATTCCGAGTGTCGTATCGATATTGCTGGAGTGGTAGTTAGCCGTATTGACATCAACGGTGGGTGAAACAACATTATAATTCCAGGTATTCGAGCCGACTTTGGTGAAATAGGTGGTCAATAGATGGTCGTTCCCCAGTGAGTCATAGACAGTCAGTGACGTGGTGAAGTTGGAAGTGCCGACCGGATCGGTCACATCGAAATCTGTGCCGGTCGTTGAGGTGCCGGCGAGCATGTTCAAGTTCGCGGCCAGCGTATTGGCGCCGCTGGCGGCGACGATAACAGCACCGGTATTGGTCGCTGCATCATTGGTTGTCCCTGAGATACCCGATCGGAAGGTAAAAATGTTGCTTGCGCCCACTGTGGCTTCAAAGCCGTCATAGGCAGCTTGCAAATACGGGTTTGTTGCCGTCAAGCTGCGCACGGCACTCTGGATGGCGCTGGCAAGCGCCGACCCAGTCAGGCCGTTCGCAACTGTCACGGTCTGGACTCCGTCGCCGTTCAGGTTGATGGTGAAGGCGTTATTGCCGGCTGCCGAGGTCGTCACCGAAGCGGACGATCCGATAATGTTGCCTCGGATCCCGGTTGTCGCCGTGCCGGAGTTCAGGTTGGCAGCCAAGAGGGCGGTCGTGGTGGGATTCGGTGCTGCGGTCGTCGTCGGCAGCGCGATGTCGCCGATATTGCCGGTGATGGTCCCGGTCGTGTCAGCAAGGAATCCCTGCAGTTTGAATCCGGTCGGGTCAACTACGACACTGTCTTTGTTCAAGCGGAAGAGGCCGTTACGTCCATAGAACGTACCGTTCTGCGCATCTTTCATGACAAAGAACCCGTTGCCGTCGATCGCCAGATCAAGCACGTTCGAAGAGGTCGCCAGCGAGCCCTGGGTGAAATCCCCCTGCACGGAGGTGAGGGCGACCCCGATTCCGGTCTGGACGGAACCTGATCCGCCTGAGATCGAGGAACTGATCAAGTCGGCAAAGGTCGCACGACTCCCCTTGAACCCGACGGTGCTGAGGTTGGCGATGTTGTTACCGATGACCGACAACGCCGTGCCGTTGGCATTGAGACCGCTCACACCGGCAAACAGGGACGACAGAATACCCATGGATCAGACCCTCCTTTGTAGCAAATGCTCTCGTGTTCGATTTATCGCAGTTCGATGATGTCTTTCCGGTCGATCACATAGTCGCCGGAAGCCAGTTGCGGGGCGCCGTTCACCATCCGCACACCGGAGATCTTTAATGTCGCACTTGGTGCGGCCAGTACCGCTGCGCCCTTCGCGTCTTTTGCCAGAACTTGATACTGATAGGTTCCGTTCGGCATCACTTGACCGTTCTGGTTTCGTCCGTCCCACTGCACTTCCTGCTTGCCCGCACTCTGTGTGCCCAAGTCCAAAATGCGAATGGCTTTCCCTTGCTTGTCCTGAATGGTCACCCGCACGGTGGTTGCTTCACGCTCCAAGGCATACGTCAGTTTTGCCGGTCCGTTGTTCAGGTCGATGAGCGAGCCTTCGACCTGCACATTGCGTCCGATCATCGGCAATAGGGTGTACTGCATCGAATCCGTTTGTTGGGCGATGCTCTTTTCTAATAGTTGGACTTGCTTGGTGCTCTGATCCAACTGACTGAATTGGGCCAACTCTGCGACAAACGCAGTATTGTCCATCGGCTTCAGTGGGTCCTGATTCTTCAGCTGCGTGACCAGGAGCTTGAGAAAATCGTTCTGGCCCAGCTGTTGGTTCCCGCTCAACGCTCCGGCGATCCCGCCGCTCGCCGGTGTCGTGGCACCGGGGGTCGTTTGTGATGTTGCTGGGCTAATGGTTGCCATAATTCGATTTCCTTCTCGCTATGCCACAAGATTCAACATGCCGCGGCGCGGGGCGGTGTCGCGCGCCGCCTCTTCGCGCCCCGGTCCTGAGTCCCGCCCTTCTCCCTGTGGCGCATGGCCGTGCGACTGTTCCTGAGATGTCGGCTCTTGGAAAGACCGTCCGGCGCTCTGGCGCTCAATGTCGACCTGGAATCGTCCCAAATCCAATCCTGATGCGTTCAACGCTGACTGCAGTCGCTCTTGCCCATTCACCAGATACTGTCCTAACTCGTTCCGCTCTGATACGAAATGCGTGTGCACGGTATCCTGATTGACCGCGACGCGAATATTCACCTGACCCAGATCGGCTTGAGAAAGCTCTAGCATCATCGACTTGGTCTGGTTCGTTGAAGGGCCAGGCATCCAATCGGTCGGCTGAACAGGAAGAGTTGGCGTCGCAGACTGAGTGTCGGCGGGAAGCTTGACCGAAGGCGCGGAAGAAAACGTCCGGTGATCCATCCCGTTGGTCATCAGCGAGGAGTGTGATGGCGTCGCCGGTGCAGAGACCTCCGGCATGGCGGACTGTGCCATGGCCTGATCTGCCGCGTGGCGTTCGCGATGGTCGCGGCCGGACCATTCCATCCCGCGTTCATCATCCTGCTGTGTCGGCTCCTGCCAACCGGTCGAGGGAACCGCCAGCCGACGAGACGCTACATCTTCATTAGGTTCAGGGGCCTTTTCTGCCGGAAGCGGGCGCTCCAGGACAACTGGTCGATTGTCTTCTGGTTGCTGAATCTGATCGGGGGTGAATGTTTTGACTGCATTGAGATCTTCCCGCACTTGAGCTTGCAGATCCTGGGGCAGGACGACCGACTCAGCATGTGCCTCGCCTTTCACGGCAACCTGCGGTTCTTCCTCTCGCGAGAGCGGAACGGTTGGTTTCTCTTGCTGAAGGTTGCGCAGTTCTTCGGCTGTCGGCTGGGTTCGACCGCTCATTGTCGTATTCTGGTCGGATGATGCGATGGGCTGCCCCTTAAGATCGACTGTAGAAAACAGAGAGGCCCCTGATTGAAGGGCTGCCGTGGGATCGGTGGATTTGTCAGTCGTCTCTTTGCGAGCAACCTGCGGAGAGGTGGAGGAGTCCGCCGCCGTGACCGGCAACGATGTCCCGTCCTCCATGACAGAAGGCATCACGGACTCCATTGTGCTGTTCGTCTGTTCACCCGATGAGGTCTGAATCGGGGCTTGAGCATTTGTTGTAACGATCGGCTGAGCGATCAGCGCGAGTAGAACGCTTTGCGTCGTCACATCGGGTAATGACGATGTGGTGACGGCGTCGGAGTCGTGTCGGGAAGGGTCGGCCGACCTGTCGCCCGCCTGTTCATCCCTGGCTGCGCCGGAGGCCGTCGATGCGGTAGTTGTGGGCGCCGACTCGTCCGAAGACATCGACACATCGGTCTCGTCGCGCTCTGCTTGGCTGCGCCCCATCTCGTGACGCGGCTCCTTAGCCGTGCGCACCTCACGCAGTTCTGATGAAAACGATTTACCGGATCCGATTGATTCTCGTTTGCCTCCCCCTTGTCCTGGGCGAGATGCGCTCTGGGTGCCGGAGGCGGCGGATGTACCGGGAGTGGTGGAAGAGGCGATCTGAGGTAGTTGAAGATCCATCATGGCTTCAGGCTTCCCTATGATTGTCAGATGACACGCACCGGCATAGTTCAAGCCTCGTGCCAGTTCGCCTAACAGAAAACTCTGCGCCAATTGATCGAAACGAACGGGGCGGGCTGACCGGGTTTCAAGGAGGTGGAAAGAACTTCCTATCCTGTAGGCAAGATGCATCCACCTGCACGCGGATAGGCTTAGGGGGCTTGAACGAGCAACTGTTCGGTGAGCTTTGCGGCCCGTTCCACACGGACCTGAGCGAGAATCGCTCCGGCGGTCTTCGGCTTGACGATGCGGAGAATTTCGATCGCCTTGTGTTCCGGCATCTTTTCGAGTCTGGCTGCGGCTTCTTCGGACGGCATGGATTCGTACATCTTGGCGAGCTGCGCCTGGCTTTGCGTCTTCTGCTCCTGGGCATGCTTGGAGTACAGAGCTTTTCGATCGGCGATAAACTGATCCTGCTGGACTTTCTGCTCCGTCGTTTGTTTCTGATGCAGTCGCCGAGACTCTTCAAGCTTCTTCTGCATCGCTTCATTCCGCGTGAGAATCCCCTCCAGTTCCGTCTTGAGGGCGAGGAGACGTTCTTCTTCTTGCCGGATGACGGCTTCACGGCGATCGAGATCCTTCTTACGCTGATCTAACATCTCGATAATTTCTCGTGGCGTCTCGATGGCCGGTCCTTGCGCGGCGGCCGTGTCGGCTGCGGTCTCAGCGCCCCCGGCAGGTCCGGGCGACACAGCCGTTGCCCCTGCAACTGTCGGCTTCGCCGGTTTCGGCTGCGGATCAGAGGAGGCCTGACCAAGCTGCACCATCACCCACAGCAGAAGGACCGATCCGGTGACGCCTCCGGCCAAGGTCCAGAGATGGGAGCGCCGGGCTGACACGCTCGGAGCCGGTCGTGACTGCATCGCATGCCGCAGTGTGATGCGATCGGAGACTGCATTCGCGGATCTCTGTTTCATGACAACGCATCTCCCTGACCGGAAAATCGGTGATGGGCGGATTCATCTGTCGCCATTTGTTCGCGGCGACGCAGTTCCGTTTGTGCCGCCTCCCGATACCGCGCGATCAGGCGATCCAATGTGCGGCGATCCTGGCTCGCGGCCACCAGCTTGGTTCGGGCCTCGTCCCATCGCGATTGCCAATGTGCCAGGGTTCGCCGAGCCTGCTCAGTTGCGGATGCCTGCGCTTCGAAGTGCGATTGCCACTCCAGTAACTGCTCAATCGTCAATCCTTGGCGGGTCTCGTCTCGATACCGGTCCTCCTGCAGCCGTTGATCGTCCGCCAAGCGCGCGATGGATTGTTCCGCCTGGAGCAGTTGCTGGGTAACCTCGGCAAGCTCCATTTTGAGCTGCTCCTCGATTTGGACACGATAGTGCTGTAGTGACTGTACGCTCATGTCTGTTGTGCCAATGTCAGAAGGTCCTGACGCGACGCGGCAAAGTCGGCAGGCTGTTCAACCGCCTGTCGAAGAAATCCGTTGATGGCATCTTGTCCGCGCACGGCCCGATCCAGTGCCGCATTCATTCCCTGCTTATAGGCGCCGAGCAGAATGAGATCTTCGGATTGCCGATACCTTGCCATCAACTCGATCGTTTGGCGTGCCGCGGCCTCATGCTCACGCGTCACAATATCGCGCATGACACGGCTGGTGCTTTGGAGCAGGTCGATGGCGGGGAAATGGTTTTGCGCCGCGAGGGCGCGCGACAGCACGATATGGCCATCAAGGATAGAGCGCACCGTATCAGCAATGGGGTCGGACAGATCATCGCCGTCCACGAGCACCGTATATAACCCTGTGATGGTACCAACTCCGGGACCGGTTCCGACCCGCTCCAACAGCTTAGGCAGCATAGCGAATACCGATGGCGTATAGCCTTTTGTCGTAGGCGGTTCGCCGATCGCCAACCCCACTTCTCGTTGGCTGTAGGCCAACCGGGTCAAGGAATCCATCATCAATAAGACCTGACGTCCCTGGTCGCGAAAGTATTCTGCGATGCAGGTGGCCACCAGGGACGCCCGCAACCGGACCATCGGCGGCTGATCCGAGGTCGCCACAATGACGACCGATCGTTTCAGGGCCTCCGCTCCCAGATCGCGTTCCAGAAACTCGTTCACCTCACGGCCGCGTTCGCCGATCAGCGCGATCACGTTGACGTCCGCTTGCGTGTAGCGGCTGATCATTCCGAGCAAGACGCTTTTCCCAACGCCCGATCCTGCGAAAATTCCGACTTTTTGTCCGCGCCCACAGGTCAGGAAGCCATTGATCGCCCGCACGCCCAAATCCAAGGGGGTCGTGATCCGGTTCCGAGACAGCGGATTCGGCGGACTCGTCCGGAGCGGATAGTGCGCCTGTGCGACGAGGGGGCCCTTGCCGTCTAACGGCTCCCCCAATCCATTCAAGACCCGTCCGAGCAGGGCCGGCCCCACCGCAAGTCCGGCCGCTTGACCGGTCATCGCGATGCGGCTCGAAGGTCCGATCCCTTGCATTTCCCCCAGCGGCATCAGCAAGACACGATCCCCTCGGAACCCCACCACCTCTGCCGGAATCACCCCTTTGCCGTCTTCTCTCGTAATGTGACAGATATCACCAACGGTTGAGCGGGCGCCGGTTCCTTCAATGACCAGACCGACGGCCTGAGCCACCCGCCCCGTAATGTCCAATGGTTCAACCTGATCAAGGAGATCACTGAGCGACATGGGTTCCTCGTGCGCGGAGCGCTTCGCCGAGTCGAGTCAGTTGCGTATCGAGCGACGCGTCCACCACGCGGTTGGCCGTCTGTACGATACAGCCCCCTCTGGACAGTGTGATATCCGGCTCAATATGAAGCGAGAGCGTGAGATCGCCGATCTGGCTCAACTCGCCCCGCAGTGCTTCGAGCGTGGCGGCGTCGGCAGGATGCACCGTGATCGTCACTCGGCCAGACTCTTTCAACGCCGCCAGCGCCGTCTTGGCCTGCGCCACCACTTGCTCTTTGACCTGGTCGGCGCGATCATGAAGTACTTTGGTGGCAATCTGAAACGCCAGACTCACCACTTCTTCTTCCACAGTCTGATGCAAGGCCAGCCAGGCTTGATCGAACTTTCTCACGGCATTCGAGAGTACCGTCCGTTCATGGCGCCGGCGCTCTTCGTCGCGGGCACAGGCGCGTCGCTCACCTTCCGCAATGCCTCGTTCATATTCGGTGAGTCCGTCTTGACCACGCGTGACCCCGTCTTCGCCGAATGATTGCAACACCATGCTTTGCACGCGCAACCCGCCGGCTCGCACCACGGCGTGTTTCAAGACTGTGTTTTCCGCGCGCAACGCATGCAGTTCGAGCAACCTTCGAGCGGTCATCAGCACGACATCGTTTTGAATCGGCTTCATGAAGAATTCGGCGGCGCCGGCCTTCATCGCCCGGACGGCCAGCTCGACGCTCGGCGACCCGGTCATCACGACGCTGATGACTCGCTGGTCACAGGCCTGGATCTGCTCCAATAGCTGAATCCCATCCAGATCGGGTAACGTCACATCGACCATCACAAGAGCCGGTGAGGCTTGTTTCACCATTGCCAAGGCTTCTCCGGCGGTCCCGGCGACACGAATGGATACCCCTTCCGATCGAAAGAGCTCGATAAAGAGATTCCGGATAATCTCGTCATCATCGACGACGAGGATCGAACCATGTAGTTTCTGAGACCCCGTCGCTGCCGGCGCCGACGCTCTCGCGGGAAGTGAGACGCTCGTCGTCATTTACAGCATCTCCTCCCCTGCTCCGGCGACAACGATGCGGCCTTCCTCTTCCAGCTTGCGGCAGACTTTGAGGATGTTCTGCTGAGATTTCTCCACATCCGTAATCTTGACCGGCCCCTTGGACTCCATGTCGTCCTTGAGCATCTCAGCCGCCCGGCTCGACATGTTCTTGAAGAATTTCTCCTTAATATCCGGGTTGGCGCCACGAAGCGCCATCGGCAGATCTTCTTTACTGATTTCCTTCATCAATTCCTGCATGCCGCGATCATCCAGCTTGATCAGATCGTCGAAGACGAACATCAGGGCTCGGATGGCATCGGCCAGCGGCTGACTCTTCTCCGCAATTTTGGCCATGATGCTGCCTTCGGTATTCTTGTCGAGCCGGGTCATGATGTCGGCCATCATCTCCGTCCCACCCAGTGATTGAGCCCGCATCCCGGTGTTCGACAAGAGCGCTTCCTGCATCGTGTTGCTGAGTTCCTCCAAGACGTCGGGTTGAACCTCTTCCATGGTCGCCAGCCGCAAGGCGACATCGCCTCGCAGGAACTCCGGCAGTTGGGCGAGCAATTGACTGGCTTGCTCACTCTCCAGATGCGCCAGAATGACGGCGATGGTTTGGGGATGCTCGATTTTGATCATGCCGGCTAACGATTTGGCTTCAACCCACTTCAAGGCTTCCAGGCCCGGATAGGATTTCCGTGTCATCGAATCGATGATGGCCTTGGCCTTTTCCGGTCCTAGCGCCTTGATTAAGACACTGCGGATATATTCGTTTCCCTTGAATTGCACCTCTCCCGTCGCACTCGCACTTTCGAATTCAGATATCACCACAGCTTCATCTTCTTTAGAGATGTTCGCGGTGCCATTCATGTAATGTCCAAGCTTCTTGATCTCTTTGGGATCGAGTTGCTTCATGACTTGCGCAGCCGCTTCTTCTCCGATGGCTCGAAGGAGAATCGCCGCCTTCTGTTCGCCGGACATCTGTTTGGGTTCACCGGCCATGGCTAGGCATTACCTTTCAACCACTGTTTCACGACCACCGCAGTGCCATCAGGATTCTTCCTGGCCATATCGACGATTTGAGCGCGACTGGCACTCGATTCCAGCGAAGCTTCCACGGCGCTGACGGGAGCGGGCAAGGTCGGCGAAGCGGCTTCCGCCGCCGTCGTATCCACCGCCGAGACACCCAGCATCGCAATGAGGGGCCGGACGACAAAGAAGAGGATGAGCAGGAATAACAACGCTCCGACGCCATATCGCATATACGGCATCCAGGGTTGGGTGGTCTCTGCCACCGCCTCGACTGTCGCCGTGGCCGGTTCCTCAGGGCCAAATCCGAATTGAACATTCACGACCTGAACCTGATCCTGGCGTTCGGTCGAATAGCCCATCGCCTTTTTGACGATGTCTTCGATGCGCTTGAGGTCTTCTTCAGTTCTGGGAATATATTTCTTGACGACCTCCCCGGTCGGCTTGTCGGCCGTCTCCCCTTCCCCGGTTTTCGGCGTTTCGTAGGTGCCATCCACCAGGACCGCCACCGACAGTTTCTTGATGGCCCCGATCGGCTCGATGATGCGGGAGACGGTACGGCTGATTTCGTAATTGACCGTTTCATTCTTCGTTTGCGTCGCATTGGAACTCGTCTGCGTCGGCTCCGCTTCCGTCCCCGGGGGCACGTTGGACTGCACGCCCGGCACGCCTCCGGACAAACCATTGACGCCGTTGGCCTTTTCTTGGCCACGCTGCTCGCTTCGGACGACTTGTCCGTTGGGGTCATACCGCTCTTCAGTTGTTTCGACTTTCCTGAAGTCGATCAGGCTGGAGACTCTGACCTCAGCCTTATTCACTCCGACGATTCGTTCGAGCATCGACTGAATCCGGCCTTCGATATCTTTTTCAATCGTGCGCTGATATTCGAGCTGTGTATTGGTCAGGCCGGCCGTTTCGTCCTGGGCCGTTGATGAGAGGAGATGGCCGTGACCGTCGACGACGGTGATATCGCGGGCCTGCAATCCTTCCACGCTGCTGGCCACCAGATGCACGACGCCCTGCACTTGCCCCTTGCTCAACGTTTGAGCATTTCTGAGTGAGACAACCACGGAGGCCCTGGGTCGCTCTTGCTCCGCGGCAAACAGCCGCCGTTCCGGAATCGCCAAATGGACGCGAGCGCGTTCCACTTCAGGCATCTGCGCAATCGTGCGCGCTAACTCCCCCTGGAGTGCGCGCCGGTAATTCAGCTTTTGAACGAATTCAGACATCCCGATATTCGTGCGATCGAAGATTTCGTAACCAACGCCGCCGCCTTTGGGGATCCCTTGGCTCGCCAGCGTCAACCGCAGGTCATGGACTTGCGCGGTGGGAACCAGAATCGTGGCACCTCCGCCCGTCGTGTCGTAGGGCGTTTTGGACTCCTTCAATTTATCGATAATCGATGAGGCGTCTTCACTGTTAAGATTTGTGAAGAGCACTTGCATATCCGGCTGTTGCGTCCACAGAGCGAGCGCAATCAGGCCGGCGACGGATCCCGCCAGCGCAACCAGGATGATCATGCGTTGATTGATCGAGAATTTCGAAAACATACAGCTGGTTTACCTCATCCGCCTCAACAGGCTTTGGTCACACTTGCATCCGCTGAATTTCTTCATAGGCCGTCAGGAGCTTGTTGCGAATCTGCATCATCAGTTGGAACGAGACGTCGGCCTGCTGCAACGCGACCATCGTGCCATGGACATCCTGTGTTTGGCCGGTGACCAGGGCGTCGACGGCCTGATTGGCTTGCATCTGCACGTCATTCGCCTTCCCGATGGCGTTCTTCAGCGTATCCATGAACCCGCCAGGTCCGGAAGCTTCCGGAGCTCCGATCGGGGCGATTCTGTCCGTGATAGATGGGATTACCGGAGAAATTCCTTGAATAGGTGTCATGCGTTACCTCCCGATCTCCAGGGCCTTCGCTTTCATCGCCCGGCTCGCATTAATGGCTTGGACGTTGGCCTCATAGGCTCGCGAGGCGCCGATCATATTGACCATCTCTTCCATCACATTCACGTTGGGAAGACGGACAAACCCTTTCGGATCCGCATCAGGATGATGCGGGTCATAGATCAACTGGCCCGGCTTCTGATCCTCCACGACGCGCGCCACCGCCACGCCTTCCAACGCGTGGGCCGTCGTGCCCATGGCGACCTGGCGAAACGCTTTTTGGAACGCACTGGGCACCGGAGCGGAGTGAAACACCACATCCCGGCGCTTGTAGGGTCCACCGCCAGGTGTCCGCGTGGACTGGGCGTTGGCCAGATTGCTCGCAATGACGTTGAGCCGACGCCGTTGAGCGTCCAACCCGGATACCGAGACCGCCATTGAATCAGACATATCCATCGTCGCGTCTCCTTTCTCAGTTAGCGAGCGTCGCGAATCGCGCTGAGGAGTTGGTGAAATCGTTGTGCGGTAATGGTTGCCGCCGTATTGTATTGCCCCGCGTTATCAGAGGACTTGGCCATCTCTAATTCCAAATTGACGGAGTTCGCATCCAGAGGAAGATCGCCGGCCGGCACTTCCGTCAGCTTCCCCGTGACGGTCTGATATCCCTGCCCGCGCAATCCGATATGGTGTCCCTGTGTCACCGCCATCGTGAGCGGAAACCGACCCTTGTGGGCCGCTTGCAGTTGTTGGGCAAACTGCAGATCGGAGGCGCGATACCCCGGCGTTTCCTCATTAGCCAGGTTGGACGCAATCACCCGCTGCCTGGCGCTATGCAGATCGAGACTCCGATGCAGCAACTGCATGGTTTTATCGAGCAGTTCCATGGCCGCCTCCTCCTGTTTGAATGCCGATCTCACGATCTATAGCAACGTCGATGCCTAAGAATGCACCGTCTATCGCCCGATCATTTTCCCGCCCTCGGCAAGGATTGCCGGGGTACAAGATGCCGATGGGAAAAGCTGGCACCGGTTACTGCTCCAACATCGTCAGCGGCTGTTCCGTCTCACGATATTCCCGAAGTTTATTCCTCAAGGTCCGGATGCTGATTCCCAGCTCTTTCGCCGCATGGGTCCGATTATCTTTTACCCGCGATAATGTCTTGAAAATCAGCTCCCGCTCCATTTCCCAGAGCGATCCGTTCACCGGTGTAGGCGCGCCGGCTGGAGCCTGGCTGGTGGATGCCACCTGATCCTGGCGGGCTTCAGGAAGGTGCATCGGGAGAATGGTTCCCTGTCCGGCGAGCAAGACGGCGCGCTCCATCACATTTTCGAGTTCCCGTACGTTCCCTTTCCAGGGCAGGGTTTGGAGATGCGCCACAGCGGCCTCAGACAAGGCCGGTTGAACGACGCCATTTCTGACGGCGGAGGCGCCAGTAAAATGACGAGCCAGCAAGGCAATATCGGCCGGCCGTTCTCTCAGCGGCGGGACGGTGATGGGGAACACATTGAGCCTGTAATACAAATCTTCCCGGAAGCGCCCCTGTTCCACTTCGCGATACAGGGTACGGTTCGTGGTCGCAATGACCCGAATGTTGACGGCGACGGGATCCCGTCCGCCGATGCGGTCCACCTCCCGTTCCTGCAAAACCCGCAAGAGCTTGGCCTGCAAGCCTAGGTTCATTTCGCTGATTTCATCCAAGAGAATGGTGCCGGTGTGCGCCATTTCAAACTTACCGATCTTCTTCATCATCGCGCCGGTAAACGCGCCTCGCTCATGCCCGAAGAGTTCGCTTTCCAGCAAACCATCCGGCAAAGCGGCGCAATTCACGGCAATGAACGGTCGGTGGGCGCGAGGGCTCCGGGTATGGATGAACCGGGCCAGCAACTCCTTTCCGGTTCCGCTCTCCCCATTGATCAAAACGGTCGCTTGGCTGGCTGCCACGCCTTCGACGGTGCTGAGCAACCGGATCATGCCCGGGTCTTGAGTCAGAATCGCACGCCCTTCGACGGCCGTCGACGTCCCGGGCGATTCGAGATCCCGTCCTTCCTTGAGGTTCGTGATGACCCGTTCAAGTAAATCCATGGAGAACGGCTTCAGTATGTAATCACTCGCTCCGAACTTCATGGCATCCACCGCTGTCTCCACGGTCCCATAGGCCGTCATGAGGACAATCACCGTCTGCGAGGCGCGCGCCTTAATGTCTTTTATAAGATCTAATCCGGTGATCCGCGGCATCTTTAGATCGGTTATGACCAGCCAGGGACGGAAGCGAATAACCCGTTCCAACGCATCGGCCCCGTCGATCGCCCCTTGCACTTCATATCCCAGTCGGCGCACGGACTCCATGAGCGCCGTACGCATCGAGGGTTCATCGTCGACGATCAGAATGCGGTCATGGCTCTCAGAGCTTTCCATTGCGGTCTCACGGTCATTCATGGGCGCGTTCCTCCATCATTTCGATATGAGCGACAGGCTCCAGTTCAGGAGAGGGTCTCTCCTCCTGACCTGTCCATGCTCGCAACTCGTCATCTGCCCGGGTGGATTCCATCGGATGAGGCAGCAGGATCGTAAACGTCGTTCCTTCTCCCTGCCGGCTCTCGACATCGATCCGCCCATGATGGGCATCGATGATCGCATGCACAATCGCCAGACCTAACCCGGTTCCCTCATCCTTGGTTGTAAAAAAAGGATCGAATATTCTGGACCGATGGGCCGGATCGATCCCGGGGCCGTTATCGGTGATCGTCATGCAGATCGCGTCCGTGCCAAGGGACTGATCGTCCGCCTTCACGAGCTTGAGCGTCAGAATCCCTCCGGCGGGCATGGCTTGAATTGCGTTCAGGATCAGATTCAACACCACTTGCTTGAACTGCCCTTCGTTGCACCAGATCGCCGGAATACGGGGATCGAGATCCAGCCGAATGTCCACGGGGGTCTTGGTTATGGCGTGGGCGGCTAAGGTCAAGGCATCCAACACCAGCGTTTCAACGGTCTGCCACCCGCGCGCGGTCCGTTCGGGTTGGGTATAGATCAACAAATTCGACAGCAAACGATCCAGGCCATGGACCGCCTGAGAAATCTGTTCAGCATAGGTCAGGCTGGCAGGCTGCTCTTGCAGGTCGCGCCGCAACATGGAAGCAAATAGCTCAATGCTGCCCAGCGGGTTGCGAATCTCATGGGCGATGCGGCCAACCATTTCGCCCATGGCGACGAGGCGGTGCTGGCGCTGGAGGCGTTCCTCCAATTGACACATCTTTGTGACATCGTGAATGAGGATCAGTTGACCGGACGACTGTCCCCCAGAGGTCTCCAATGAACGTTGGGCAATGGTCAGCACATGGGACTCATGCCGCTGAGGCTGTTCACTCACGGTGAGCCGGAGGTCAGCCAATAGCTCGCTGGCGGATTGCCCCCGAAGCGCATCGGCGTGGCGACCGAGCAGCAGGCTGGCCGCCGCATTCACTCGCGTCACACGGCCGCCGAGATCCAGCACCAAGACGCCCGTCGTCAGGGAGTCCAGAATTCCGCTCAGGTGTGTCCGCATCGCTTCATTCTCATGAAGCTGCTGCCGCAAGGCGGCATTGCTCTGCGAGAGTTCCGCATCCATCTGCTCGATGCGATCCGTCAGCGTGGAGTAGGACTGTTGCAGCGTATGGGCCGCTTGATCAAACGTGTGGAAGGCCTCCTGAAGCAGGTCTCGTTCAGCGGGGTGCAATGCGGTCGATGTGGTCATAGTCCCTCCTGCGGCAACTGCCGCTCCTGTTTGATACTTTCATGGAATGAGCTTGAAAACCGGGTTACCAGCGCGTCGTCCGTCTGTCCGAGCTCTGCGAGCGCCACCGTGGCGCGATCGTGTTGCTTCAAGGCCTGCCAACCCCGGACAATTTGAAGGCGAGCCCATTGGAGCTGAGCCTGATCGGGCTTTTTCTCGACGACAGTGTGGTAGACGTCGATGGCCTCTTGATACCGCTTCATCTGGGCCAGCAAGTCGGCATAGGCCAGCAGTGCGGCATTCGTCTTCGGTGCGCCTGCTTTAAATGCCTCTTCTGTCGCAATGACGGCTTCCTCATACTTGTTGAGCCGCAGGAACACTCCGGCCATCTGCTGATACATCCAGGGGCGCTCAGGGTGTTGGGGATGATGGAGCATCCAGGCCCGACAGAAATGCAGCAAGCCGGGAAGATCGCCTTCTTCGGCCATGGTCTGAACCAGGAGATGGAGCGCCTCCTGCTCAAAGCGGCCGATGGGATACTCCAAGCGGTAGCGCTCCAGGACCTTTCTGGCTGCCGCTGTATCACGTTGCGAGAGATAGACCTTCGCCAGACCCAACAACGCCTGCTCAGTGACCAGGGGGCGTTTGGTCCCTTTGGCCATCAGTTGATAGAGGCGGCCTGCTTCCGTCGTAAAGCCGAGACGATCATGGGCTTCGGCTATTTCGAGCAGGAGCGGAGAAGACAGATAGTGCCGCTCAGCAGCGGGCCCATGACGATGAAAGAGTGTCGTCAGCGTCAAATCGTCGTGCGACTTGACGGCGGCTTCCATCCAGGGACGCAAGATATCGGCGAGCTTTTCGCCGGCTTTGGCCGGCCAGGGATCGTCTGGCCCCGCACTGTTCCGGTCGGCCACCAGCTTATACGCGATCAGCGCCGGTGCAATGTCTTCAGCTTGCTCAAGACGCGCGGCGACTTGAAATAGAGCCTCACTCCCGATGGCATCATGGTTATGCTGCGTGGCTATCGCCTGCATCTGCTTGAGGTAATCGGCCACGCTCTGATCCGGAGAGGGATGGTCATACATGAGCCCCGCAGTATTCCGCGTCACCGGATTGTTACCGGCTGCGACCTTCTGCTCCACTCTCAGGGTCGCCAGGCGGACAGTGGCTAACGCCGCTTGATGGCTCTCCCCGTAGTGAGCAGCAATAAATCCATAGAACAGTTCTGCGCTGGGTAGGAATTTCGACGCCTGCAGACTATCCGCCAACCGTAATAGCATTGCGGACGCTTCCTGGTGAGCGGGATAGAGATTGTAAAACTGCAACAACAAGCCTCGGCCAAGCACCTCATGGTGCAAATCCAGTTGAATTGAGGCATAGCGTCCTAGTGCTAGCGGATTCATTCGCAAAGACTTTGGCCAGCGTCGATACGCCAGGTCATACATGGCCGACGCATCTTGAATCCGTCGCTGATGAAAGAAGGAGGAAGCGAGCCCCACGGTGGCATGCAGAAGAATTTGATCGTGGCTGCTGCGCTTTCGCAAATCCTCGAACGTCAGCTCTGCGTCTCTCCATCTGCCCAAGGCCAATGCGGTATAGCCGATGCCTAACAGTGCCCGCTCCCCGTCCGGCGATTGAGCATTGTGCGACAGCGCCCGCTCATAGAGAGATTGGGCCTCCTGATGCCATCCTTGTGAGAGATACAGATCGGCCATGCGCCATTCCCCACGTTTTGCGTTTAGGGATTGAGGGTAATCGCGTAACAGCGTCTTGTATCGGTCAAGCGCTTCCAGCCGGTTGCCGTTCGACGTGCTTTCCTTCAAAGCGGTCTCGGCGAGAAACGTCATCGCCGTGGGAGTCAGCGCGCTTTCCGGTTGTTGGGAAACCACTTTTTCGAATAGTCGGCGCGCCTGAGGCCACTCCCCCTTACCATAGGCGTTGATGCCCTCCTGCAAGGCCAGCGCATCCATTCCCTGGGATTGCCCTTCAAGCCGCGGTCCGTCATCCGGCAAGATCGAGAAAGCGAGTTCCGTCGATTCAGATGTCTGAGTCGGAGTGGACGCAGCAGCAACTGCCGTCGGGCCGGCATGGACCAGGGCGAGTTCTCCGGGCGCCAACGGGCGCAGGCAAAACCAGGCCAGAAGAAATAGGGTCAGTTGTGTCCAAGATCGGTGTGATGAGTACACGGCAAGGCTCCTTCAGCAAAGACCGTGCCTTTAGCCTCGCGGAGCGGAATTGTTTGATTATCCGGCAGGACGGAGGGGATTCAGCTGACAGGACGAACCGACCGTCAAATTGGTCGACAGGTATTTATGAGAGTCGTCAATGATTTGACGACAGCGAACGGATTAATTCGGCAGCGCTTCGACGCGGGATTTCGAGTCGATCCCTCTGCGCTTCAACTTTTCCACGAGTGTCGTGCGATTGACGTGGAGCAACTGCGCCGCGCGTGCGGTGACGCCGTTCGCCTTCCGCATGGCTTCGCCGATCAATTGATTCTCATATTGCTCAACTTCATTGGACAGATGAATTCCGTCTTCGGTAAAACGGATGAACTGGTCCTTCATCTCGGGCTGACTTGCCATTTTCTTGTGCAGCTTCTCGGGCAAGTCGGCAACGGTCAAGAGCCCCTGTTTCTTGAGCACGACCAAACGCTCGATCATATTTTCCAGTTCGCGAATATTCCCGGGCCAGTGAAAGGCCGTCAACACTTCCAGCGCCTCAGGGGCAAACCCCGTGATGGCGGCTTGTTTCATATGATTGAAGCGTTTCAGGAAATGTTCGATCAGCAAGGGAATATCGCTTTGCCGGTCGCGCAATGGCGGGGTAATGATCGGAATGACGTTGAGGCGATAAAAGAGATCTTGTCGGAACCGCTTCTCCTCGACCATTTTCTCCAGGTCCTGGTTGGTGGCCGCGACAATTCGAACATCGACCTGAATCGTCCGACTCCCCCCTACCCGCTCAAAGGATCGTTCCTGTATCACCCTCAACAGTTTGACCTGAAGCGAGAGACTCATCTCGCCGACTTCGTCGAGAAAGATCGTTCCGCCATTGGCGAGTTCGAATCGGCCCATTCGCGTCTGGGCAGCGCCGGTAAAGGCGCCCTTTTCATGCCCGAACAATTCTGATTCGAGCAACGTTTCCGGAATGGCGCCGCAGTTGACCGGCACCATCGGGCGATCTTTACGGGAACTATTGAAGTGGAGCATGCGTGCAACCAATTCTTTTCCCGTTCCGCTTTCCCCCTGAATCAAGACGGTGCTGTCGCTGTCTGCGACCTTTTGCACAAAATCCAATACCTGCTGCATCGGTTCGCTGACGCCGATCAATTGCTCCAGGCGATACTGCTCGCGCACGGCTTTCCGGAGAAATTGGTTTTCCTGGCGGAGACGTTGGAACTCGATGGCCTTCTTCACGACGACCACGACGGTATCGGGATCGAAGGGCTTCGTCACAAAGTCGAAGGCGCCCGCTTTCATCGCCTGGACCGCGCACTCGACGGTTCCGAATCCGGTCATGACGATAGGAATGATTTTCGAGTCGATCCTCGTCACCCGCTCAATGACTTCGAGACCGTTAAAATCAGGCAGCTGGAAGTCTGTCACCAGAATCTGAACGGGATTCTCTTTGACGACTTGCATGCCGGTCGTGGCATCGGCAGCGACGGAGACGGTATAGCCTTCCGAAGACAGGGTCTCCTGCAGGACGTCACGCACCGCTTGGTCGTCATCAATGACTAAAACATGAGGAGCAGTCATCAGATGGTTATTCCGAAGTGAGTGTAAAATGAATGCGCCTAGGATAAAGATCCTGCGTTATCAATGCAAGCATGACGAAGGATCAAAAGCTGAATCGGCAGCCGTATGTTTCTCGACCTATTCCTTGACAGAATATTTGGTGAGTTGCTAGGGTGCGCGTGGTTGCTGGCCCTATTGCATCAGGGCACTTTCCTATGGCTGGCGTAGCTCAATGGCAGAGCAGCGGTTTTGTAAACCGCAGGTTGGAGGTTCAATTCCTCTCGCCAGCTCCATTTTTCGCGGACTTACGAGTAATATCCTCCACGCCTCAGCTCAAAGTGTTCACTAACTGTTCACCGATTTGGGTCCTCTTTAGTCCTCTCGGGTCAATCTGACTCTCCTTTGAGCGTGAAGTGACCTTCACTCAATTCCGGATACTCCCAGTTGAGCCACAGCTATATTGGCTATAACTCGTAGGTAAAGTATTAGCACTCTCGTCCCACTCTCCTTGACACTTCTCCACTGACGACCTAGTATTCAATGTACAACAACATGTGCGGACGCTTTACCCAAACGGCCTCGCCAGCGGTGATCGCCCAACAGTTTGGCGTCGTGGTCCCTCCCCTGTTCACCGCCCGGTACAACATTGCTCCCTCACAACCGGTGGCCGCGATACGGATCGAGCCGGGTACGACGAGCCGTCAGCTGGTGCTATTGCGCTGGGGCCTGATTCCGTCCTGGGCCAAAGACCCCAAGATCGGGCATCAGTGCATTAATGCCAAAGTCGAGACCGTGGCGGAGAAACCCTCGTTTCGTGCCGCGTTCAAGACCCGGCGCTGTCTCGTGATTGCCACGGGGTTCTATGAATGGCAGGTCCATGGGCTCAGGAAGCAGCCCATGTGGATCGGCTTAAAGAGTCACCGTCCCTTTGCCTTTGCCGGCTTGTGGGAGCACTGGCATCCCCCGGAAGGTGCGGACATCGAATCCTGTACGATCCTCACGACGGAACCGAACGAGTTGCTGCAACCGATTCACAATCGGATGCCGGTCATTCTCGCCCCCGCGGCCTACGACCAGTGGCTCGACCCCACCGATCATCAGGCAGACTCCCTGAAAGCCTTGCTCCGTCCCTATCCGAGTGAGGAGCTCACGGCCTACCCGGTCAGTACCCTCGTGAATAACCCACGACACGACGCCCCGGACTGCCTTGAGCCCGTCTCGGTTTAGGACTACACTAGGCGCGGTCAATCTGGTGAGGGTCTCCGATGCCGATGAATGTGGATGCCGTCTATACCCCCGATCTCTCGACGCGATATGCGCTCCCGGTCTTTCTTGGTCGCCTGCCGGCAGGTTTTCCCTCTCCTGCTGACGACTATATCGAGGGGAAACTCGACTTGAATCGGCACCTCATCAAGCACCCGGCCGCCACGTTCTTTGTGCGCGTGACGGGCGACTCGATGCTGGAGGCCGGGATTCATTCTCGTGACATTCTGATCGTGGATCGTTCCCTGGAAGCCGTGGATGGCAACGTGATCGTGGCGGCACTAGACGGAGAGTTGACGGTCAAACGTCTCTACAAGCGGGATCAGACACTCCGTCTCCTTCCAGCCAATAAGAATTATCAGCCCATTGAGATTCAGGCCCACCAATCCTTTGAGATTTGGGGCGTCGTCACCAACGTCATTCACGCACTCTGAGCGGTTCCATGCCTCCCATCTTTGCCCTGGTCGATTGCAATAACTTCTATGCCTCCTGCGAGCGGGTGTTTAATCCGAGGCTTGAGGGCAAGCCTATCGTCGTCTTGTCCAACAATGACGGCTGTGTGGTCGCTCGGTCGAATGAAGCCAAGGCGCTTGGAATTGCGATGGGCGTGCCAGAGTTTCAGATTCGCCCGCTCCTTCGGGCCCATCAAGTGCAGGTGTTTTCCTCGAACTACACGCTCTACGGCGACATGTCGCAGCGGGTGATGGAGACGCTGGAACAGTTCTGCCCGGATCTCGAAATCTATTCAATAGATGAAGCCTTCTTGAGTCTGTCCGGCTTCACCTCTCGGAACTTTACGGAGTACGGCCGTACCATTCGCACCACCGTGAAACGCTGGACAGGTCTTCCGGTGTCGGTCGGCATCGCAGAAACCAAGACCCTCGCCAAGATTGCCAACCGTGTGGCGAAACGCACACCGGATACGAACGGGGTGTTCGATCTCCTGGCCTGTTCAGACCGAAACGCGCTTGGCCGGGTGCCGGTTGAGGATGTCTGGGGAATCGGGCGAAACCTCACCAGGCTTCTGAATCAGCATGGCATCATGACGGCGCTCCAATTACGCGAGGTCGATGACCCGTGGATCCGGAAGCACCTGGGCATCGTGGGCCTTCGGTTGGTGATGGAGTTACGCGGAGTGTCTTGTCTGGATCTGGAAGAATGCCCCGCCCCGAAGCAGAGCCTGACATGCTCACGGGCGTTTGGACAGCTCATCAGCACCTTACCCAACATGGAAGAGGCGATCTCATCCTATACGTCGCGTGTGGCGGAGAAGTTGAGACGCGAACGGCTGGCTGCAACGGTGTTAACGGTGTGTCTCACCACGAACGAATTCAAAGAAGGGCCGCATTACAGCAACGCGTTGACGCTGAAGTTACCCGTTGCGACCGACTCCACCTCGGACCTCATCAGGTCGGCGCTTAAGGGAATCCGCGCCATCTATCGAGACGGGTATCACTACAAAAAAGCCGGGGTGATCCTGACAGGCCTGGTCGCTGCCAGTCAGGCACAGGCCGATCTGTTCGATTATCAAGACAGGAGAAAGTCCAAGCGGCTGATGTCCGCGCTCGATGCGATCAATGGTCGGTGGGGGGCAGACACGCTCCACTATGCGTCCAGCGGCATTCGCAAAGCCTGGAAGACGCAGTTTCAACATCGTTCGCCGGCCTATACGACGGATTGGGCTGCGTTGCCAATCGTAACGGCCTAGCACATAAATACAACCATTAGGTTGTTACCGGCGTCATCAAAGTTCCTAACTCAGTGTCTTTGAGACTGGCAGCAGGTCAGATAGACTTGCTACACACCGGAGGACTCTCCATGCCTACAGTAGAAGCGAAAGCGAGGCCGACACCACTCACGCAACAACAGATTGCGGCGATTGCGGCCGCTCACCTCAATATGATCGCGCGTAAACTCAAGCTCACAGAGAAGCAATTCTTCGTCTATTCCAAGGCATACCATAAAGCCAAGGACATGACCGGTATGGTTGACGACCCCGTCGGACTATTTCTCTACATCATGAAGGACTTCATAAAGAGACACCGAAGCGACGCACCGAAGCGGCGCACTAAATTGGTACTCGTTGCGTGAGGTTTGGATTCGCGGTGTCCGAAAGCTACAACTGCTTCAGGACCGTGCTTCCGTCACGCTTATAGAGCGTGGCTCGCCAGCTGATTGAGGCCGGATTGGCAGTGCCCTATGACGGTGGGACGAAGACTGCAAACTGGTGTCAGCATTGAGAGTGGGCTGCAAGGATATAAGCATCGTGGGCTCGACGGAATGCCTTGAGAACTGAATGATGCAGAAAGACCGAAACCTGTTGTCTCTAGGGCTCTAGAGTTTTAAAATCTCGCCCCCTACCCCGACGCCTCGCTCCTCTGGTTCGTCACCGCCTGGTGGCTTCGGTGAAGCCAGGCTGCCACTTACCATACTGTCCGAATTTCCGGAGCCCCCTCACACCCAATCTAACCCTCAAGCTTGTCCCCAAACCATCCGATGAGACCCCAACTGGTCTGGACTTTCACACAGGCCCCACGAAGACATCGGGCCAGCACTCTCAGAATCAGTAATGCTAGACGCCGCCAACACAAGTCCCCTTTCCACCCACTACACAAGGACCCTCTCATGTCGAGCCGCCACACCTCAGTCCACGACTACATCACCAGATTAGAACACCAGAACAATGCGCTCTTACGGTGGGTGTCACACGAACGGTGGACGGTCGAACAAACGACGATGTCCTTATTACTAATCCAAACAGTGCTCTGCATGGATCGGTCCAGCGGCGCACGGTCATCGGAACTCCTCACGTGGTCCGAAACGACCGTCCGACCACTGGTCCGCCGACTCCTCCAGTATGCCCCCATGAGTTCACGAGCGGCCTTCTGGCGCAACCTTGCCGCATCGGTGCTCCAACAAGCGACCAACACCGTTCGAGCCGGCAGCCCTCGCTGGCAGACCCCCTGGTTTCATGAGGTCATTGATATTCCCGCGCCATCACTCAAATTGCTCTCGCCAGAGGGCACGCCCGATCGGCCGATCGAGACCCGTGCGAAAGCCCTGGCCGCATTTCTGTCCGCACAACACTGGACCGTATACGAAATCCTCTGCGTGAGCACGATGGTCCAGTCGATGATGATGGATCAGGCAGACCCGGAGGCGACCTCCGACGTCACGGATCCGCTGCTTGATGTCACGGACATTCTGACAGAGCATCCCAGTCAGCTCGGTTGTTTTCTAATGACCCTCTTGAGTATGGCGGGCGAGGCGTGGGTCGAAAAACCGCATCAACAACCACTAATCTGGGAAGAGAACACCGAGCAGGCCACCTACCAGCCGTTCTCCACTCACTATCTGAATCCACTCCAACTCCCAGAGGCCCCGGCCACCCTTCCCTACGCCGCACAATGGAACAAGACGATCGCGCAGATCCTGGACGCCATTCACCAGCACAACACCCACGACGCCCTCAACCACCTCCCACGTGTCTTAGCCATCAGCCATAGCTGGCCTGCCACGACCCCCTATCACGCACTCACGCAGGCCTTAGCGATCTTCACGACGCTCCTTGAGGACAACACGCCGTTCCCGCAGACCCAGTGGACGCAGTTAGAAGGCACCTTGCTTGCCGTCGACCCGCCGGCCCCACTCGATGCGCTCACGAATATCGTGCTGCATCTCATTGCCGTCCTCCGGGATCAGGACCGGCTCATCGACACCCTCCCGGTCTTACGCACCTGGCTCTATACCATGGAACGCATCCATGGGCGGACCCATCCAGACACCCTGCTTGCCCTCCATGAACTGGCCGAAAGCCTGACGGATCTCTACCAGGTTGACGACGCCTATGCGCTCACCCACGATCTCCTGGAGCGCCGACGTGAGACCTACGGCCCCACCCATGAGGACACGCTTAGAACGACCAACAATCTTGGATCCCAAGCCACACACCTCGGACGGTTTGACGAAGCCGAACGGCTCCTGCTTACCGTCCTCGCCCACACCGAATCGCGTGCGGACCTGCTCGCCCTCCGCGCCGCGGCGCGCGACAATCTGGCCTCCGTCTATGCCGGGCAGGAACAGTGGGAGCGGGCGATCGCCCACTATGAACAACTCTTAGACGAGACGGCCCATCTCACGGGTCCGGCCGCCAGAATACGCATTCCCTGTCTCTCCAATCTCGGCAACGCCTACATGTCGCTCAACCAATTCGACCACGCCGCACCGTTTTTAGAACAGGCCTATGCCCTCACACGCGCCCCTGAGATCGTCGGCACCCTTGACGGCATTTTGGTCGCGATCCATTGGGCCATTACGCTCCAAACCCTCTCCCGCCATACGGAAGCCACGCCGATCCTGGAAGCCGTAGTGCCTCTGGCGCAACGAGTGCTGGGACCGACCCATCCAGAAAGCCTGCACGCACAACTCTATTTGGCCGCCAACTATGAAAGTCGCAACCAGACCGCAGAGGCGGAACGACGACTCCAAGAGATTCTAACCATAGCCGACCGTGATCCCGACCGCCTCAAGCCCATCCTTCGACTGACCCTGCACTTTATCATCAACCTGTACAACTATCATGGCCGGGATCATGAAGCAGCCCCCTTCCATCGTAAACTGGAGGAACTCTCCTGACCGCGATAACTCAATAACTCGACCGCGAGGCTCGACGACGCCATGCTCTTGCTAGCGAGGACTTGGTGAGCCGCTGACGGGCTGGTCTGTTGAAGGACCACGGCCATGTCGCAGATTATCCGCCGCCTGTCCCGGACATTCCAACGAACGGAGAACCTCCCTACCGCAACACGCAGGCGTTGAACGGCCGCTTTTCAATTCGGCGATCGACCGGTTTGGGTCGAGGACTACCATCGGCCACTTGGCGACAGTCGCTACGGCAAGCTCCGCGCCGAAAAGCAGCCGTTCATGAGAGATGGTGCTCGCTTCGCGCTACGCTTGGCTGAAATGGGTCTGAGTCGGCTGGGGGAGGGTCGTAGAACACCCGCTTATCGGCGTCCACAAAACCTGCCCAAATGTCTTCCCGTAAGTTCTCGAAGTCGTGTGACTCAAAAATTCGACTAGCGCCGTCCCTAAATCAGATGATTGGGGGACGGCTATGATAAGGGCGGATAGCATGCATACTCGTTATTGCCACGTTCGTCGGCCATGCCGGTGAAAATGAAGAGATGTACCCCTGAAGGATTGCCGACTTGTTCGATCGCAGCTCGAACAGCTTTTTGATATTCAGCAGCGTCATTAAGCGCCTTAGAGGGCTGGGAATCCATCGCTACTACGACGAGCCCGGCATCACAGTCATGTTCCTTAATGGTGGTGTTGACTTGAGGCAGTTTCTCGTCGAGCCTTTTTCGAAGATACTGAGCGAAGTCTGATCCGGGATTCTCAGGATCAGCATACCTGAAAGATAGCTCACTGGATCTGAAGACCTCTACTGCGTACAGCTTTCCCTCACGCTTTGCTAAGAAATCTGCTTCCTTTCGGTTGGAGAGAGGTCGCAGTGGCTTGGGCTGCGAGAACCCATGCTGACCCAGTATGTTAATGGCTCGAAGGATGCCCATCATTGCCTGGAAATTACTCGAATCGAAATCATTCTTCCCAAGGCCTAATGCTTCAAACAATTGGCCAGGTGACATCTCAGCAGCGCGACTGGTAAGGGCAAACAGTTCATTGATTCCTCGCCATGTCGTCTCTTCCCCCTGCTTTTGGATGGCCTGCACGAGTCGATGTTGTTCAAAGCCCTTACGGCTAAGAAGCCGGTCATAGTAGCTCCAAATTTGTTGGGGGATATCCGTGTACTTGCCCCGATCAATAGTGTCTGCCAAGATCACGCCTCCTTAGTTCGTGTGACGACTCATCGATAGGCCAACAGATTGAATTTTCTGCTGCTTCGAGACTGCCAGAGACTTTGATGGTCATCTATGCAACACACTAACTTGCAGGTTGACGACAAGCCGGATTTTGCCTCTGGCTGGGATCTCAGAAACACTAATCTAGACTTACTGGATCAGTTTGATCCTATGTATTTGGACTATCAGGCCAAGGTCGCATTTCGGACTAGAGTACTCTGCATTCCAAGAAATGGAAAAGTAACACTGGTGATCGCGAGGGAATGCTCGGCTTTTCCACTATCCCCTATTTGTGCGAGCATGAAATAGGTGTACCGTGAACCTTAACGACTACGAGACGAAGTACTTTCCGATTTACAAAGCCTTCGCTGAGACGGTCCGCTTTATCTTGAAAAAGGCTATCCTGGCCGCTGACAATCTGCCCCGCCCTCAGTCAATTCAGTATCGCGCGAAAGGGGTCGATAGCTTGCGGCGTCGTTTGGCAGAGGCGGGCAAGCTGGACACAGAGACACTGGAGCTTGACCGGCGCGATCTCGCCGGCGCCCGTCTCATCTTCTACACTAATAGCGATGTTGACCGCTTCCTGGCATCACCACTAATCCGCGACAATTTCGAAATCGAGGAAGATTCGACTAAGATCCACCATCCCTCTCAGGAAAACCAAGACGCCAGATACCGCGCAGTTCACTACACGATTCGGCTTCGTGGGGAGCGCCTGAGCCTTCCAGAATATGCGAAGTTCGCTGGCCTGCGGTGCGAAATTCAGGTTCAGACCATTCTCGAGCATGCTTGGGCCGAGACCTCCCATGACATTCTCTACAAAAACAACTTGGGAGATGGCTATGGTGGGAAAGCCATGAAAGGTATCGAGCGTCGATTTGCTCAAATCATGGACAAGTACCTGATCCCAGCTGGGTATGAGTTTCAGAAAGTCCAACAGGATCATGAACGGCTCCTCAGAGGCAAGGAACTCTTCGACAAAGACATTGCCAAACTACTGAATAATGCGCAGAACAACAACGAGCGTTACGAGATTCTGTCGGGACTAAGAGACTACGCTCTTCCCATTTGCGACGATCGACAGGCTGCCTACGAGAGACTGAAAGGCCCCTTGCTAAGGGCAGTCAGAGCCGCACGCTCCACGGAGCCCGTTCCCATAGAAACGACCCGTGGAAAGATGGATGGTTTCCTCGCCGATGCAGTTGTGTCGCTTGTATTCGAGATCATTGAGAGTCTGCGCTATGCCGACCCAGTTGGAACGCTTCAACTGCTAATTGATATCTATCGCGGCGAGCCAGACGAAGATATTCGGCAGCAGATTGTGAACGTCGTGAAGAAGCTGTCTGAATACAACATCGACGCCTACAATCAGGTAGGGCCGATGCTCCAAATGGCATTAGTGGATTACCTTGCTAAAATGGATGATGCCGAAGTGGACAACGTTCGGCCTATCGCTCTTGCCGTCTGGACCGAAGCCATTCAGTCAGACATCACTGGTACTAAGTGGAAGGCCGACTCCGTCATCTTGAGTACGGGGGCTGTCCCCGCATCCGATCAACTCATGGAGGCTCGCGACAAGACGCTCAAAGCACTTTTCGCAGCCTATGATAGATCGAGCGATGATGTACAGAGGCGCGCGGTTACTCTAGCTCTGGATGCTGCAACAAGGACTCCCCATCAGGCTCGATATTCTAGCCAGCTCTTGGCGATCACGCTCAAGGATACCACACGTATTGTCGAATTCTTGACGGAACGCGCTAAGAATACGAGCTACGAACTATTGCAGCACCTGGAGCACCGCTTTTTATGGGTCTTTCGCAGGGTGAAAGGTCTTACCGAGGAGAAGGACGATCGGTTCGGCTGTCAGGTCCATGCGAAGTTACTCGTGGCCGCCATCTTTAAGTTTCGAGACACAATCAATGCCGATGCTCGGTTTGTCCAATATAAAGTTCTAGTGGGGTTTGAATCTGTTTATCCAGATCACTGGACCAACGAGGAGTTCGAGCTACAAGGAGCGGACGAATTTCGGCGCAGTGAATTTCACCGCTACATCGATGAGACCAATTCGGAGAATGAGAACAATTGGTTCAATCTGATTGAACGGTGTGCCGAAACGAAGTCGATCGATGGTGCTACTTTTCCGGTTTTCGGAAGTTTCATCAACGCATTGGCTAAGAGTAAGCCTGAAGTTGCTGACAGGCTTTTAGCAATGGCCTCAGACGACCTGCGAATCTTCCTTCCTGGGTTTCTCAACGGACTTGCTGTGAGTGGCAGAACCGATATCTATGAGCGGATCATGGAAGGCGAACTTAAATCGGCGAGGGACCTTGCGAGCGTATGCTTGCACCTTCGTAAGGGAGATGTTACGAAGCCAGACTTTGCCGCCCGCCTGCTAAAACGCGCAATTGAGAAAGGAGATCAAGGAGCCGTCAGCGAATGTCTACTCCTCGCTTTGGAATATTACGGAACGGAGAAAGTTCCTGACGCGGACACATTCGTACGAGACGCTCTCACCTTCTTGAACAACCGCAAAGATCCGCGCTGGGTCTCACAAGCGTGGTTTCTGCAGAAGCCGACTAAGTTCTATGAGGAACTGACCCCTGAGAGGACAGCCCAGCTCTTAAACAATCTTGGCTATTTACCCAAGGTGAACTATCAAGTAGAGCGTGTCTTGGTCCGGCTTGCCGAGCGCCAGCCAGAGGCAGTCTGGGACTATTTCGGAGTTCGGCTCTCACAGGAGGCCGTTGACGGTGAGGATGAAGATCGTTTCGAAGCGGTGCCATTCCAATTCCATGGTTTGGAAAAGGATCTCTCGAAAAACCCGCAGTTTGCAATCAGTAAGGGGCTATCGTGGTTTGCTAGAGACCGGCACCTATTTCAGTTTCATGGGGGACGGCTACTAAGCAACGTGTTTCCCAATTGCACCCAGGACTTCGCCACTGCACTCGCCGAGTTGGTAAGAGCCGGCAGTGATACAGAGGCGGATTTCGCACTGGCAATTCTCCAGAACTATCATGGTGCGACGTCCACGCACATTGTCTTGAAGGAGATTGCGTCACGATTTCCAGATGATGCTAGCAAAATGAGCGAGATCCGGGCCAGTCTCGAAAGTGTCGATATGACCCGTGGCGAATTTGGTCTTGCAGAGGCGTGGCGGGCTAGGAAGGAATCTTTAACGGATTGGCTGGGAGACGAGCGGCTAGCAGTCAAAGCTTTTGCCGAAAAACATATTGGAGAACTCAACCGCATGATTGCATCAGAGCAGCGCTCGGCTGAATCGAGAAAAGAAATGCGGAAGAGGGACTATGAAGAAGACGATACGGATTCTGACGACAGTATTGGTAATAAAGGCGATCAGTAGCCAGATTGGTGCCGGTAAGCTGAGGAGCGAGACAGAATCTGTGTCCTCCCCGTTCGACGAAAGTGGGTCGTAAAACGGTCGTATCACCGAGCGATTTTCCGCTCATTTTATCTCACTCAATCCCACTCTTTATTTTATCGCAAGTCATTGATGTTGCTTCATGAAGCCAGTGAAACTCGCGTCAATACTGGCGGTGCTGAAATCGACCCAAATCAAATCCCGGCTTCGGCACTAACTTAAGTCGCAAGCGCTGCTATATACATTCTTTCTTTTACACCCCGTGGGATTCCGATGATGCCGTCATTCGATTGGACCACCTGATAGCCGTCGGTCGTGTACTTCGGCTCAGGGTCGGACAGCGCCCATCGGCTTGGGGCGCTGCCAGACCCGCTAGCTCATGTTCGACAGTCACACCTCCGTCTG